>Ga0066667_10000944_pt1 | contig 10492 bp, 9 predicted proteins | sample GraSoiAngelo_116_FD_133943 | JGI IMG/M metagenome (GOLD analysis project Ga0066667, IMG submission 133943) | Grasslands soil microbial communities from the Angelo Coastal Reserve, California, USA - 14_0903_16_30cm | ecosystem: Environmental > Terrestrial > Soil > Grasslands | place: USA...
CGGTTGCTCGAGGAGACGCTACGCGCCACCAAGGGCAACAAGACCCTCACCGCCAAGCTGCTCGGCATCGACCCGCGCACCGTCTCGCGCAAGCTCGAGCGCCAGGACGAGGATGAGGGGGGCACCACCGCTTCGTGAAGGCGCTCGTGCTCACGCGCGAGTACCCGCCGCACGTCTACGGCGGCGCGGGCGTCGTCGTTGACCAGCTGACGCAGGCTCTCGCCCGTCGCATGGCCGTCGAGGTCCGCTGCTTCGGCGAGCGTCCGCCCGACGCGGGGGGCCACGGGATCGTCGTGCGCGGCTACGCCCCCTGGGCCCGCGTGAGCGCCGGCCCAGACGGGCCGCGATTCGCCCCGGCGCTGGAGACGCTGTCGATCGCCCTCGCGATGGCGCGCGATCCCGTCGATGCCACCGTCGCGCACGCGCACACCTGGTACGCCGACATGGCGGGCCTCTGGATCCGCACGCTCCACCGGATCCCGCTGTGCGTGACCCTCCACAGCATGGAGCCACTGCGGCCGTGGAAGGCCGACCAGCTCGGCAGCGGCTACCTGCTGTCGAGCTGGATCGAGAAGACGGGCGTGGAGGCCGCCGATCGAGTCATCGCGGTCTCGCACCGGATGCGCGAGGACATCCTGGCTCACTTCCGCGTCGATCCCGAGCGCGTGGTCGTCATTCACAACGGCATCGATCCCGACCAGTTCCGCCGGACCGAGAACCGCGACGTCCTGGCGCGCTACGGCATCCGCGAGCCGTACGTGCTCTTCGTCGGGCGCATCACCGATCAGAAGGGGATCTTCCACCTGCTCGAGGCGGCGCCCCGGTTGCCGTCGGGCGTGCAGGTCGTGCTCTGCGCCTCTGCGCCCGACACTCCCGAGATCGAGGCGCGCCTCCGCAAGGCGGTGCCGGAGCACCCGAACGTCGTGTGGATCGGCGCCATGCTGCCGGTGCCCGACGTCGTCCAGCTCTACAGTCATGCCGCGGTCTTCGCCTGCCCGTCGGTGTACGAGCCCTTCGGCCTGATCAACCTCGAGGCGATGGCGTGCGAGACGCCGGTGGTCGCCTCGGGCGTCGGCGGCATCCTCGAGGTCGTGGACGACGGTAAGACCGGGTTGCTGGTCGAGCCGGGGCGGCCGGACGTGCTGGCGGCGGCCCTCGGCTCGCTGCTCGCGGATCGCCAGCGCGCCCGGGCCATGGGACGCGCCGGGCGCCTCCGCGTGGAGGCGCAGTTCAGCTGGGCCAGCGTCGCCGCGCAGACCCGCGAGGTCTACGCGGAGGCGGTGGCCGACTTCGCCCGGTCGTCGGAAAAGGGCTAGCGCACGCGTGACCCCCCAGAGCCTGTCGACCCTCCGCGGCTTCGTCTTCGACCTCGACGGCTGCGTCTGGAGCGGCAACGCCCTCAACCCGGGCGCCGGCGACGCCCTCGCGGCGCTCGGCCGAGCCGGCCGCGGGCTCGCCTTCGTCTCGAACAACTCGCGCGCGACCGGCGCCGACCTGCGGGCGCGGCTGCAGGGCCTCGGCGTCGGCGTCGCCCACCACGTCCTGACGCCGCTCGAGATCATCGGCGTAGTGATCCGCGAAAGATTCGGACCGTCGCGCGTGCTCGTCATCGGCGCTCCCGAGCTGGCCGCCGTGGTCGCGGCAGCGGGCCACGAGGTCGTCGACGTGAAGGACTACCGGAAGGCGAGCGTCGTCGCGGTCGGCAACGACTTCGACCTGAGCTACGAGCGGCTGACCATCGCGGCGCGCGCCGCCGCAAGCGGAGCGCCGCTCGTCACGCCGAACGTGGATCCGCGCCTGCCGATCGAGGGCGGCGACTTCCTGCCCGGCTGCGGCGCGATCATCGCCGCGGTCGCGGCCGCGGCCGGCGTGCGTCCGATCGTGGTGGGCAAGCCCGAGCCGCCGCTGTTCCGCATCGCGCTCGAGCGGATGGGGCTGCCGTCCGCCGCCGCGGCGATGGTGGGCGACAGCGTTCTGTCCGACATCCGCGGTGCCCGGGCCGTCGGCATGCAGACCGTGCTGTACGCGCCCGATGGCAATGCGCCAACCGGCGAGGCGGACGTCGTGGTGGGCTCGTTCGCCGAGCTGGCGCGGCTCGCCGGGGTCGGCTAGCCGGACCCGCGTGTTACTCTAGCCGCGATGTTCGACATCGGGCTGCAGGAGATGCTCGTCATCGGGGTTCTGGCGCTGCTGGTGTTCGGCCCCGGAAAGCTTCCCGAGCTCGGACGCATGGTGGGTCGCGCGCTGCGAGAATTTCGCCGTGCCAGCGACGAGTTCCGGTCGACCGTCGAGACGAACCTGCACATCAACGATCCCGATCCGATCATCGCGCCAACGCCCGCGTCCGTCGACGCCGCGCCGGCACCCGTGTTGCCGTCGGAGGCGGAAGGCGCCGTCGCCGCCGGCGATGCCACCCTGGTCGTGGCGGTCGAGCCGGGCGAGCCGTACTGCGCTCAGCGGACATCGCGGCTGTTCCACAAGAGCGATTGCAGCTGGGTCACGCGGATCCCGGAGCCCGAGCGGGCGTACTTCAAGCACGTTGTCGATGCCCGCGAGCAGGGCTACGCGACCTGCCCAGTCTGCGAGCCGTGGGAACCCGCCTGATCCGTCGCGTCTGATTCGCTCGTTTAGCCTCTCCGGGCCGCACTCGCTTTCTGTTGACTAGTCAACACGAGTTGAGTAATACTTCCGAATCGGGAGGCCGACCATGCGAGAGCTGACGAACCGACAGCGGGAAGTGCTGGGTTTCATGCGGAGCTTCCAGGCCAAGTACGGCGTCCCGCCGACCGTGCGCGAGCTCGGCGAGCGCTTCAAGATCACCCCCCGCGCCGCGTTCGATCATCTCCGGGCCCTCGAGCGCAAGGGCGAGCTGCAACGACGGCCGAGCGTGGGCCGGACCTCGCGGGCGCTGACGCTCCCCGACGTTGGCGGCGGCCGGGCGCACCAGTCCGTGCCGATCCTCGGCCGGATCGCCGCGGGCGCGCCGCTGCTCGCTCAGGAAAACCGGGAGGGCGAGGTGCCGATCGCCGCGGCCGCGCTGCCCGCTCGCGGCGAGGACGTCTTCGCGCTTCGTGTCCGGGGCGAGTCGATGATCGAGGCGCACATCTGCGACGGCGACCTCGTTCTGGTCCACCGTCAGGACTCGGCGCAGCCGAACGACATCGTCGTTGCCCTGGTCGAGTCGGAGTCGGGCGGTGAAGGCGAGGCGACCGTGAAGCGATTCTTCCGCGACGGCTCGCGCATCGTGCTCAAGCCCGAGCACCCGACCATGGCGCCGATCGTCGTCGATCCCGCTCGCCGCTCGATCCGCATTCTCGGGAAGGTCATCGGACTACTTCGAGGCTTCTGATTCGGGAGGTCGCAATGAGCTCACACGCCGTCTCGTACGCACTGCTTCATCGTCGCGGGTCGCGCGCCTTTTTTTTGGCGCGATCCGCTCAACACCTGGAGAGTCTTCGCCTCGGTCGCGAGATCGTGCGCGCGGCGGTGGCGCTCGGCGCCGTCATCGCCTGGGGTGGCGTTTTTCTGCTGGTCGCGGGCTGACGGTCCACGGCGGCATCAACTCCCAGAGCTTCGCGTCGACGAAGAGGTCGAGCAGCGCGCCGTCCACGTGGCCGGCCCGTCGCTCATCGCCCAGGATGTCGAGCGCCTCGTCGCGGGAGACGCCGCGCTTGTACGGGCGGTCGCCCGCGGTGAGCGCGTCGTAGATGTCGGCGATCGTCATCATCCTGGACTGTAGTGGGATCTCGTCGCCCTTGCGCTGGTGGGGATAGCCGGTGCCGTCGAGCTTCTCGTGGTGGGAGCGGGCGATCTCGGGAACGCCGCGGAGTTCTTTGGTCCACGGGATCTTCGAGAGAAACGTGTAGGTGTGCACCACGTGCGACTGGATCTCCTTGAACTCGGCGGCGGTGAGACTCCCGCGCCGGATCGACAGAATCGCCGCTTCCTCGGGCGTGATCACGCGCCGGCGCTTGCCGCGATGATCCTCGAAGGTCCGGCGCGCGAGGCGCTCGATCTGCTCGGCGAAGTCGCGCGGTAGCACGGCCGGCTCGTTGGCGGCGGCGATCCGGCGCAGGCTCTCGTCGAGCTCCGCCAGGTATGCCGCCAGCTCGGCGTCCAGGGCGGCGGTCTGCTCGGTGAACCGACGGCGACCTTTGTCGAGCAGGTGCTCGATCTTCTTGCCGGCGTAGCGGAGCTCGACCCCGCGCTTGATCAGCTCCACGCGCTGGCCGATCCGTTCGAGCTCGCCGGGAAGGAGCTTCTTGGCCTTCACCAGCACCTGCTCGCGGACGCCGACCTTGCCGAAGTCGTGCAGCAGGGCGGCGTAGCGGAGCTCCGTCATCTCCTCGGCGCTGAAGCGCCGGTCGCCGTAGGGCCCCGTGCGGCAGCGATCCACGACCTGCGCCAGACCGACGGTGAGATCGGCGACGCGGAAGGAGTGGCCCGACGTCGTCGGGTCGCGCGACTCGATCGCGACGACCGAGGCCTGCACGAACCCCTCGAAGAGCCGGCGGATCGACTCGACCAGGTGGCTGTTGTGGATGGCGACGGCCGCCTGCGAGGCGAGAGAGCCGGCGAGCTGCTGGTGGCGCTGGCTGTACCGCTGCACCGTCCGCTCGGTCTCCTCGACCGACGCGAACGGCCGCCCGAAGTCCGGCTTGCAGTTGATGAGCTGGAGCACGCCGATGGTCTCGCCCTGCGGGGTGCGCATCGGCACCACCAGCATCGACTTGGTGCGGTAGCGGGCCTGCTCGTCGAACGAGCGGTTGATGTGGAACGGCACGCCGGGTGGCGGGTGGTACGCGTCCGCCAGGTTGAGGATCTCGCCGCTCAACGCGACGTGTCCGGCGACGCTCTCGCTCGTCAGCGGCAAGTGCGACTCGCGGAACGGGATCTTCACCGAGTCGTTCTGGGCCAGCACGAAGACAAGCGATCTCGTCCCGTCGGCCGTCTCGTCCACGAGATAGAGCGAGCCCGCGTCGCTGCGCGTGATCTCCCGGGCCCGGGTCAGGATCGTGTCGAGGAGGGCGTCCCGGTTGCGCTCGGCCGAGAGCCGAATGCCGATCTCGTTGAGCTCGAACAACTCGTGCTCGAGCTGCGTGAGCGCCGCGACGTGGTCGATGTCGGCGAAGGCGTTGCGGACCGCGCGGGCCAGGATCGGCGCGCTCACGCCCGCCGGGAGCAGGGCGTACCAGTACCCCGGCCAGGGCCCCGGCTCCTCGCCCTCGACGAGGGCCACGACGCGGAGCCGGCGATCGTCCCAGCGCCCCGCGGGGGCGTCGGCGCCGAGCAGCAGCACCGCGGGGACCAGCGCCGACGCGTCGGTGGAAGCGAGCAGGGGAGCGACGTCGAACTCGTCGCCGAGCAGCCCGGCGGCGGCCGCCGCCGCGCGCGAGGCCGCGTCGTAGCGGACACGGCGGGGCATGGGACGAAAGTAGGACTGCGTTGCCGCAGAAGTCAAGAAAGTGCCCCCGGCGTGCCCCCGGCGCCGTGGGCGGGCGATCCGACCGCGTAGAATGTTTTCCGGAATGACATCGGCGATCGACCTCGGACGGCTCGCGGCCCTCTGCGAGCGGCTGCGCGCCAGCCCCGCCCGCCTCGGCAAGCTCGCGCTGCTCTCCGAGTACCTCCAGGCCCTGCCGGCCGACGTCGTGCCCGCCGCGGTGGCGTTCCTCACCGGACGCGCCTTCCCGGTCTCCGACGCCCGCGTGCTCGGCGTACGTTGGCTGCCCGCGGCCGGGCACGAGGCGACGGCGCCCCCGCTGACGCTGCCGGACGTCGCGACGGCCTTCGGCGAGGTCGCCGCCACGCAAGGGGCGGGAGCGCGGCGAGCCCGCGACGAGCGACTGCGCGCACTGGCCGCGCGAGCGACGGCGGACGAGCGGGAGACGTTGCAGCGGATCATCGTGGGCGAGATGCGCACGGGCGTGTCCGACGGTCTCGTGCTCGAGGCCATCGCCCGCGCCTATGCGATTCCGCTCGAGGCCGCGCGCCGCGCCGTGCTGCTGCTGGGCGATCTGTCGGCGATGGCGGTGCTGGCGGCGCGCGGCGGCGCCGCGGCGCTCGCGTCAGCGGCCGCGCGTCCCGGCGTGCCGCTCTCGCCGATGCTCGCGCAGATCGCCGAGGACTTCGAGGAGGTGCTGCAAGCCCACGGCGGGACGACGGCGCTCGAATACAAGTACGACGGCGCCCGGATCCAGCTGCACCGTGACGGCGAGCGATTCGCCATCTGGACGCGCCGCCTGTCCGACGTCACCGCGAGCCTGCCCGACGTCGTCGAAACGGCGCGGCGCGAGCTGGCGCCGGGCCCCTACATCCTCGACGGCGAGGTCGTGGCGCTCGACGCCGCGGGCCGGCCCTTGCCCTTCCAGGAGCTCATGCGGCGATTCCGGCGGGTCCACGAGGTCGAGCGGCTCGCCCGCGAGATCCCGCTCGCCTTCCACTTCTTCGACTGCCTCATGGCCGACGGGCGTCCGCTCATCGACGAGCCCTATCGCGTCCGCTGGGATGCGCTGGCGGCCGTTACCGGCGGACGCCATCTCGCGACGCGGAGCATCGTGAGCTCGCTCGAGGCCGCCCGCGAGTTCCTGGCGCAGGCGCTCGCCGCCGGCCACGAGGGCGTGATGGCCAAGGACCTCGGCAGCGCCTACGAGCCGGGAGGCCGCGGCAAGCGCTGGTTCAAGGTCAAGACCGCCGTCACCGCGGACTGCGTCATCATCAGGGTGGACCGGGGCTCGGGCCGGCGGCGCGACTGGCTCTCCAACTACCATCTGGCGGTGCGCGACGGCGTCGAGTTCGCGGACGTCGGCAAGACGTTCAAGGGACTGACCGACCAGCAGTTCATCCAGATGACCGAGCGCCTCTGGGCGCTCGCCGTCGGCGACGACGGCTACACCGTACGCGTGCGGCCCGAGGTCGTCGTCGAGGTCGCCTACAACGAAATCCAGAAGAGTCCGACTTATCCCTCGGGACTGGTGCTCCGCTTCGCGCGCATCACGCGCCTCCGCGACGACAAGGCGCCGGGGCAGGCCACCACGCTCGACGAGCTGCGAGCGCTCTACGAGCGCCAGTTCGTGACCAAGGGACGGTCAGTGTAGAATCGGCCGCTGTGACGCCGCGCGTCTCCACCGGCCTTCCCAAGCTCGACGCCATGCTCGGCGGTGGCCTCTGGCCCGGCACGCTCACCGTCGTGTACGGCGCGACCGGGATCGGCAAGACCCACCTCGGCCTCACGTTCGCCGAGCACGGCCGCGTCGTCGACGGCGCGCGCGGGATCGTCCTCGACATGAACGGTCGCGGCGACTCGCAGCAGCACGACGAGTACGCGGCGCGGCTCTTCGACTGGACGCTCCGGCCGTGGACGCACACGGTGACGCCGATGGCCGAGCCGTACCCGCCGGCGGATCAGATGCAAGCCTTCTACTCGAACGCGTGTCGGTGGGTGGGGCGCCTGCGCGACTTCCAGGTGCCGACGCCCGACGGCGGCTTCGAGTTCGACTGGAACTGGAAGGCCGCCTACAGCCACGCGCTCTACACCGTGCGGCCCTTCATGTACTTCCACTTCGCGGCGGGCTCGCGGCGCGTCGTGGTCGACGGCGTCGAGCCGATGGACTCGCCGGCCGACTCGATCCAGTTCTTCATGTTCGACGAGCTCTACCGCAAGATCGTCCACCGCGACGCCGAGACGCTCGGCATGGAGATCTGCCTACCGGTCTGGAAGCATCGCGCGTTCATCGATGGCCACCTGTACGACCACGCCGCGATCACGACGCTGCTGCTGGTGACGACCGAGGAGACGCGGCTGGAAGACCTGCTCGCGCGCAAGGTCGCGACCGGTGACATGGGCGCCACCGCGAACACGATCGTGGTGCTCGGCAGCGAGCGCGTGGGCAGCCGGCTGGCCCGCATGCTCTGCGTCGTCAAGCACCGCGGCAGCGCGATGAGCGACGAGATCGTCGAGTACCGCATCGGGGCGGGAGGCATCGAGCTCGGATAGGTGGCACGTTTCTTCGCTGTCCACGACCTCACCCCAGCGGCGCGTTCAATCTTGCTGACCGTGCGCGCGTCGGCCGGACGGGCCCGGGCACCGGCGCTCGTCGGTGGCGCCGTGCGCGATGCCGGTCTGCAGGGGATGACGGCGCGCTCCGGTGATCTCGACGTCACGGTGGAGTCTGGTGCGCTCGCGATCGCGCGCGACGTCGCCGCGCGACTGGGCGGCGCCTTCGTGCCGCTCGATCCCGAGCGCGGTACGGCGCGCGTGCTGGTGCGCGGCGCCTGCCTCGACCTGGCGGACTGGCGAGCGCCGACGCTCGAAGGCGATCTGGCGGCGCGCGACTTCACCGTGAACGCGCTGGCGGTGGAGCTCCGTCCGCTGCTGCGCGACGGCCGCGCCCCCGTGATCGACCCGACGGGCGGCCTCGCCGATCTCCGGGCGAGGCGGCTCCGCGTCCCCGATCCCCGCGTGCTGCTCGACGATCCGCTCCGCGCGCTCCGCGGCGTGCGGCTCGAGGCGGCGCTGGGGTTCCGCCTCACGCCGCCTACCGCGCGGGCGATTCGGGCCGTCGCCTCCCAGGTGACCACCGTCTCCGCCGAGAGAATCCGTGACGAGCTCCTGGCGATGCTCGCGCTGCGGCGCGCGGCGTGGGCGCTCCGCCGCCTGGACGCGCTGGGCCTGCTCGGCGCGATCGTGCCGGAGATCGAGGCGATGCGCGCGAGCCCGCAGCCGGCGCCGCACCGGTTCCCGGTGCTCGAGCACTCGCTCCGCGCGGTGGCCGGGGCGGACGAGCTCGTGGCGTGGCTGCCCGCGCTGCGCCCGTTCGGGGAGGAACTCGCGGCGCATCTCGCCGGCGAGCTCGGTGGCGGCGTGACCCGTCGCCAGATCCTCAAGCTGGCGGCGTTGCTCCACGACGTCGCGAAGCCGGAGACCCGCCGGGTGATCGACGGCCGCGTACGCTTCTTCGAGCACGACGTCATCGGCGCGGCGCACGCGCGGAGGATCGGCGACCGGCTCAAGCTTCCGACGCGCGCCCGGGGCGTCCTCGAGCAGCTCGTGCGCCACCACCTGCGGCCGATGCACCTGGCCGCTGCCGGCGGCGTGACCCGGCGCGCCCGCTACCGCTTCTTCCGGGACCTGCGCGACGACGCCCGCGACCTTCTCCTGCTGTCGCTGGCCGATGCCTCCGCGGTGCGTGGCGAGTCGCCGCGCGCGGTCTGGCGCCGCGCGGGGCTCGTCCACGAGCTGCTGCGCGGCTGGGAGGAGTGGCCGGTGGGCGCCGCCGCGCCGCCCCTGGTGCGGGGCGAGGACGTCATGCGGCGCTTCGGGATCGCCCCCGGCCCCGCCGTGGGCCGGCTGCTCGATCGCGCGCGGGAAGCGCAGGCGCTCGGGCTCATCGCAACGCGCGAGGAGGCGCTGGCGTACCTTGACTCCCCTCGCGGCCGGACCCTAGAGTAGCGGGCATCCCGAGAAACCGATCCCCTCGTCCGAGGAGGCGCCGATGATTGGTCGGAAAATCGCCGTCGTTCTGCTTCTCACCCTGGTCGTGCCGATTGCGGCGAGCGCCGCGCCGGCCGGCAAGGTCGTGCTCGCCCAGGGCGTCGACCCCACGACGCTCGACATGGCGAACCAGTCCGAGACGCCGGCATCGAACGTCGGTCGCCACATCTTCGACACGTTGTACGAGCGCGACCAGAACCTCAAGATCGTTCCCGCCCTCGCCGTCGAGATGCCGAAGTTCGTGCCGCCGTCGGCGTGGGAGGTCAAGCTGCGCAAGGGCGTCAAGTTCCACAACGGAGAAGACTTCAACGCCGACTCGGCGAAGTTCACCCTCGAGCGGCTGGGTGGGGGGCAGGGCAAGCTGCGCGGCTCGACGTTCTTCGCGCCGATCGACCGGGTGGAGATCGTGGACGCGTACACGATCAAGGTCCACACCAAGAAGCCGTGGCCGACTTTCGTGCCGGTGATGACGTTCGTGCAGAGCGGAATGCTGCCGCCGAAGGAGGCGGCCGGCAAAGAGACCGCCGATCTCTCCAAGAAGCCGGTCGGCACCGGCCCCTACAAGCTCGTCCGCTGGTCGAAGGACGAAGAGATCGTCCTCGAAGCGAACACCGCGTACTGGCGCGGCGCCCCCGCCATCAAGACCGTGGTGTTCCGGACGATCCCCGACGACGCTGTCCGGGTGGCCGCGCTCCAGAACGGTGAGATCGACCTCGCGGTGAACATCCCGCCGCACCTCGGCGCGCTCATCGACAGGCATCCCAAGCTCTTCCTGAGCACCGCGCCGTCCATCCGGACCATCCAGCTCATGTTCTACGCGCACCAGATGGACGCCCAGCACAAGCCGACCGGCCCCTACAACGGGCCGACGGCCGACAAGCGCGTGCGCCAGGCGATCGCCTACGCGATCGACGCCGACGAGATCATCAAGACCGTGCTCGACGGCAAGGGCGTGCGGGTCGCCACGATGCTGCCGTCGATGCACTTCGGCTACGATCC
>Ga0066667_10000965_pt1 | contig 10387 bp, 9 predicted proteins | sample GraSoiAngelo_116_FD_133943 | JGI IMG/M metagenome (GOLD analysis project Ga0066667, IMG submission 133943) | Grasslands soil microbial communities from the Angelo Coastal Reserve, California, USA - 14_0903_16_30cm | ecosystem: Environmental > Terrestrial > Soil > Grasslands | place: USA...
CATGATGCGCTTGTACTAGATCGTGACGAACACATTGCGAGAGATCCATTCGGTAGCGTACTTCGGGAAGCCGGCCGACACGGACTGATCGGCCGGGTCAGAAGTATAGCGGCCGAAGAGCGAATCCTTGTCGGAGATGGTGTAATCGACTCGCCCCTGATAGAACGTCTCCCGCGTGGGTTGATTCACTTCGTACGTGAAAGGCGCAATCCCCCCGCCCACTTCGGGGCCGTTTGGCAGCGGATACAGATCGAGGTACGGACGCACCACGGGGTTGATTGGGAAGAGCGCGGCGGCACGGGCCGCCTCGCTGGGCACGAAGCTCGAGTAGGTCACCCCCAGGTCCTCCTGCAGGCGCTCCACTCCCCCGAAGAAAAACAGGCGGTTCCGCCGGATCGGCCCGCCCGCGCTTGCGCCAAACTGATTGCGGCGGAACGGCGGCGGCTTGGCGCCGTCGAAGAAGCCGCGCGCGTCCATCGCGCTGTCGCGGAAGAACTCGAACGACGACCCGTGGAGGCTGTTCGTGCCGCTCTTGGTGACGAGGCTCACGACTCCACCCATCGACCGGCCGTAGTCGGCTGAGTACGCGTTCGTCACGACGCGGAACTCTTGAATCGTTTCGACGCCCAGGGTCGTCTCCGCGGCCGAGACCGTCGCGGTCCCCGCATACCCGCGCATGTTCGCGCCATCGAGCAGATAGCTGTTCGACCGAAAACTCATGCCGTTGATGTTCAACTTCGTGCCGCGATTGGACGAGAAGGTGCTGTCCTTCTCGTTGAAGCTGACGACCCCGGGCTGAAGCAGCGCCAGCTCGATGTAGTTGCGCCCGTTCAACGGCAATTGGGCGATCGTCTTTTCGGTGACGACCGCCGACAGGGAGGCGTTCTGCGTGTCCACCAGGGCGGCGGCGCCGACGACGGTAATGGTTTCGGCCGTCGCCGAGACTTTCAGCGTCACGTTGAGCGCCGCCTGCTGCGCGACCGTGAGCGTGATGTCCCGTTCGATCACGGTCGCAAAGCCCGTCAAGCTCGCGCGCGCCTCGTACCTCCCTGGTAGAAGTCCTGAGATCGTGAAGAAGCCGTTGGTGTCGCTGACCGCCGCGCGAGTCTGACCGGTATCAAGGTTCTTGACGAGGACGTCGACACCCGGCAGCACGGCGCCGGTCTCATCCTTGACGGTGCCGGAGATCGTGGCGGCGGTAATTTGTGCGATGGCGTCGGCGGCGGCCGGGAGCAACAGCATTCCGGCCAATGCAACCGAGAACACGATGCGATGAGCGTGGCGCATAATGACCTCTGCGATCACACTGAGGAGGTGAGAACCTCAAGTTTCCCTGACACCATAGCCATGGGATCGTCTTTGGAGCGGTCACATCCAGACCCGCTCGTCATCGGGATCCGTCTCTGGTGTCGGCGCAGTCTCGACGTGAATGAGCAGATCCGCGTTTACTTCGAGCTCGCATCCTCGCTTTCACGGCTGAATCGCTGCCTCAATCGCGACGGGCAGTGGACCCTGTCCGGGGCGCGGTAATTTTCGACAAGTAGGTTTTCTTGATCATGTCGCGGTCCACTTTGTGCCCCTTGAGATAAACGGCGGCGATCTTCGCCGTGTTCTTGATGTCGTCGAGCGGATTGGCATTCAGCACGACGAAGGAGGCGTCCTTGCCCGCCTGAATTGTGCCGAGATCGTGGAGATCCAGCGCTTCCGCCGCGTTCCTGGTCGCCACCGTGATCGCCTGCATGGGCGTCAGGCCCACGTCCTTCACAAGCAGGCGCATGTCCAGGTGTGGAGCAAATGTCCCCCCGCTGTCGGTGCCCACGGCGATCTTCACGCCTGCCGCGTACTCTTTCTTCAGATTGCTGACGATGCGTGAGTAGATCTCCTGGTTGAATTTCCGGCCGTCCACGTCGAGCTGTCCCTCGTGCGTCCGCACGATGCTGGCGCGGGTCCGAGCCTGCTCCCGGTAACGCTGTGCAGCAGTCGGTGAGCTGGTTTCAAGGAACAGGGGATCCTCCCAATAAAGGGGAGCATCAGCCTCGGTCATTGTGTAACTCCAGGGGAGCTGAAAGTTCGTCTGCTGCACCACCTGGTGATCCTTCATGATCCGGACGAACTCATCGTCGACGAGACTGTCGCGCACCGGATGCGCGAGCATGTCGATCCCGGCGCGCGCCAGATCCTTCGCGTCCGCCTGATAGAACATGTGCGCGAAAACCGGAATGTTGTGCTGGTGCGCCCTCTCGATGAGCGGTCGATAGATGTCCGGGCTCAGATGGAGCTCCGTGCCGAGCCGGTCGTCAACCCACATTTTGATGAAGTCGACGTGCTTGTAGGCCTGCTCTTGCACGTAGATCTCGACCTGGGTCTTCGTCCACAGCCAGACCGTGCTGTCGGAGAGGTCCTCCTCCATCCGGGTGTCCCGGCCCGCCGCGTGGGCGTCCTGGATCTTCTTGACCTGTCCCAACGGCACACCGGCTCCCCGGTAACTTGTCAACACGCGGGCGGCGTCCGGAAGGTATTCGGCCCGGATCTGGAGCGCCGCTTCGTTATCCCAGCCCATGCTGGTCGACGCGGCGGTCCCGCCATACGCCAGGGCATGCAACTGCTCGATGTACTGCTGCCGTCCGGCCTGCATGTCGTAGAAGGCCGGCGTGCCGCGGCCAGGCCCGATGTGCAGATGCGTGTTCACGAACGTGGGCATGACCGTCTTCCCCGTCAGGTCGACGCGCGTCGCGGCCGGAGCCTGGACCTGCCCTCGCCGACCGATCGTCGTGAACTTCCCGTTTTCGACGAGAATCGCCGCGTTTTCAATCGCCGCCGAACCGTCGCCGACGATCACGCGCGCCCCCTCGTACAGCACCGTATCAGTGGTCTGTGCGAGCACTTCCACCGGCCGCCCAATCCCGATATAGAGTGCACCGATATAGACCGCACCAGCAGCCACAACGAAGCAGACCGATAAAACCATCCTTCGCATCAGGACCTCCTTCGGACGGCTCGATGACAGGTACCCGAGCGTCCACTTGCGATTCGGAGCCCTGTCCCTCGCAATATCGCGTCCGGGCAGAAAATCGTTGACGTTCGCGCCGTTGCTGACCATTCTACGGGCGATAGGTGACGCCTTCCCGGCGGTCGCTGCGCTCGGGTCAGCCCTGGCCACGTCACAGGAGGGCCGAAACGCCTTCGCTCAGGCCGCGAAGCGCACCTCGTGGTGATTCTCACGCGGTCGAAATATAGGCGGAGAACACCACGGCGCCAGAGTCTGTCTTGGGGCTATGGTAAACCATGAGAGGTGGATCATGATGACGCGTTGGCCGTTGACGCTTGTCGTGGCATTTCTGACAGGCACGCCCGCCGCCGCCCAATGGCTGCAGTACCCGACGGCTCGAGTTCCGCGTGATTCCCACGCCAAGCCAAATCTCGCCGCGCCGGTCCCGCGAACCTTTGATGGGAAGCCGGATCTGTCGGGACTGTGGCAGCTCGACACGTCCTGCCCGCCACAAGGTTGCGAAGGCGCGAATCAGGTTGGCGATTATCCGGTCGCGCCAGAGTTCCGGAATTTTGGGGCCCGGCTTCGCAACGGACTCCCGTATCAACCTTGGGCCGCCGACCTCGTCAAGCAACGATCGGAGCAGAACGGCAAAGACGATCCCGTGACCTTGTGCAAGCCGGCAGGCGCACTGCGGCTTCTCACATTCCCACCGCCCAGGAAAGTGCTCCAGCTCCCCGGGCTCGTCGTCATTCTTTCGGAGCGCGACGTCACGTACCGCCAACTCTTCACGGACGGACGTCCGTTGCCGAAGGATCCGGAGCCGTCGTTCAACGGCTACTCAACCGGCCGATGGGTGAAGGACACGTTGGTGGTCGAGACGAACGGTTTGCGGGAAGGATGGCTCGATCGCAGGGGCAGCCCGATAACCGACGTGGCCAGAATCACGGAGAAGTTCCGTCGCGTGAACTATGGTCGTCTCGAGGTTGAAGTCACTGTCGATGATCCAAAGGCCTACACGACACCGTTTACCGTCACGCTGAACCAGAAGATTCTGCTGGACACGGATCTGCTGGAATATCACTGCAACGATAACGAAAAGGACAGAGCGCACCTGGTCGGGAGGTAACGATGTCCGCCAAACGATGGGTTCACGGCCGTGAGCAGCAATCGCGTCGTCCGCCATCACACACGTGGCGGACCTTCTTAACCAATCACGTCGCGATGCTCGTGTCGACGGATTTCTTTACCGTACCAACCCTCACCGGCCGCGTCCTGTTCGTCTTTGTGCTGCTCGCGCACCAGTGCCGACGGATCGTCGACTTCACTGTCACAGAGCGTCCGACCGCCGAGTGGCAGCGCATGTCTGCGTGGTGATTCTCAGGGCGGAGGTCATGTTGGCGAAGCACACTCGGGTCACGATCGATACGCGCCTCATCATTGCAGCACCTTGAACGACTCCGATGTGACCGTCGCGATGCGATCATGCGTCCTGCGATACTATCGAGTGTTCCGTCGTTCCACTCTGCAGGAGCCTGGCATGCGTGCTCTTCTTCAAATGTGTCTCGCCGCGTGCTCTGTCGCGTCGCCGATCGCCGTGGTGACGATCGCCCAAGGCAATCCCGAAGCGGCGCGGGTCAAGAACCCCGTCGCGGCGACGACCGAATCGCTCGGCGATGGAAAACGAATCTATCAACGCTATTGCGCAAGCTGCCACGGCTCGAACGCCGAAGGCGGGCCGGGCAACGACCTCATTCCGGCGGCGCCCGATCTCACGGATAAGGAATCGAAGCACGGCTCGACCGACGGCGAGATCTTTTCCGTGATCAAGAACGGCGTACCGCCTGAGCTGAACATGATCCCGTTCGGCGATCAGATCAAGGACACCGAGATCTGGAACGTCGTCAACTACATCAGGTCGTTGGCGAAAAGGAATTAAGAATTGTGAATTTGGAATTTGGAATTCGTGATCACGAATGTGACGCTACCAGGCAGCGTGACGGCTGTGACACGAATTCCAGATTCTTAATTCCAAATTCTTAATTTCAGACTCATTTCGCCAGCGGATCCGGTCGAACCTGGAACTTGACCAGCTTGCTCGTGGTCCCCCTGCCGCCTTCCATGTGGAACGGCGCGCGCGTCGAGATGCTCGTCCAGATTCCCTTGCCCTTCCAACCCGCCTTCGCATCGTCGATGCGGCCGTCGATCCCTTTCGCATAGAAGCCCATCGGATAGGGAACGCGGAAGGTCATGAACTTGCCGTCCACCAACGCCAGGAGCCCTTCCGACTCGTTTCCGGTCGCGAGCGGTACGTCCTTGCCGAGGCCGAGCATGTCGAAACGATCGACGAAGTCGTAGTACGCCGAGTCGGCGCTTCCGGAGTCGACCGCACCCTGATAGTTCGGTCCTGGCAACGGATAGAGCGACCAGCCTTCGGGACAGTGCTGCCCTGTAGCCGTCGGCCCGTTGAGGGGACCCTTGCACTTGCGTCGATCGAAGCTCGCCAGGTGTCCGCTCGACAGCACGGTCCAGACCACGTTGTGGCTGTCCACGTCCATGCCGCGCGGAGCAAATCCCTGCCCGCTCGCCTTCGGGTTGTTCCACGGGACCTCGTAGACTTCCGAGAGCGCGGTTGCCGGCGGATTCGGTCCGGGCACCAGACGAACCAACGAGCCAGGCATGCCGAGGACGGAACCCCAGATCGATCCGTCGACCGGACTCGGCGCCACGCCGTAGAACGGCGTGTTGACTCGTTTGTCCTTCGTCGGATCGATCGGCTGATCGGGCTCGACGTAGGCGTCGCGCTTGCCGTTGCCGTTCGTGTCCAGGACGAATACGGTCCACCCTTGCGCCTTCTGCTCGTCGTGCGTCTTGTCGTACACCTTCGTGTCGAACCAGCCCTCGACCGGACCGCCGCCGGTGAACCAGAGCACGCCGTTGTCGTCGAAATTCAGGTGATGCGTACCGAAGCAGGTATCGATGGTCGTGACCTGCCTGGTTTTTGGATCGTAGAGCTGCATCTGCCTGCCGTTCTGCGCGATTGGGAACGCCATGGCTGACGGATGATTCGATCCTTGTTGACAGAACGCCGGCGTCGCGTTAGGACGAATGCGCGCGGCGATCCATACGCGCGCTTGTCCATCCATTGCTAAACTGTGGGCCGTGGTCTGTGACGTCCAGATCGCTTCGTCGCCCCAGTAGGGCGATGGCTGCGTCGGCGGATTGTTCGCCTGGCTCGGCGTCTTCGGGTCACGCACTTGCAGCTTGATTTGCGTCGCCGTGTTGCGCGTCGGATCCACGACGGGCATGTAATCGGCACTCTCTTCGAGCGCCCCGTACACCGGCCCGTTGGCGTTGACGGTGGGGTTCCGCTTGTCCGTTCCGATCTCGTCGTGCAGATACACTTTCGGGTCGGCCCAGTCCCACATCGTGACGACGACGTTCCGCTCTCGACCTTGAGGTCGCGCGGGAGCAGCGGCGGGCAACTTGCCTTTCGCGACCTGATCGGTCCAGTCCGCGTACATCGCGAGGGCTCGTGTCCGGCCAACCTGGGTGAAGCGCGCGCTCATCGCGCCACCGGCCTGGCCGGACTGAATCCGTCGATCCCACGCGTCTTCGGACGTCTCGAACGTGCCGAGGCTCGTCGGGATCTCGCGCGTCGCCTTGTTGCCCAGCTGATGGCAGCCGGTGCAGCCGTCCGTGTTGACCACCTGGCGAATCCATTCGCCCTGGCTCTTGATGTTTGGCGAAATGCCGTTGCCGGTTGGCCCGGTGCCGGGGAAGTCGCTCTTCGGCGGCAGATGCATCAGCGCGAACCAATAGAGCGCCGGATAGTACTCGGCGGCCGCTTTCGCGTTCGGGGCCGGGACAGCCGTCAGGTTCAGCGCTTTGCCGGGTGCGGCCGGCACCTTCGGCGAATCGACCAGGCCGTAGCCGCGCACCCAGACGTTGTAGTCCCCTTTTGGAAGATCGGGCACCAGATAGCGGCCCTGGTCGTCCGTCACCACGATCTTGCGGAGCGTCGTGGGCAGATTTGTCGACTCGGCGATCACCCACACGCCGGCCTCCGCGCCGCGCGGACCGGTGACCACGCCGCCGATGTCATCGGCGTCCATCGCCATGGCCGCCTGAGCGGCGACCCGCAGGCGCCCGCCGGAGAACGACGCCGCGACGATCGTCGCAAGGGCGATGCTCGCGACCGATCCGAAGAGTTGTTTTCTGGTCATGAAGACCTCCGTTACGGACTACCGGGACACCGGGACACCGGGACACCGGGACACCGGGACACGCTAAACGCCCGGGAGGACGTTGTCAACGTCATTATCGACTCATGTCGTTATCGATTCACGTTCTGGAAATACGCGGGCAGATCGCCCTTCGTGCCCTTCAGGATTTCCACAATCGCCCGCCGATCCGCGAGCGAGAGTGCGGAGCGGTAGCGGTCGCCACGTTCGTCACCAGAGAGCACCTGCCACATCCGCCGATAGATCGGGGTCTTCGCCGAGGGCGGCAGGGCATCGAATGCGTCGGAGTAGATCTCGTAGCTGCAGGGATACTTCATCAGACGTCGTGTGAGATCGAGCTCGTGCAACGAGCGTCCCTTCGCGTCGCGTGGGCCCGTCGCCGCGAATCGCCGGGCAAACGCCGGCGAGCCCTGGATGCGATCGGCGAGCGGCGCCTCGTCCACGAACAACAGGTAGTCGACGACTTCGGTCGCGATGCCGCTCATCATCTGAGCGATCAGACGCTCCTCTCCGGGAGCGGCGACGAACGGGGCGTGCAGCGCGGGATCCGCCGCGCGCGCCTCCCAGCCGACGCGTGTGATGAGGTTGGTCATGTGAACCTGATGCGACAGCGCCAGCAGTGCCACGATGTCGCTCGACATGGACTGATATCCGTCACCATCGAACAGCCCGGTCACGGAAGCCAGATCGCGAGCGCGGCCCCCGCCGATCGTGGTCGACTCATTACCCCGGTGTCGGACCGATCCGCTGCGTCCGGTGACGTACCACCCGCCCCAGCGACGCTCGAGCGGACTGCGATGATCGGTCATGACCGATTGGGCGGGCGCTCCGGTACCTGAGGACGAGGTCGTGCTGAACATCAACATCCCGGGCACTCCGAGCGTGTCGCCGGCCGCGTGACACGCCAGGCACGTGAGGACGCGCTGAAACCGGGGGCGGTCGACCGGACGTTGATCCAGCGTGTAGAAGACCATGCCTTCTTTCGCATCCTGAGCCGCCACTTCGATGATGTCGCCGTCGCGCACCCAGCCGAGCGCCACACGATCGTTGAAGAACAGCGCGCGGGGGTTGGTTTCGCTGATGCGTTGTCGCTGAAAACTGGTTTGCGAGAAGACGAGCATCTGCGAGTCGACCGGAATGTCGAGTGCGTCGAGCGCGGATCGCAAATAACCGCTGCGACCGTCGAATGTCAACTGTGCGCTGCCATCCTGGAGTTTCTTGTTGATCTCGACCACCGCGTTGTTCAACGGCGCCGTCGCATACGCGATCGCCGGATCCTCCCGCGACCCCAGGAACATCCCGCCGCGCTGTGCGCTCACGGAAATCGGACCGCGCGCCAGAAGGCACAGGATGCCGGCGGTAAGAATGAAAAAGACGCGCATCGCGTCTGCACGAGTCATCTACGGGCCCCGCTTCAGGTGTGATCCTAGCGGAACCAGCCGGCATCCGTCGCGCGAAGCCTCAATTGATTGCGGCTAACGCGCACTCTCGGTCCGTCGAGCAGGACGGATCACGCGATTCCACCACATCAGCGCGCCGGTGACGAACATGAGCGGCGGTACGAGTCCGAACACTGCCCAGATCACCTTCGTCGTCGAGTCGCAGAGCCCCCGACCGCAGCCAGGAATCCCTCGGCCCCCAAGCCGACCGAAGTGCAGATAGGCCAGCCAGTACTGAATTCTATCGACCACGCGTTCCACAGGATTGGACGCGTCGAAGGGCTCCAGGAAATCGAACCCTGCGGCAAACACCTGCGGAAAAGACAGGTACATTCCCGTGATTCCCCACAGGAAGATAAACGCGAAGAACCAGAAGCCGAGCGCGCTGTGCAGGCTCCAATTCAGTCGCTTCCAGTTCGCCCGGTGCTCAAGGGTCAGACTGCGGCGCCAGCTCTTGATACCTGGCCACCAGATGATCGCTCCGGTCAGGCAGAGCAAAGTCACGAACAGCGCGCCGACGCCGTTGATCCTGCGGCCGGTTTCTCCGCTGAGCAGGTTGTCGTGTAGGTCCAGGAGCCAGGCCGTAAACCGAAAGCCCGCCGGTACTGGGTCGCCCAGATCCTCGCCTGTGAACGGGTGAAGCAGCCGCCGCTTCATCTCCTTGCCGTGCTTCAAGGTGATCTCGACGGCATGGTTTGCGGTTTCTCCCTTCCGCACGTCAGTGACCTCGTAACCTGGGTAGGCTCGACGCGCCGCACTCTTCAGCTCCTCCATGGCGATCGACTCGCCAGAACCGGCCACAACGGTCGGTTGGGGCGAAAAGGTTCTGTAGAGCTCATTCCGGTAGACAAGCACGCTGCCGGATACCGAGATCACCAGCACGTACACGCCGACGCCGATTCCTGTCCACAGATGAATCTGGAACAGGACTCTGCGCAGGAAGAGCTCTTGCGGGCGTCGGACCCATCGGCCCCAGAAAGTCATCGAGCTGTGGCTACTGCAACCCGAACCCATTATGTCCGTCTTCCTCGCGCCCCTGCTGACCCTGCACAAATGCGCGGCCGTCCGGACGCCTTGCACTTCCACATGTAGTGCGATATAGGTAGAAGTGCGAGGTATAAAGTGCCAGAGCGATCCGATCTCCCCCAGGGCACGCTCGACCTGTTGATCTTGCAAGTCGCCGCCGCCGGGGCGATTCACGGCTACGGCATCGCGCAGCGCCTTCAGCTGATCTCGCGCGACGTCGTGCAGGTGCCGCAGGGTTCGCTCTATCCTGCCCTGCACCGACTCGAAAACCGCGGGCTGCTGACCGCGGACTGGAAGATGTCGGACACCGGACGCGAGGCGAAGTTCTATCGCCTCACTCCCAAGGGCCGAAGCGAGCTGAAAGAACAAGCGGCGAGCTGGGTTCGTTTGACCGAGGCGATCGGTCTGATTCTCAGGCCCGCTGGAGGAGCGCGATGAACGTGTGGCGACGTTTGCTCAGGCGACGCGCGCTTGAACGCGAGCTCGACGCGGAGATTCGCGACCACATCGAGCGCGAGGTCGCGGATGCCGTCCGCGCGGGACAATCAGAAGCGGACGTGCGCCGACAGATCCGGTTGACGTCGGGCGGGCTCGACCAGGTCAAAGAGGTGTGCCGCGACGTCCGGCGCCCGCCTGCCCTCGCAGATTTAGGGGCAGACCTGCGCTGTGCGTCGCTAGTCCTTGCCAAG
>Ga0066667_10000969_pt1 | contig 10367 bp, 6 predicted proteins | sample GraSoiAngelo_116_FD_133943 | JGI IMG/M metagenome (GOLD analysis project Ga0066667, IMG submission 133943) | Grasslands soil microbial communities from the Angelo Coastal Reserve, California, USA - 14_0903_16_30cm | ecosystem: Environmental > Terrestrial > Soil > Grasslands | place: USA...
CGCCGACCTTCAAGTGCGGGCTATTCTAGTTATGTTCCAAAGGCTCTCCATAAGCATGATCTCGGCCTGCTCTCTCCACGCTGGGGCCCTGGTCTGAATTGCTTTTGTCCGCCCCTTTAGCCAAAACACAGCTTTGTAGAATGGCAGGGCAGCTGGAACATGAGGGTGACCGCCTGAGTCCAGATAGGTGTTGAGAAACAGCTCGGCCGCACTGTCCAGGGCGCGGATGGAGCCCAGGCACTGCTTGGCCAGGCGCTCCAGGCTGACAATGAATTTTGCGACGTCGCGCGCGGGGTGAGCGATGTCGTAAAGATCCCAATCCAGCACCACAGTTTGGCCCTTCGTGAGAACAATCTGATGTTCGCAAAAGTCGCCGTGACCCGCGCACGTGAGACCAGCATCGAGGGATACTGCGCTATTCCTCAATCTTTCGAGCAGGTCCTCGCATTGCAAGGCCCAACCACGTTCAGCCTCGCAGATAAGGCGGCACTTGCGCTCGGCGCTGCTAAGGAATCTCTCAATCCCTGAAGTTCGACCGGACGGCGAGGCAAGCTTTTGGAAGCGCCCTAGCCATCGCCCACATCGCTCCGCAGACCTGGCACACTGCCGGGCCTCCCCGAGCTTGAAGATGTCCTTCGCCGACGTTCCATTGACCCTTTCCTGCAAAAGCAGATGCAACGATGGAAGATAAGCGACCGCGCGGGGGATCGAAAATTCCTTTTCCGGGCCAAAACCTGCTCGCCGCAGTCCCTCCATAACTTCATACAGGTCGTGACGGTCTGTGGCATAGACTTTGCCGATGAAGCGATGCCACCCGTCCTTAGTGCGGAGATCAATCTCAAAGGTGCAGTGGGGCTCCGGATGCAAGCGCAGCAGTTGTATTCGAACTTCCCGAGGGACGCCCCAAGGCCATTGGGAGGCGGGAAGCAAGCCAATTTCATTGATCAACTTAGTGTCATCCACAGCTGTGACTTCTAGAGGTGAAAAATGCAGATTGCTGGGCGCCATGGGTCCGCGGTGGAGGAAATCAACGGGGTGATGGATCGGTTCTGACATATTTCATTTCCCACTCGCCGCCGAGACGGCTCTGTTTCGAGGTTTTTCCAGCTTTAGTGCAGGTTCTTGGTAAACATTCCCTGCGCGGGCAAGACGCCACTTTGTGGGCTGGGAATGCGATACCTGACATTGGAATCTTCCTCTGAGCCCAGGAGTAATCTCTCAATCTGAAGCGCACGGACCTCCATCGAGAAGGACCGGGCGACGAAGTCGGCTGCCGCTCGGCCCATTTCGTCGCAGAGACTCTTATTCTTCGCCAGCGTGAGGAGTTGACTTTGGAACTCCTGAAAATCCTTCGCAAGGAAACCGGTGCGGCCTGCCTCCGCGGTTATTTGGCCCAATTCGGTATCCATGGTGACAATGGCGCGACCAGCGGCCTGAGCCTCCAGTAAAGCCTGATACGGGCGGTTGCTTTCCGCCTTCTCCGGGATAGCAAAGAAGTCGCAAGCTGCGTAGTACCAGCTTATTTCGCTGTGCTCCACTTCACCGGCCAGCAGGACACGTTCGCGGAGGCCCAGCCTGGCAGCTTCCTCTTCTATTTGCCTACGGCCCTCCCCATCTCCCACCAGCAGCAGGAGAGCGTTGGGGGGAAGCGCGGCAAAGGCACGCACCAGTTCGAGGACCGACTCCGCCTTTCCGGGTCGAGGTCATCCTTGTGCCGTCGAACGGAAAGGCGGCTGACACACAACACCGTGGGCGCGTCCTGTGGTAAACCGAGCACATGGCGCGCTTCCTCCCGACCAGGCAGCCGCGTCCACGTCTTTACCGCCAGCGGCAGGAAGCAGATCTTTTCTTCAGGCACGCCCCAACCGCGAAGGTGCTCGCTAGCCCCGCCCAGGTCTCTCATAGTCCGGACGGCAATGACCTTGTCTGCTCGTTTTAAGGACTTTCGGAAGCCAAAGCTGTATAAGTCTCGCCAGGGCCTCGGCATGGCGTTGACTCTTTGCTCGCCAGAGCCCTCGCATCCGAGCAGCACATACCTTTTAGGATGTTGCCACCAGCCAAACAGGTCGGGGTACTGAACCGAAGAGGCATAGACAAGCCATGCGTCTGGCGAAAATCTCTTTACCTCCCCCCGCACCAAAGCCGCTTCCGCAAGAAGGCGACGCGCAGGAAGCCGGCCAAGCCAGAAGTCGCGCAAGTCTACTCGAGAAATGATTTTCACCTCATGGCCGCGGTCCCTGAGACTCGTTAGAACGTTGGTGATGAACATCCCACTCCCCGACGTGTGCTTTTCGCCGCCAGGGCAACTTTCCAGGTAGGTTGCGCGCGGAACATAGTAGGCGATTCGCATGGTGTCTCCTTTTCACTTATTCCAGCAAGCTTTGAACGCTCGAATCCACAGTTTGGCTTTTCCGGTATTCCGGAGTCTCCGAGCACACTTGCACTGCGTCCCGATACCACCTCACAAAGCTTGTAAGTCCTTTTTCGAGAGGAGTCGCAGGTCGATACCCCAGCACGCGGCACGCTTTGGATGTATCGGCCCACGTCACGGGAGAATCTCCAGGCTGCGGGGGTCGCCATTCGCAGGTGGCCTTGCGTCCAGTCACATTCTCAAGCAGTTCGACAAGCTCGATGAGTTTCACAGGGTGGGAATTACCGAGGTTAAAAACCTCAAAGGGAGGGTTGTTTGACGGGAGCCGGAACTCATGATCAAGACTAGCCAATATTCCGGCCACAATGTCATCCACATAGGTATAGTCGCGGGCGCTCGAACCATCTCCGAAAATGGGCAAGGGTTTACCGGCCTCAAGCAACGCTGTGAACTTACGGATGGCGAGGTCGGGCCGTTGGCGCGGGCCGTAGACGGTGAAGAAACGCAGACAGATTACTTGGAGTCCAAACAGATGGGCGTAGGTGTAGGCTAACATCTCGCCGGCCAGCTTGGTGGCCGCATAGGGAGAGAGTGGCCGCAGTTCCACTTGGTCTTCAGAAAAAGGCACACAGCTCGTGGCGCCATAGACCGAGCTGGACGAACCAAAGATGAACCGGCTCACGTGAAACTGGCGGCAGAGCTCTAGCAGGTTTACAGTGCCCGCCAAGTTTACTCGCTCGTACAATTTCGGCTGTCTGATAGAGGGGCGCACACCCACACACGCGGCTAAGTGAATGACTACCTCAGGGCGATGGGAGGCCATGATCTGAGATAACTGCGCTGTGTCACAGATATCGAGGGCATGAAACTCGTGGGTACCGACGCGTTCAACAGCTTCCAAATTGGCTTTCTTCCAAGCGCAGTCATAAAAAGGGTCGAGATTATCTACGATTGTCAGTTGAGCGCCCCGACGGAGCAGGGCCTCGGCAAGATGCGAGCCAATGAATCCGGCTCCTCCGGTCAGCAGCACTCTTTGTCTTTGTTTACTCATCTCGGTTCCACATCTACCTTTGTTGGGATTTTGTTGGGATCTTCAGAAATGGTAACGCACAGAAACCTGGAGCTGGCGAGCCGCGTCAGCGGTGTAGGGTTGGCCGAATGTCGGCGAGGAGATTACACCGTTGTACTTGTCAAAATTCGCATGGTTGAAAACGTTGAAAGCGTCCCAGGCAAGATCAACGAAATGGGCATGCTCCCTCTGCCTCATTACCCGCCAGCGTTTCGACAGGCGAAGATCAACGTCTGTGTAGCCAGCGGCCCGCCCGGCATTGCGCCAAAGGCCAAGCGGCCGGTCGTTAAAAACGGTATCGTGATTGTCATCGGTTCCCGTGGTGATGTTGTAGGGAAGGCCCGACCAAGCGTTAAAGATCCCGGAAACGTGAAAACCGAACGGCAGGGAATACATGACCACCATATTAAATCGATGTCTGCGGTCGGAATCGGAGCGGCCCCAGTCGCCGTGCGGGTCGTAGTTATTGGCCGGCGTATAAAGGTAGCCGCTGGTGTCGTCAAGGGTGCGCGAGAGCACATACTGGGCCATGAGGTTGACCTTATGGATGGCACCTTTGTAGGTGACGGTTAAGGCGTTGCTATGCGAGGAGCCGGAAGCCTCGAACTGATCTATGTTGACAAAATTGGGGTTGGGAGGGGTGGTGGTCCCGGGCTGGGGGGCATTGAGGTTGCGCGAACGATAGAGGTCTACGCCGCGCATGGTGGAGAACTCCAGCGTAAGATAGTTCTGGCCGCGCCCCACTTTGCGTTCAATCGCAACGCTGCCTTGCATGACATACGGGAAGCGGATGCTGGGATCGATCGTCATGATACTAGGCGGAGCCACGCTCGTCGGCGTGATGCCGAGCGGGAACGGCTGTGGAAAGGAGGGGCAGGACAAAGGGCAAGATAGAACGATCTGCTGGATGGCCGATCCATTGTAAAGAAGGCTGTCCTGCTGCATGAGATGCGGCTGCCGGTCATAGAAAATTCCAAAGCCTCCGCGGAACACGGTGTTGGCGAGCACAACGTTCGAACTTCGAGGCGAATAGGCCGCAGCGAAACGCGGAGCAAGATTCTGATAGTGGGAAACGCCCGGTTGGAACTCATAGCGCAAGCCGAACATGAGGGACAAATCAGGCCGCAAGCGCATGTCGTCCTGGAGGAAGGAATAGACTTCGTGCGCTGGGAAGTCCACCAAAGGGTTGCCGACGTTCATCTTGAACTCTGAGGGATGGGGCGGCGTGCTCTCGAAATCTGCCAAGCTCGAAAAAATGAAGGTACCGCCAAAATTTGAGCGGTCTTCGGAGGTGAAGTACCTCAATTTGACCCCCGAACCGAACCGTAAATTGTGGCGGCCATAAAAAAGTGAAGCCACGTCCTGCATGTCCCCCAGTGTTTCAATTACGTCGCTGAGGTTCTTTTGGGCGCTGCCGAAACTGGAGGCGCCCAAGATGTCTACGGCATAGCCGGCCGACAAGCTGGAGGTAGTCTGGCGCTCCTTTTTGTAGGTAAGACGTACCTGGTTTTGAAAGGTGGTGGAAGATGTTGCCGTTTCGAGAATCCTAAGTTCATTTTCGTGGTTAAAAAAATTCGTTGCTCGGTCTGGAAGATCGAACCCGCCGATGCCCTGGTTATCCAGCTTGCTGTTCTTAAATTTATAGAATAAAGACAACCGGTGAGCGGGGAGGAAGTGACTATCGACTCTGCCGAACAAAGAGGTCGTGCGCTCGGGGACCCCGACGTTCTCTACAAACGTTCCTCCCGGCGTCGTAATGTTGTTCACCACAAGCCCCGGCGGCGTGGTGGCGTCAACAACCGCACTGTTGTTAAAGACATGGTAGCGTCCCGCCACGAAAAAGGTGGTCCCCCCTTCAGAGGTAAGCGGGCCGTCTAATTGCACCTCGCCGATTGCGCGCTGCTGCACTGGCCGCTCTAGCGCCAGAGCATTGCGGGCATCTAGCGCGGAATTGCGGAACAGAGCAAGCACGTTGCCCCGGTAACGGCTGTGGACGCCGCGCCTGGTGGTAACTTCCAGCCGTCCCTTACCAGGCCGTCCGAATTCTGCGGAATACGGATTCTGATCCACGACAACGCTTTTCACGCTCGAGGTGGGCAGATCGAGGGAACTGGTCTCCACTCCATCCACAATGAGAGTCGGTCCTGTGGCGCCGGCGACCGCGGGGTTGAGAAACAAAGAAGGAACAGCCAAGGGATCCGCGTCACGCGCCGGCAGATTCGTAACTAAATGCTCGTTGAATTGAGCCTGGCTACGATTGTCCTCCGCTAAGATCATAGATTGCCCACTGACAGTGACCTTCTCGGAAACCTGCGCGATTTTGAGCTTCACGCGAACGCGCGGTATCGCTTCAGAGCCGACAGCGATGTGCTTTTCCACCGCTTCGAAACCGGGGACGTTCACGCTCAGCACGTAGTCGCCAGCAGGGACATTCAAAAATTCAAATGCACCCTCATCGTCGGTGGTCGTGGTAAGGAGCTGCCCTCCGGTCGAGGGGGTCAGATCAACATTGACATCCGGCACCGCGGTGCCGTCAGGATCTTGAACGCCTCCGTGCACCGCCCCTTTATCTTGAGGACTCCTGGCTGGCGTGGGTTTGGAGGCGGGCGGGGCGCTTTGGTGATCGGTCACGCTCTTCGGCGATGGCGATGGCTCTTGAGCGGTTGCCGTGGCGACTCCCAACGAAATCGGCACGGGCGGTGGAGGAGGCGAGACCTTCGCGGAAACAGGCAGCGGACCGGCGGCAGGGCTCGGCGCAGTTTCCCGTGGTGCTGTCGTTGGCGCCGAGGCTTCCGCTTGAGCCCCAGGTGCCGATTTCTCCGGCGCCAAAGCGGTGGTCTTCACGCTCATTTTCGGCGCGGAATTTGCGGCCGCGACGGTGTTATCGGCCGGCCCGTGTATGTCGACCACCAGGCGATCGGGATCGGCAAGTTCAGAGACGGAGTAATCCTTCACCCGGGCCACGTCCAGCACTACACGCACCACGTCCGAGCGGTTCTGCGCCACGCGCACCGCCTTCAAGCAGCGGTCGGAAGGAATCCCGATCGGCTGGTGCAGGAGTTCATTGCTCAACCGGGCGTTTTCGATATCAAAGTAGATGCGATCCGGATCAGAGATACGGGCGGCCTGATATTGCACCCGGCCCCCGAGTTCGATGATCATTTGGGCGCAGTTGTCCGTGTTCGAGATGCGCACGCCGCTTACTTCCACGGTTTTCGCACCCGTTTCGGTCGCGGAATTTGCGGCCGCGGCCGGGTTATCGGCCGACCCGTGTATGTCGACTACCAGGCGATCGGGATCGGCAAGTTCAGAGACGGAGTAATCCTTCACCTGGGCCACGTCCAGCACTACACGCACTACGTCCGAGCGGTTCTGCGCCACGCGCACCGCCTTCAAGCAGCGGTCGGAAGGAATCCCGATGGGCTGGTGCAGGAGTTCATTGCTCAACCGGGCGTTTTCGATATCAAGGTAGATGCGATCCGGATCAGAGATACGGGCGGCCTGATATTGCACCCGGCCTCCGAGTTCGATGATCATTTGGGCGCAGTTGCCCGTGTTGGAGATACGCACGCGGCTCACTTCCACTTCCTGTGCCGACGGCGTTCCGCTCGCCACGGCGCGGCGGGAAGCCCCGTGCGGGGTACCCAACGCGCGCAGGTTTTGCGCGTGTTGGGGAGGAGAGCCTTGCTGTGCGCCGGCTGGCGCGCCAATCCAAAAGATGGCTGTCAGGAGGATGGGTAGGCAAAGGTATCTTGGGATCATCGTAGTTCTCCCCTCTTTTTCAGCGATGGTGGTGGCAGAAGCATGCCGAAGTATGCCGAGGCTAAATTGAAGATCGTCGAGCACGGCCCGGGCGCGTTCAACCAGCCCCGCGGTACGGGACGCCCAATCGTGCTCGAAGAGTTGGACTCGACGAACAGCACATTTGATCAACCCGATGGCTTCGTATAGACGAGCGCGCATCAACCGCTCTTTCGGCACACCGGTGGCGTAACCCGCGAAGAAACTTTCCCGCATCTTTTCCAATCCAGCCTGATGAGAGATGGCATTCCAAAACTCCCAATCGGCCAGAAGAGATCCAACATCGAGCGCCGGATCAGCCAAATGAGCAGTATCGAAATCCATCATGGTGAGCCGGTCAGGTGAGACCCAGATGTGTTCGGATTTAAGGTCACCGTGGGTGAAGGTCGGAGGCTCCTGGGGGATTCGTTCGTGGAGTTCGCGCGCGCGATCCAGCAGCGCCTCAATCGCCGAGCCCACCTCCGGAAGTAGTGGGGGAATGTGATTACTCTTCTTCGCAATCAAGCGAGTCTCGGCGGCAAAATCGTGTGGGGGCCCGAGCGGGCTGATAAGTTCCACGGGTATCTGATGCAAAGTACGAAGGGCCACTCCGAAGCGCTGTAACCACGGTGCGACCCCACCGACCTGGTGTTGCACGAAGTCACAAAGGGGCGCGCCCGCCGCGCGCGGGTAAAGAACCACTGCCTCCTCAGCCTCGTAGGCCAGTGGCCTTAAGCAGTAAGCAGGACCTCCCCGCTCTTCGAGCCATTCCGCCGCTGTGCTTGCCACGCGAAAACAGCGTGCTGCGTCTTCCCGGCGAAAGGCGCGCGCCCGGTTTTCAGCGATATAAAGCTTGGCGAATACGGTTTCGGCCCCTGAGTCAAGTGGGTCGTAACGCAGGACGTGCCCCTTGCCGGGACGATATTTGAGAGAAGTAACGCTGTATTCGCGGCTCGGGGGCCGATCGGATTCCGCAAGTCTCGTCTTCGCGAGCAGAGCGCGCACGTACTGCGGATCGGACAAGCGGACGAGTTGGCTGAATCGTGCGTCTAGCGGCGATACCGAGACGTGCATGGTCCAGTCGCGAAAATCCGTCCAGAGTTGTTGGAATGGGAACGCCACGCCACGGCGTACCGCTTCGGCTTGAATCTTGGCAAGAACGGGCGCCTCTTCGTGCGGATGTGCCTGTGCATTTGGTCCCCAACTTACAGCGATAGGGCGCGCGTAATGTCCTTTGGGGCTATCCGTGTTAACAAACGTGTTGTAATAGGCGGTGATCTTGCGACCGGGATTGAAACGCACCTCAGTCGGACGAAACGGCCCCACTGCAGCCCGGGGGGGAAGAATGGCTCTCAGACGATCCGCCAACACCTCCTGGGCGGTCGCGGAGAGCAATAGCCCTTGGACACCCTCCGCCGTGGCGCGTGCCGATAGCACGTCAGCGACGTTCATTCTTGACTTCCCTCCTGCGCAGAGCACAAAGAAAAACTAATTTTCAGCGTGCGTACTGCCGAACCCTAGTGCCCGCCGTGGCCCGGTGCTGTTTTGTTTGATCATTGCCTCGACACGATCGATGACCTTTGCCGCGTTATGCGTCCACGTGCGCCCTGAGCAGGCAGCACTGGCATTTTGGCCAAGTTCTTTACATAGCGCGGGGTTGTTTCGGAGCCGCGCGATGCAGCGGACCAAGTCCGTGAGATCACCCGGCGCAAATAGCAGGCCCGTAACTCCATCAACGACGACTTCTGCTACTTGTCCTACTCGACTTGCAATCACGGGCCGACCCGCAGCCATGTATTCGAAGAGCTTCAGCGGAGAGAAGTAGAAATTGTCCAGAGCTGGGTAAGGAGCAACAGCCACATCCATCGCGGCCACATACTGGGGTACGTCTTCATGACCGAGTGCTCCGGCGAAGGTTACTGCTTGGATTAACCCTGCGTTCTGAACTTCCTTCTCAAATTGGGAGCGCAATGGCCCGTCTCCCACAAGGAGTAAGTGGATCGAAGGATCGGCCCGGTGCAACTCCCGAAACGCGGAGAGCAGCAAGTCCACGCCGTGCCAGCGTTTGAACGTACCGACAAAGCCGATGACAAAGCGCCCCTCAAGGTTGAGACCTTGCCGCACCGGCGAGCCGTCCAAGCCCAAATGGAACAATCGCGTATTAACAGCATTGGGCAGCACATGAATACGCTCAGGTTTTACTCTTGCTGTTCGCAACTGGCTGTGCAGGGATTCGGAAACCGGGACCACCAGATGCGCCTTCCTCCAGATCATCCGTTCGACCCAACGTGCCAGCGGTGGGCAGGTTACCCCCGCCCGATAATGCTGTTGCTCGTAGGCGAAGGGCGCATTCACCTCGAGGACAAGCGGAATGGAGCATTTTCTGGCCAAGCCGAGGCCGGCCATCGCCCAGAGGCTGTAACGCTCATAAATGAAATCCGGACTCAACTGCTTCGCAGCTCGCGTTGCCGCTTTGAAGAACGTCAGATTATGCAGGACACGAACGGCATCCGGGTTGCGACGAGGAGTTCGGCCGATTGCCAGGTTGGCGGCCCGGAAGCTCTGAGCTAGCGCGCGGTTCCACGGAGAAAGAGGTGCTGACCAAATCACCGCGTGCAATTCCTCTTCGAGAGCCTGCTTGCCGTCCGGCGGTCCACAAGTCACGATGGCAACTTCATGACCGAGGTCGGCGAGAGCGCGTGCGAAGGACCGGATGTGGATGGCTGCGCCGCTCTTCCCAGCCACATCGATACCGGGATCGTTACACAGATAAAGTATTTTCATCCGCTCCCACCTGCTGGATAAGAGACAGTAGTTGTGCAGAGTTCTTTTCAATGGAGAAGCAAGTTTCAATCTTGGCCCTGGCAGCAAGGGCCAGTTGTTCTCGCAGCTGCGGCGACTCGAGTAGTCTGTTCAGCGCGTCGGCAAGCCTTGCGGGGCTGTTCGGGGGCACAAGCAGGCCCTCAACTTCGGAGCGGATCACCTCAGGAATGCCCGAAACAGGCGTGGATACAACAGGTACCCCACTCGCCATGGCCTCTAACAACACGTTGGGAATGCCGTCGCGGTCGCCGTCGGCGGCAACGACACAGGGAAGCGCAAAAAGGCAAACTCTCTGGTAAATACGACAGAGCTTTTCGTGAGGCA
>Ga0066667_10000976_pt1 | contig 10326 bp, 10 predicted proteins | sample GraSoiAngelo_116_FD_133943 | JGI IMG/M metagenome (GOLD analysis project Ga0066667, IMG submission 133943) | Grasslands soil microbial communities from the Angelo Coastal Reserve, California, USA - 14_0903_16_30cm | ecosystem: Environmental > Terrestrial > Soil > Grasslands | place: USA...
AATAACGACGAAACCTTCGACAAGTTCGATACCAAGAAATGGAACGAAATCGTCCAGCAGCTCGATGAGGTCATGAGTGAGCTCGAAAAATGGGTGGAAACCGCCGATGAAGCAAAATTGAAAGAGTCCGCCCAAGTGTTTACGCACATCAGCACGCACAACGCGTATCACATCGGCCAGATCATCTACGTTCGCAAAGAGCAAGGCTCCTGGGACCCCAAGAACGGCGTGCGATAGCCGCCGGCGCTGCTAGCAAACAAGAGCATCCGCGTACCTCTGCCAAGCAAGACTGCACTACAATCGCGGCGCGGTAGGTTCATCTTCGGGGGGATACGGCCAGTGCTCGCGAACCGTCGAGAATTATTGTATGGCATGGCCACTGCGTTTGCCGGATTCGCCATGCCCCGGCTGGGCGCAAGTAAGAAGGCACAGTCCGGTCTGCGCATCAATGCCGCGCGCCTCAAGCGCCGGCTCGAGGATTTGAGTGTTTACGGGCGGCCCGCGGGCGGGACCTTTGCCGATGGCGTAAGCCGTGTTGCTTATTCTGACGCGGATGTGGCGGGCCGGAATTACGCGATGAAAGCGATGCGTGAGGCTGGACTCCAGCCGCGCATCGATCCCGCAGGAAACATTTTTGGGGCGCGCGCCGGGATGGCGGCGTCCGCGCCGCGCATTCTTTTTGGTTCGCACATCGATTCCGTACCCAACGGAGGAAATTTTGACGGCGACGTGGGCTCGATGTCGGCCATTGAGGTGATGCAGACCTTCGAGGAAAATCATGTGACGACCAAGCATCCGCTCGAAATGGTCATCTGGTCGAACGAAGAAAATTTGGTCGGCAGTCCCGCGGCGGCCGGCGGGCTGGACGAGAGCGTCCTCAGCCGCGTCTACAACGGTATTCGGATGGAAGACGGCCTTCGAAAGATTGGGGGTGATCCAACACGGCTAGCGGAGGCGCGGCTCGCCCCGCATTCCTTTTGTTGCTATCTGGAATTGCACATCGAGCAGGGCGGCACGCTCGACAAAAGCAAGATTCCCATTGGCGTAGTCGAAGGAATCGTCAGCATTGACGAATACGAGGCGGAGATCCGCGGATTCGCCAATCACGCCGGGACGACCCCCATGCCGGATCGGCGCAATGCGCTGCTTGCGGCCGCGAAGCTGATCGAAGCCGTACAAGATGCGGTTACGCGAGAGCCGGGACGACAGGTCGGGACGGTGGGGCAGTTGCAGGTCTTTCCCAATGCTCACAATGTGGTGCCGGGTTTGGCTAGGCTATCCATCGAATTGCGCGACCTTTCCGCGGAGAAGATCGCGCGGCTGGGCGACGAGATTCAGCGGAAAGCTCAGGAAATTGCGCGTGAGACCGGAACGGAGGTTCACATCAAGAAAGTCGATCACGATCCCCCGGCCATGGCCGACCCCGAAATCCAGGCAAAAATCGAACAGGCGGCGGCTAGCTTGGGACTGAAGACCATCCGTCTGCCAAGCGGCGCAGGGCACGACGCGCAATGGATGGCGCGGCTGGCGCCGATGGGGATGATTTTTGTGCCCAGCCTCCTGGGCATCAGTCATGCACCGAAAGAGCTTACTTCGTGGGAGGATTGCGCGAATGGAGCGAACGTGCTGCTCGAAACGCTTCTTCTCCTCGACGGCCGCTGAGGCGGGAGACAGTCCAGTTTTTGGCGGTCCGGCTCCAAGACCTTCCCTTGATGCTTACCACAACCGGGTGTGCGAGGGTTTTTGTACCTCTCCCGAGAGCGGTATATAGTTACTAAGGGCAGTACACACACCACGCGTGTGCTGCTCGAGCATCCTTCTCTGCCGTGCTATGAGCTCCGATGATGGTGGGCTCCGATAGGCGTGCGACGGGCGCCAGAAGCGGGCCCACTCCGCACCGGTTCGGCACCCGTTAGGCAGCTTTCAGAAACCGCAAAGGCATTTCGAAGGAATGGCCGCAGACGTCAACAAGCATTTGGATCGCGCGAAGCGCTTCCTTGAGAAGAATCGTGTCGAGGATGCCATCGAAGCGTATCTCGCGGTGCTCGGGGAAGCACCCCAGCATCAGGAAGCGACGCAGGCCTTGGGTGATCTCTATGCGCGCATCGACCAAGCCGACCGCGCTGCCGTGTATTACGGCATGTTGTTTGATTTGCTGATCGATCCTAAGGATGAAAGCAAAGCGCTGGCCATCTACAACCGGTTTCTTCGTTCCATTCCGGCACAGCAGGCCCCCGAGCGCGTTGCGCGCTACGCCTTCCTGCTGCAGCGGCAGAATCGAGCGGACGAAGCGGTCGAGCAGTACAACAAGGCCGGCGAGCTTTTCGTAGCGGCGGGGCGCGACGATGACGCGCTGTTTTGTTGGGAGAGGATCGCTCGGCTCGAGCCAGACAACCTGGCGCGGCAGATCAAGCTGGCAGAGGGCGCAGAGCGCCTCGGAAAGAATGCGTTGGCGGCACGCGCGTTCCTGCGCGCGGGACAACTGGCCACGACCAAGGGTTCTTCCTCCGATGCGGTGAATCTTTTGGGCCGCGCGCAAAAGCTGGCGCCGCAGGAGCGCAGCGTGGCGCTGCTCTACGCGCAGGCCAATCTGCAAAGCGGAAACGCGGTTCGCGCCGTCTCGATTCTGGAGCCATTTGCCGCCTCGGAGAGCGACGCGCCGTTCTTCACGACCTATTCCGAAGCGCTGATGGGCGCGGGCAACCTGGAGCGCGCCAGCGAAGTGCTGCAAAAGCTGCTGAAGGAAAAAAATGAAGGATTAACGCAACTCTTCGACCTGGCCGAGCGCCACGCCGCCGTCGGGCAGGACCAGAGGGCCACCGCCATCCTCGAAATGCTGAAGCGGCGCATGTTCGCCGGCAAACGGCAAAATGATTTCGCGACCATGATCGACGGATTAGGCGCGAAATTTCCGCACTCGCAAGCCATTTTGGAATTCTGGGCCGGTATCCGCAACGAATTGAACCGCGAATCGCAGTATTTCGAGGTGTTGATCAAGCTGTTTGATGTGTACCTGACTTCCGGAAACGTCAAGAAGGCGTCGGAGTCGCTGGAACGCCTGGTGGACATCGACCCTTACGACTATCGCAACCAGGAGCGGCTCGAAATGCTGCGGGGCCGCGTGGACGACGCCTATGTAAATCGCCTTTCAAGCCGGATGATGAAAGCGGGTCAGGCCACCGGAGGACACGCTCCGAGGTCGGGAGCGACCGAGCGGGCTTCGGGGCCGCTGGGCAACCCCGAAGGCGGGCGGCAGATGCAGGCGCTGGAAGATCTGATCGTCCAGACGGAAATTTTTCTGCAATACTCGCTGCAGAGTAAAGCACTGGAACGCTTGCAAAAGATTGCCTCGCTTTTTCCCGGGGAAGAGGCGCGCAACGCGCGGCTGTCTAGCTTGTATCAGACCGCGAACTGGTGGCCGCCGGGCGCGCAGAAGCCCCAAGACGAGCCTGCGGCAAAGGGCGGGCCGGCGGCTGCAGCGTCATCGGCTGGCGAACCGCAAACCGGGGCGATTTCGAGCAAGACGGGGGTGTATTCCGCCGAGACGTTGCGCGACCTGTCGAAAATCTCGGAGATCAACCAGAAAATCTTCCGCCAACAGACGCCTCGCGCGATGCTCAACACCGCGGTCAACGAGGTAGGGACGTACCTGCGCGCCACGCGGGCGCTGGCTGTCGTTGGTGCGCCGGGAAGGCCGCCGGAAATGGCGGCGGAATTTTGCGGCACGGGCGTGAAGGCCGCGATGGGCGCGCAAGTGGTGCTTTTGCTGGCGCAGATGGAAAAGGCCCACCCGGACGAGCTTGGCGGGCTGGTGGTGAAGGCATCGGAAGGTTCGATTCTCGGCGAACTCGGACTGGAGTCGGCGCTGGGGGTGATGATCTTGGACAAAGAAACACAAACGCCTGCGGGCATGTTGATCGCGGCGCAGGCGGAACGCCACAAATGGAAGCCCAACGAGGTCTATTTTTTGCAGGCGATCGGCGATCAGATGCTCATGAGTGTGAGCCATACGCGGCTGCGCTCGTTGGTGCGGCGCATGGGCGTTTCCGATGAACGCTCCGGGCTCCTGAGCCGCAGCTCCTATCTGAGCTGTTTGGTGACGGAAGCGGACCGCGCGAAATCGCAAGGCACGCCGTTGTCGCTAGCCGTTCTGCAGATCGACCGCGGAGGCGAGATTCTGCGCCAGCAGGGCGAGCCGCCGCTAGAGCGTTTTCTCGAGCAACTGGCGCGAGCACTGCAGCCGATTGTGCGGCAAAACGATGTTGCCGTGAAACATACGTCATGGTCGCTGGCGTTTATCTTGCCGGACACCGCTTTGGCTGGTGCGCAGAACCTGGCGGATAAATTGCGGCGCGCGGCGTCCGGGTTGCGGCCGCCTTGGGATTCCACGCAAATCACTCTGAGCGCGGGAATCGTCGAGGCCGTTCCGAAGCCGGATTACGACAGCGAAGACATTGTGACCGACTTGATCAATCGCGCAGAATTCTCGATGGAAGAAGCGCGCAAGAAGGGCGGCGACAGCGTTGTCGCGCTGGACACGCCAAAACTCTAGACACGCGCAGATGCCGTTACTGTGGGACGCTGGTTAAGCGCAATTGCCCTTTAGGTTCCCATATACATCACGTAAACGTACCCGCCCGTGTGAATGTTGTACAGCAGATACCAGCCGTCGTGATCGGGGTCTTGGTATACCACAGAGTCGTCGCTGTCACAGTTCCAGCACCAGTCCGCCGCAACCGGCCAGTCCCAAGAAGCAATCTGAAACGAAAAGCCCCCGGGGAACCAGAAGATATGACGGTTGGCGTCGAATCGTTCCACTTTGTACCGGTAAGATGGGCCTAAATGTTCGAGATGTCCGTGTTCGAACGGATGATCCACTTGAAAGCGCTTGTCGTTGGGCTTGTCGTGGCCATACCAATGACCATTGCTCACATGCGGCAAGGTGTTGACGCGCCCGCCTTCCTTGCGGTCCTGCTCGGGAGGGGCGGAGCGTGATTCGCGGCGCTGGGGGGGATCGGGGATGCGCCCTTGATTGGCGCGAGGCGCATTCGGTCCGTGCTCATCGTGTTCTCTTCGCCTCGTTGCTCGTTCGGGCGACGATCCTCGGGGCGTTGTGCGAAGGCTGGGACTGCTAAAAACAATACAGAAGCGGCCAACAACACTGCGCGGTTCTTCATAGTGCTCTCCTAAAAAGCGTGAATCAGAGCCGTGTAAGTCTGTTCCGAGCCGGGTGGGTCTTGATTTTTACCATCATTGCGACGCGACAAAGGGGCTTCTCGGGTGCATGGACAATGCCGAGGTTCGGTGAGCTTGAGGAACATGCCTGGAAGTCAACCGATGACCCAACTTTGCTCTTCATCCGCACCCAGGTTTGCGCTTTTCTCCGGCAACGGTAAACTGTGAGCAGGGAATCCCGCAAAGTGAGGAAGAAATGTTTCCAACGGACGTAGTGATTGTGGCGGGCGCGCGGACGCCCATGGCGCGCTACAGCGGCGCCTTCTCGGACGTGAGCGCGATTGATTTGGCGGCTCATGCATCGAAGGAGGCCACCCGGCGCTCGGGGGTGGACCCGGACGAATTCGACCACGTCGTTTTCGGCAACGTGATGCAGACGAGCGCCGACGCGATTTATGGCGCGCGGCATGTCGGTCTGAAAGCGGGGCTGAAAATCGAAACACCTGCGGTGACGGTGAACCGCTTGTGCGGTTCGGGCATCGAGGCGATCGCGCAGGGCGCACAGCGGCTCTTGCTTGGCGAAGCGACGATGGTGCTGGCTGGCGGCATGGAAAATATGACGCAGGCGCCATTTGTGATTCGTGGGCTGCGCAACGGATTGAAGCTTGGCGGCGGCGCGCTCGAAGATTCGCTAATGGCGGGCTTGACCGACACGTATTGTGGCTTGCCGATGGCGTTGACGGCGGAGAAACTCGCCGAGCAGTACGGAATCACGCGAAAAGATGCGGATGCATACGCGCTCCGCAGCCAGCAGGCGGCAGACGCCGCGTACAAAGCGTGCCGGATCAAACAAGAGCTCGTGCCAGTGGAGGTCAAGCGGGGGAAGAAAACGCTGGTCGTCAGCGAAGACGATCACCGGCGGCCAGACACGACCATGGAAATCCTGGAAAAACTGCCGCCTTCGTTCAAGAAAGACGGCATCGTGACCGCCGGAAATGCGAGCGGCATAGTGGATGGCGCGGCAGCAGTGGTCGTAACCGGAGAAAAGACCGCGAAAGAACGCGGCTTGAAGCCCTTGGGCCGGATCGTGTCCTGGGCGGCGGCCGGAGTGGATCCGAGCATCATGGGCATCGGGCCCGTGCCCTCTTCCCGGAAGGCGCTAAAGCTCGCGGGGCTGACGCTCGAGCAGATGGATCGCGTGGAGGTGAACGAGGCGTTTGCCGCACAATATCTGGCCGTCGAGAAAGCGCTCGGATTGAAGCGCGACAAAACCAATGTGAATGGCGGGGCGATTGCGCTCGGCCATCCGCTGGGAGCAAGCGGAACGCGCCTGGTTATCACCCTTCTGAACGAACTGCGGCGAAATGGAATGCGCTATGGACTGGCGACGGCGTGTATCGGCGGCGGGCAGGGCATTGCGATGATCGTCGAAGCCCTGAAATAGGGGAAGGAAAGGAAGTCGAGAACGTAAAGGAGATAAAAGGGGCTTGAGGACAGGCGTTTGGGCGCTTCAATTTAAGATATCGCCACGGCGCTTATCACCGGCAGGGAACTGCCGCGCAAAATAGGTTTCTGATAAACTTTCCGTTCCCGGACGAGGTGCTCATCCGCGGTCTCAGCGAGGAAAAGCATGGCAATTCAAAAAGTGGGAGTCGTGGGGTGTGGGCTGATGGGTTCCGGTATCGCACAAGTATGTGCGGCGGCGGGCTTCCCCACGGTCGTCCGCGAAGTGAGCGCGGAGCTGGTGGATAAGGGACTAAAGGGCATCGAGAAAAATCTGAACCGGCTGGTCGAGAAGGGAACGATTACCGGGGCGGCGAGGAGCGAAATCCGGGCACGCCTGAACGGAACGACTTCCCTCGAAGACTTGAAGAATTCCGACCTGATTGTGGAAGCGATCATCGAGCAGTTGCCGGCAAAGCGAGAACTGTTTTCCGCCCTGGATAAGATTTGCGCGCCTTCCGCCGTTTTTGCGAGCAACACCTCTTCGCTGACGATCACCGAAATCGCCACAGTCACGAAGCGGCCGCAACGATTCGTGGGCTTGCATTTCTTCAATCCCGTGCCGGTGATGAAGCTTGTGGAGGTTGTGCGCACCATCGCGACCGATGAAATAGTGTACGAAGAAGTTGTCGCGTTCGGTACAAAACTGGGCAAGACACCGGTGCGCGCGAAAGACAGCACCGGCTTCATCGTGAACCGGTTGCTGGTGCCCTATCTCCTCGACGCGATTCGTGCGCTGGAGGAAGGCGTAGGCTCGATCGAGGACATTGACAACTCGATGAAGCTGGGCTGCGGGCACCCCATGGGTCCGCTAACGCTGCTGGATTTTGTGGGGCTGGATACCACCTATTATATTTCGCAGATCATGTTCGACGAATTCAAGGAGAAGCGCTTCGCCGCGCCGCCCCTACTGAAGCGCATGGTGCTCGCGGGATGGCATGGGCGGAAGTCGGGACGCGGATTTTACGATTACGCGGATCCGCAGAAGCCGAGAGCCATGAGGCTTTAGGTTGCGGCAACAAGCTGCGGCGTCCCTAAAAATGCATTGGCTTGTGGCTTCGCGCAAAGGATTTCAGAGCGAAACGATGGCTTACGAAAACATCTTGTACGAAAAGAAAGACGGAATTGCGTACGTCACCTTCCATCGGCCAAAGGTATTGAACGCGCTGAATCGGAAAACCGTCGAAGAGCTGCATCACGCCCTGCTCGATGCCCGCGACGATGCGAGCGTACGCGTTCTGATTCTGACCGGTGCCGGCGACAAATCGTTTGTGGCAGGCGCGGACATCGGCGAACTCGCCGTGCAAACGCCAATAAAAGGCAAAGAGTTTTCGCTGTACGGACAGAGCGTCTTCCATTTGCTGGAGACGATGGGCAAGCCGTCGATCTGTGCGATCAATGGATTTGCGCTGGGTGGCGGCTGCGAACTGGCGCTTTCCTGCACCATCCGAATCGCCAGCAAGACCGCGAAACTGGGTCAACCCGAGGTGAAGCTGGGCATCCTGCCTGGCTACGGCGGAACGCAAAGACTGGCGCGGCTGTGCGGCAAGGGTGTGGCGCACGAGCTCTGCCTGACCGGAGAAATGGTTACCGCCGAGGAAGCGCTGCGCATCGGCCTGGTCAATCATATTCACGAACCCGCGGAACTGCTTCCTGCGGCGGAAGCGATGGCAAAAAAAATCATGGCCAATGCACCTTTGGCGGTAAAGTACGCCATGGAAGCCATCGAGCGCGGAGTGGAAGCGCCGCAGGAAGAAGGCTTGTTCCTTGAAGCGACGCTTTTTGGGGTCTCGTGCTCGACCGAAGACATGCGCGAGGGGACCAAAGCGTTTTTGGAGAAGAGGCCGGCCCAATTTAAGGGCCAGTAAAGGAAAGCGGCGGGAAAGCTTGGCGCGAATCACCGAATGTCAGAGAAACTCCAGCCCGGCAAGATGAACGGCAGCTTGAGCGCTGAAGGTTTGCGCTTTGGCATTGTCGTGAGCCGCTTCAACAGTTTCATCACCGACCGCTTGCTGGCCGCAGCCGTCGACGCACTGGAACGCGCCGGCGCGTCCAGCAAGGACGTGGACGTAGTGCAGGTTCCCGGTTCCTTTGAATTGCCATTGGCCGCGAAAAAGCTAGCCGCCACGGGGAAATACGACGCGCTTATTGCCATCGGATGCATCTTGCGCGGGGAGACCGCGCATTACGACTACGTCTGTTCAGAAACGGCGCGCGGCCTGCAACTTGCGCAGATGGAGAGCGGGTTGCCGATCATTTTTTGCGTGCTGACCTGCGATACCTTGGAGCAGGCCATCGATCGCGCGGGACTGAAGGGCGGGAACAAAGGCTTCGAGGCGGGCCTGGCGGCGACAGAAATGGCGCAGCTTTCACGTAAGCTGCGCGCGTCCGAAGCGAAGCTCGCTCCCCGTACCGAATTGCGGCGGCGCAAGTAACGTGTCGCTCCGCACCAAAGCGCGCGAATTTGCGATGCAAATGCTCTTTCAGTGGGACATGAGCCAGCAGGATCCCGCGAAATTGGAAGCAAAGTTTTGGAAGAGCGCCAAAGGCGCCGACAAAACGCGCGAATTCGCGAACCAGCTCTTCGAAGGCGCCGCCAAAGATGCTGGAGCGCTCGATGAAATCATCGGCAAGCACTGCGAAAACTGGCGGTTGGAACGGCTTGCGGCCATCGACCGCGCCATCCTGCGCTTGGCGGTTCATGAAATGAGTTCCTCCGCTACTCCCCCCAAAGTCGTGCTCAACGAGGCCGTTGAACTGGCAAAGAAGTTTTCTTCCGAAGAGTCCGGAGCCTTCGTGAATGGGGTGCTGGATTCCGTTCATAAGTCGTTGACTGTGAAGTAGTTACGACCGCCAAAAACTTCCCCCTATGCTCGAACCACGCCTTTCGACCATTGCGAAACTTTGCCCCGCGGCGCGTGTTTGATTTCCCAAGTGTGGTGGTGAATCCAGGAGAGGAGTCGACAGGAGATAACCATGAAAGCAGAACTCTTGGTTTGTCGCGGTGCGCTCGCAGTGGCGTTTGCTGGTTTGCTCGTGGCCGGCGTTTACGCCCAGGATCCAACCCCCCAGCAGCAGGATGCGCAGAGCGACAAGAAAGACATTCGGCAGGACAAGAAGGACCTTGCAAACGATCGTGCGGATCGCAACGCGGATCAGCGCGACATCAACAAAGACAAGCGCGATCTGACCAAGGATCGCACCGACCGCAACGCCGATCAGCGGGACATCAATCACGACAAGAGCGACCTGGCCAAGGATCGCGCCGATCGCAATGCCGACCAGCGCGACGTCAATCGCGACAAGAACCAGCTTGCTCGCGATGACGCCAAATATGGCGCCAACAGCGCTCAGGCAAACGCCGACCGCAAGGACCTCCGCGCCGATCGCGCCGACCGCAACAAGGATCAACGGGGCATCAACAAGGACAAGGTTGATCTGGCCAAGGATCGCGGCGACCGCAATGCCGACCAGCGCGATATCAATCACGACAAAACGGATCTGGCCAAGGACGGCGCCGACCGCAACAAGGATCAGAAGGACATCAACAAGGACAAGCGCGGTCTGCACAAGGATCGCAAGGACCTCCGGAGAGACCGCCGCGGCCACAAGTAAGAGCTCGGTTCAAAGCAGAAAGGGCCGCTGCAG
>Ga0066667_10000977_pt1 | contig 10317 bp, 10 predicted proteins | sample GraSoiAngelo_116_FD_133943 | JGI IMG/M metagenome (GOLD analysis project Ga0066667, IMG submission 133943) | Grasslands soil microbial communities from the Angelo Coastal Reserve, California, USA - 14_0903_16_30cm | ecosystem: Environmental > Terrestrial > Soil > Grasslands | place: USA...
GCGGTCAGGGCAAGACCTAGCGGGCCCGCCCTCCGTGTCAATAATCGACCCACTCGCGCCACGCGCGGGATCGTACAGGCCGGGGCCGCGCGAAGCGCTTCCGGATTGATTCGTCAGGCGATCCCGCTACAATCCGGCGTCGTTCGGGGGAACGACCCCAATCGCCCGGAGGAGGACTATGCCCGTAGACATGCCTACGCTTTTCTCTCAGGTCATCCAAGACCACCTCGCGCTGAAGGAGCGGAACTCGGAGCTCGACCACGAGCTGCCGCTCGACCGCTACAAGAACGAGGATCCTTTCGACAACCACCCGTTGTTCAAGACCGAGGAGCAGGCCCGCATCGAGGACACGATGGACGGCACCGAGCCGGCCATCCCGGCGGAGCCGACCATCGCCCTCAAGTGGCCCGGCGAAGAAGATGACGAGGAGCCCGCTGCCGTGGAAGCCGAAGCCCACGACGGCGACGGCCTCTGGACTCGCTCTCGCGATTTCGACTGGGGCGATTAACCTCGAATTAACCTCGGTCGCGGAAAATCTGTCGATTTTCCGCGAATCTGACTTGTACCCTTGCGGCGCTCGGTAGAGAGTTTGGCTCGGCCGCCTACGGGTAGCCGCATGCGGACCCGTTCTCGACCCAAGGAGGCTGACTGATGCCGCGATTTGCCTTTGCAGGAGCTATTGGAGCTGCCCTCGCGTACTTCTTCGATCCCGACAACGGCCGCAAACGCCGGAAGGAAGCGATCAAGAGAGCCGCCAAGGCTTTCCGCCAGACCGGCCGGAAGGGGCAGGTCATCGGCGCGCAGGCTCAAGGCCTGAAGAAAAAGGCGACGCACCTGAAAGAGCAGGAGAAGCCGCAGCCCGACGACGTAACGCTGGCTCGCAAGGTCGAGAGCGAGATCTTCCGCGGCGCCGACGTCCCGAAGGGGCAGATCAACGTCAACGTCGAGGACGGCGTCGTCTACCTGCGCGGCGAGCTCGAGCAGCCGGATCTGATCGAGGATCTCGAGGCACAGGCGCGCAAGGTCCAGGGAGTGCTCGGTGTCGAGAACCTGCTGCATGTCCCGGGTGAAGAGGCGCCGGCCAAAGCCGAGTAGAGCCGTCGGGCCCGGCCAGTAGAGTCGGCTCGTGCCCTCGGAGAAGACCGAAACCGCCGTCGAGCGCTGCCTGCGTTGCGGCGCGTCGATGGAGTGGGTCCACCAGACCTGGCAATGCAGCAGGTGCCGGTTCAAGCTCGGCTGCTGCGAGGGCGAGGACTGCCACCCTCGCTAGTTCGGAGCGGCACGTCGTTGTGTCGCGCCGCGCGGCATGCTGATAATCCGCGCTGAGTAGTGGCCATTCAGGAACACGCTGCCGCTGTCCCGACGGCCGGCGTGGACGTGCCGGACGTTCGGCTCGTCGGCGTCCGCAAGACCTATGGCGACGTTGTCGCCGTCGACGGCGTCGACCTCGAAATCGCGAGCGGCGAGTTTTTCACCCTGCTCGGGCCCTCGGGCTCGGGCAAAACGACAACGCTGCGGCTGATCGCCGGTTTCGAGCGGCCCGACAAGGGCCGGATCGAGCTCGCCGGACACGACGTCACCGGTCGGCCGCCTTACAGCCGCGACGTCAACACGGTCTTCCAGGATTACGCCCTCTTTCCGCACATGACCGTGGCCGAGAACGTCGGCTACGGGCTGCGCGTGAGGGGAGTGGGACGTCGCGAGCGCAGGCTGCGCGTCGACGAGATCCTGAAAGTGGTCCAGCTTCCGGGGCTCGGCGAGCGGAAGCCGGTCCAGCTTTCGGGTGGCCAGCGCCAGCGGGTTGCGCTCGCTCGGGCGCTCGTCAACCACCCGCAGGTACTGCTGCTCGACGAGCCGCTCGGCGCACTCGACCTGAAGCTCCGCCAGGAGATGCAGATCGAGCTGAAGCGGATCCAGCGCGCCGTTCGCGAGGTCGGGATCACCTTCGTCTACGTCACCCACGATCAGGAGGAAGCGCTGACGATGAGCGACCGCCTCGCCGTCTTCAACGAGGGGAGGATCGAGCAGATCGGGACGCCCGCGGCCGTCTACGAGCGCCCAGAGAATGCCTTCGTCGCAGGCTTCGTCGGTGCGTCGAACGTCCTCCGACGCGCCGGCCACACCTTCACCGTCAGACCAGAGAAGATCCGCATGACCAACGATGGCGGCGCGCGCCGCGACGACGAGAACGCCGCTACCGGACGGATTCGTGACGTGGTCTACGCAGGCATGTTCACACGCTACGTCGTCGACCTCGACGACGGAGGCGAGCTCGTCGTCGTCCGCCAGAACCTCGAGACGTCCTCGACCGAGGCCCTCGACGCACGCGGGCGCCGGGTGCTCCTGGAGTGGCGTCCGGAGCACGCGATCGAAACCAAACCCCAACGGGAGGAGAAGCATGAGTCGGTTTAGCAAGCGCTACCTGGCATGGGTGGCCTTCGGGCTGCTGACCGGAGCGCTCGCCGTCGCCGCGGCCGGTTGCGGAGGTGGCGGCAAGTCGTCGAAGAGCACGTCGACGAGTGGGCCGTCTTCGATCGGCAAGGGCGAGGGGGCGCTCAACCTGATCGAGTGGCCGTACTACTCTGACCCGAAGTTCGCAAAGAAATTCGAGCAGCAGAGCGGGTGCAAGATCCACCGGAAAGACGCCGGCTCCTCGAACCAGATGGTCTCTCTGATGCGGACGGGAGGCGGTGGGGGCGGTGGTCAGTGGGATCTGGTGTCAGCCTCCGGCGACGCCAGCCTGCGCCTGATCAGGGGCGGCGATGTCAAGCCGGTCAACATCAACCTGATCCCGAGCTGGAACGACTTCATTCCCATCTTCAAGTCGCCGGCGCACAACACCGTCGACGGCAAGCACTACGGCGTCTCGCTGCAGTGGGGCCCAAACGTCCTGCTCTATAACACGACGAAGATCAAGCCCGGCCCGACGAGCTGGGAAGCGCTTTACGACCCGAAGTACAAGGGCAAGATCACAATCCCGAACAACCCGATTCAGATCGCCGACGCGGCGTTCTACCTGATGCACTCGCAGCCGGACCTAGGGATCAAGGATCCGTACGAGCTGAACAAGAAGCAATTCGACGCGACGATCGCGCTGCTCAAGAACCAGCGCAAGCTCGTCAAGCTCTACTGGAACTACGACACGGACGGCCGGGCCGCCTTCGCCAACGGCGACGTCTCGCTCGGCGCGATCTGGCCGGTGGACACGCTCGCGCTGCAGGCCAAAGGCGTGCCGGTCAAGGAGGTCATTCCTTCGGTAGGCGCCACCGGCTGGGCCGACACGTGGATGCTCGCCAAGAAGGCCCCGCATCCGAACTGCGCCTACCTGTGGATGAAGTACGTGACCCAGCCGCAGGTCGAGGCTCAGCAGGCGCTGATCTTCGGCGAGACGCCGGTCAATCCGAAGGCGTGCCCGTTCATGAACAAGATCGAGGCCGGCTCGTGCGCGAAGTACCACCTGAACGAGCCGCTCAACTACTACAACACGATCAAGTTCTGGAAGACGCCGATTCCAGACTGCGGGAACGGCAAGAACGACTGCATGAACTACAACGCCTGGCAGACGGCTTGGACGCAAGTCACGGGGTAGCCGCGTGACCGAATTCGTCGAGGCGGGCGCTTCTTTGCGGAGCGCCCGCCTCCGTCTGTCGGCCGCGCTTTGGCGCCGGCCCTGGCTGAAGCTGGCGCTGCTACTGGCTGCGCCCGTGCTCGTATTCGCGGTCGTCTATCTCGGCGCGCTCGTCTCGCTCTTCGTCTCGGCGTTCTGGCAGATCGACTCCTTTACGGCCGCTGTCGTCCACAAATGGACGCTCGACAACTTCAAGACCCTCTGGCAAGACCACACGTACTGGCGAATCACGGGCCGGACGATCGGCCTCGCTGCGGCGGTGACCGTCACCGACGCGGTGCTCGCCTTCCCGCTTGCGTACTTCATGGCACGGATTGCACCGCCGCGCTGGCGGGCGCTGCTGTTCGTCGCAGTGCTGCTGCCGCTCTGGTCGAGCTACCTGGTCCGCATCTATGCGTGGCGGACGATCCTGGCCAAGAACGGCGCGCTCAACTGGGTGCTGAACGGAATCGGCCTGCCGGATGCGGGGCTCGCCTATACGAACACGGCTATGTGGATCGTCTTCTCGTACGTCTGGCTGCCGTTCATGGTCCTCCCGGTCTACGCGGCCCTCGAGCGGATTCCGGAGAACTACCTCGAGGCTTCCCAGGACCTGGGCGCGAAAGGATCGCGCACGCTGCGATCCGTGATCCTGCCCCTGGCCATACCTGGAATCGTCGCGGGCTCGATCTTCACCTTCTCGCTGACGCTCGGCGATTTCATCACGCCTGCCCTCGTCGGCGGCGCGGGCTCGAGCTTCATCGGCAACATCGTCGAGGACAAGGTCGGCCAGCCGGACATTCCCTTCGCCGCTGCGTTCGCGACCGTGCCGGTCGTCGTAATGGGCATCTACCTGCTCATCGCCCGGCGGTTAGGCGCGTTCGAGGCCGTTTAGTGGAAACGCGGAGCACACGCATCGGCCTGGGCGTCGCGACGGTGGCGGTGATCGCGTTTCTCTGGCTACCGCTGCTGCTGATCATGGCCTACGCCTTCAACAGCTCAACGATCCAGAGCTGGCCGATCTCCGGCTTCACCTTCCACTGGTTCCACGAGGCCTGGCGCGACCCCGAGGTGCGTAAATCGCTCACGCTCTCGCTGAAGGTGGGGCTCGCGGCAACCGCGATCGCGCTGATTCTCGGAACCGCGGCGGCCGCAGCGATCTATCGCTTCCGCTTCTTCGGCCGCGAGGCGGTCTCGTTCCTGTTGCTGCTGCCGATCGCGCTGCCCGGGATCATCACCGGTATGGCCCTGAACTCGTTCTTCAACTTCGGCGGGGTGCAGCTCTCGATGTGGACGATCGTCGCTGGGCACGCGACCTTCTGCGTCGTGATCGTCTACAACAACGTGCTCGCGCGCCTGCGGCGAAGCTCGCCGTCGCTGATCGAGGCGTCGATGGATCTGGGTGCGGACGGCTGGCAGACCTTCCGCTGGGTGATCTGGCCGGTGCTCTCGACCGCGCTTGTCGCCGGCGGCCTCCTGGCCTTCGCGCTCTCGTTCGACGAGGTGATCGTGACCACGTTCACCGCAGGCGCTCAGACCACCCTGCCGATTTTCATCCTCGACAACATCCAGCGTGGGCAGCAGCTGCCGGTTGTGAACGCGATTGTTTTCGTGGTCATCCTCGTGACCGTGATCCCGGTCACGATCGCGCAGCGGTTGACCGGCGACACCGGAGTGCTGCGGCGGGGCACGGCCGCCTCGAAGGCTGCCGCGGCGGCAACGGGCGGCGGCGCAGTGTAGTTTGGACGCGGTTAACCAAGGAGGGCATTCATGAGCGTCACGGTCTCGAGCTACAAGAACCTCGTCGGCGGCGAGTGGGTGGACTCGGCCTCCGGCGAGACGATGGAAGTCCTGAACCCGGCGACCGGGGAGGCAATCGCCGAGGTTCCCCGTGGCACCAAGGAGGACGCGGATCGCGCTGTCGAGGCAGCCAAGAAGGCTCTGCCCGAATGGCTCGAGACGACGCCCGGCGAGCGGGCGGAGATCCTGCTCAAGCTCGCCGACCTGCTCGATGAGCACGCCGAAGAGCTGGCCGAGCTCGAGTCCCAGAACGTTGGCAAGCCGCTGCCGGCCGCGCGCGACGAGATGCCGGTTTCGTCCGACAACATCCGCTTCTTCGCCGGCGCCGCACGGCTGCTCGAGGGCAAGTCCGCGGGCGAGTACATGCGCGGTTACACCTCGATGCTGCGGCGAGAGCCGCTTGGCGTCGTCGGCGGGATCACGCCCTGGAACTACCCCCTGATGATGGCCGTATGGAAGTTCTCACCGGCGCTCGCCGCGGGCAACACGCAGGTGCTGAAGCCGGCCGAGCAGACGCCGCTGACGACGCTGCGCTTCTTCCAGCTTGCGATGGAGGCGGAGATCCTCCCGCCCGGAGTCCTCAACGTGATCACCGGCGACGGCGTGCCCGTCGGCGAGGCGATCGTCAAGCATCCCGACGTACGCCTGGTCTCGCTCACCGGCGACGTCGAGACCGGCAAGATCATCGCCCGGACCGCGGCCGACACGCTCAAGCGCGTGCACCTCGAGCTCGGCGGCAAAGCGCCGGTGGTCGTCTTCGACGACGCCGACCCGGCCGCGGTAGCCGAGGGGATCAAGGTCGCCGGCTACTGGAACTCGGGTCAGGACTGCACGGCGGCCTCTCGGATCGTCGCCGGCCCGAAGATCTACGACAAGCTGCTGGAGGAGCTGGTCCCCGCGGTCGAGTCGATTGCGGTCGGCGACCCGGCCGAGAGCGAGGAGCTCGACATGGGCCCCGTGATCTCGAAGGACCAGCAGGAGCGCGTCTTCGGGTTCCTGGAGCGGGCCAAGGGAGCGACAGTGGTGACGGGTGGCGAGTCCAACGGCGACCAAGGCTTCTTCGTCAAGCCGACCGTGATCGTCGATGTCGGTCAGGAGGACGAGATCGTCCAGCGCGAGGTCTTCGGCCCGGTCGTTACGGTGCAGCGCTTCGCAGACGACGACCAGGCGATCGCCTGGGCGAACGACGTCGACTACGGCCTCGCGGCGTCGGTTTGGACGCGTGACATCGGCCGAGCGCTGAACGCCGCGCGGAAGCTCCAGTTCGGAACGGTCTGGATCAATGACCACATCCCGCTCGTCAGCGAGATGCCGCACGGTGGCTACAAGCAGTCCGGCTACGGCAAGGACCTGAGCACGTACTCGCTCGAGGACTACACGAACATCAAGCACGTGATGGCCAAGATCGATTAGCTCAGGTCGGACCTGTTTTAGGGACAGGCACCCCGCCGGGTGCCTGTCCCTGGAGGCGTTGGAACCGAGCTAGGCCTTCTTCAGATCCGCCAGGATCTCGTTCGCGGCCGCGACACCCGTCGAGGCGCCGCCTTCCATATAGCCCTGGAAGTCCTGGGAGCAGTGCTCGCCGGCGAAATGGATGTTGCCCTGGCGGAGGGCTTCCCAGCCGCTGAAGCCGACGTACTGGCCGACCTTCCAGTACGAGTACGAGCAGTTCAGGTTCGGGTCGAGCATCGGGTTCGACAGTGTTGCCTTGCCGTTCCATTGCTTCGTGATCCCCGGGAAGACCGGCTCGAGCTGCTTGAGGAAGCGCTGCGCGAGGGTGGCGACTTTCGAGCTCGCCACGTTTGCATACGGCGTCCCCGCGGACAGCGCCCCGGCGGTGTCGCCACCGGTGTAGTCGACGAGGATCCCCGTAGCGCCGGCTTGTGCGCGGGTCACGTCCCAGGTGTTCTGGTAGCCGGTGTCCGAGTAGGTCGCCCCGTTCGAGAGTCCCCAGGCTCCCTCCGTGTTCCAGAGCCGGCTCGCGAACTGAAGCTGGAGCTTGGAGTTGCGCCCGTTGCCGAGCTGCATGATCGCCGTCTTCTTCAGCGGGTCGAAGTTCGCGCCGCTGTAGTCGAGCGTTCGGAGGACAGCAAACGGCAGGGCCAGGATCACATGGTCGGCTGTCACTTGCTGAGAGCCGGTCGGCGTGGAGAACACGATCGTGCACGTCCCGTCGCCGTTCCGCGCGATCGACGTCATCCGCCAGCCCATCTTCACCGCGCCGGAACCTTGCGACGACACGACCGCGTCTCTGATCGCGAAGGGCAGCTGCGCGTTTCCGCCGACGATGTGGTAGCGCTCGTTCGAGGCGCCGAAGACCATGTAATTGCCGGGAACCGCCTTGTAGCCGAGCAGGTAGACGAGGTTGAGAGCCGATTGGTCGGTCGTCTCGGCGCCGTACTCGATGTTGTAGGCGACGTCGAGCACCTGGCCGAGCAGGGAGCGATGGCCGCCCGGGACGCGCGACTCGATCCAGTCGTAGACACTCATCTGGTCGAGCGCAACCCCGCCGTCCGTGTGGATGAAGTACGTCGTCGGATAGCTCGCGGCATGGACGTCGGCCTGCAACGCCTGGTGAACGGGCTGGAAGTCCTTGTCCGCCTGGGTCTTCGAGTAGTACGAGCCGTCGAAGAAGTAGGTGTCATCGGATCCGCTCGGCTCGGCCCCGGTCAAGTTCACCGTCGCCAGGCGGAACCGCTGGGCAAGGCCGAGGATCGTCTTGTGGCCGCTGTCGATCAGCTCGCCGCAGAGCTCGGCGCCCTGTGCATTCGCCCAGTAGCCGGGGAACTCGGTGAAATCGGAGTGCATCCGGCCACCGACGCGAGTGGGGTGCGACTCGTAGACGGTTGAGGCGATGCCGCGGTCCTGCAGCATCAGCGCGGCGGTGAGCCCCGCGATGCCCCCGCCCACGATCGCGATCCGCTTCCCCGGAGCGGCGTGCGCTGCGCGCGCAAATACAGCCGGTCCGGCAAGCGCGACCGCGGCCCCTGCGGTGCCGGACCGCCTGAGAAACTCGCCCCGCGAGTAGGCGCGCTCCTGCTCTCGCTCCCGCAGCTCTGCCGTCGAGATTCCAAGCCGCTCGGCCCGCCGGTGCGCGAGCGCCAGGCGCTGCAACGCGCGCAGCAGCGGTGTCCGTGCCATGCCCCCTCCTCGGTGGATTGCAGTCCGAACGATCTAACATCGCGCGGCAAATCTCAAGCGCAGACGGTTCTCGATTGACGCGATGCGAGGCGATCGGAGAGAATCGCCTCGCATTGCGCAGTAACCACAATCGCGGCGCCGTCGGGCCGGCACGGGGGCTCGACCGGGTCGACCAGAGCATCATCGAGGCGCTGCAGAAGAACGGGCGCGAATCATTCCGCCGCATCGCGGCGCAGGTCGGTATCTCCGAGGCGACTGTCCGGGCCCGCTATGCGCGCCTTTGCGATGACGACATCCTTCAGGTCACGGGGGTCACGAATCCGCTCGGACTGGGTTTCGACGCTCAGGCGATGGTCGGCATCCGCACTACCGGTGCGCCGGAGCCTGTGGCGGACGAGATCGCCAAATGGGAGGAGGCGGGCTACGTCGTCGTCACCGCCGGCCAATACGACATCCTCGTCGAGCTTGTCTGCGCGGATCGGCGCCAACTACTTGGGCTGACCAACAAGATCCGCTCGCTCGAAGGTGTCGCATCGACCGAGAGCTTCCTCTACCTCGCCCTCTGGAAGCAGCTCTACGATTGGGGCACGCCTGTCGGCAATGGCGGCGCCGTCGGGGAGAGGGTCGGCTGATGGCCGTGGACGAACGCATTCAGCAGTCCCTCGAGCGAGCGTCTGAGTCATCCGGCACACCCGACATCCGCCTCGATCGGATCACCAAGAGCTTTGGCGACATCATCGCGGTCGACGACCTCTCGCTGGAGATCCCTCGCGGGAGCTTCTTCGCGCTCCTCGGCCCTTCAGGATGCGGCAAGACGACGACCCTGCGGATGATCGGCGGGTTCGAGGAGCCGACCGCGGGCTTGATCTATCTCGGCGAGCGCGAGGTCAGCGGCACGCCGCCCTACAAACGCGATGTCAACACGGTCTTCCAGAGCTACGCCCTCTTCCCTCACCTCTCGATTTTCGAGAACGTCGCCTTCGGCTTGCGGCGAAAGGGCACGCGTGGAGGAAACCTGAAGGGCAAGGTCGAGGAAATGCTCGATCTCGTCCAGCTGAGCGGCTACGGCAAACGCAAGCCGCGCCAACTCTCGGGTGGGCAGCAGCAGCGAGTCGCGCTGGCCCGAGCGCTCGTGAACAGCCCGCGTGTCCTCCTGCTCGACGAGCCCCTCGGCGCGCTCGACCTGAAGCTGCGCAAGGAGATGCAGCTGTTCATCAAACGTCTCCAGCACGACGTCGGAATTACCTTCATCCACGTCACGCACGATCAGGAAGAGGCAATGACGATGGCCGATCGAATCGCGGTCATGAATGAAGGCCAAATCGAGCAGCTCGGCACTCCCGACGAGCTGTATGAGCGGCCTCAGACGGCCTTCGTCGCGAGCTTCCTCGGCATCTCCAACCTGCTGACAGGCGCTGTCGCCGGTCCCGACGAGGTCCGGCTCGAAGACGGCACGACCGTCCGTGTGCGGAACGGTTCTCTGAACGGTCGCAAAGGCCGTGTGGCCGTCGGGATTCGTCCCGAGAAGATCCGCCCCGATGACCACGACCCGAACAGGCTCCCGGGCAAGGTCAAGGAGCGTGCATACATCGGCGTCTCGACGCAGTACATCGTCGAGACGCCGAACGGCAACATCACCGTCGTCGTCCTCAACGATCGGCCGGGCACGGTCCCGCTCGGCCCGGGCGACCGTCTCACGCTCAGCTGGGACCCCGAAGCAACCTTCGTCGTCGACTCCCTGGAGGGATCTGCATGACCGATCAGCTCAC
>Ga0066667_10000982_pt1 | contig 10304 bp, 12 predicted proteins | sample GraSoiAngelo_116_FD_133943 | JGI IMG/M metagenome (GOLD analysis project Ga0066667, IMG submission 133943) | Grasslands soil microbial communities from the Angelo Coastal Reserve, California, USA - 14_0903_16_30cm | ecosystem: Environmental > Terrestrial > Soil > Grasslands | place: USA...
ATGCAGCTCGAGGAGCACGTGAGCGAGGTACCCGCCGAGAAGGCCGCGATCGTCTACGACTATCACGCCGACGGGGGAGCCGATCGCGTCGCCGAGGGCTTGCAGGCGCTGGCCCAGCTTCCTTACCAGGACCTGCTCGAGTTCGAGTTGCTGGCCATGCTCGGGTATCCGGCGACGACGAACCCGCTCGACTACGCCGTGACGCCACGCGGCTACCGCGTTCTCACGCACATTCCGCGGTTGCCGGAGAACGTGATCCATCGCCTTGTCACCGAGCTCGCCGGGCTCGAAGGGATCGTCCGGGCGTCTCAGCGGGACCTGGAGGCGGTCGACGGCGTCGGCGCCGTCCGTGCACGCGAGATCCGCGAGGGCCTCCGCCGGCTACAGGAGCATAACCTCGTCGATCGGTATCTCCAGCTATAGCACTGAGTTCGCTCTGAGCAGGGATTTTTTGCACAAGAACCGAAAGTCCCTGGAAATAGTGGCATTTTCAGCCGGCTTTCGGTATACTGGCCGGTACGCGCCGACGGGCTCGACTCCGTCGGCGTTCTGGCGATGTCAGCGATGAAAAGGGAGGGTCGGCTTGTACAAGGTCGGCGACAAGGTGGTGTATCCACACCACGGTGCAGGAACGGTTGTGAAGAAGGAATCCCGCACGGTGCTCGGGCAAAAGCGGGAGTACATGACGATCAAGATCCTTCACAACGACATGACGGTGAATGTCCCGACCGAGAACGCAGACGCCGTCGGTCTGCGCAAGGTGATCGACGAGCAGATGGTCAACAAGGTGCTGAAGGCCCTCACCGGCGGGGGCACCCAGATGCCGAAGAACTGGAACCGGCGTTTCAAGCACAACCGCGACAAGATGAAGACCGGCGACATCTTCGAGCTCGCCGAAGTGGTCCGGAACCTCTCGCTTCGTGACCACGAAAAGGGTCTCTCGACCGGCGAAAAGCAGATGTTCGTCAAGGCGAAGAAGATTCTCGCCAGCGAGCTGATGTACGCCAAGGACATGGACGAGGACGAGGCGGCCGAGTGGCTCGACAGCGTCCTCGCCAACGGCGGCCCGAAGAAGAAGACGACGAAGGTCGCGGCGACTGCTTAATTGAGCGTTTGGGCGGTGTTGGCCGCCGCAGGCCGCGGCGAGCGGCTCGGCTCAGACCGCCCGAAGGCGTTCGCGAAGCTTCGCGAACGGCCTCTCCTCGCCGAGAGCCTCGAACGCCTAGAGGGCTCGGACTGGATCGATGAGATCGTGATCGTGGCTCCACCCGGTTGGGAGGAGCCCTCGATCCTCGTCGCCGAGGAGCTCGGTTGCGCGAAGGTCAGTGCCTGTGTGGCCGGCGGCGAGACGCGTGCCGAGTCGGTTCGCGCGGGCGTAGCCGAAGTGGGAGACGAAGCAGCGGTGATCGCCGTCCACGACGCGGCTCGTCCCGTGCTTCCCGGCGAAGTGGTGGAGCGCGTCTTGACGGCCCTGAACGAGGGCTGGGACGGCGCCGTGCCGGCAGTGCCGCTTGCGGACACGATCAAGCGCGTCCGGGACGGGCAGATCGTCGAGACGTTGCCGCGCCAGGAGCTCGTCGCGGTCCAGACCCCCCAGGCGTTCCTTGCTCCTGTTCTCCGCGACGCGATCGCGGGCGACCTCGCGGGTGCAACCGACTGCGCCTCCCTAGTGGAAGCCCGTGGAGGCCGTGTGACGACGGTGCCCGGTGACCCGAGACTCGTCAAGGTCACCGATGCTGCCGACCTCGAGCTCGTGGCCTCGTTGCTTTGATCGTCGACTACCACATGCACCTGCGCGACCCCGAGGAGCGGATCGACCACTCGGTCGAGGCGGTGGAGAAATTCGTCGAAGTGGCCGTCGCGCGCGGCGTCGACGAGATCGGCTTCACCGAGCATTTCTACTACTTCGAGCAGACCCGTCAACTATGTGATCAGCAGTACATGCTCGATCGCTGCGTTTGGGACCTCGACCGCTACGTCGGGGCTGTAGTGGAGGCGAAAGAGCGCGGACTCCCGGTCAAGCTCGGTCTCGAGGTCGACTACGTCACGGGCCGCGAGCGTGAGACCGCGGATCTCCTCGCACCCTATCCCTGGGACTACCTGCTCGGCTCGGTCCATTACGTCGACGGGTTCCCGGTCGACCAGGAACCGGGTCTCGTCGAGAAGCTCGGCCCGCACGAGGCCTGGCGGCGCTACTTCGTCTGGTTGCGGAATGCGGCCCGAAGCGGGTTGTTCGACTCGCTCTCTCACCCCGATCTCGTCAAGCATCACGGGCCACGTGCGGACGCCGAGGCGGCCCGATGGCTGCACGAAGAGACAGCCGACGCAATCGAGGCCGCAGGCCTCTGCGTCGAGGTCTCATCTGCCGGGCTGCACAAGCCCGTAGGCGAGGTCTATCCGGATCCGCCCCTGCTCGAGGCCTGTCACGCCCGGGGAGTGCCGATCACGCTCGCGTCGGACGCGCATATCCCGCAGAACGTCGGTAGAGATCTGGATCGCGCACTCGAGCTCGCTCGCGCCGCCGGCTATGAGACGGTCACGGTCTTCGAACTGCGCGAGCGCCGGCAGGAACCGCTCGGATGAGCGAGCTCCGCATCGGGTTGGGCGTGGACGCGCACGCGTTCGCCGAGGGCGTTCCGCTCGTTCTCGGCGGGGTCGTGATCGAGTCGCCCCGCGGGCTTGCCGGTCATTCGGACGGTGATGTGATCTCCCATGCCCTGATCGATGCTCTGCTCGGGGGAGCCGGCCTCGGTGACATCGGCTCCCTGTTTCCGCCGGGCGAGCCGGAGTGGGAGGGCGCCTCGTCGCTCGACCTGCTGCGGCGCGCCGCGGCTCAGGTGCGCGAGGCCGGCTGGGAGCTCGTCAACGCCGATTGCATCCTGATCGGCGAGGAACCGCGAATCGCGCCGCTACGCGAGCAGATGCGCGGGCGGCTCGCCAGCGCCGTTGCGGTCGACGCAGAGCGCGTGAACGTGCGCGCGACGACGACGGACAAGCTCGGCTTCACCGGCCGTGGCCAGGGTCTGGCCGCGCAGGCCGTTGCGCTCGTCGAGCGCGCCACCGCGGCCGGCGGCTCGACTCCCAAGTAACAGGCTGTTACTACGTCCCGGCGGTTGGCTGTGGCCCGAAGGGCGCTTGAATCCGCCGACGAGACCGCTGCGGCTCTCGATATCCAAGTAACAGACTGTTACTAAGTTCCGAGCTGTACTGAGCTCTCGCCCGGCAGAGTGACGCGGCCGGCGCTCACCGTGACGAGGCCTTCGCGTTCGAGCGCGGCTACCGCTGCGGGATCGAGGTCCGCTGTTCGGCGCGCAGAGGCGGCTACAAGCCGGAGCGTAGCCGCGCGTCGCTGGCGGAACGAGCCTTCGAATCGGCTTTGCTTGCGCAACGGCTCGTAGCGCCGACCGCGCGAGGGGCACATCTCGGCGAGCGGGCAGGCCCCGCACCGCGGGATGCGTGCGAGACAGACCGTCGCACCGAGGTCCATCAGCGCCTGGGCGCAGCCTGCGTCGAACGCCTCGCCGGTGCGCTCGCGCACGCGCGAGACGTTGGTGTCGACCGGGAGGACGTTCCGGCCCAGAGAAAAGCAGGCGACGGCGTCGGCCGTGTAGCGGCCGACGCCGGGTAGGTCGGTCAGGTCGTCAGGCCACCCGTCGGCGGCGATCTGCGCGGCGGCTCGGTGCAGGCTCAGCGCGCGCCGGTAGTAGCCAAGTCCCTGCCACTCGCGGATTACCTCAGCGGCCGTTGCCTCAGCGAGCGTCTCGACGGTCGGCCAGCGTTCGAGCCACGCGAGGTACCTCGGCAGGACCCGTTCGACCTGAGTCTGCTGGAGCATTACTTCGGAGACGAGAATTGCGTAGGGATCCCGAGTCCGGCGCCACGGCAGGTCGCGGCCGTTCGTCTCGAACCAGGCGAGCAACGACTCACGCATCGCCGGGACAGTAACTTTCGGCTCGGAATGCGAAAAGTGCGCTTTGCCCCCAGCCCCACCGGATCTCTCCACGTCGGCAACGCCCTCAGCGCGGTCGCGAACCGGGCGTTCGGAGACTGGATGCTGCTGCGGATCGACGACACCGACCCGGAGCGCAACGTTCCCGGCGGCGAGGACGCGATCCTCGCCGACCTCGGCTGGCTCGGCGTCGACTGGGACGAGGGGCCGGTCCGGCAGAGCGGACGGTCGGCTCGGTACGCGGAGGCCGGCAAGCAGCTCGGCGCCCGGTTCGACGGAATCACGCTCTTGCGCGAGGACGGCACCCCCACGTATCACCTCGCAAGTGTCGTGGACGACATCGATTTCGGGATCACGCACGTCATCCGTGGCAACGACCACAGGCCGAACGAGCGGCTCCATCGGCAGCTGGCCGAGGCGCTTGGAGCGACGCCGCCGGAATACATGCACCATGGTCTGATCCTCGGCGAGGACGGCCGCAAGCTCTCGAAGCGGACGCCCGGCTCGACCGTCGCCTCACTGCGCGAGCAGGGAATTCCGGCCGCCGCGGTTCGCCGCTACCTCGAGGAGCTTGGACTCCCGAAGCACGACGTCCACTACGACCTGCCCCGGATCAGGCGGCTCGCGATCGAGGCGATCGCGGAGATGCCGGACGTTGAGCTCGCGGAGGCCGCGGAGGCGCCGGTCGGGCTCGTGTCCGTGCTGCGCGGCGCCCGCGACCTGAACGAGGCGCGCGAGCTCGCGCGGCAGGTCCTCGAGCCCGTGACAGCACAGCTCCCCGCCGAAGCGCGGCCGACGCTCGAGCGCTTCAAGGAGCTTCGCGAGCGCGCTAGCAACGGCCTCGACCACGACGCCGCCCGTGGCCTCATCCGCGAACTGAAGGCCGTCGGGGGCGACCTGAAGACGCTGCGCCTTGCGCTCACCGGCCGGGAGCGGGGGCCGGAGCTCGCCGCCCTGCTCGAGGCTCTGTCGAAAGACGAGACGCTGCGGAGGGTCGATGCGGCTTTTTGACACCTACACGCGCGGCCTCGTCGAGCTGCCTTCGCCGCCGGGCCCGATCCGCATGTACTTCTGCGGGCCGACCGTCTACCAGCGGATCCACATCGGTAACGCGCGGCCGTTCGTGCTTTCGATGTGGCTGAAGCGCTGGCTCGAGCAGAACGGCTACGAAGTCCGGCTCGCCGAGAACATCACCGACATCAACGACAAGATCTACACCGCAGCGCCCGGGCACAGCGCCGAGCTCGCCACTCAGGCTTCGCGATGGTATGTCGAAGACACCGACCTTCTCGGTCTCGGCCGGCCTGACCATGAGCCGAAGGCGACAGAAACCGTTCCCGAGATCGTCGATTTGATCGGCAAGCTCATCGACCGCGGGCTCGCTTACCCCGCCGGCGGCGACGTCTACTTTCGAGTCGCTGCGTTTCCCGACTACGGCCGGCTGTCGGGCCGGCTGGGAGACGACGAGGCGCTCCGCAATCCGTCCGAGGAGCCCGAGCGTGCGGAGCTGAAGGAGGACCCCCGCGACTTCGCGCTCTGGAAAGCACACAAGGAGGGCGAGGACACCGTCTGGGAATCGCCGTGGGGGCCCGGGCGCCCGGGCTGGCACATCGAGTGCTCGGCGATGGCCGAGAAGTTCCTCGGCCAGGTCTTCGAGATTCACGGCGGCGGCAACGATCTGATCTTCCCGCACCACGAGAACGAGCTGGCCCAATCGCGCGGCGCAGGCAGCGAATTCGCGCGCATGTGGATGCACAACGGGATGCTCCAGCTGACCGGCGAGAAGATGGCGAAGTCTCTCGGCAACATCGTCTCCCTTCGCGAGGCGGTTCAAGAGTGGGGGCCCGAGACGATCCTGCTCTACTTCATGAGCGCTCACTGGCGCAAGCCGATCGACTTCAGCGATGAGGTGCTCGCGCAGGCGAGTGCGCAGGCCGAAACGTTTCGCAATCACTTCGTCGGCCTCGAAGCCGAGCCGGAAGAGATCGACCGCCAGGCGCTCGCCCGCGTGCTCGACGACGACTTCAACACGCCCGAGGCGCTCGCGCTCTTCCACGACTGGCGGGCTCGCGGCCGAACCGCGTCCTTGCGGTGGGGGTTGGAGCTGTTCGGGCTCGGCGAGCTCGCCGAAGCGGCTGCGGCACCGGCGGACCTCGTTGCCCTCGCGGAGAAGCGGCGAGAGGCGCGGGCAAGCCGTGATTTCGACGAAGCGGATCGTCTTCGCGTCGAGATCGAGGACCAGGGGTGGGAAGTCCGCGATGTCGCCGACGGATTCGAGCTCGTCCCCAAGTGACCCGAGAGCAGATATACGGCCGCCGGCCCGTGCGCGAAGCGTTGCGGGGGCCGCGCGAGGTGCTCGAGCTTTGGGTGACGGAGCGGGCACTCAAGGCGGAGCCGTGGCTGCGCGAGCCAGGCCTCGGGACCAGGTCCCGGGTCAAGCCCGAGCGGGACCTGACCGAAGCGGCGGGAACGCGCGACCACCAGGGAGTCCTCGCCTGGGCCGAGCCCTATCGCTATGCGGATGCCTACGAGCTCGCAGCGAGCGATTCGCCGCTGCTCGTCTGCCTCGACCAGGTCACGGACCCGCACAACCTCGGCGCGGTCGCTCGTACAGGAGAGGCCGCCGGCGCGACCGGAATCGTCGTCCCGGCGCACAACGCGGCCCGCGTGACTCCTGCGGTCGTCCGCGCCTCGGCCGGCGCGATCGAGCATCTCCCTGTCGCGGTCGTCAAGAACATGGCCCGCTACCTCTCGGAGGTGAAGGGCCCGCGCCTCTGGGCCTGGGCGGCCGCTGGGGACGCCGAGACCCAACTGTGGCAGGCCGACCTGACCGGCGGCGTCGCCCTCGTGCTCGGCGCCGAAGGCAAGGGCGTCCGGCCGCTCGTCCGCCGCACTTGTGACGCCGCGGTCTCGATTCCGCTCGCCGGCGAGGTCGAATCGCTCAACGTCAGCGTTGCGGCCGGCGTTCTGCTGTACGAGGCCCGGAGGCAGCGCAACGGTGGCTGAGCCGACCCTTTACCTCTTCGACGGCTACAACGTCCTGCACGCCGGGACGTTCTCCGATCCACGCGAGCTCGTCGATCGGCTTGCGAGCTTCGTTGCCCTCAGGGGCGCCCGCGGCGTGGTCGTCTTCGACGGCGTCGGGGAGGAACGGACGCACGGGCCGCTCGAGGTCCGGTACGCCCGGCACGCGGACGCGCTGCTCGAGCGGCTTGCCGCTGAATTTCGGGGCCAGGAACGGGTCTGCCTCGTCTCCTCCGACTTCGCCGTGCGTGGCACCTCCGGCCAGGAAGTCATGAAGCTGAGCTCGGCGACTTTCGTGCGCGACCTGGAGCCCGCAGGCCAGCAAGAGGAACGGCCGCATAGATTGGCCGAGCGACTCGATGGCGCGACAAGGGACCGGTTGGAGCGGCTAAGACGCAATCGGTCCGGTTAAGTCGATATAAACGCAAGGTCTTGTGTTTTCGTTGGGACCTTGCTACCGTCACCTCAACCTCAACGTGAGATTGGGTCCTGCCCGTAGAGAGGGGAGCGAATGCCGGCCCGTTCAGCCCCAGCGTATTCGGCTCAGCGACAGCAGCGTGAGCTTGCGGATCTTCAACTCGTCGTCCGCGCCCGCAACGGCGACCAGGCTGCACTGGACGGGCTGATCCGTCGTTACACCGGCTTCGTCCGCCTGAAGGCGAGCTCGTACTTCCTTGCCGGCGGCGACCCGGACGATCTGATCCAAGAGGGCCTCATCGGTCTCTACAAGGCGGTGCGCGATTTCCGGCACGACAAGGAGACCTCGTTCCGGAGCTTCGCGGAACTCTGCGTGACCCGGCAGATCATCACTGCGATCAAGACGGCGACTCGCTTCAAGCACTCGCCCCTCAACACCTACATCTCGTTCTCGAACACCCCAGCGGGGCAGGACTCCGATTCGGACGTGACGCTTGGCGACGCGCTTCCCGGCCCGAGCGTCGACGACCCGTCGATCTGCGTGATCTCGACCGAAGAGCTACAGAGCCTGGTCTTCTCGCTCGGTACCGGCCTCTCGAAGTTGGAGGCCGACGCCTTGAAGCTCTACCTCGAGGGGTCGTCCTACGAGCAGATGGCCGAGGAGCTCGGCTGCGACACGAAGACGATCGACAACGCGCTGCAGCGGGTCAAGCGCAAGGTTCTTCAGCACCAACAGGCGCGCCAGGTCCTGCAGTAGCCCGGTAATCTGGCCGCCGAGTGGACGCGGCAATCAGTCAGGAAGAGCTGCAGCTGGCGGCCCGCAACCACGGCCTGCCGCTCGAGGCGCTGCGCTACCCGATCACGCCGGCGGGACTCCATTACCTCCTGATCCACTACGACATCCCGGACGTGGACGCCGACCGGTGGGCCCTAAGCGTCGATGGGCGGGTCGCGAAGCCGCTGACCCTCACGCTTGCAGACCTATGCAACCGACCCTCACACGAAGTGACGGCGACGATGGAGTGCGCCGGCAACGGCCGCGCACTGCTGGCGCCGCACGTCGTCAGCCAGCCCTGGCTGCTCGAGGCGGTCGGAAACGCGAACTGGACTGGCGTGTCGCTAAGGCTGATCCTCGAAGAGGCCGAGCTACTCGACGACGCCATGGAGGTGGTGTTCACCGGGCTCGACCGCGGCTTCGAGAAAGGCGTCGAGCAGACCTATCAGCGCAGCCTCGAGCTCGACGTCGCGCTGGCGGACGACGTCCTGCTCGCGTACGAGATGAACGGCGCGGCCCTGCTGCCGCAGCACGGATTCCCGCTTCGCCTGGTCGTTCCCGGCTGGTACGGAATGACGAACGTCAAATGGCTAGCCGGCATCACCGTCGTCGCCGAGCCCTTCCGGGGCTATCAGCACACCGCGGCGTACCGGTACCGGGACGACGAGGAGGACGAGGGAACTCCGGTCACCCGCATGCAGCCGCGCGCGCTGATGGTGCCTCCTGGGATCCCGGACTTCAACACGCGCGAGCGAACCGTTCCGCCCGGCCCGTGCGTCCTCGAAGGTCGGGCCTGGTCCGGCTGGGCGCCGGTGGCGCGCGTCGAGGTCAGCACCGACGGCGGCAAGACGTGGGCCGACGGGCTGCTCGAGCCGCTCGACTCACGCTGGGGCTGGCGCGGCTGGCGCTACGAATGGACGGCGGACGACCCCGGGGAGTACGTCCTCTCCTGCCGGGCGCACGACGAGGCGGGCAACGTTCAGCCTCAGGAAGCGACCTGGAACGTCGGCGGCTACTCGAACAATGCGCCGCAGCGGGTCTTAGTGACGGTCCAGGAGCCCGGCTACCATCAAGGTGCGCCGGAGTAGCTCAGCTGGTAGAGCAACTGATTTGTAATCAGTAGGTCGTGGGTTCGAGTCCCGCCTCCGGCTCTTGGGTGGTATTTGACGGCACGATATCTGTCTGATATCTAGATATCGTGCGCATTGGAGCCACGCCTGAAGTAGTCACGAACGCGGCCGAGCCGGTCGTGGGCTGGAAGATCTGGCGCGTCGAGCACGACGGGGGACGGACGCGCCTGCGGAGCGTCCTCTACGGCAGCCTCTGGCCTCCCGGGCGGCCGGCCGTCGCTGACTGCAAAAAGCTCTACCGACTTCGGCACGAAGCCCCTGACCCGCTGTGCGAATGCGGAATCCATCTTGCGAAGTCGCTGGAACAGTGGCGCCACTACCTATCTGTCGGGGGCGACCGAGTCTTCGGCCGGGCCATGGTCTGGGGCAACCGCCTCGAAGGCGAGCTCGGCTGGCGCGCCGCTACGGCATACCCGCTCGCACTCTACGTTCCGGCAACGCTCGACGACGCGGAGGCGATCGCCGAGGGCCTCTCGGTCTACGGGGTCCCGGTCGAGATCGCCCGCGCCCCCGCGCACGTTCACGAGGCGGTCCCGGCATGACACCGTACGTTCCGACCGTGATCGAGCAGACGAGCCGAGGGGAGCGGGCCTTCGACATCTACTCGCGCCTGCTGGACGAACGGATCGTCTTCGTCGGCTCGGCGGTCGACGATCAAGTCGCGAACGTCGTCAACGCTCAGCTTCTTCACCTGGAATCAGAGGATCCCGAGCAGGACATCTCGCTCTACATCAATTCGCCCGGCGGCGACGTCTATTCGGGTCTAGCGATCTACGACACGATGCAATTCGTCAAGCCGGACGTGCGCACGATGTGCGTGGGAATCGCGATGTCGATTGGCGCGGTTCTCCTGGCCGGCGGGGCCAAGGGCAAACGCAGTTCGCTCCCGAACGGGAAGATCCTGATCCATCAGCTCTGGACTCCGGGGTTCGGCGGCCAGGCTTCGGACGTCGAGATCCGGGCCCGGGAGGCGATTGGTATGAAGCGCCGTCTCGAGGAGATCCTGGCC
>Ga0066667_10000989_pt1 | contig 10264 bp, 10 predicted proteins | sample GraSoiAngelo_116_FD_133943 | JGI IMG/M metagenome (GOLD analysis project Ga0066667, IMG submission 133943) | Grasslands soil microbial communities from the Angelo Coastal Reserve, California, USA - 14_0903_16_30cm | ecosystem: Environmental > Terrestrial > Soil > Grasslands | place: USA...
GACGCCAGTTTTACGCAGGCGTGCATGAACACCGGATCGAAGAAGTTCATCGCGACCTACAAAGCAAGGAGCTTTGTGCCGAACGAAGCGTCGCGAATGCCGAGGCAATGGTTGCGGGGAATGGCCAAGAAAAACTAGCGGAAGAAATGAGCTGGGGGGGGGGGGGGCGATTTCGACCCCAGGTAAGAGGAAGGGGGGAACAAATCCGGGCTCGCAACAGTGCTCCACTTTGCAACATCCCTTAGCTCGGCGCACGGGATGTTGCCTATCCATCAGTTGCAATGTCGCTGCGGGCGAACGGAACTCCAACGATTAGACGCGCGAGCGATATTTCTTTGGTCCAAGCGAGATCCCGTTCGTAGTCCGACATTTCTTACCAAGGTTCAGACAATCGCATACAATATTCGGAGTGCTCCGTAACGCTCCCCGCGGGTGCCCTGGCCTGGGCTTCTTTGGCTATGTTGTCGAAACCGGCCCAGGGCCGAAAACGGATCTTGCGCGCTAAAAAGCATGTGCCCTCGAATCCGCGGAATGCATCTGTAATTTTAGCGCAGCCTTTTTCGTAGACTAATTGGGAGCACGGCATTGAGAAACGAAGCGGAGACTCTGTTAATGCCTGTTGATTCGCCAAAACATGACCTGGGCTCCCTGCGCATCCACGATGGGCAGCGCATGAAGTCTGGCCTGGGGAAGCGCGTCTCTTATGCCTCCATTCCCGTGGTTATTTTTGCCGCCATTGTAGCCACCGCGTTTGCCTTGCGGAATCAGAAGCCCGTGGTGGAGGTTGCCACGGCGGCCAAACCGGATGCTGGTGGGCCCCAGACAGCCCTAAATGCGAGCGGGTACGTCACCCCTCGCCGCCGGGCCACGATCGCTGCCAAAATTACAGGCCGCGTCACTGGCGTTTTCTTTGATGAAGGGACACGCGTCAATGAGGGCCAACTTCTCGCTAAGCTCGACGATTCCGACTACAAGCGCGCACTTGATTCGGCGAAAGCGGACCGCGACGCCGCTCAGGCGGCTATCGCAGACCTGGAAGTCCAGCTTCGTAACGCCGAGATTGAGTTGAAGCGCGCCCAAAAGTTGCGCGAAGCGGGCATCCAGACGCAGGAAGCTCTTGATAACGCGCTTACTCTGGCCGATAGCCTGCGCGCAAAAATCGCGCTTGCCAAGGAACAGGTGAATGCTGCCCAATCGCGGATCGCGGTCGCTCAGCAAGCCGTCGAGAACTGCGTGATTCGCGCGCCCTTTCCCGGCATCGTGGTGTCCAAAGACGCTCAAGTCGGCGAGATGGTCTCACCCAATTCTGCCGGTGGTGGCTTCACACGCACCGGGATCGCCACCATCGTGGACATGAATTCCAACGAAATCGAGGTGGACGTCAACGAATCTTACATTGCCCGGGTCCAGCCCGGCCAACCGGTCACGGCCACGCTTGACGCCTATCCGGACTGGCAAATTCCGTCCAAAGTACGCACGGTCATCCCAACGGCGGACCGCCAGAAAGCAACGGTCAAGGTTCGCATTTCCTTTTTGAAGCTGGACCCGCGCATCCTTCCCGACATGGGTGTCAAGGTGGCGTTCCTGGAGGAGCAAAAGCCAGCAGTGAAGGGAAAGGAAAAAGAGAAAGGGCCGCAGGCGGTTGCTTTCATCCCCAAGAGCGCCGTGCGGTCCGACTCCAGCGCATCTTTTGTGTACTTGCTTCGTGACGGCAAAGTCGAGCGTCGCGCTGTCAGCCTGGGAACGGAGCGCGGCACGGAGGTGGCGGTGCTTGCGGGCGTTACGCCGGGCGATTCCGTCGTGGTCAAAGGTCCCGAGAGTTTGCGTGATGGTGACAAGGTCGAAATCCGCCAATAGGAGAGAAGCATGGTCCGTGTTGATGGAAACGGTGGTTCGCAAAGCCTCATCCGCGTCCGCGGCCTGAACAAGACCTACAGCCGCGGAGGCGAGAAAATCCAGGTGCTTCAGGGACTCAACCTGGATGTCGACAAGGGCGATTTTGTCGCCTTCATGGGTCCCAGCGGCTCTGGCAAGACTACACTGCTCAATCTTCTCGGCGGCTTGGATGTGCCTTCCGCCGGGAGCATTACCGTGGCTGGCGACGAAATCACCCATATGTCCGGTAGCAAACTCACGCAATGGCGCGCCCGCCACGTGGGTTTCATCTTTCAGATGTATAACTTGATTCCGGTTCTCACGGCGTACCAGAACGTCGAGCTGCCTCTCTTGCTGACCAAGCTCTCCGGCTCCGAGCGCCGCAAGCACGTCGAAACCGCGCTCGGAGTGGTGGGTCTCGCGGATCGCATGCGTCATTACCCGCGGCAGCTGTCCGGAGGTCAAGAACAGCGCGTAACCATCGCTCGCGCCATCGTTTCCGACCCAACTTTCCTTCTTTGCGACGAGCCCACCGGCGACCTAGACCGCAAAAGTGCCGATGAAATCATGGCGCTCATCGAAGAACTGGTAGCCAAGTACGGCAAAACCGTTTTGATGGTCACCCACGACCCGGTCGTCGCCGCCCGCGCGCACACCACGCTGCATCTGGAGAAAGGGGTGCTGGTTGAAGGGACCGCTTCCTCGCGCCAAAGTGTCCTCGCCGGAGGTGCAGCATGAAATTCCGCCGGCTCATCCTCGCGAACCTGTTTCGCAAAAAGATTCGTCTGATTCTAACTATCGGTTCTTTTGCTGTTGCGCTTTTCCTGTTTGCATTTCTCGGTGTGGTACGTGGCGCATTCAATCGCGGAGCTGATGTAGCCGGCGCTGATCGTCTGGTAGTGATCGATCGCGTTTCCATCATCAATCTTATTCCTCTGAAATACCGCGATCAGATTCTTCAGATTCCCGGCGTAAAGTGCATTACGCACAACAATTGGTTCGGCGGCGTCTACCAGGACGAAAAGAATTTCTTTCCCCAGTTTGTCATCGACCCGGAAAATCAGCGCCAGGTGTTTCCCGAGCTCGTCGTTCCCGACGACCAGTGGAATAATTTCGTGAAGGACCGCCAAGGTGCCATCGCCGGCGCGCGAACCGCAGAGCGCTTCCACTGGAAAATAGGCGACCGCATTCCGATCAAAACCACGCTATACGGAGGCGGCTCCTGGGAATTCATTCTCGACGGCATTTATCACGGCCAGCGTCCTGAGAATGACGAAACCCAGTTCTGGTTTCAGTGGGATTACTTCGAAGAGCGCATCCCGCAGGCAATCAAAGGGCAGATTGGCTGGTACGTTCTGCGGGTCAACAGTCCAGATGACGCGGTACGCGTCGCAAAAGCCATTGACGCGAAATTCGCCAACTCTCCAAATGAAACAAAGACGGAGACGGAGTCCGCGTTTGCCGCGGGCTGGGTCAAGCAATTTGGCAACATCCAGTTTCTTATCCTGACCATCGGGTCCGTAGTTTTTTTCACCTTGCTGCTGGTTACCGGCAACACCATGGCGATTTCGGTGCGGGAACGTACTTCAGAGCTCGCGGTGCTTAAGGCTATCGGCTTCTCCGGCCGCGCAGTTCTCTTCTTCATTCTCGCAGAATCTTTGGTCATCGCTTTGGCGGGAGGCGTTCTCGGTCTGAGCCTCGCTCTTCTGGCCGTTCCGGCTCTTGCCAAAGCGTTGAATGGCATGCTTCCCCAGCTCGTTCTTGAGCCCTCGATTCTTGTTGTGGGACTCTTTGCGGCTCTTGCGGTGGGAATTGCTAGCGGCATTCTTCCGGGTCTGGGCGCGATGCGCATGCGGGTTGTCAATGCGCTTCGGAGGGTGTGACCATGGCCATTCCGCTGATTTACAACGTTCGCAGTGTGAGGGCGCGCTGGACTTCCGCCATCGTTGCCGTCATTGGAATTGCCGGAACGGTAGGCGTCTTCATCGCCATGCTTTCTCTTGCCCGCGGCTTCCGCGCGACTTTGGTTGCTTCCGGCTCCCCCGATAATGCGCTGGTGATGCGCGCTGGCTCCACTTCCGAGATGATGGGCGGCATCACACTTGATTCGGTAAGAGTTGTTGAGGACGCTCCCGGGATTGCAAGAGACTCCTCTGGGCCGCTGGTTACCCAGGAGGTGGTCGGAGTCATTCCCTTCCCCCTCATTAGCACGGGGACGGATGCCAATGTTCAGGTGCGCGGAGTTTCCCCGCATGTGCTGAGAATTCGCAATTTTGTCAAAATCGCGCAAGGCCGCATGCTCGAGCCGGGGCTTTCCGAGATCGTTGTCGGCAAAAACGCTTCCACAACGTATTCCGGCTTGACCCTCGGCAATATTCTCAACTTCAGCGGCAGCCATTGGAAGGTAGTTGGCATTTTCGACGCGGGAGGTTCTTCTTTCGATTCCGAAGTGTGGTGTGACGCGCCTGTGCTCAATCAAGTCTTGAAGCGTCCGCAGAATATTTTCCAATCCGCCACCGTGCACCTTGTTTCGCCCGATGCTTTTCAACAATTTAAAGATGCCGTCACGTCGGACCCGCGGTTGAACGTCGATGTCATCCGTGAGGTTGATTACTACGCCAAGCAGTCCACGAGATTCACGACGCTCATCACCATCCTCGGCGGAGTTGTAGCCTCTATCATGGCCATTGGCGCGATTTTCGCGGGGCTCAATACCATGTATTCGGCTGTGGCGGAACGCGGCCGGGAAATTGCCACCATGCGCGCCCTCGGCTTTGGCGCAGCTGCTGTGGTGGTTTCGTTTTTGGTCGAAGCTATGCTGATCTCTTTCATCGGCGGGGCCGTCGGGTGTGCCGCCGTTCTGCCGTTGAACGGTCTTACCACCGCGACCATTAATTGGCAGACTTTTTCTAGTTTGGCTTTTGCCTTTAAGATCACAACTGAGTTGCTCATAAAGGGTGTCATCTTTGCCCTGGCGATGGGAATTATCGGCGGGCTTTTGCCGGCGGTTCGCGCGGCGCGGCTGCCCGTGGCTACAGCCCTCCGCGAACTGTAAGACTTCGCTCGATTTCCAACTGGGCGGCGCTCTTGCCTGGTCAAGTAGCGCACGCGCAACGCAATTCCGCCCCCAAAAAAAGAAGAATGCCTCGGGCCGAGACTCTCCTTTTTCTTTGCTTATGACTTACAACCTATGACTTAAAGCTTTCTAATCCGCCAGCTTCAACTTCTCAAGATAGGTGTTGTATGCGGCTTTGACCTTGGCAGGATATAGCGGTTTGGCTTTTGCTTCCCATAGGGGTGTCAAGAACTCGACCATGGCCTTGTCAATTTCCTGGAAGAGTGTGTGATTGGTCTTTGACAGCGCCGTATCGCCTCCGTAGTACTAACTCTTATCCCAAACTCTCTCAAGCAATCGCCCCATGGCCGCCGCTCCAGAGATGCCGCCTTTCTGGAAATCCGCATAAATATGCTGCGCCAGGGCGCGATACGGGCCCATTTTGCTGTTATCGACGCCATTGACTTGCGCGACCTTCTTCTCTTGCGCTACCGCGATACCGGCGCCGCCGAGCAGAAATGCCAACGCTAGAAAAAGAAAGGTCTTAGGCATCTTTTCGAAGGAGTGTCTCATCGTCTCTCCTTTGCTGGTAAACGCATAGCTCTCTCCACAACGAAAATGGATTTGAGCAGCTCTCGTGACAATTTTTAGCACAAGGATGGCTTGCAATGAGCCTGAACCAAATAGAGTCTGTGAGCAAACAGGCACCCACGGTCACCCAGGCGCCGGTAAACTGCTTGTTCTTGGAAATTCGTCAGGAGCTCTTTCGCTGTGGCGTGTTATCACAGGGTACTCCCTGATTTCGCAGCCTTTAGCAGCGCTGTTGGCATGTACATCACACGGATCTTGACCTCGCGCTGCCCTCGACTTTAGGCTAAAAAAGGACACGTCCTGGGAAATTCATGAGCGCTATCGGACATCAAGCCATGGAAATGCGGCAGTGCGCCTTCTGCGGAAAACGGATCGCCGCGCACTTGAATCAGTGTCCTTTCTGCCGGGAAATGGTGCCGCAAGTGCGCTTGTCCCGCACTTCGAGCGGGGCCGGGCGCGTGCAAATCCGGCGTGGACTCCTGTATACGTTGCTGGCCGGGGTAATCTATTACTTTGCTGCCGGATACGCAAAGCCGCTGGAGATTCCCGTCACCATTCAGCCCGCCGTGATCCATTATTTGGCGCCTCTGCTTTTTTTGAGCGGCTTGGGCCTCAGCCTCCACGGCCTGATCCAAAAGGCGAAATCCTAATCCTTCCTAGACTAAGACTAGCTCTCCTGTTGCCCCCGGCGCAAATTCGCAGAAATCCTCCATGGGGCTCACCCTGCTGTTTACCTGTACCGAGGGACAACGTGACCAATTAGCGGAATCTTCCTCGCGGAATCACTGCATCCCTGGCGCGTTGTGGCCTACTGGAAGCGAGGCCGGATGCGGCGACCCTTTCCGCATTCAAAAAATCCTCGACGAGGTAAACATGAAAGGAAATCTTCTAAAGGTCTCAATCATGACGCTGAGTTTGTCCTCTTTCCTTGCCCTCGGCGCGCAGCGCGCTGCGGCGCAGGGGCCCGCGGGAGCCGGCGCGTCCGAGGCAGCGAAGGAATCTGTGCACACGCCCCATTCGCTGAATCCCATCAAATGGGTCAAAAAAGATAAAAAGTCCCAGGATTCCGGCGCCAGCCGTAGCGACATCGAAAAGAAACTCGCGCCTAAGCTGCAGGCGCAAGGGCTGTTGGCGGCCGGCTCCAATACGACGGAAGCTTGCTCACCGTTCACCGCTCTGAATGAGTGCCTGGCAGCGCTCCACGCCAGCCACAACCTTGGACTGAATTTTGCTTGCCTGAGTGCCGCCATGACCGGCGTGCACATGAACGGCGATGTTTCTTCATGCAAAGTGGCCGATGGCGAGAAAGCGCTCCCCTTGCAGAAAGCCATTCAAGCTTTGAGTCCTGACGCTGACGCCAAGGGCGCTACGAAAAACGCCGAGCAGCAAGCCAAGGAAGACCTGAGCAACCTCGGATCGTAAGATCCAGCTTCGAAGCGCTTTCGAATCGGCAATTTCCCCCTATCTTTCCGGGGCAAGGAACATAACCCTATGTGTTCCTCGCCTTTGTCTTTATCCGGCCGGCTCGAACGTCATTAGAAATCCCAAGCTGGCGGAGCTGGTTAGTTTCCGGCTTGGGATTTGTCAGGTTATTCCTGGAAAATGCCCAAGGCGTATACAAAAATATCCCGATTGACATACCTCCACTTCTAGGGCTATCTTGCGCATGACACCAAGTTGTCTAGGGGTGCCCAGGCATGGCAAGAAATGATCTGCAGGGAACTCTCGACCTCCTCGTTTTGAAAACCCTCTCCCAGAAGGGAGAACTGCATGGTTACGGCATCGTGCTGCACATCCAGAGAGCTTCCGACACATTGCTGTTTGTGGAAGAGGGCTCCCTTTATCCGGCGCTGCACCGCATGGAGATGAGCGGGTGGATCCGCTCGGAATGGAAGGCCACGGAGACGAATCGCAAGGCCAAGTTCTACCGGCTAACGCCTGCCGGACAAAGAGAATTGCAGAACGCAGAAAAAAGTTTCGAGCAACTGGTGAAAGGAATCCGCGCCATGCTGCGGTACGCGTGAGGTGTGCCATGTCCATTTTTCGCCGCCTTGCAAACACTTTCTCGCGCTCGGAATTGCATCAGGAAATTGATGCGGAAATCCAATCGCATGTCGAAATGCGCATTGCGGACAACATCGCGGCCGGGATGTCTCCTGAAGAAGCTCGCCGCGACGCGCTGCTTCGTTTCGGGAGTCGAGTTGTAATGAGGGAACGCATGACGGCTGCGGATGCGGCGACGGCTTTCGACGCCTTCGGACGCGACCTGCGCTATGCCGCGCGCCAATTGCGCCGATCTCCAGCATTCACGGCCACCGCTCTGGTGACACTAATTCTTGGGATCGGCGCCAACGTCGTTGTGTTCAGCGTGCTGAATGCGGCGCTTCTGCGGCCCCTCGACGTGCCCCAACCTGCTGGCCTTTGCCACGTCGTGCACAAACAGCAGGGGTACGACAATCAGTCCTACCCCGACTACCTGGATTTTAAGAGCAAGAATTCGACCTTCAGCGACATGGCGGCTTACCGGATCGAGAGTGCAGGCCTCAGCACAAAGGACGCGGCTTACAAATGCTGGTACTACAGAGTTTCCGGCAATTTCTTCGACATGCTGGGCGTGCAGCCTGCGCAAGGCCGGTTCTTTCATGCGAGCGACGAACATGGGCCGAACTCCGCTCCCTATATCGTTTTGAGCGATGACTTTTGGCGGGCACATTTCGATGCGGATGCCCGCATCGTTGGGACTACGGTCGATGTGAACAAACATCCGTTCACGGTGATCGGAGTCGCGCCTCCAGCTTTTCACGGAACCGAGGTGTTTCTTTGGCCGGCCTTCTGGATGCCGATCGTCAACAGCCCGAGCGGCGATACCGCGGATTATCTCGCGAGTCGCTCGCACAATCTTCTGATTCTCGGAAGGCTGAAGCCTGGCGTCACTGCGCAACAAGCCACCGATAATCTCAACGCCATCGCGCAGGAACTGGCGCGGCAGAATCGTGCCGACGATGGCCTGGACGCGAGACTGACAAAACCTGGTTTGATGGGCGACCAGCTTGGAGCCCCCGCTCGCTCGTTTCTGGCGGGAATTATGCTGTTGGCGTTGCTCGTGCTCCTTGCCGCCTGTGCCAACCTCGCCAGCCTCTTTGCGGCACGCACTGCGGACCGCAGCCGCGAACTCGCCATCCGGCTGGCAATCGGATCTAGCCGATGGAATGTCCTCCGGCAACTGCTTTCTGAGGCGGTCCTCCTCTCTGTTCTTGGCGGCGCCCTCGGAACCATTTTCTCCACTTTCTTGCTGAACGCCTTGACGCGCTGGCAGCCATTTCCGGAATTTCCGATTCATGTGGCCGTCAGCCCCGATCCAAAGGTCTACTTCGTAGCCCTGCTGTTGTCTATCGGAAGCGGGATGCTGTGGGGCCTGGTCCCGATGCGGCAGGTCTGGGCGACGGACTCCGCGCAAGTGATGAAGAGCAGCGGCGCCGGCACGATTGTTTTTCGCCGCTTCACGCTTCGCGAGCTTCTCCTGGGCGTGCAGATTACGCTCTGCACTCTGTTGGTCACGGCATCCTTTGTTGCCTTGCGCGGCATGCAGCGCTCGCTGCACGCGCCGTTCGGCTTCCAGCCGCAAGGCGTGCTCTTGGCCGAGACCGATTTGCACATGGGCGGACATTCCGATGCTTCCACCACGCAGATGCAGAAGCGCATGCTCGAGGAAGTGACCCGCGTCCCCGGTGTTAGCTCCGTCGGAATCATCGATGAGACCCCGCTCGGCACCGGAGGAAGCGGTTCTTTCGTTTTCCGCGTGGGTACGACTGATTTTCGGATGTCCACTAGCGCATTCGGCGCGAAGTATTTCTCCATCTCGCCCGGCTACGTTACGGCGGCTGGAACGCGCTTGCTGACTGGACGGGATTTCACTTGGCACGACGATGCCAGGGCACGCAACGTCGCGATCGTCAACCAGACGTTTGCCCAAAGAATGTTCGGGACCACCTCCCCGATTGGACTGCGTTTTCTGGTAGGGCAGGGGACCCCGTATGAAGTTGTGGGCGTGGTCGAAAACGGAAAGTATGAATCGCTGACGGAAGCGCCTTGGGCCGCAATGTTCTTCCCGCTCGAGCAGAGTCCCCAAAGTGACACGTCCTTGATTGTCCGCTCGCCGTTGCCGCCGAGCGAAATCGTTCCCGAACTCCGCCAAGTGCTTGCCCAAATTGATCCGAGCTTGCCGTTTGTGTTCCACACTTGGCCCGACGCGCTGGGGTTTGTTCAATTTCCGGCGCGCATTGCCACCGCCACTCTTGGAGTGATGGGTTTGCTGGCGGCCATGCTCGCCCTGACCGGAGTTTTCGGCATGGCCATGTATTCCGTCTCCAAGCGTATGAGAGAGTTTGGCATCCGTGTGGCGGTGGGCGCGCAACCAGTGCAGCTCATGCGTTCGGCGCTGAGCCGTCCTCTCATTTTGCTGCTTTCGGGCTCCGTGGCGGGATTGCTTTTGGGCGTGATTGCCAGCCAATTGCTGGCGCAAATCGTATATCAGGCCACGCCGCGCGACCCGCTGGTGCTTGGCGGAGTTGTGATCACCATGGCGCTGCTGGGTTTCGTTGCTACCTGGATTCCTGCCCAGCGCGCTTTCGGCGTTCATCCCGCGCGTTTGCTCAGGGAAGAGTGATAGAACGCGCCACGCGACTAGACCGCAACTGAGGAACCGGAGGGTGCTGAAGCGGAAGAAGCGGCGGAAGCGGCGGA
>Ga0066667_10001012_pt1 | contig 10190 bp, 15 predicted proteins | sample GraSoiAngelo_116_FD_133943 | JGI IMG/M metagenome (GOLD analysis project Ga0066667, IMG submission 133943) | Grasslands soil microbial communities from the Angelo Coastal Reserve, California, USA - 14_0903_16_30cm | ecosystem: Environmental > Terrestrial > Soil > Grasslands | place: USA...
ACCTAGCTTGTCTTTAAGCGCCGCGGTGACTGTCGGTCCGGTGGCCTTGCCCGAAGCCTGACCCGCGGAGCTAAGGCCACCAGTCCCAACCTTGCCAGCCACCAGCTTCGCCACCCGTACGCCAACGAGGGCGAGGCCGACAAAGAAGTAAACCACGAGTAGCGCAATCCAGACCCACCGAAACCAATCATGCGCGGAAAGGGACAGCTCGACACCTAGCATACAAACTGCCACACCGAGAAACCATCCGCTAAAATTCATCAGTCACCCCATTCCGGGCCGCGGCGCCGGCGTACGGTCCGTGCAATCGGCAACGCTGCCGCATAAACAATTCCAAGCAAGCACCATGCACTCCGCAACGGGCCGGGCCACTTCATCGCAACGAGGCAAGTAGTGAAACCTAGCAACACGGCGCCGGCATATGGTATCGGCCACCAACTCTCGGATGTCCAACTCAGGACCACAAACCACACGGTAAGAAGAAAACTCCCTAGCCAAATCCAATCGCTCATCTTTCGCCCCCTAGAAACTCTGCCGGCGCGCGGCCGGACTCGAGGCCGGCGAGGAAATCGTGAATACGTATCAGCTCCCTTGTGGGGAAAGAAGATAGCTTCTTTCGGTACCCTCGCAGCATCGGCCAATTGTCGCGGTGCGTATACATTGAGCAAATCGACTCGAGGAGTAGGAACCTCAACCCCATGTCGGCGGGATCACGTTTGATGCCAGCCATCATTAAGCCTCTGTCTGTAGGTACCATTCACTTCTGCCGCTCGGAAAGGTTAGTTGGACGTGAATGACTCCGGTTTGTGTTCGCCATCTTTGCGTTGTCGCGCCGTCGCCCCGCGGAATGGGCTGCGGGTCTATGGCTTCCATCACGGCTTTTGGTTTGGTTTCTAGTTGCCACTTGGCCACCTTGGTACCTCCTAAAGGCCGGACAATCCGGCGCACCCTTACACCCATGCGCTTTCTGTATTGCTTGGCGGTGGCGTAGTGGTAGGTAGTGGAACCACCTCGCGCGGCCGCAATTCGCGCACTTTTCAAGCTCCGACGCGACGGCGAGGTGTACTCGCTCGTCTGCAGTTAATCGACCTGCCCATTTCCCCTTAACTGCCATTTTGGCCACCCGGCCGGTTGATTCCGACACGCTGCAAAAACTCTTGTAGGTCTCTCAAGTGGTAGGAGTGGACGGGCACGCTCACGAGGGCGACGGGGTCATCGTCGCGCGTACACCACAGACACCGCGGCTTTTCGGCCGTGGCTTGTATCACCGTGTGCTCGGGCGTGTGAACGGCCGGCTGCGCGCTCTTGGCCAGCTCTAGTGACTTCCATGAATCAACTTGGGAAATCAGTGTGCGGGCACTCGCGCCGTGTGTAATGGCTTGGTCTAGCAGATACGCGCGCCATGCGGGATCGGGGCACCGCATCACGGCTTTAGCTTGCGACCAATTTACGTCGCGCGCGGCAACGCGCTGAAACACATCGGGAAAATCTTTGACCAGCTTCGCTCTGTCGTTTATGTACGACTCTGACCGGCCGAAATATTTCTGCAGTTGGGCAATGCTCCAGCCTCGCTTTTCGCTCAACTCGACAAACTGCAAACCTTCCTCGGCCGCGGTGATATCTTCGCGCATCATGTTAGCGTCAAGCATCACCCCGTACTTTGCCTCGTCTAGGTTGTCGTAGACTTTGCACTCCAACTCCTCGAGGCCGGCAATCCCCGCGGCAACCCATCTCCGGTGACCGTCCACAATCTCATAGCGGTACTGCAGAATACCTTTAGCATGGGTAACCTTGACCGTTTCTTCGGGCAGGCCGTCCTCCGCGTAGATATGCGCGGGCACGACAATCAACGGGTGCAGAAGGCCGTGACGTTTTAGTGAGTCGGCCAGCTCACCCAAAGCCTGTTCGTTCATTCCCATTCTTAGGGGTTGCGGTGGTTCAATAATCTGCGCGCGCGGGATGAGTGTGCTTTCAACCATTGGTCAACTCCCTCGGATTTAGCGGCGGAAGTGTGTTCACGTCGACCGTGCCAAGTTTGATGATGTCCGACGCCCTCCATACCGCCATCGTTGCATATGGCTTGTGAATCCGCACGGCAATCACATCGTTAATCGCTAGTCCCATCTCATCGCGCAGGAGACGCGGCAGGACCACACCAAGAGAAGTGCCCCATCTTTTTACGCGGAGTAGCACCAAAGGAAACGGCATATCGACTCCTAACTCAGAATCCCGCCGCGGCCAACGAGGGCGCTCTAGAGTCGATTCCCTCGCGGCCGCGGCGGCCCTTGTGGACAAGGCGAGGCGAGTCTACCAGACAGGCCGGCATCTAATCCACCAAAATAATTAGATGTGCCTCGCGGTACTATGCCCCTGTGGAAAAGCTGTGGAAATCCTGTGGAAGAGCTGTGGAAATGTGCCAAAAACCTGTGGAAATCTTTGCAGTTCTAATCTCCCTTCCCCCCGCACCCCCCTGTCCTCTTGCCTCCATTGTAAGTCTTATAGCAAGTTCTTGTGGTTGTTGCAACAGTCACAAAATCCTTCCCTTTGGATTTTTTCCTTGCAAATATCCTTGCGGTCACTACGGAGGATCGAATGTCCGTTAAAACACTCAAAGACGCATCGGCCTACGTCGGCAAGTACACAACGCGCGCCGCGAATGCGGCCAACGATTACGTCAGCGGCGTAAACGCTTCTAGTGGACAGGCGGCCGCGGCGGCCGCGGCCGCGGACAAGTGGCAAGCAAGCGTAAGCGCCGCAAGTGCCAAGGCGGCGTTTACGAATAACGTCACGGCGGCCGGCGACGCTTCGTGGAAAGCTGGCGTCACGGCCAAGGGAAGCGCGCGATACGGCCCGGGTGTTCAGGCGGGCGGAAACAAGTGGGCCGCTAAAGTCGGGAAGTACTTTCAAGTGCTCAAAGGTTTGTCTTTGCCGGCGCGCGGCTTGCGCGGCTCCGCGGCAAATGCGCAAATCTCCGCGGTGGTACAGGCCGCATTGCACGCGGCAAAGACTGGCGTCGGCGGCGCGTAGGCGCGTCGCGGTAGATAGCGAAACCTTTCTTGCGAGGCGCGCATGTCTCCCTCCAATCAAATCGAAGAAGATTTTCCGCGGGGCCATCCGGCCCGGCATGATTACGACCCGAAATCCCGAGAGGCAATGGAGTGGGTTAGGGAAAACGTTGCGCCGCTTGGCGCACGCGATTTTCCAAACGGCCACCCGAAGGCCGCGGACACGGCCGGCAATCAGAACACGCTCGAGTGGGCACCCGGCGTCGACCCGCACAACCAGCACTTGGAACCATTTTCCGGCCGCACACCGGAGCAGGCGGCCGGCGTCGCGCTAATGTCGCAACTCGCTTCGCACGCTGCTTCGGAATCGCCAGTACTCCAGCCGCTTGATGCGCTCGAGGTGGCCAAGGCAATGAACGCGAAGCGCAAAGCGCTAGGGCGTGACACGTTGACTCCGGAAGAATATTCGCAAGTGTTGGCGGACTTGCAATCACGGCCGCGTGACTCGGAAGATGCGGAAACGGTCAAAAAGAGAATTTCTGAGCAACACCAAGCGCTGACCGTGTTGCTCGGCAAGGGCTACCCTCGGCAATCCGCGCTAGATATGATTGCCTTGGAGGGCGCGCCGTCAATCCTGAAACGGTTTCCGGCAGAGTAGGAAAGGAAAAACACTATGGGACGTGCGCTCGAGGTAGTAGCGGGTTTCGCCACCAATCCGGGGGCAACCTTTACTGTGGCAACCCCATCGACGGGGCAGAGTTTTGTGGTACGCGGTACGGATATCACAAAGCCCACGTGGTTACTTGCGGCGTGGGCATTCAACGCAACCGCGGGCGAACTGAGAATTAGGTCTCCCCGATTGCACGACTTCTTTTCTGGCATACGAAACCGCGTAACCGCGTCTTTTGCTATGCCGATTGTTCAATCACCAGTCAACGACTCGTACGCTCAACGACTCTATGCGCAGGATCAACTTACCGTAGAGTTGACGGGTGGCGGCGCGGAAATCGACACCGCAAGCCTGCTCATCGGCTACGAAGATTTGGGCGGAGTGGCCGGCCGATTCATCGACGTACCCACACTCCAAAAAATCGGACTCAACCTCGTGACAATCGAGGTCACTGTAACGGCGGTAGTGACGGGAAATTTTGGCGGCGCGGTGGCCATCAACTCGAGCATCGACAATTTAATCGCTAACACCGATTACGCGGTTTTGGGCGGTATGGTAGATACGCGCGGCGACTCTGTAGGACTGACCGGCGTAGACTTCGGAAATCTCCGCGTGGGTTTTCCTGCAGAACCTTCCTTGCGCAACCTCACGCAAAATTGGTTTCTGCAACTGGCCGACTCATTCCAAGGCGCGTGGCTGCCAGTGTTCAACAGTGCGAACAAGTCGCAGACCACCGTAGACGTGCAGACCACTAACACCGGTGGCACGTACATCGTCAATTTGATGTGCTGCCAACTGTTGTCTGGCCAAGTTCCGGGTGGCGCGACTGGCGCGGCCGTGCAAGGTGCCGGTGGCGGCGCGCCTACCTCCGCGGGCCAGCCGCACTAGTTTTCGCGCAGGCAGGGGGAACCTACGGGGCGGGCGGGAAAACCGCTCGCCCCTTAGCACGTAAGGGGGAATCGTGGGAAGCACCGTATCGTTGCCGGTTCCATCACAGCCCACAACTGGCGCGGATAAAAACTTCGTACAATCCTCAGTGCCAAACGTAGTCTCTTTCGACTTCGTTCAGGTCACACCACCGTCGCAACTCTACATACAACGGGACGATGTGCTAGTTATTATGGGCACCACCCAAAACGCTCCGGACAACGTAGTAATCACGGCGCGAATCCTCCTACCATTTGCGCAAGCTCCGGGCCAACCCGACGCACCCCCAAAGGAAGGCATAGCAGGCGGGCCGATTGTCGGGCCGGGGTACATTCAAACTTTGCAATTCATCCTCGCAATCCCCGTCGCTCGGCAGCTAGCATCAATCGCAATCCCGCTCCTCGAGGGCTACCTGTTGTCACTCACCGCTTGGTCTAACACTTCGCCATCCGTAGGCAATACCTTCGTGCGCGCGCAGCTCAACCGCGGCGCAGTAGGCGTCCTACCCGGAAACGTGTTTGCCCTCCTGCTCTCAGGGTACGTTACGCAACTCGGGTCGCTCTTTTGGCCGGGTGGCCAAGTAATCAAGGCAGCGGACGGGCCGGGATTTTTGCAGACGTACGCGGTGGGCAATCCCGCGGCCGGCGTGGATTTTACCTTCACCACCAACCAAGTTGGCCGTGCTCGATTCGCGGCCGCCATCGCAACGCTGACTTGCGGCGCCGGCGCAGCAAACCGCTTTGTGAGTTTTCAGCTCGGGCCGCAAGTTGGTGGTACCGTCCAATATCAGGTACAAGATACCGTCGCGGTAACGGCCAACCAGACCGTAACGTACAGCCTCTCACCGGGCGGACAACTTAGTCGCGGCGGGGGTACACCGTCTTTCGTGACGCTCCCCGCGCCGGCGCCGCTTTTCGACAAGAACGCCATCGTCATTAGCAGTTCAACGCAAAACATTCAGGCCGCGGACCAATGGTCTGCGATTCGCGTATACACGGAAGAATGGTTAGAGGGCTTTTGATGGACGCAACCGACAAGCAAGAAAACACCGGCGCCGCATCGGCCGCAGTAGATACGATAGTCCTCGAGTATGACCGGCTTACCGACGCACTCAAAATCGGGGGGTCTGCCTACTCCCTTTTGCTGATGCTCGATATCGTCGGCCGCGCGCACAGAGTCCTACAGATGCGGTGGGAGACAGAAGAAAGAATGCGCACTCTCGCACAGATGCAAGATGCCGCGCGGACGGCCGCTCTTATTTCCAAAGTGAACGGCAAGGGGTGAACCATGGGCGTACACTTCGCAAGCGCGAGCACAAAGACTTTCATCGGGCCATTGCCGGCGAACGCCACCGAGACCGTGTGCTACACCACACCACCTATAAATTTACCCGTAGACTTCGCGGCCGTTCTGTTGCTTTGGTTTATCATGCTCACCGCGGGCACGTCCACAACGCAGCTCATTTTCCGTATACGGCGCGGCGTAGACATAACCGGCGCTCAAGTTGGCGCGCAAGACTGGATCACCCAGCAGTTTACGGCAGGGCAAAAAGTGCTCTACAGTGGTTCCTATGTTGACCTTCCTGGTGCCGTCTCAAACCAGCAATACAGCCTGAACGTAGTTGAAACGGGTGCCACCGTGGCGGGCACCGTGACAGAAGGCTCTTTCCTGGCGTACGTTCTATAGACCCTATGCCGAGCGAATCACTCGCGGGCATCATCACTGCGGCTTGCGCGGTTATCGGAGTATGTCTCACGATTGCCGGCGCCGCGCTCGGTTTTGCGATTTACCACGACCGCGCCATCACGCAGCTTCAAGAGCAAGTCCGTAGCTTGCGTGCCACACTGTCCGGTCTACCCAAACGAAAGGGAGAACTGTAACCTTTTGCAAGTGGCGATTCTTTGTCTCTTGATTGTGGTAATTTTCCTTTTGGTCCAGGGCCAATTATGGACAGAAAGACGTTTGACTCGGCTTGAACGCGACCTAGAATGGATTAAGGCCGGCGTGAGAAAAGTTATAGGGCAAGACACCTCGAGCAACAGTCCCCCCAACTAGAACAGATGTCAAAGACGCGCGCAATCGACTTTTTGCCTCTCGACCAATTCCCAACAGACCAAGACACTTCCGACCCGGGCTTTGAGCAACTCTTTGGCGAGCTAGTTGGGATTGCTGGAACAGACGCGGACGGTTTTGATGCCGATATCGCGGTAGCCTCGAGTCTGCTCGACTCGCTACAGACGGCGCTTGATGCAATGGGAGGGCAGACCGGTGGCACGCTAGATGATACGTTCGCGGAAATCCTTACCGTCAACCCGGACGATGCCGCGGCCGACGTGCTCAACCTGCAGGCCGCATTGCCGGGATTTTCCGGCAACGTGGACAACCTAGGAAACCTGATTGCCGGCGTCACGTTGCCGGCGCCACCGGCCGGCGGCGGTGGCGGTGGCGGTGGCGGTGGCGGGCCAGCTCCGCGGCCGCCATGCACGGCAATTCTCGGCTTTGGCAATCCTGGGCCACCAAGCGTACCGTTCACGCAATCGGCTTACTTCCACAATCCCACCAACGCGCCGTTCAAAGTGACCGGCGTGCGATTCGAGCAGGACCAAGCGGGCGTCTATCAAATGACCAATGCTTGCGTGGGTGTGACACTCAACCCGGGCGACTCGTGTGTGATCCAGGTAACCATCACGGCCGACCCGGGGCCGGGTGTTGGCGCGTACGTTCTTATCGACACGGACACATATGCGACAATCAATCTCTGTTGTTCGACCGGCGTTGCGCTAGGGATACAGACGGGTGGTGGCGGGGTCGGCAGCGGGCCACCGGGACATTGCGGCGGACTCGCGGTTATACGCGGCCACATGCTACCATCCGGTGCCAAGCATCCTGTTTTCGGATTCTGCGCGTAGGAGGTTCGATGTGATGGACAAGGCCGTGGTTATAGATCACACGCAAACCGTAGTCGGCTTCGACCCGTACACTCTGCTCCCGGCGAGGAAAGTACAGGTCACATACCACGTGAGCACGCATGGGCCGTTTACTCTCATCACGCCAGAGGATAAATTCAACGCGGAGTACCTAGAAACAGAGACGGGAAAAACCGCGGCAACACTGCGCGCGGCCGGCGCGCTACTCCCCGGATTGTAGGCCACCCGTGCCAAACGGCGACGGCGGGGGCGGTTTCAGTTTTGGCGGCATCTTCGACGCGCTACTTGGCACGCTCGTTGATGTAATCAACGCGATAATCCAATTCCTGATTGACCTAGTTTCTGCCATCGTCAAGGCGCTTAATTTCCTGTTCGCCACCGACCAAGCTACCTTCGGTTTTTCGTTCGCGTCACTCTCAGAGGTGTGGAATGGTTTACGGAAACTATCGGACGCAATCTTTCGGCAGGTCATTCTTTCGACCCTCCTGAAGCTCTGGCACCTCTATCAGAAGCTCGCGGCGTGGGTACAGAAGCTCAAGGCGTGGTTGGACAAACTCCATGCACTCATGCGCAAGTACCAGATGCTTTACTTCCGCAAGGTCATACAAATCATTCAACGTGCGCGGAAAATCCTCACCATCTTCCGGTTCTTCCACCTCAAGTTCGCGCAGAAGCTCGACAATTGGCTCGCGCGAATCGAGGGCCGAATCGCGCACTATCTTCTCTTGGTTGCGAGTAAGACCAACGAAATCATAGCGTGGGTTGATTTTATCGTTGACCCGCTCGGCAACCTAAAGCGGCTCCCACTGTTGGCGGGGTTCATCGCGGCGCTTGATGCTACATGGGCCGGAATCTTCGGTGCGCCGTTTTCCCAGTGGTTCTTTGGTTCATTCGGCCGCGGGCCATCCGGCAACGTAATCACGTCTTTCGGCTCGACGGTTTCGGATATTCGGGCCGGCGCCGGCGAGGCCGGCCGACTAGCGGACACTTGGCCGGACACTCAGAAGCAATTCTTCCTAGAGATGGGTACGGGAAAATGAGTAACGGAGACCAAGGCCCGGATGTCACCCCGACAATCGACACAATCGTTGTCGAGGTGAAGGCTATCGCGTGCCCGGACGTGCCCACCGAGTTGCCCTTTAAGACGCTCGACCCGTTTTTCAGAGACCTGTTTTGCCAGTTCAATCAGGGTTGGGGGCTAGGGAGATGGACTTCGGAAATCCTGGCCGGCTTGCTCGTTGCTGTGAGTGGCACCGTAATCGTTGTTTCGCACATAGCGTTGACGCTCATCAAGCCGCTAGTTTTCGGCTTGGCGCAAATCGTCTTTGGTTTTCTAGACCAGATGCGCAAAGAGCTGGACTCATCTTTCACCATCCTGGCCGGCGCAGTACTGAATGAGTTGCTAGGCACCGAGTTCACCGTCGAACACCTCGCCACTGGTACGGACGTAGCGGCGCACCTCGCGCGCGCACAGGAAATCGGTTTGCTCTTTCACCGGCAACTGATAAGCGAATTTCTCGCCAGCACAGGAATCACGCTCAACCCGGCGAGTGGCACGTTTACGGAACCAACCGAAAACACCGGCGCCGGCGAGAGAATTTCTCCGATGCAAGGGGTTGCCGCGGCCGCTAGGTTTACCGGGCTTGCGATAAATTTTGCGACGGCTAACGGCATCATTGCGACGCTGGCCGGCTTGTTTCCGGAAATCCACCTAGACCAGATTCGAGAGATAGGCGAGGAGGTCGCAAAGAATCTCGGCTTGGGCAGACTGCAACGCTTGGCGCTCGCGCCGCTAATTCAAATCCTGATTGCTGAACCTTACAAGTGGTTCATCAACGAGGTGGCGCGGCCGACGCAATTCAAACTTGGGGATGTTGTCAATCCGTACACCGGCGCGACGATGCCAGAATCCCTCATTTGGCGCAGCCTCGCTCGAGAAGGGTACTCGGATGACAAAATCGTGGCTCTGCTCGAGATGCACCGCAAAAAACCAACCGAGTCTGACTACCTGACTTTGCAAGAGGCCGGGCAGCTCGATTACCAAACGGCTCTTACAATATTCAAGCGGCTTGGCTATGAGTCCGGAGACGCGGTAACGAAGCTCGAGGCGCAACACATTCAAGCGCAAAGGCCATTCCAAGAGGAGATACGCTCGGCCGCGGTGACGGCGTACGCGGAAAGCCACATTGACCGCGCAGAACTGCAGGCAGTAGTTGACAACCTGCCCTTGAGCGCAGACGAGAAAGCGCTTGTCATGGTTGCCGCGGACTACAAGCTCAAGCTCCCTACGAAACACTTAACCCTTGCGCAGCTCGAGTCTGCCTTCGAGGCCGGCATTCTTGATCTTGGCCAGTTTACCGACCAGCTCACCGCGCAAGGTTACTCACCGGACGACCAAGACATTTTGCTCTTGCTGACACTGCTAAAGCTCGACAAGCAAAAAGAGGCCGCGGCAGCAAAAGCGGCGCGGGCCGCGGCGGCCGCGGCGAAGAAAGGTGGCGGATCACCGGCGCCACCAACACCAACCGCTCCCTAGTTCGCTTTCTTGCCCGTTCGCTTCGTCAACCAAGCGCGCAACTCCGCTCGTCTTTTTGCCTCTTGCACTAAGCGGCGCGCCATCTGCAAGCGCGTCTTTCGTTTGCGCGCGCAGGCTGGGCCACA
>Ga0066667_10001017_pt1 | contig 10173 bp, 6 predicted proteins | sample GraSoiAngelo_116_FD_133943 | JGI IMG/M metagenome (GOLD analysis project Ga0066667, IMG submission 133943) | Grasslands soil microbial communities from the Angelo Coastal Reserve, California, USA - 14_0903_16_30cm | ecosystem: Environmental > Terrestrial > Soil > Grasslands | place: USA...
TCAAGTTCTTCGTCTACACGTTCCTCGGATCGCTGCTGATGCTGGTCGCAATCCTGGCGCTGGTCTACCTCGTCGCGGAGCGCACCGGCGTCTACTCGTTCTCCTACTTCCACCTGATGGGCAACGTCGGTGAGCTGGGAACGGTGGCGTTCTGGCTGTTCGGCGCCTTCTTCCTCGCGTTCGCAATCAAGGTCCCGATCTTCCCGTTCCACACCTGGCTCCCCGACGCCCACGTGGAGGCGCCGACCGCGGGCTCGGTGATCCTCGCCGCGGTGCTGCTCAAGATGGGGACGTACGGCTTTTTGCGATTCGCGCTGCCGCTGTTCCCCCGGGTGGCGCTCCACCCGGCGGTGCAGACGGCGATCGTCACGTTGTCGTTGGTCGGGATCATCTACGGCGGGCTCGTCGCCATGGTGCAGCCCGACTTCAAGAAGCTGATCGCCTATTCGTCGGTGGCGCACCTGGGATTCGTGATGCTCGGGATCTGGGCCCTGACACTGCAGAGCGTCCAGGGAGCGCTCATGGTCATGATCAATCACGGCATTTCGACGGGCGCGCTGTTCTTTCTCGTCGGCATGCTGTACGAGCGGCGACACACCCGGCTGATCGAGGCGTTCGGCGGGATCGCCAAGGTCGTGCCGCTCTTCGCCGCCGTGCTGACCATCGTGTCGCTCTCGTCGATCGGCCTTCCGGCCACGAACGGCTTCGTGGGCGAGTTCCTCGTGCTGCTCGGCGCGTTCCGGACGTATCCCGCGGCCGCCGGCATCGCCGCGGTGGGCGTGATCGTGGCGGCCATGTACCTGCTCCCCGCGCTGCAGCGCGTGATCTACAACCCGCTCGACAAGCCGGAGAACGCGGGGCTGACGGATCTGTCGGCGCGCGAGCTCGCGGTGCTGCTCCCGCTCGTCGCCTGCATCGTGTGGATCGGCGTGTATCCGGCGCCGCTGCTGCGTCGCATGGAGCCGAGCGCGCAGCGCTTCATCGAGTCGGTCCGGCCCGCGCCCGGCCCCGCGGCGGCGGCGCGATGAACCTCGACTTTCAGGCGCTCGACCTGTCCCGCACCGGCGACCTCCTCGTCGCGCTCGCGCCGGAGCTCGTGCTTACGCTCGCCGCGCTGCTGGTGCTCCTCGTGGTCGCCTGGCGGCACCGCACTCCCGAGGATCTGCGCCTCGCCGGCTGGCTGACGCTAGCCGGGCTCGGCGCCGCCGGCTTCGCCGCCTGGTTCCTGTGGTGGCAAGCCGCCCGGGCGGCGGGCATCCCGGCCATGATCGCGGTGGACGACTTCCGGTTCGTGGCCGACTGGCTGTTCCTCGGCACGACCGCGCTCACGGTGCTCGTCTCGTTCGACTACCTCGAGCGCGAGGAGCTGTGGGTGCCCGAGTACTTCGCGCTGCTGCTCTTCGCCAGCCTGGGGATGATGCTGATGGCCGGCGCCCAGGATCTGATGGTGCTGTTCCTCGGCCTCGAGCTCATGTCGATCGCGCTGTACGTGCTCGCGGGCAGCAGCCGGCGCAGCGCCGCGGGAGCGGAGGCGGCGCTCAAATATTTCCTGTTGGGCGCGTTCGCCTCCGGCTTCCTGCTGTACGGCATCGCGCTCGTGTACGGCGCGACCGCCACCACGAACCTCACCCTGATCGGCGTGCAGATCGCGACGCTCGGCCTGCAGCACAGCGCGATGTTGCTGATCGGGCTCGGACTGCTGCTCGTCGGGTTCGGCTTCAAGGTCGCCGCGGTGCCGTTCCACATGTGGGCGCCCGACGTCTATGACGGCTCGCCGACGCCCATCGCCGGGTACATGGCGACGGCCGTGAAGGCGGCCGCCTTCGCGGCGCTGTTCCGGGTGCTGGGCGAGGCGTTCGCCGCCGTCCCCGCGTGGCACGCGATCGTGTGGTGGCTGGCCGTCGCCACCATGGTGGTGGGCAACCTGATCGCGCTGGCCCAGCGCACCCTCAAGCGGATGCTCGCGTACTCGTCGATCGCGCACGCCGGCTACCTGCTCGTCGCTGTGGCGACCGGGACCGGAGCCGGCGCGGCCGCATTCCTCTTCTATCTGGTCGCGTACACGTTGATGACGCTCGCGGCGTTCGCCCTGCTCGCCGCCAAGGGAACGAACGGGGAGCGTGACGTCCGGATCGACGATCTCGCGGGGCTCGCCCAACGGCGGCCCTGGCTCGCACTCGCCCTGGCGGTGTGCATGCTCTCCCTCCTCGGCTTCCCGGTCACCGCGGGCTTCATCGGCAAATGGTACATCCTGGTCGCGGCCACTTCGTCGGGACAGGTGCTCCTCGCGGCGGTCCTGGTGCTCGCCAGCGTGATCTCGGCAGGCTACTATCTTCCCGTGATCATGGCGATGTACATGCAGCCCGAGCCCTCCGCCGACGCGCATGCCGGCATGCGGCTCGGCCGGCTCGGCAGCGCCGTCGTGGCGGCGGCCGTCGCCGGCCTGCTGTTCTTGGGCGTCCGACCGAACCGGCTGCTCGACATCGCCCGGGTGAGCGGCGCCTCGGTCCGGGCGGCGCCCGCAGTCTCGTCGGACGTGCCGCCCGCTCCCCTCCGAGAGCCGACGGGCCGCTGAGGCGGGCAGGTCCCATGCCGCTCCCCGCCACCATTTTTCGCGAGTACGACATCCGCGGCATCGTGGGCGACCAGCTCACGGCCGACGGGGCGCAGGCGATCGGACAGGGGGTCGCTACCCTCGGCTGGGAGCGGTTGCGGCGGGCGCCGCGGATCGCCGTGGGCCGTGACAATCGGCCCTCGGGCGGCGGGCTCGCCGAGGGGCTGCAAGCCGGAATCGCCGCCGCCGGCGGGCACGCGATCGACGTCGGCATCCTGCCCACTCCGGCGCTGTACTTCGCCACTCACGTGCTCGAGGTCGACGGCGGCGTGCAGGTCACGGGCTCGCACAATCCGCCGCAGTTCAACGGGTTCAAGGTCGTACTGTCGGGCGAGGCGGTGGCCGGTCCGGAGATCCAGCGCCTGCGCCGGCTGATCGAAGATGGCGACGCCGCCGGCCGTCCGGGGGGCACCCGCCAGCGCGACGACGCCGTGCTGCCGCGCTACCGCGATGCGATCGCGCAGCGCAACAGCCCGCTCGCCCGGCGCGTCAAGGTCGTCGTCGATTGCGGGAACGGCGTCTCCAGCGTCGTCGCGGTCGACACGCTGCGGCAGGTCGGCGCGGACGTCGTACCGCTGTTCTGCGAGTCGGACGGGACGTTCCCGAATCACCATCCCGATCCCACCGTGGTCGAGAACCTGCGCGACTTGCAGGCCGCGGTGCGTCGCGAGCACGCGGAGCTCGGCATCGCGTTCGACGGGGATGGCGACCGGATCGGCGCGGTGGACGAGCAGGGGCGCGTCCTGTTCGGCGATCAGCTGCTGGTGCTGCTGGGCCGCGACCTGGCGCGCCGGATGGGCCCCGGACACCCGGTGATCTTCGACGTGAAGTGCTCGCAGGTGCTCGCGCAGGAGCTCACGCGGTCCGGGTTGCGACCGACGATGTGGAAGACCGGTCACTCGCTGATCAAGCAAAAGATGAAGGAACTCGGGGCCCCGCTCGCCGGCGAGATGAGCGGCCACATGTTCTTCGGCGGTGATTGGTACGGGTTCGACGACGCCTTGTTCGCCGCCGCACGCCTGCTGCAGTACGTGGCGGAGCTCGGCGGCCCGCTCTCGCGCCTGCTCGCCGATCTCCCGGCCACCGTGTCCACTCCGGAAGTACGGGTCGACTGTGCCGACGAGCACAAGTTCGCCATCGTCGAGCGCGCCGCGCAGCACTTCGCCGCTCGCTACCCCGTGTCCACGCTCGACGGCGTCCGCATCACGTTCCCCGACGGCTGGGGGCTGGTGCGCGCGTCGAACACTCAACCGGTCCTGGTGCTGCGGTTCGAGGCGGGCAGCGAGTCCGCGCTCGCCGCGTACCGGGCCGAAGTGGAGGATTGGCTCGCCGCGCAGGGCGTCCGACCGTGACGCGCCCGGCCCGGCGGTCGTGGCTGGTCGCCGGCGCCGCCGCGCTGGTCGTCGTGCTGGTGGGGGGTCGCTGGCTGGCCCTCGAGACCGCCGAGCGGGCGTGGGCAGCGAGCGTCCCGGGCGGTCAGGTGTACGTGGTGGGGCATGACGTCGCCCGGCTGGTGAGCGGGCTGATCCTGCTGCTCGCCGTCGCCTGGGGCACCGGCAACGTGTTCTTCGTCTACCGCGCCATCGGCTCCGTCCAGCTGCCGCGGCGGCTGGGTGATCTCGAGATCGTGGAAGCGGTGCCCCAGCGCGTGCTGCTCGGTGGTACGCTCGCGAGCGGTCTCGCCTTCGGCTTCCTGCTGGCCCTCGGCACGGGCGACTGGTGGATGGCGGCGCGCCTCGCGGCGCGCCCCCCGCGCTTCGGCGTCGTCGACCCGCTGCTCCATCGGGACTTGGGCTTTTATGTCGGTCGGCTCCCCTGGCTCGAGCGCATGCACGGACTGCTGCTCCTGGCGGGTGTGACGGGCACGCTCCTGGTCGCCCTGCTGTATCTCGGCATGGGCTCGCTGCGGTTCCGTCGCTGGCTCCCTCAGGCGAGCGCACACGCGCGGGGCCACCTCGGCTTGCTGCTCGCCGCCACGGCGCTGGCGCTGGCGTGGGGCGCGGTACTCGATCCGGCGGAAACCGTGGCGGGGTTGCACGGCGCGCTCGACCGCGCCGCGCTCGAGGTGCGCCTCCCGGCCGCCCCCTTGGTGACGGCATTCGCCCTCGTGGCGACGCTCGCGAGTCTCGTGTGGGCGCTGCGCGACGGGCCCGCGCTGCTCTTCGCGAGCTGGAGCGTCCTGCTCGGCGCGGTGGGCATCGTCTACGTGGTGGTCCCCGGCGTGTGGCGTGGCGCCGGCCCGCAGACGGCGGCGCTCGCCGTGGAGCAGACGCGACTGGAGCGACTGGCCTTCGGCGCCGACTCTCTCGTGGACCGGGCGCCGCCGGCGTGGCCGACCGCGGAGGCGGCGGTCACGGCGTTGCCGCTGTGGGACCCCGGGCGTGTCGGCGCGGCGACTGCCCGTCGGGCGTCGGAGCTGCTGGGCCCGCGCAGCGAGGTCGCGGGGATTGCGGTGTCCGCGCACGGACCCAGCGGCGGCCGCGCCAGCTGGCTGGTGGCTGCGATGCCGGACCTCGACGCGCTCGCGCGCACCCAGCCCGCGCCCGGGTGGCCCGAAATTCACCGCGGCGCCTGGGCCCGCGCCGGCCCGCCGCTCGTCGCCGTAGAGGCAGACAGCGGCCTGCGGTTCGCCCCCGTCGCGACGCACGACTCGACCACCTGGTTCGGGCCGGGCTTTCGCGAGTTCGCCGTGGCGGCTCCCGACAGCTGGCCGTCGCTCCAAACGTCGGGCATCCCGCTCGCCGGCTCGTGGCGGCGCACCGCGCTTGCCTGGGCGTTGCAGAGCCCGGAGCTGACCCGCAGTGAGACCGATGGGTTGCTGCTCCTGTGGCGTCGCGACGTCGTGGAGCGGCTCCAGCGGCTCGCGCCCTTCGCCGCGTTCGACGCCCCGGTGCCCCTGCTGGCGGAGGGCACGCTCTGGTGGGTCACCTACGGCTACCTCGAGTCGGAGGCGTTCCCGCTGGTGCGGCGCGTGGAGTGGCAAGGGCGGCCCGTGCGCTACGTGCGCGCGGGGCTGCTCGGCACCGTCAGCGCGGCGAGCGGCGCGACGCTGCTCTATCTGGCGCCCGGCGCCGACTCGCTCGCCGCTGCGTGGGCCCGCATTCTCGATCCGCTGGTTCGGCCGACCGACAGCCTGCCGGCGGCGCTGCGCTCGCAACTGCCGTATCCGCGCCAGACCTTCCGGATCGCAGCGGCCCTGGTGGCGCCGCCGCGACCCGACTCGGCCGCGTGGCTGCCCCGCCCGCGGGAGCCGTTCGAGCTCGTCGCACCCGGGACCGACGGCGGTCGCGACCCGCGCGCCTGGACCGCTCAGGGCTTCGAGACCGGGACGCAGCGCGAGTTCGCGGCGCTCGTGGCCGCGACGATCGGACCGCGCGGGCCGGAACTGTTCGCCTGGCGCCTGAGCCCGGCGGTGCGCCTGCCGAGTCTGCTCGTGGGGTCACCCCAGCCGCCCACGGCGCCCGGTGTGCTGCGGCTGTGGAACGTGGGCGGGGGCCTGTTCTCGGAGCAGGCGCTGTTCAACGAACCCACGCCCGGCGGCCCGCCGGCCGGCATCGACACTGTATTCCTCACGTGGAGCGACCGGCGCGGCCAGGGCGCGACGCCGTGGGCCGCCTTGCGCGACCTCTTGGCCGCCGCACGCGGCGACCGGTTCGCGGCGGACACCTCGCTCGCCGGGCGCTGGGAGGAGGCGCGCCGCCTCGCGGCACAAGCCGACGCCGCCCTCGCCGCCGGGGATCTCGAGGCCTTCGGACGCTACTACCGACAGCTCAGGCAGCTGCTCGATCAGGGCCGGCGCGCGCTTGCTCCCGCCCCGGCCCCGCGCTAGGTTGCGCCGCCGTGATTCCGGGGACGATCGTCGTGGCGCTGGGCGGGAACGCGGTCGCGCCGCCGGGCGAGCGGCCCACCATCGGGAACCAGTTCCGCCACACCCGCGAGAGCCTGGCGCCGATCGTGGACCTCGCGCGCGAGGGATGGGCGATCGCCCTCGTGCACGGCAACGGCCCGCAGGTGGGCGACGAGCTGGCGCGCAACGAGCTCGCTGCCGATCAGGTCGAGCCGCTGCCGTTGGGCGTCCTGGTCGCCGCGACGGCCGGATGGATGGGGTACATGATCCAGCAGTCGCTCCAGAACGCCCTCGCGCGCGCCGCCGTCCAGCGGCAGGTCGTCACGCTCGTCACGCAAACACTGTGCGACGCCAACGATCCGAACCTGCGCCAGCCGAGCAAGCCGATCGGCCATGCCCTCGATGCGGCGCGAGTGGCGCGGCTCGAGGCCCGGGGCGTCCCGGTGCGGGAGGAGCTGCCCGGCCGCTGGCGCCGGCTGGCGCCGAGCCCGCGGCCGGTCGCCGTGGTCGAACGGGACATGATCCGCGACTTGGTCGCCCGAGGCCACATCGTCGTGGCCTGTGGGGGCGGCGGGCCGCCGGTGTATCCGGACCCCGGCCTGGGACTCGAAGGGATCGACGCGGTGGCCGACAAGGACCGCGTGGCGGCCGTGCTGGGACGTGAGATCGCCGCCGACGTGCTGCTGATCCTGACCAACGTGGACGCCGTGTACCACGGCTACGGCATGAAGCATCAGCGCGCCGTTCGGCACCTCGACCTGGCGAGCGCCGATCACCTGCTGGCTGGGAAAGAGCTGGGCACCGGCAGCATGCGCCCCAAGGTCGAGGCGGCGGCCGACTTCGTGCGGGCGGGCGGCCGGCGCGCCATCATCGCCGCCTTGGCCCAGGGTCTCCCGGCGTTGCGGGGTGAGGCCGGCACCACCATCACGCCGGAGCACGCGTGAACCTGCACGAATACCAGGCTCGCGACATCCTCAAGCGTCACGGCATCCCGGTACCGGACGGCGACGTCGCGCAGACGCCCGCCGAGGCGCAGACCATTGCGCAGCGTCTCGGTGGGAAGGTCGTGGTGAAGGCGCAGGTGCACGCGGGCGGGCGGGGCAAGGCGGGCGGCGTCAAGCTCGCGGCCCAGCCCGACGAGGCCGCCGCACACGCCTCCCGCATCCTCGGAATGACGATCAAAGGCCTGACGGTCCAGAAGGTGCTGGTGGCGCCCGCGACGGACATCGCCTCTGAGAGCTACGTCGGGATCATCGTGGACCGCGGCTCCCAGCGCCCCGTGCTCATGGTGAGCGATGCAGGCGGCATCGACATCGAGGAGGTGGCGCGCGCGACGCCCGAGCGGATCTACCGCCTCGCGATCGACCCGCGCTACGGGCTGCTACCGCACCAGGGGTTGGGGCTCGCGCTGCGGCTGTACCGCGACCTCGCGCAGGCGCGCAGCGCGGCGGCGATTATGGCGAACCTGTATGCGGCCTTTTACGCCGTCGGGGCTTCGCTCGCGGAGATCAACCCGCTCGTCGTCACGCCCGACGGGCGCGTGCTCGCGCTCGACGCCAAGATCGTGATCGACGACAACGAGCTCGGGCGCCATCCCGAGATCGCCGCTCTGCGAGACACCTCGGCCGAGGCGCCGTCCGAAGTGCAAGCGCGCGAGGCGGGGCTGACCTTCGTCAAGCTCGACGGCTCGGTCGGCTGCTGCGTCAACGGTGCCGGGCTCGCGATGGCGACGATGGACCTGGTGAAGTACTACGGCGGCGCACCCGCCAACTTCCTCGACATCGGCGGCAGCTCCAACCCGCAAAAGGTCGTCGACGCGCTGCGGATCATCACCGCCGACCCGCACGTGAAGGCGATCCTCTTCAACATCTTCGGCGGCATCACGCGCGGCGACGACGTCGCCAACGGCATCGTACAAGCCACACGGCAATTCCCGCTGGCCGTGCCGCTCGTGATTCGCCTCACCGGCACGAACGAGGCCGAAGCCGTCAAGATCCTCACGCAGGCCGGCTTCTCGGCCCTCACGGACATGGATGAGGCCGTACGCCAGGCCGTCGCGCGGGCCGCGACGTGAGCGTCTTCGTCGACCTCGAGACCCGGCTGCTGGTGCAGGGGATCACGGGGCGGGACGGCTCGTTCCACACCCGACAGATGATCGCGTACGGCACGAAGGTCGTGGCCGGCGTGACACCCGGGAAGGGCGGGCAGCCGTTCGACGGCGTCGTCCCCGTGTTCGATACCGTCGCGGATGCCGTGCGGGAGACCCGGGCGAACGCGACGGTCATTTACGTCCCCGCCGCGCTCGCCGCGTCGGCGATGTACGAAGCGGCCGACGCCGGGATGGGATTGATCGTGTGCATCAGCGAGGGCATCCCCGTGCTCGACATGACGAAGGTGCTCCCGTACGTGCACGAGCGGGGCGCCCGGCTCATCGGCCCGAACTGCCCCGGCCTGATCTCACCGACGCAAAGCAAGGTCGGGATCATCCCGGGCAACATCTGCAAGCCGGGGCGGGTCGGGGTCGTGTCGCGCAGCGGCACCCTCACCTACGAGATCGTGCACCAGCTTTCCAGCAACGGATTCGGCCAATCCACCTGCATCGGCATCGGCGGCGATCCCCTGATCGGGACGAACTTCATCCACTGCCTGTCGGCCTTCCAGGCCGACCCGGCGACCGATGCCGTGGTCGTGATCGGCGAGATCGGCGGCACCGACGAACAGCAGGCCGCGGAGTTCGTACAGCAGGGGATGACCAAGCCCGTGATCGGCTTCATTGCGGGCCAGACCGCCCCGCCGGGACGTCGCATGGGCCACGCCGGGGCGATTATTTCGGGCTCGGCCGGCACGGCGGCGGAAAAAATGGCGGCGTTCGCACAGGCCGGCATCTCGGTGATGAAGCGCCCCGCCGACGTCGTGCCGCTCTTGCGGGAGCGGTTGTGAAGCTCAAGGACGTCCTGAAGCCCGAGCACGTCATCGTGCCGCTGCGTGCCGGCACCGTCAAGGAAGCCACCGAGCGCCTGGTCGAACGACTGATTCAGGCCGGCGCCGTCGCCGAGCCGCAGCGCTTGAACGCCGTGATCCGCCACACCTGGCCCGAGGACATGGTGTCGGTCGGGGAACATGCGTTCCTGCCGCACTTCCGCACCGAAGCCGTACGGGGCCTGGTCAGCGCGGTCGGTATCTCGCCCACGCCGATCCGGTGGGAGAAGGACCCCAACCGCGCGGCCCGCATCGTGATCTTCATCGTCGCCCCGCTGCGCGAGGCCGCGCTGTACCTCCAGGTCGTGGGGGCGTTCGCGCGCGCGCTCTCCGCCCCGGATACCGTGCTCGCCCTCCTGGCCGCGAAGACGGCCGAGCAGGTGGTCCGGCTCGCGGCGCTCGACGCCGTGGAGCTGCCGAGCCAGCTGACCGTGCGAGACATCATGACGCCCGATGTCCTCACCGTGCGGCCGCAGCAGACCCTCGGCGAGGTCGCGCACACCATGGTCGAGCGCGACATCCGGGCCATGCCGGTCGTGGATGACGCCGGCTCGCTCATCGGCATGGTGACCCATCGCGAGCTGTTGCGCTACCTGATTCCGGATTTCCTCCAGCGCACCAAGTCCGGCGAGTTCCGTGCCCCGACGCACAGTCAGCTGCAGCGCGGCACCGCGGACCCGCGGCTCATCGCGGTGAAGGACGCGATGGCGCGCTCGGTGCTGTGCCTGTCCGA
>Ga0066667_10001018_pt1 | contig 10170 bp, 5 predicted proteins | sample GraSoiAngelo_116_FD_133943 | JGI IMG/M metagenome (GOLD analysis project Ga0066667, IMG submission 133943) | Grasslands soil microbial communities from the Angelo Coastal Reserve, California, USA - 14_0903_16_30cm | ecosystem: Environmental > Terrestrial > Soil > Grasslands | place: USA...
AAGGGTTCCGACCATCGGATCGACGAGGTCTGGCTGCGTAAGCTGTGACGCTGGCTTCACCATCACGACGACGATGGCGACGACGACGATCACGATCGCGAGGACAGGCCGCGAATAGGGCCACCGACGACGCATGCGGACCGGGCTCATCGCCCACGACGCGGCGCGCGCGCAGCCGGGCTACACCTTGTTCGCGCCGATGTACGGCGACGGCACCGTCTACCTCGTGGACATGCACGGGAAGGTCGTGCACACCTGGCGCCTGCCCTATCGACCGGGACTCCACGGCCACCTGCTCGCCAACGGGCATTTGTTGTACGGCGGCAAGATTATGGACGATCTCGAGCGCTTCGAGGGGTGGCGCCGCTTCAAGGGCGGCGCAGTGCTCGAAGTGGATTGGACTCCGCAACGGCAACGTCCTTCTGCTGGGCACCGAGGAGAACGGGACGATGTACGCCGACTACGTCGTCGAGATGACGACGGGCGGCGCAGACGCATCTTCGAGGTAACCCGTGATGGCGAGGTCGTGTGGCAGTACGTGAGCCCGCACTTCTTCCACGAGCCCTCGGGGCCGGGCTTCAACAACTGGGTCTTCCGCGCTTTTCGCTACACCGCGGAGGAGATCGAGGCGGCGCGCCGTTGAGGCGTCGCCACCAGACGGAACGCTCCGGGCGGAGCCCCCTCGCTTCAGCGTAAAGTCTGCGACGCCCCTTCGAGAGGCAGCGAGTCCACGCCTTGACGGGCTGTCTCACTTCGCTGTCACGGCTGTCACGCTCGACGTCGTCTCTTCGCCGTCACCATCTAAAGTGCCTGTCTTCGTGGCCCTTCGCGGGTCGGCACGTCGCTTGCTCGCCACGCTATTGGCATCGACTGTGGGCCGCGCCGTCAGGAGGGCACCGATGACTCACCGACACTCTCGCAGCGTCCTCGCCGTCATCGTCCTCGGCTTCGGATTGGCCGGCGCATTCCTCGCCGCCCGCGCCGGTGCGCAGTCAGGGGTCATCATCGAAAAGCGGAACATCGTGACGCGGGGCGAACACGGGCCTGTGCCGGTGCCGAATCCGCTGCGCCACGTGCCCGACGAGCTCCTGCTCCGACTCAAGCCCGGCCTGACCCAGGCAGCGGCTGCCCGCGCCCTCGGCGCCGTCGCCTTGAAGGGGAGCCGCCGGTTCCGATCCGTCGAGCACCTCTACCACATCAAGCTCGCGTCCGGGGTCAAGCTCCAGCAGGCGCTGCGGACGTTCCGGCGGAATCCCGATGTGCTCTACGCCGAGCCGAACTACGTAGTCGAGGCCTTTGCGACCCCGAACGATCCGGGCTTCCCGAGCCAGTGGTCGCTGGCCAACACGGGACAGACCGGTGGTGTCCCTGGGGCCGACATCGGCGCGCTCGGCGCATGGGATGCCACGGTCGGCAGCGCCGAGGTCGTGATCGCGATCAACGACACGGGCGTCGACTACACGCACGGGGATCTCGCGGCCAACATGTGGCAAAACCCATTCGACTGCAACGGCGACGGAGTCGATAGCGACGGCAACGGCTACGTCGACGACTGCCACGGGATCAACACGCTGACGAGCAGCGGCAACCCGATGGACGACAACGACCACGGCACCCACGTGGCGGGGACTATCGGCGCTGTGGGCAACAATCTCTACGGCGTGGCCGGCGTCGCCTGGAACGTGAAGATCATCGCCTGCAAGTTCCTCGACGCGAGCGGCAGCGGCGACGCGGCCGGCGCGATCGCCTGCCTGGACTATCTCGCGGGCCTGAAAGACCGCGGCGTGAATATCGTCGCCTCCAACAACTCCTGGGGAGGCGGGCTCTTCTCGCAGGCCCTGGCCGACGCCATCGCCCGGCAGCAACAGCGTGGCATCCTCTTCATCGCCGCGGCCGGCAACTCCTTCGCCGACAACGACAGCCTGCGCACCTATCCGTGCACCTACGAGCTGGCCAACATCATCTGCGTCGCCGCGACCGACGATCACGACGGTCTCGCCTACTTCTCCAACTATGGCCGGGGCACCGTTCACGTGGGCGCCCCGGGCGTGAACATTCTCAGTACGACCATCGGCGACACGTTTCAGACCTTCAGCGGCACCTCCATGGCGACTCCCCACGTCACCGGCGTCGCCGCGCTCCTCTACGCTCAGAACCCGACGCAGGATTGGCGAGCCGTGAAGAACTTGATCCTGGCCGGTGGCGAGCCGCGCCCGGCTCTGGCCAATACCGTCACGGGACGGCGACTCAACGCGCACGGCGCCCTTACGTGCGCGGGTTCGCCCGTGGTCTCGCGCGTGCGGCCGCTGGGCACGCAGATCAACGTCGGCGTCGGCGCCATCGTGGTCGTGTCGGCGCTCAACATCAACTGCGCCGAGCCCGCCGGGCCGATGACGGTGACGGTGAGTCCCACCGGCGAGGTGCTCACGCTTCTCGACGACGGCCAGGGAAGCGATCAGGTCGCCGACGATGGTGTCTACACCGCGGCCTGGACAGCGCCGCCGGGTGACGCCTTCGATCTCAATTTCCCGGACGGCAGCGTCGTGCACGTGCAAGTCGCCACCCGGCTGAAGCCGGGCTTCCCAGTCCAGGCATTCGCTGGCGCGGGCTCGTATCATGGCGGACCCGCGATTCACGTCCTCGTCGGCAACATCGACGCCGATCCGCGGCTCGAGATTCTGGTGACAGGCCTGGCCCAGGGCCCACTCCATGCGTGGAAGTCCGACGGTACACCGGCGCCCGGCTGGCCGGCGCTCGATCCGCCGGGCGCCGCGTATCCGGCCCTCGGGCAGCTCTCGCTGACCGATCCGGGGCTGGAAGTCTTTTCGGGCCACTTTGCCTCGCCCAGTCGGTTGGGCGCGCACTCGGGCTCGGGCGCCGCCCTGCCCGGCTGGCCGCGGAACAGCGCCAACTACGTCGCTTCGCCGCCCTCGCTTGCCAGCATCGACGGCAGCGGGTTCGACACGATCTTCACCGAGGAGGAGGACTGGAAGCTCCACGCCTATCGGGCGGACGGCACGATTCTGCCGGGCTGGCCGGCGACAACGTTCGTGGGCGGTCAGGAGCGCCATACGCCGGCCATCGCCGACCTCGATGGCGACGGCATTCCCGAGATCGTGACCGCGTCCGGCTCGGTATCACCGGGTGGCGTCTCGTTGCTGGCCTACCGTCGTAACGGTACGCTCGTGCCCGGCTTCCCCGTCTCGTTCAACGGGCACGTCGACACATACCCGGTGATCGGCGACGTGGACGGCGACGGCCAGCTGGACATTGTCGTCGCCGGCCGCGTCGGCTCGGGTGACGGCGTCTACATTTTCTCGGCAAACGGGACTCTCAAGCGCACGATGCAGGCGTCGGGCTCGGTGTACTACGGCACGGCTCTGGCGCTGGCCGACCTCGACGGCGACGGAATTCCCGAGATCATCATGCAGACCAACAGCGCCGTGAATGCCTGGAAGGGCGACGGCTCGATATTCCCGGGATGGCCCGTCCAGGTCGGGCCCAATACGTGGCTCGGCAACGCCGGGCCGGTGGTCGGCGACGTGGACGGCGACGGTCGGCCCGACATCGTGGTCCTTGCGATCCAGAACAGCGGCAACGCCGGGGATGTGCTCGTCTTCCACGCCAACGGCACGCTCCTGCCCGGATTCCCGATCCATCTCGCCGGTCTCGGATCAGGCGCCGTCCCCGCCATCGCGGACATCGATCTCGATGGCCGCAACGACATCATCGTGGCCAGCGACTTCTGGAGCGGCGTGTCCGGCTACTACGACAAGGTCTGGGCCTACGATCTCGGCGGCCCGACTCCGCACGGCCCGATCCAGTGGGGGCAGTTCATGGGCGGGCCGAAGCACGACGGGCTCTACCGCGCCGTCCAGGGCACCAGCGTCACCTTGGGCGTCTCACGAGTAGGGCTCGGCAGCGGTGCCGTCACGTCGAGTCCGGCGGGAATCGACTGCGGGACCGATTGCTCGGAGACATACGCCGTCGGCACGGTCGTGACGCTGACAGCGGCGGCCGATTCGGGCTCGACCTTCACGGGCTGGGATGGCGCATGCATCGGTCAGGGCAACCCATGCACACTCACGATGGAAGGCGGCCGGGTCGCCATCGCGAAATTCGCTCGCCCGGTGACCTTGACCGTGAGCACGTCGGGGTCGGGCACCGGGGCGGTCGCCTCCAACCCCTCCGGCATCACGTGCGGCAGCGATTGTATCGAAGACTATCTGAGCGGCACGACGGTGTCGCTGACCGCCACCGCGTCAGCCGGCTCGATCTTCTCGGGCTGGAGTGGCGCGTGCGCCGGGACGACCAATCCCTGCACCGTGACGATGGACGGCGCCAAGTCCGTGACGGCCAGCTTCGGGCCGGCCGCGATGCTCACGGTGGCCGTGGCCCCGAGCGGGTCCGGCACCGTGCGCTCGAATCCCGCGGGCGTCGACTGCGGCAGCGACTGCACTGAGACTTACCCGCTCGGAACAGGGGTCACGCTGACGGCGTACGTTTCGGCCGGCACCGTCTTCACTAGCTGGAGCGGCGCCTGCGCCGGCCAGGGCAATCCGTGCTCACTGACGATGGGCGCTGACCGATCGGTCACTGCCAACTTCACGCCGTTCTACACGATGAGCGTCAGCCGCGCGGGCGCCGGCACCGGGACGGTCACCTCGACTCCGGCGGGCATCAGCTGCGGGTTCGACTGCTCCGAGCCCTACTCGAGCGGCACGACGGTCACTCTCACGGCGGCGGCCAATGCTGGCTCCGCTTTCGTGGGCTGGACCGGTGCGGCGTGCGCCGCTCAGGGCAACCCGTGCACGGTCACGATGACGTCGAACACGTTCGTCACCGCCAACTTCGCGTCGACGGTCACGCTGTCGGTGTCGACGATCATGGCTGGGAACGGTGTCGTCACGTCGAATCCGTCCGGGATCAATTGCGGGAGCGACTGCTCCGAGCCGTACCCGGTCGGCGCAGTGGTGACTCTCACCGCGACACCAGCGGCCGGCTACATGTTCGACGGGTGGGAAACGGCACCATGTTCCGGACAAGGCACCTGCACCGTCACCGTAACGACCAACCAGACCATCGTCGCGAGATTCCGCCAGCTGTTCACCGTGAGCCTCGCGATTGCGGGCTCAGGGACCGGCACCGTGGTCTCCAACCCGGTGGGCATCGCGTGTCCCGGGGATTGCTCCGAGCCGTTCCCGAGCGGCGGCACGTCGGTGACTCTGACGGCCACACCCGATGCCGGATCGATCTTCTCGAGTTGGAGCGGAGACATGTGCGGCGGCCAGGGCCCCACGTGTCAGCTGGTCATGGGCGCCAACTACGCCATCACGGCCAGCTTCACGCGCGTGTACGGCTTGACGGTCACGCGGGCGGGTGTGGGTAGTGGCGTGGTGTCGTCGAGCCCAGCCGGAATCAGCTGCGGAACGGACTGCACGGAGACATACAACACCGGCACCACCGTCACGTTGACGGCGACAGCCGCCGTCGACTCGATCTTCATGGGCTGGAGCGGGGGCTGCACTGGAGCCACCTGCACCGTCACGATGACCGCGGATCGCACGGCAGTCGCCACGTTCGCGCCCAATCAGCCGGACCTCGTCGAGACGTCGGTGAGCGATCCGCCCGCGGCCGCGGCTCCCGGCAGCACCTTCAACGTGACCGATACCGTGCTGAACCAGGGTGGGGTGTCCGTGGCCTCGTCGACGACGCGTTACTACCTGTCGCTGGACACCGTGAAGGACGGCACCGATCGGTTGCTCTCCGGAACTCGCGGCGTCCCCACGCTCGCCGCCGGGGCGACCTCGACAGGATCCCGAACCGTCACGATCCCATCGGCCACACCGCTGGGCACGTACTACCTCCTCGCCTGCGCCGACGATCTCGCGCAGCGAGCCGAACGCAACGAGGCGAACAACTGCGTCCCGTCGAGCGGGACCATCCAGGTGACTCGCCCGGATCTCCTCGAGACCGCCGTCTCGGCGCCACCGGCGACGGCGGTCCGCGGAACCAGCTTCTCGGTGACGGACACGGTGCTGAACCAGGGAGCGCTGGCGGCCGGCACGTCGACGACCCGCTACTATCTCTCGGCGAACCCGGTGAAGGACGGTAACGATCGCCTCGTGGGGTCACGCTCGGTCCCGGCGCTCGGCGCGTCGGCGACGTCAACCGGGACGGCGAGCGTCGCCGTCCCATCGAACATGTCGCTCGGCGCGTACTACCTGATCGCGTGCGCCGACAACACGACGAACGTGACCGAGAGCGACGAGACCAACAACTGCCTGGCATCGGACACTTCGGTGCAGGTGACGAAGCCCTAGCGGCGCACCCACCAAAGGAGATATTCGCCGCTAGTCCGGGTCGAAGGCGCCGCTCAGCTTCGGTGTCGCATCGAGGTCGAAGCTGTAGTAGTTGCACGTCATCTCCTCGCCCACCTCGATGTCGCGGGCGGCAATGTTCTCCTGCCGATCCGCGTCTCCTTCGATGACGTTGGGCTCATCCGAATGATTCATGTGTTTCGCGTGGTCGCCGCAAAGGATGACGATCTTCTCGCCATCGCGCATCTCGACGTACCCGTACATCAAGTAGAACCTCTCGGTGGGGGGCGGCAAGCTCGCGAGCTTGGCGAGAGGCATCTGCATATCGATGCTCTCGTCCAGTGTCCAGACGACGGTGCCGCGCGAAATGCGGTCCGCTGCGAAACACCCGAGCCCGTGAATCTTGCTGGGCTTCAACCGTGTCCTCACGAGGAGCATGTCCACCTGATTTCGGTCGCTAACGCGTTAGCCTGCCTATGTAGTCCGTGAACGCCGCTGTCGAATTCATACCCCAGATCCCCCGTCAGCCGAAAGTTTTGGCGCCGGCACCATCCTTGTATATGGCGCCCATTCCCATGGACGTGAGTGTTGTGGGCCGATGCCCCTGTTTGCGGCGGCGAGGGCGTCGCGTCGGGCTAGCGATCGAGCCAGGCCGCCATCAGGCGGCCGCCGTAGTCGTAACCGAGGTTCGGACCGTAGTTCTTGAGCGCCGGATCCCACACCGCCGGAAGGACCGTGGAGTAGGCTTCGGCCCGATAGACCATCTTGGCCAGGTAGCGTTGGATGTCGAAGATCAGGTCGCGCCGCTTCGCGGGGTCCTGAACGCGCCGCTGGCGCAGGAGCATATCGGTGAGCGGCGGGTCGTTCACCTTCATGTTGTTGCGCGGGCTGTCCGGCAAGTAGGCGGTCACCAAGAAGCTGTCGGGATCGAGAAACGGGGTCGAGGGCCCCCACACGATGCCCTCATATTTCCCGAGCGGCACGGTGGCAATGTAGGCGCCGTATTCCCGCTGGTTCAGCTTGGCCTCGATGCCGATCTCTTTCAGGTCCTTGGCAATGAGCTGAGCCCCGTCGACCAGCGCCGTCTCGCCGAAGCTGTGGAAATCCACCACCGTCGCAAAGCCCCGCGGGTAGCCGGCCTGTGCAAGAAGCCGGCGGGCTTCGGCGGGGTCGTGCTTGTAGTACTGTGCGCCCTCGCCGAGCTGATCGACCGAGAGAGACCAGTCCCTGAGTGCAAGGGGAAGACCCGGCGGATTGAAGACCGTCGACCCGTCGGCGACCGCCTCGACGAGGGCCTGGCGGTTCAGGGCCAAGGAGAGGGCTCGCCTGACCCGGACGTCGTTGAACGGAGGTCGATCGCTGCGCATGGTGACGCCCATGCGCACGTTGGAGGGCAACTCGAGCGTGCGGAGACCGGGGCGATGCTTTGCGAGCTGGTCCTTCAGCTGGCTCCAGTCCGGTCGATTGATCGTTCCCATGAACTCGGGGCCGAGGTCGTACTTCCTGGCGAGGAACGCCGACATCCTGGAGGACTGGTCTTCGTCGACCACCAGCTCTACGCGGTCGATGTAGGGAAGCCCGGGAACGAAGTAATGGGGGTTCCGCACCAACGTCATGCCGACATTGGGCCGGTAGCTGTCGAGCATCCAGGGACCGGTCCCGACCGTGGCCTCCCACTTCTTGAGATCGCCGAACTTCTCCACCGCTTCGCGAGCCACGATGGCGCCGGTCATCGGGTTGGCGACGATGTCGGGGAACCAGACGAAGGGCTCCTTGAGGGCGACCTTGACCGTATAGCGATCTGTCGCTTCAACCTTGTCGACGGCGCCCAGCAAGTAGTTCTGGGGGTTGGCCGTCAGGTTTCGGAAGCGCTCCATGGAGTAGACCACGTCGTCGGCCGTGAGCTCCCGTCCGTTGGTGGGGGGCTTCGGGTGCCACCTCACTCCCTTCCGCAGCCGGAAAACGTACGTGGTCTCGTTGGGCTGGCTCCAGGATTCGGCCAGGTCGCCCTCCAGGACAAAGCTGCCGGGCTGCACCGAAGGTCCAGCCTTGTGCTTGAGGAGCCGGCTGTGCGTGAAGCTGTAGACGACCTGGGTCTTGAAGGCCACGACCAGGTAGGGATCGAAGTGCGGCGGGTCCCAGACACGCAGCGTCAACGTTCCGCCCCGCTTGGGGGCCTGCGCACGGAGCCCCGACGGCGCCAGCACGGTGCCGACCAGGGCCAGCCCACTCAGAGTCAGGAGATCACGACGAGCGAAGTCCATGAGCGCCTCCTCGCGACGTCGACGACTCTTCCCTTGGCTTCGCGCCGAAGAATGCCCCCTCTCGAGGCCGGCGTCAACACTCGCAGGATTTGCGTTGGGCGTTACGTCCCTCTGGAGCGTGACGTCTCCGTACTTGGTGACCGCTGGCCCTCGTCGGCGTGATGGCCGACGCGGAAGATCACGAACTCCGCAAGCCGCACTGGCGCGATGCCGATCAGGCAGATCAGGCGACCGTTGAGGATGCCATCCTGCGACACTTGGTGGTTACATCTGTGCCCCTGGGATCCCCAAGGGCTACACTGGAGTCGCCAAAACGCGCTCGAAGATCTTCCGGCACCCGGGGGACATGTCGAGCAGTTCGCAACCCCACATGTTCCCCGCCGTTGCCTCCGGCCCGTGCCAGACCACTCGCCCGAGCGCTTCGATCGGCCGCGCTACTCCGGGCTTGTGGAAGGTGACCCACAGGGTGTCGGAGCCGTCGGCGCAAGAGTGTTCCGAAGCGAACCGAAAACCCTTGGAAGAGATGTTTCGCGGCAGTCCCTCGAACAGGACCTCTCCGGTCTGGCTTTGAATCTGTGCCGTCACGTCCGAGCGAAACGTTCGTAATACGCGACGCCGCTCCCCGTGGATCCGCAGCGCGGCAAGCTCTGCCTCCAGCGCCGTGCGCTGGGCTCGTTCCACTGTGATCTGCCGCTGACAGTTTTCGGCCTCTCGCCGCGTTTCTTCCGCGTGGCCCTGTATCTCGGTTAGCTCTGCCTCCAGGTGCTCAGTCAGTCGAAGCGTTCCCTCATGGGCTGCGTCGCGCTCCCGCTCGGTCTCCTGAAACCGCGCTGTTATCTCACGATGGCTGCCTTCTAACTGCCCGTGGGCCTCCCTAAGGGCCCGTAGCTCCTCCTCGAGACGCACGATAGATGCCTTGGCTTCCCCCAGATACCACTCACTTTGTTCCCACTGCGTTCGCGTCCGTTCGGCGGTCTGCTGCCACTCCTCGGCTTGATTACTCAAGGCCTGCGCCACGGCTGGCAGGTCGACTCGGATCGTGAGCAAGTCTCCATCCGTCGACACGTGCACATTCGTCATCACTCACCTCCTGTTTCTTCGTGAGCCGACTGCAACCGACTTTCGCTGCGGGACTTCGGAGAATGATGAGGGACTCGATCCGAGGGACGAATGGCTCCCGCCAAGCTCGGCAAGCCCAGATCGGGAGGCGCTCGTCCCCGGGACGATGGCCCTGAGGGGTCGGTCATCGTAACGTGACGCCACTGGAATCTGGATCCGCAAACAGGGTAGCGGGCACTGTGGATAACCAGAAGAAATTTATGAGACCGGCCCGAGACGGCGGGGCGGCGGCTGCTCAACCTTCGGGCCCCGTGGCGGCTCCAGAGACCCCCGTCGGGATCACCGCGATGTCGTGTTTGGGCGCCGCGGCTACCCCTTGACGGCGCCCGTGAGAGCGGTGACGTTGTGCTCGACGAAGAAGGAGTAGACGAGCGCGACCCCCCCCGGGGGCCCGCGGGCGACTACCCCCGCGGCCTGCACATCCTCGCCCGAGCCCTACGAAACGGAGGCGATGACAGCACCACCCT
>Ga0066667_10001022_pt1 | contig 10158 bp, 11 predicted proteins | sample GraSoiAngelo_116_FD_133943 | JGI IMG/M metagenome (GOLD analysis project Ga0066667, IMG submission 133943) | Grasslands soil microbial communities from the Angelo Coastal Reserve, California, USA - 14_0903_16_30cm | ecosystem: Environmental > Terrestrial > Soil > Grasslands | place: USA...
CGCGACGTTTGTTGACATGGCTATCTTAGATAGCTATAATGAGATCCTATGAAAGTAAGCGTGGCGAACGCCAAGAACAAGCTTCCCCAGCTGATAAAAGCTGCCGAGGACGGTGAACCTGTGACCATCTGTCGGCGTGGTGTACCCGTCGTGGATTTGGTTCGAACAACAACCGCCAGCAGAGACAAGCCTAAATTCGGGACGCTCAAGGGCAAGGTCATCGAAGTTGACGCTGATTGGTGGAAACCGATGAATGACGAAGAAGTTGATGAGTTTCTGAATGGCCACCGCTGATGCGTTTGCTCCTCGACACCGTCGCGTTTATCTGGGCCGTGACTTCAGCAGACCGCATTTCTAACAAAGCAATGGCGGCCCTTCGATCAGAGGCGACAATTCGTGAAATCAGTGTTGTTTCACTCTCGGAAGTTGCCATCAAGCAATCGATAGGAAAGTTGAGAATCGGCAAAGATGAAGTACTCACGGGCATCGCTGACCTCCGGCTTCGAGTCCTGCCCTACACCGCTGATCATGCGTTGCATTTGTTCGATCTGCCGCTGCACCATAGCGACCCGTTCGACCGCCAGATCATTGCCCAGGCCCTGTGCGAAAACATCCCAGTTGTGACTTCCGACGAGAAATTCGGCCTCTACAAGGGGCTCAGGATCGTGTGGTGACCAGTGACGGATTGGCTGGCGGAAAACCAACCGTTGGAAGCGCGCTGTTTTGGTGCACTCTTGGTGCACTTTAACTTGCAAATGGGACCACCTGAGTGCAACTGAGGGCACCGTAAATTACTGAAAACAAGTGAAAATCAGGGAGTGCGAACAGGGCAGGTAGGTTTAGCAAACCGCCGCATTCAGCCGCTCTGCCACCTCTCCGCGGTTTGGTTTCAACAGCTTAGTTAGCACAGTTTTTTATTGGCCTGCTGCACTTTGCTGAACTCTACCGCTACGAAGCTGGCCCTCCGGAAAATCCCTAAGCCGCATAATCTCAGCAAGATCCAATACGACTTCCGCACCAAGCGACACCTGTGGACCTACAGCGGCCTGGCATTGGAAACGCATGACAGCGCGCAATACCGCGTTGCCGAAGTACAGCTGCAGCGTTCCAAGAAACCCGCGACGGTTCGTGGTTTAAATAAGGACTACAACCACGACCTCAAAGATATTTTCAAAGGAGCGGCCATGAGAGCCAGCACCGCTGCTGGACCAATGAACTTCAGCCACCGAATCCGGCTGGGAGGTGGTGATCGCCGGCCCAGTCCTCTGTGGGAAGGGCGCTTGTTGCGGCGCGGCCGATTGAACGGATTGAGGCGCTGCTGCGACATCGCGTAGCGGCCGGGAGAGATCGTGTTTTTACTTCGTGGATGACCATGGGATTGTCTGCGAAGGCTGAAGCCGGCAGCATTCCCATTACGGTCAAACACATGGCGTGAAAAATGGCGCACACGGAATTGCGGCTGATCATGAAAACTCTCTCCTTGTAACCGTCACAGAGAGCTTGGACCGAGAAACGCGGAAGTTTTTGACCTCCCCATTTCCACAAAGACCATCCGCTAGGGTTTCGGAATAGGCACGCTGGCAACTACTTGTTGCTGTTCGTGCTTGGGATTTGAACCGTCGTCGAAGGTGCTGACGAACGTCGAGTAATTCGTCGCTCCGGCGATGGCGTTACCGAAGTAGTCCCCGATAAAAGTGTAGTCGTTGTTCGACGCGGTGCCCGGATGTGGGCTGTTCAGCTGCGGGTCCCAGGTGTGGGCGCTTAGCCGGATATTGTGACCGATCGGGGTCAGGTCTGCCCGGTAGAACTGGATCGCGGCATTTACGCAATAATTGGCCGCGCCGTAAGGTGGTAAGCTCCCCGGATAATTGGGATTCACGGTATCTCGGCTCAAGCCAACGGCGACCGCCTCGGTGGTCCCGCCAGCAGGGCACCTCAGCCGACGGTCGTAGAAGTTGACGCTGATCGTCCCGTCCGCCGCAGTCGCCAGGTTCGGCTGGAACTCATCGGTGGTTGGTTGGGCGTTGTCGTTGACCTGAATCGGCGAGGTCCAACTCTGGCCGTCGTCAAAAGAGGCGCTCAGGATGATGTTGTCGAAGCCGGTGCTGAAGTCCTCCCACGCAGCATAGAGCGGGTAATGGCCTGCCACGAGTTGCCTCCCGGCCCCGAACGTGATCGCGATGCCGTCTCTGAAGGTGGTGTTGGAGTAACCGGGTCCTGGGAAGGGCGGGGTCTGGATCATGCTTGAGATGACCAATGGCCCACGCCAAGTCTGTCCGCCATCGATTGAAAAATCCACTGTGTGCGTGACGCAACACTTTCCCTTGCTCCCAGGATACTGGTCCACGGCCGTCCACACCACGCCTGACGGGGCGACGTGTGGAAGCAGGTCGGTGTTGTTCTGCTTCGAGTCCAGGACAGGGAGCAACAGAGGGGTGGTCCAGTCGGTATGCGTGCCGTCCGGCAGGGCCTTGGCAGTCGAATAGAAGGGCTTGCTGCCAGAGCCGTTGAAGTTCACCCACATGGCGTAGATCGTGTTGTAGAACCGACTCGCTGAGTCGTTATCGATGGCGATCCATTGCTTGTCCGGCTCCTGCCCGAAGCCAGCATTGGTCGCGAACAGGATGTCCGGTTGCCCGTTATGCGTTGTGATCCACTGCCGCGCGCTCGTGGCGCCGTGTGGGCGAACCGCGACGCTGATCGCCTCATTGGCTACGCTGGAATTGGGCTCCTGGCCGGTGTTGAACTGCATGCTTCCGTCCGCCTTCTGTAAGCAAACTGGTACGGGAGAATCAGCTCATAATAGTTTCCGAAGCCGTCGAAGGCCCCGACTGGGTCGGTGTTGTCGGTCCAACCCTCGTAACCGGGTATGTGACCCTGGACGGGCCATGTTTTCCCTCCATCGAAGGATTCGTAGAAGCCCAGGATATGGTTATAGCCTTCCGCGCTGGCAAACCATTTGGTCGAGCCAATCAGGTGATTCGGATTGGTTGGGTCCACCTGAATGTCGGATTCCGAGTGGTTGTTGACTAGCACGGGGGCGATTGCCGGGAAGCTAGCGTTACTCCCTTGCTGGGTAGCATACGGCCCTAAATCTTCTCCCGTCGTGGCAGCCCCATTGCACGGTGTTTCACCGGAGTACCAGTCGACGGGACCGTCGCTCACTGCGAAGGGAACTTCCGGCGTGTAGCAACTGACCTGCTGAGTGGTGGCAAACACGTTCGTCACATGGTTCACCCCGAAACTATTCCTGAAAGAGTCGTCAGTTTGCATTCCCTGAGGGATATTGCCTACCCCTGGGCCCACAGAGGCGGCGCGAGGCGGGGCTCCATAGCTGGTGGCGAAAACGACCGCGATGGCAAGCGAGAATAGGCGGCGGATCAAGGGGACTTGCCGGGAATTAGGAAGATGGATGGAATGGCGGAAGAAAGGCTTGAGTGGAAACATGTTCACCTCACAAGCGCAATCGCTGTCGGACGGTTACGTTTCGAGCGTATCGCGCGCCAGTGGGGACATCCGCGGCGCGTTTCGGGAGCATAGTGTCCAGTCTTATCCGTGTCAAGAAATGTTGCGAATGTTGCGCTCTGGTGCGCTCTGGTGGCAGTACGGGAAGTCTTTCCTTTCTCGTGTTTTGAACATAGAATGGCACCAGGGGCTGGTCACACGTCCGTGGAGGGTGTGGCTGACGCCCATGGAGCAACAGTAAGTCCCCTGCTTTGAAGCCGGAACCGCCAAAGTGGAGTAAACCTACCGCGAAACATTTCGACCCGAATGGGCGTATGTAGGGTAGAGGCAGTCGGACTAACATTTGTTCCCCCGCGGGTTTGTTCGTTCCTGTAATCGCTTAAAGCGAAAGTCCGCGGCGGACGTTTGGGCTGGCGAGTACAGAGCAGTAAGTCGAAGGGGAATCGCATGAAGACGTGGCATAAAGTGGCAATTGGCGCGGGTGCCGTAGTAGTGCTCGGCGGGATTGTACTGTTCAGTGTGAACCAGGCGCACAAGGGTGTAGTCACTGTGCAAACGGCCAAAGTGGCCAACCAGGAAAGCCTGGTATCGCTCGTGACGGCCTCCGGCGAGATTAAGCCGACAACCTATACGAACGTAACTGCCCAGGGATTCGGCAGGATCACGGCGATTCTCGTTAAGGAAGGCGATCACGTCAAGAAGGGCGACAAGTTGCTGCTGCAGGAAAACGTACAGGCGAATGCGGACGTCCAGGCGCAGTCAGCGGCTGTCAATTCGATGGAGTCGGGCGTGGAGGCTGCGGAAGCTAGTTACAAGGCGGCGCAAGCGGACCTGACCTCTCAACAAGCGAACCTCGAAAAAGCCAAGCTGGATTACGACCGCGGGCAAGGCCTTTACAAAGATGGCCTGATTCCCAAGCAGGATTTCGATCAGCGGAAAACGGCCTATGACGCGGCAGTGGCCACGGTCGAGTCAGGGCGAGCACGTGTGCTGTCTCTGAAGGCCCAGTTGGAGCAGACGCGGTCACAGGTGAACCAGGGCCGGGCGGTGGGGTTGCGCTTGAAGGATGTTTTGCAAAAGACAACGTACACCTCTCCGATCAATGGAATCGTAAGCTATCTGCCGGAGCGCGTGGGCGACTATGTCGTGCCCGGCATTCAGAATTCGAACGGCAGCTTCCTGATGACTCTTTCGGACATGTCCGTGGTGACGGCGGAAGTAAAGGTTGACGAGACGGACATCGTCAACGTGAAAATGGGCCAGGAAGCCGACGTGACGATCGACGCGGTGCCTGGAAAGATCTTCAAGGGCAAAGTGACGGAGATCGGATCGCAGGCCGTACTGCGCAGTTCCGGACTGACCACCACGCAGACGACGACAAGCACCCAAGAAGCCAAGGACTTCAAGGTCGTCGTGACGCTTGCGAATCCTCCGGAGAACCTACGACCCGGTCTGTCGACAACGGCCAAGATCAAGACGGCAGAAAAGAAAAACGTAGTTGCCATTCCTATTCAGGCGCTGGCGGTGCGGACGCGCAAGGATTTGGAAGAAGCGGCTAAGAATGCAAAGAAACAGGGCAGTTCGAGCGTGACGCTGGCAGCCCCGCCGCCTCCCGCGCCGGGCGATCCCAAAAAGGATGAAGTGCAGGGCGTATTTGTGGTCAACGGAAATAAGGCGGTGTTCCTGCCTGTCGAGACCGGTATTGCCGGCGTGACCGATATTGAAATCACCAAAGGACTGAAAGCTGGTGATGAGATCGTCGTTGGCAGCTACAAGGCACTGCGCACCCTGAAACCGGAGGCTCAGGTGAAGGTGGACAACAGCGCACCGAAGAAGCAGGAAGATCAGCAGAGCTGACGCGCAGCCTAGGCCGAGGAGATTCAAATGCCTGTCGAGACACCAGCCGCAGATTCCTACCGGGAAGACCTGGTCAGTTCCGGCCTAGTAATCAAGACCGAAGCGCTAGCCAAAGTATACGAAATGGGCGCCGAGCAGGTGCATGCGTTGCGGGGTGTGGATTTGGAAATCCGCAAAGGTGAATATGTGGCCATTATGGGACCGTCCGGATCGGGCAAGTCCACGCTCATGAATTTGATCGGCTGCCTAGACTCGCCTAGTTCCGGGAAGTACTGGCTTGCCGGACGCCTGGTGAGTGACCTGGATGATGATGAGCTTGCCTACATCCGCAACAAAGAAATTGGTTTCGTGTTTCAGACTTTCAATCTGTTGCCTCGTGCCACCGCGCTTCACAACGTGGAATTGCCGCTGATCTACAACGGTACGCCGGCGGAGGAACGCATTGAAAAAGCGAAGAAGGCGCTTGAGCGCGTGGACCTGATGGACCGCATGAATCACAAGCCGAATGAGCTTTCTGGCGGTCAGCGGCAACGCGTGGCTGTTGCACGGGCGCTGGTCAATTCTCCATCGATCGTCTTGGCTGATGAGCCGACCGGAAATCTCGATTCGAAGACCGGCGAAGAGATCATGGCGCTCTTTGAGAATCTGTACCGGCAAGGAAACACCATCATTCTTGTGACCCACGAACACGACATTGCGCAACATGCGCACCGCATTATCCACATCCGCGACGGCAAGATCGCTTCCGATGAAGCGGTCGTGAAGAAATAAGCGGACAATTCGGCTCTTTTATTCCGCGAAAAACTGAATAACCTATCTTCACCGGCGAAAAGAAAGCTTGTCGCACACGGGTGTCTTCGCCGCGTTGAAGCCCATCGGGAGTAGAAAGGAAGGTCCGAATGGCGACTGGCAAGGATGCAAGCGAGCTGGGCGAGTGCACCGACCTTCTGAATCTTGCCGCAGACAAGGCACGAAGATACGTTCAAAGCATCGCTGACCGCAGAGTAAGCCCTTCCGAAGCCGCGCTCGCTGCGCTTGCCGAACTCCACGAGCCATTTCCCCTTTCACCGTGCGGCCCAACGGTCGTAATCAATAGGCTCGACGAGATTGGCTCGGCAGCGACCGTGGCGACGACCGGCGGGCGTTACTTCGGTTTTGTGAATGGCGGAATGGTGCCCGCAGCGCTGGCCGCCAATTGGCTAGCGGGGGCGTGGAACCAGAATGCGGCATTGCGCGTGATGTCTCCAATCGCGGCGGAATTGGAGGAAATTGTTCTGCGCTGGGTTTGTGAGGCGCTTAGATTGCCTCCAGAATGCGCAGGAGGCCTGGTTACCTGCGCTACCATGGCGAATTTCACGGCGCTCGTCACGGCACGTCATGCGCTCTTGGCACGTTTGGGATGGGATGTCGCCGGTGAAGGGATGTTTGGAGCGCCGCCAATCAATGTGGTCGTTGGCGCGGAAGTACATGCGTCGATGCTCAAGGCGTTGAGTCTGGCAGGATTTGGAAGCAACCGCGTAACCATTGTCGAAGCGGATGGCCAAGGTCGAATGCGTGCCAATAAGTTGCCGCACCTATCAGAGCGGACAATTGTTTGCATACAAGCGGGCAATGTGAATACCGGGGCATTCGATCCCGCGGTGGATATCTGCAAAGCGGCTAGAGAGCAAGGCGCCTGGGTGCACGTCGACGGCGCGTTCGGATTGTGGGCCAGAATTTCGCCCAAGTACGAACATTTGACGCAGGGATTCGATCAGGCCGACTCCTGGGCCACCGACGCACATAAGTGGCCCAATGTCGGCTACGACAGCGGCCTGGCAATAGTCAGAAACGGCACTGCGCTGCGTGCGGCCATGGGAATGACAGCGGCGTATCTCGAACCTGGTTCGCGCCGCGAGCCCATGCATCACACACCGGAAGCCTCGAGGCGCGCGCGGGGCGTGGAGTTGTGGGCGGCGCTGAAATCTCTCGGCCGTTCGGGACTATGCGCGCTAATTGAGCGAACCTGCGCCCACGCTCGGCGGTTTGCGGAAGGGCTTAACGAAGGCGGCTTTGAGGTGCTGAACGACGTCGTGATCAATCAAGTGCTGGTGTCCTTTGGCCGCCCCGAAGTGACGCGAGAAGTGATTGGGCGCGTCCAGGAAGGCGGAACGTGCTGGTGTGGGGGAACAGTCTGGCAAGGAAAGACCGCGATGCGGATTAGCGTGTCTTCCTGGGCGACTACGAAGAGGGATGTGGAGCTCAGTCTAAATGCGATTATTCGCATCGCAAATGAGTGTCGCGCGATCTAACTGGCCTGAACCGGGCCTCACGGCAGTACGAGAATAACTCAAAGGTCTAACGACTGGGCGCCACGCCTGGATTCTCAAATTCGGCCAGAGTTTGCACCGGGCTCAGGTAGGTGCGCGAGAGTCGGTCGTGCCAGGTGAGTTCGTCCTCGTCCCACATCACCCAAAGGAAGCCCATGAAAAAAGTCCCAGCGGAAAGCATGTAGCCGGCACTGCGCAGCAGCATTTGCCTGGGCGTGGGCGGCTCTCCGGAAAAGCTGACGACCTGTAATCCCCGCATCATCATCCCAGGAGTTGTGCCACCAAAGGTGGTGAAGAGCGCGAAATACTGCAGATAGACAATGGCAAAAGTCGCGACGTACACAACGGCGCTTAGTTTGCTCAGAGTGAATTGGCCGCCGAGAGAGCCGAAGAGCATCAGGAATCCGCCGTAGGCAAACAACAGGCAGAAGAGATCGACCAGCGCCGCGAGGCGCCTATCATCGATCGAAGCAAGCGGATGAAGTCCGGGCATTGATTTTCTTTGGTCCTCAGAGCCGTGCGATTGAGGGCCAGCCTCTGGACCCGGCGGCAGAGAAACATCAATCACCATTCGCGATTCTTCGGGAGTGCTCTTATCTGAAGGGCGACCAATTGCTATGGTAAACGAAAAATCCTCTTCAACGGATGCCTGAGCTCCAGCTACGGCGACGGAAGCACGCGGCGTCTTGCAGGAATGGTCATCGAAAGGGAATTGAGCCTGAGCCTCGTTGGGCACCGGTGTTCGCCGCCGGGCGCGATAAGCATCGATGCGCTGCGAGAGCTCGCCCCGCCAACTAGCATCTTGCCCCGGCTGATCCGCGCTGACGGCGCGTCGCTGAAATTGACCGATCTGAGCAGGACTCGTATCCGCATTCGATGAGAGATTTGCCTTCGCGGAGATGTCCGAGGCGTCTTCCCAGATAGAGGGGCCTACTGAAAAGGATGAATCGCAAAAACTACAAGCGCGTACGCTTGACGGCAATACGGCGCCACACTGCAAGCAGGTTTTAGTCACCGGTTAGTTTTGCGCTGCGGACGCTTCCACTCCGGTGAGGAGGGAACACTCCAAGAATAGCATTATCTTGAAATGTCAAACATAAAAAGACCGAGAATTGTGGCGAAAGAGACAGCAAAGCCAAGAAGCAGCTTCAGGCGTCCATTTGCTGTGCAAGCATATCCCTGCTAAAGGAGATGCGGCGCTCCAGGGTGACAGCCGCGAAGTACGCGCACTGCCCGCGTTCCAATTCCGTCCAGGCTTGCATGGAGGGAACAATTCGCGCGACCGTCGAGCGCAGGAAATTCAAGATCTTGAAATAGGCGCCGATCGCCTGGACGCTGTTGCGGTCTTCAGGGCGCTCCGGGCACAGCTGCAAAAGCTGCATCACGCGCTTGAAGTCATCACCGGAAGCGAACTTTTGTATGCCGGTAACGTCTTTCACTTCTGGCGAGAGAACCTGCTTCGAGGACGCAGCAATGAGAGAGCGGCAATAGGAAATGAAAAACTGCAGCAGAGCCGCCATCGAGATAACGAAAATGATGGCCGCCGTCATCGAGGCACGACCGCAAGACGCGAGGGCACAGTGCGCGCCTCTTCTGGAACGTGCCAGAACGTGTATGCCCACGACAGTGGGAGAAAGCAGCCGAACAGAGGGGCCAGATACTCAAAGATGGTGGCATGACTTTGGTAGAGGTTCATCAGCGCATAGTTGGCCGCAAACATACTGAAATAGACGCCCAGCGAGAGGACCAGCTGAATCAATTGCGTGCGGGTCTCACGCATTTTCAGCACGGCAGCCCAGAGCACATAAGTTAGAACAAGCCCGACAAAATAAAGATTCTGGGAAATTTCCACGACAAAATGCGTTATCAGCCTCGAGGTGGACTGCTGCACAACGCCGTACGAAAACATGGCTGTGCCGCAAAGAAGGACGACCGCACCGGTCCGAATGTAGCGTCCGACTTCCAACTCGGCGAAGATATAAGAATAAAGACTAATCAGGGCGAAAAAGAGAGTAATCGTCAGTAGGAAATCTGAATAAAAGTAGAAATACAGATATTCTTTGGAAGAAAAGCCGTAGTGTTTAAGGATGTCATAGCGCGCAATACTCAGCACCACGGAAGCAGCCATGTAGACATTCAGAAGAATATATCGTCGGAACGCATTCTTCTTGACTGCACACACCACAACCGCCGCCTCCAAGATGGTGCAGAGGAACCAGACGGCGTATTGATACGGACTGAGCACTCAACCTTCTTTGCCGTGCCCTGGTCCGTCCCGCTAGCGATCAATTCGGCGGGTTACTTGACGGGCACTGGCGGCTGTGAAGCCTTGTCGTTGCTCCACGGAATCGGCGGCACTGGTGCTCCACCATTCTTCCATGGAATCGGCGGCACTGGTGCTCCGCCGTTTGCCATGATCACGGAGCCGTCACCATGCGTGACGACGACCGTTTTTAGGCTCATAGCCCCGACCAGGACGAGCATGGCGAGGAAAATAACCGCGAGTTTGCGTGACATTGTGCCTCCG
>Ga0066667_10001028_pt1 | contig 10139 bp, 10 predicted proteins | sample GraSoiAngelo_116_FD_133943 | JGI IMG/M metagenome (GOLD analysis project Ga0066667, IMG submission 133943) | Grasslands soil microbial communities from the Angelo Coastal Reserve, California, USA - 14_0903_16_30cm | ecosystem: Environmental > Terrestrial > Soil > Grasslands | place: USA...
AACCGCATAGTCTCCCCGGGGGGTGCGCGTTGAAGCGCGCCGTGAAGTGGGCCGGCATCCTCGTCGGCGTCGTCGTGTTGCTGGCGATCGTGGCTGCGGTCGCGCTGCCGCGCTTGATCGACACGCCGCGTGTCCAGGCGATGATCGCCAGCAGCGCGGCGCAGGCCGTCGGGCGGCCCGTGAAGTTCGAGTCGCTGTCGGTCGGCCTGTTCCCGCTCCCGTCGATCGAGCTCCACAAGCTCGAGGTCGCCGAGGACCCGCAGTTCGGCACCACGCCGTTTCTGACGCTCGAGACGGGCCGGATCTATCTCAAGCTGCGCCCCCTCCTGTCCGGTCGCGTCGAGTTCGGCGACATCACCCTCGCGCGGCCACGCATCGCGCTCATCCAGAACGCCGAGGGGCGGCTGAACGTGGCCAGCCTCACCCCGCCCGCAGAGTCCAAGACCGCGTCGCGCCAAGGCCGATCGAGTGGCGGCGCCACGGGAGGCGCGGCCGCGGCGATCGTCTCGCGGGTGAAGATCGACAAGGGGCTGATCACGTACGTGACGCGTGGGAAGGGGCCCTCGCAGACTCCGTATCGCGTCGAGGACCTGGACGTCACCGTGACCGGTCAAGGCTCGCAGCTCGCCTGCAAAGGCCCCGTCGCGGCGAGGCCGGGTGAGCTCACCGTCAAGCTGGCCGACGGCATCATCGCGGTGAACGGCGCCACGACCCTGCTCGAGGCGCCCGTCCGCCCCAGGGTCGGCATCGAGGACAAGGACGTCCATAAGCTGGCGGCCGCTGCGGCCGGGCCGACTCCCACGATCGCGGGTCCGATCAAGGGCGACTTCTCGCTCGGCGGCACGCTGGGCGTACCCCGGATCTCCGGCAACGTCGAGCTCGCGAGCGTCAGGGTGACTCGATCGAATCAGGCCTGTCCGGAGCCGAAGCAGCGGACGCTCGCCCTGGGTCTCCTGAAGGTGAGCGGTGCCTCGTGGGACGGCGCGCGGTTCCAGAGCCGACCCGTGACGACCTCCGTCAGTGGCGGTCCGATCAGCACCAACCTGACCCTGACACTCGATCATGGCGCCCACGTGCAGCTGAGCGACCTGGCCATCAAGTCGATGCCGGCCGAGAAGGTGCTCGTGGACTTCCTCTGCGAGGGGTACGCCGTGTCGGGCCCGCTCGACCTCAGCGGCGCCCTCTCGACGAACACGTCGGATCTCCTGAACACCCTCGGCGGCTCCGGCCAGCTGCGGATCGGTCCGGGCAAGGTGGTCGGCCCGCAGGCGATCGCGCTCATCGGCGTGGTCACGAGCGTGGCCGGCGCGGCGTCGTCGGTGCTCGCCGCCGATGTGCCGAAAGCGCTCACGTCGTCGCCGGTCGACTTCGAGTCGATCACCGGGACTTACCAGATCACCAACGGCGTCCTCAGCACGAAGGATCTCCTGTACACGGCCAAGGCGTTGAAGGTGGGTGTCGTCGGGGACTACGGTCTGGCGACCGGACGCATGAACCTCGATCTGCGCGTCGATCACGGACGAGGTGAGGTGCGGGCCAAGGTCACCGGCAACGCCGCGTCACCGTCCGTTCGTATCGATCCGTCCTCGCTCGCCGGGCAGGTCGACCGGGAGAAGGTCGAGGGCGGACTTCAGGACCTCCTCAAGCGCTTCCGCCGCTGAGGCCCGCCGCACGAGCTACGATCTCGTGGCGGTGAAGCGCCCGCCGCCCAGCTTGCCGGCTTCGATCAATCCCACGAAGAACGCGTGAAGCTGCTCGTAGTCCACGTAATGCTGGTGGCCGAATCGCATCTCTCGCCGCGGACGAAGCGCCCGGTGCAGCTCGAGCCGCTTGCGCACGATCGCGCGCCACTCGCCGGATAGATCCTCGGCCTCGATTGCCACGAAGCCCGCGCGCCCCAGGAGCTTGCGGTAGCCCTCGAGCGTTTGCAGGGTCGTGGCCGCCATCCACTCCCAGAGCCGCTGGCGCTCGCGATCGGCAAGACTCGAAAAGGCGATCCAGTCGGTGAAGGCCAGACGGCCTCCGTGGCCGAGCACGCGGTGGCATTCGCCGAGGACCGCCGGCTTGTCGGCGATGTGCAGCAATGCCTCCTGGCTCAGGCAGGCGTCGAAGGCCCCTTCACCAAACGGGAGCGTCGTCGCGTCCGCGCGGACGACCGTCACGCGGGTCTGCTTGACCAGCCGGTTGAGCCTGGCGGCTCCCGCCACACGGCCCGGGTGGAGCTCGAGCGCGACGACCGACGAGCCGCGGCGGCTCGCCAGGAAGCGGGCGGGCCCGCCGAGCCCCGCGCAGATGTCGAGGACGCGGCTCGCGGCGCCGACGCCGGCCCGCCGCGCCAGGATGTCGACGGCGGCGAGTCCACCGTAGTGGTCCTGGTCGAACTCGAAGAGGTCGTCCGCGGTGAGGGAGCCGTCGAGCCCCTGGCCGGCGAGGGCCGCGAGCACGTGGGCCTCGCTGATCGGATGGCCGTCGTAGTAGTCTCGCACGCGCTCCGGGGTGCCTTGAAGCATGGCCGTGGGTATGGTAAAAGCAAACCGGTTTCATCACACCTTTTGGCGAGGGAAGACCATGGGTACCGGAGGCCGAGGCGGTCTCGAAGACATCGTCGTATCGACGTCGGACATCTGCTTCATCGACGGGAAGGAAGGCCGTCTCGTCTATCGCGGCTACGACGTCAATGACCTCGTCGAGCATTCTTCCTTCGAGGAAGTGATCTTCCTCCTGTGGCACGGCGGGCTCCCGAGCAAGAAGGAGCTGCTCGCCCACACCAAGGCGCTCAGCGCCACCGCCAACCGCAAGCTCCCGCCGGGGATCGTGTCGCTCCTGAAGGCGCTGCCGAAGAAGACCACGCCGATGGAAGTCCTGCGCACGGGAGTCTCGGCCCTGTCGGCGTACGATCCCGACGCCGCCGACAACTCCAAGGACGCCACGGCCCGCAAGGCGCTGCGACTGACCGCCCAGATGCCGACCCTGGTCGCCGCCTGGGAGCGGATCCGCCGAGGCAAGGCGCCCGTCGCGCCGAACCCGAAGCTGAATCTCGCGGCGAACTTCCTCTATATGCTGACCGGGAAGAAGGCCACGCCGCTCGCGGTCAAGACGTTCGACGTGGCGCTGATCCTCCACGCCGACCACGAGTTCAACGCCTCGACCTTCGCGGCCCGCGTGACGGCCGCGACGATGTCGGATCTCCACTCCTCGATCGTCTCGGCGATCGGCGCGCTCAAGGGGCCGCTCCACGGCGGCGCCAACGAGCAGGTGATGCTGATGGTCCAGAAGATCAAGTCGCCCGCAAACGCCGACGCCTGGATCCGCAAGACGCTCGCCGATCACGGGCGCGTCATGGGCTTCGGCCACCGCGTCTATCGCGTCGAGGATCCGCGGGCCAAGCACCTGCACCGGCTGGCCGAAGAGCTCGGCAAGCAGGCGGGGGACACCAGCGCCGTGCAGATCCTGGACACGGTCGTGCGGGTCGTCGGTGAGCAGAAGCGCATCTTCCCGAACGTCGACCTCTATTCCGGCGCGGCCTACTCGTCGATGGGCATCGCGACCGACCAGTTCACCCCGATCTTCGCGATGAGCCGGGTCGCCGGCTGGGCAGCACACGTCATGGAGCAGCACGCCAACAACCGGCTGATCCGACCGCGCGCGGAGTACACGGGCCCGACGCACGCCACGTACGTCCCGGTCGACCGCCGCTAGCGAGGCTGTGCGCGCAGCACCACGCGTCAGCCTCGTGATGGCCGTGTTCAATGGGCTCGCGCACACGCGGGCCTGTCTCGAGAGCCTGCGCGCCACCACCGAGCCCTTTCGTCTGGTCGTCGCGGACAACGGCTCCAGCGACGGCACCCGCGAGTTCCTCGATCGCTTTCCGTATCCGTACCCGCTGACCGCGACGCACGATGAGACCAACGGCAACGTGATCGCGGCGCTCAATCGCGCCTGGCGGCTCACCGACACCGAGTTCGTCTGCCTCCTGCACAACGACACCGAGATGGTCGAGCCGGCGTGGCTTTCACGGCTTCTCGCCGCCCTGGCCGAGCCCGACGCCGGTCTGGCCGGCCTCTACGGCGCCAAGCGGCTGCGAGCCAGCGGCCGGCTCGTGGGACGGACGGTGGTCCACAGCCTGCTCCCGAGGCCGACCGTCAAGGCGCCCTGGGAGGACGTGGCCTTCGTCGACGCGGTCTGCCTCTGTATCTCCCGCCGGCTCCTGGATTCGATCGGTGGCCTGGACGAGGGCTACGGCTTCTATCACGGCATCGACCGCGATCTGTCGCTGGCCGTCGTCGAGCACGGCCGCAGGTGCCTGATCGTCCACGCTCCGTTCTGGCACCACGGCGGCAAGACGCGCACACGGGGCTTCGAAGCCGACCCCGCTCTCGAGCGGACGGATCTCGCGCGTCGTGACTCGGCGCTCGCCCGGTTCGCCGGAAAGTATCGCCACCGCCTGCCGTGCGACGTTCGCGGCCCGCGGGAGCGCGTGCGCGACTGGCTGAGGACGCGCCTGGCGTGACCACGCTCAGGATCGGCATCGTCGGCGCGCGGTTCGCGGCCGAGCTTCACGCGACGAATTACCGGCCGCTTCTCGGCCCACGCGTCGAGCTGGCGGCCGTTTGCTCCCGCACGCGGGGCCAGGCCGAGGACTTCGCCCGGCGTCATTCCATCCCGCGCGTCTTCACCGACTACCGCACGCTCGTCGCGTCGCCCGACGTGGACGTCGTCGACATCTGCGCGACGACGGACAGCCACCACGAGATCGCGATCGCGGCGGCGCGGGCCGGCAAGCACGTCATCGTCGAGAAGCCGCTGACCGGCGCCTTCTGCGAGGCCACCGAACCCCGGGACGTGATGCTCGCCACCGCGCTCGCGAACGCCGACCTCGTGCTCGAGGCCGTCGCCAAGGCGGGCGTGATTCTCTGCTACGCCGAGGACTTCGTGTACGCCCCGCCGGTGGCGAAGCTCCGGCGGCTGCTCGCCGCGAGCGGGGGCGCGATTCTCGAGCTGCGCGCCGAGGAGAGCCACTCGGGCTCCCACGCGGCGTACGCGAGCCGCTGGAGGAGCGCGGGGGGCGGCGCCCTCTTGCGAATGGGCTCGCACCCGATCGGCGCCGTGCTCCACCTCAAGCACTGGGAGGGTCTGCGGCGCCGCGGTCGCCCGATCAGGACACGCGCGGTCTTCGCGGAGGTCGCGAACCTCACGCGGCTGCCGGCGGTCGCCGCGCTCAAGCGGCACATGTCGACCCGCGCCGAAGACGTCGAGGACTGGTCAGTGGCCGTGCTCACGTTCGAGGACGGCACGATGGCGACGATTCATTCCAACGACATCACGCTGGGCGGCGTTCGCAACGTCGTGACCGCGTACCTGACGAACGCGGTGATCCAGGCGAACATCAACCCGAACAATACCTTGACGGTCTACGCTCCCGACGCCGCCGTCTGGGGCGACGAGTATCTCACCGAGAAGGTCGAGACCAAGGCGGGCTGGCAGTTTCCGAGCCCGGAAGAGGACTGGATGCGCGGATACCCGCAAGAGCTGGAAGACTTTGTCGGCGCGATCAGCGAACGGCGCGAGCCGCTCTCGGGCGGGCTCCTGGCCCGCGAGGTGGTGGAGGTGATCTACGCGGGCTACGTCTCGGCGGCGACCGGTCGCCGCGTCGAGTTGCCGCGGCCATGATCCCCTTCGCGAAGGGCCACGGGCTCGGCAACGACTACATCGTCATCGACGAGAAGGACCTCCGCGCGCCGCTCTCGATCAAGGCGATCGCCCGCATCTGTGACCGGAACTGGGGCGTGGGCTCGGACGGCATTCTTCTGCTCGTGCCCACGCAGCGCGCCGATTTCGGGCTGCGCATCTTCAACCCGGACGGGAGCGAAGCGGAGAAATCGGGGAATGGTCTCCGGATCTTCGCGAAGTACCTCTGGGACCACGGCCGCACGAAGAAGCCGACGTTCACGGTCGACACGAAGGGCGGCCTCGTGGAGTGCCAGTGCCGGGTCGAGGCGGGGCGGATGGGCTTCGTCACGGTCGAGATGGGGCGCGCGACCTTCCGGGCCCCGGAGATCCCGATGAACGGTCCGGACCGCGACGTTGTCGGCGTCCCGCTCCAGCTCGGAAACGGGACCACCGTGTCCGTCACCGCGGTGTCGGTCGGGAACCCGCATTGCGTCACCTTCGTCGAACGGCTCGACGAGGCCGAGTGCCGGCGGCTCGGTCCCCTGATCGAGAACCATCCGGCGTTTCCCAACCGGACCAACGTGCAATTCGCGCGGGCCTCGGCGCGCGATCAGCTGGACATCCTCATCTGGGAGCGGGGCGCCGGCTACACCCTGGCGTCCGGGACCTCGTCGTGCGGCGCGGCGTCCGCGGCCGTCAAGAACGGGCTCTGCGCTCACGGCCGGGTCAAGGTCCGCATGCCCGGCGGCGAGCTCACGATCGAGGTGCGGCCGGACTGGTCGCTCCGTCTGGACGGTCCGGTCGAGGAGGTCTATCAGGGAACGCTCTCCGCCGAGTTCGCCGCCTCGCTATGAAGCGGGTTTGCGTTTTTTGCGGCGCCGCGGAGGGGGCGCGCCCGGCCTACGCCGAAGCGGCGCGGCGGCTCGGGGCCGAGCTGGTCGCGAGAGGCCTCGGCTTGGTGTACGGCGGCTGCGCGATCGGGATGATGGGCATACTCGCCGACACGGTGCTGGCCCACGGGGGCGAAGTGATCGGCGTCATCCCGAGCCGGCTGGCCTCGCGCGAGCTGGCCCACGCGGGACTGACCGAGCTGCGTGTCGTCGACTCGATGCACGAGCGCAAGGCGACGATGGCCGCTCGATCGCCTCGCGGCCTGGCGCGCGCCGGAAGCCCTGCGCGCCTGAGTCAGCCGCGGCTCCGGGCCGGGCGCGCACGCGTCGGCGCGAGCCGGGCCAGCGCCGGCATCTGCGCGAGCTGCTCCGCGGAGAGCTCCTTCCAGATGATCGCGGCCGGCCTCCGGTGCCGGCGCCGAACGCGGATCACGCGCTCGGGCGTGACGACGACGTCGAGCGGGACGTCGTGGGCCGTCATCGGGATCGCTGCTGCGAGGACCTGGAGCTCGTGGACCGTGGTGACGACCGGCGTGTCGTCGTCGACGAGACCGAGCGAGCGTGCGAGCGCGAACTCGAGGTCGCTGTAGCCTCCGCCCTTGCCGAGGCGCGCGCCGCTCTCGTTGACCGCGACGCTGCCGGCCACCACGAGATCGATCCGACCGATCTGCGCGGGCGATACCGGCACGCCGAGCGCGGCGGCGCCCTTGATCGTCGCCGCCTGCGCGAGCTTTCCCTGGAGCGCCCGCGGATCCAGACGCAGGAAGCAGCGCTCGGCCCGCAGCCGCGGCACCGCCATCACCACCGTCTTGCCTTGCCGCAGGGCCGCCAGGCGAACGGCCCGCTGGGGAGCGTCGGGATTGCACTTGATGCGGCGCGCCGCTTGCCATTCCGGGAGCTCGATCAAGCGTCGTGCGGCCTCCTCGGCGCCGGCGAAGTTCGGGATCCGGTCGTGCAGGGGCAGGGGAAACCGGCCGACGCCGCGCTCGGTCAAGAGCGCCCAGACGCGCTCACGGATCTCGGGCTTCCCGCTCAGGCTCTCGCGCTCCGCGCAAACGCATCAGCGACCTTCACGGCGCACCATCCCGCCGCGACCGCGCACGCGAGTCCCAGGACCAGCGCGAGCACGCCGTCGGACACCGAGGGCAGCGCGTGGCTCAGCGCCGGCAATCGTCCGAGCACACCCGCGGAGGTCACCACCAGAGCCAGACCGAACAGACTCGCGGCGATCCGCCAGCGCCGTACCGGATCGGCAACGGTCATCAGCGCCGCCGGCAGCAACGGAATCCAACGCAGGACCATCGAGCGCCCGGGCACGACCCCGTTGCGGCGAGCCATCTCGTGGGCCACCGCGACGGGGGACGTCGGATCGGCCGCGATCGCCTCCCCGATCGTCGAGGTCGGCTCGAGCAACGCGAAGCCGACGTCCCCGATCAGCAGGATCGAGATCTGCACGACAAGGGCGCCGATCGCCAGGGCGAGCGGCATGCCACGACTCGGCGCGAGACGCGCGGCCAGGACGAGCGCGAACGTGAAGGCGAGTGCGCCGAGGATCGGGAATGTGAAGAAGAAGACGGAGCCCCGATGGAACGCGGTCTGGACCGACTGGTCCACGAGGATGTAGAACGTGCCGAGCAGGAACACTCCGCTCGCCGCGAGCGCCGTCCAGCGCTGCCACCCTGCGTCGTACACCTCGCGCGCGATCAGGAGACCGCCGAGGTTCGAGACCTGGGAGCCCGCGAGGCCCAGCAGGTGGGGCGGGCTCCAGAGGGTCACGTCGAGTCCGAAGAGGCGATGCCAGAGGTCGTCGATCGGCGCCGCCAGGATGACGATCGCCATGCCCCACCAGGTCAGGTGAAAACCGCGGGTGGCGCGGAGCCCAGCGATCGTGACCGTGCCCGGCGACGCGGTGCCGCGCGCGCGCCACGTCTCGATGACGAGCATGCCGAACGAGATCGCGCACGCGACGACGACCGATGCATAGGTCATGACGTGCGGGGCGATCCAGAACGAGTCGCGACCGATGACGAGATGCCAGCGGATGTCCCAGCCCACGCCCCAGCCTCCGACGAGCCTTGCCGCGAGCAGCGCCCAGAGCGCGCAGCGCCGAAGGGTCATCCGCACGACGCCATGATACACTGCGCGCCGCAGTGATTGCCTCGTGGTGCTGGGACCTCATCGAGCCGTATCTCAAGCGCAACCTGATCAATCGCGGCCTCGCGCGCCCCACCCGCCGGGAGATCCTCGAAGAGTTCGCGCGCGTGTGGCCCGATTTCACCGCGACCATCGGGGTTCAAGAGCCCTGGGCCGGAACGATCCGCTTCAAATGGCTGATACGCTTGCCCTCGGGCGAGATGGACGCGTTCCTGGAAGACCCGACGGGCTGGATCGGCGGCCGCTACGGCGGCGGCAAGTTCAAGATGAACCTGCATCACGGCTTGCACTTCGTGAACACGCGCAACTTCAAGCCCGAGGGCGAGCCGCAGTGGAAAGACTCACCGGCGCTCGACGTGGACGCGTGAGGGCGCCCGTCGGAGGGGAGAGACACGTCGATGCCGAGTGACGAGACGCGGCGGGTGCTGAACCTCTTCAGCGTGGCGGTGACCAGCCTCGAGGACGCGATCGACAACCGGGCGCCGCTGGACGAGGTCATGAAGTGGGATCGGGAGGTCGCCGAGCGCACTCGCGAGACGCTCGCGCTCGTCGAGCGCTTGCGGAGCCGGCGGATCGCGTGATGGTGGTGCGGGCCGACGCCTCCGGTGTGGCCGTCGACCTCGCTCGGCCCCCTCGGCGAATCGTCTCGCTCGTCCCGAGCATCACCGAGACTCCCTGCTCCCTGGGCCTCGCCGACGCGCTGGCCGGCAGCACCTCCTATTGCGTGGAGCCGCACGCGATCGTCAGTGGCAAGACCCGCATCGGCGGCGAGAAGAATCCCGATCTCGAGAAGATACGGCGACTCGAGCCCGACCTGGTCATCGCGAACATCGAAGAGAACCTGCGCGACCACGTCGAGACGCTCAGATCGTGGTCGATCCCGGTCTGGGTCACGTATCCACGCACAGTGGCCGACGGCATCCAGCTGATCGCGGACCTGGGCGCGGTGACGAGCACCGAGGCACGCGCGGCCGAGATTCTCGGGCAGATCGAGCCGCTCTACGACCGCGTCGTCAGCGCGGCGGCCCGGCGGCCGCCGGTCGCCGTGTTCTACCCGATCTGGCGCGGGCCGTATATGACGATCAACCGCGATACGTACATCCACGACATGCTGAGGGTCTGCGGGGCGCGAAACGTGTTCGCCGAGCGGCCGGAACGGTACCCGACAGTGACCCTGGACGAGATGGCGGCCCGGCGACCGGCGGTGATTCTGCTCCCCGACGAGCCGTTTCGATTCAGACGCGCGCACCTCGCCGATTTCGCAGGATACGTGGACGTGCCCGCGGTGCGGGGCGGGCGGATTCATCTCGTCGACGGCAAGCCCTTCTCGTGGCACGGACCGCGGATCGCGGAGGCCTTGAGGGCGCTGCCTCGGTTGATCGATCCGGCCGCTACGACTTCTTCTTGAGCGGCAGGATCCAGTCG
>Ga0066667_10001030_pt1 | contig 10131 bp, 10 predicted proteins | sample GraSoiAngelo_116_FD_133943 | JGI IMG/M metagenome (GOLD analysis project Ga0066667, IMG submission 133943) | Grasslands soil microbial communities from the Angelo Coastal Reserve, California, USA - 14_0903_16_30cm | ecosystem: Environmental > Terrestrial > Soil > Grasslands | place: USA...
GACCGCGAGCTGGCAAAGCTCGAGCGACTGGCTGTTCCTCGGTTTCGTGGCCGCGTTCGCGGTCAAGGCGCCGCTCTTCCCGCTGCACGGCTGGCTGCCGGATGCGTATCGCGAGTCGCCGCCGGAGGTGTCGGCCGTCTTGAGCGGCATCGTCTCGAAGGCGGCGATCTACGGCTTCATCCGCATCGCGATCACGAAGTTCCCGGAGCCGACGAAGGACTTCCGGACGGTGATCCTCGTTCTTGCGGCCGTGGGACTCGTCTACGGCTCGCTACTCGCGTTCCGCGCGCCCGACATCCGCGGAGTGATCGCCTACTCGTCGCTTGCGCAGCTCGGGTTGATCACGTTCGGGGTCTTCGCGGTCAACGACCTCGGGCTGAATGGCGCTGTGCTGCAAATGGTCAATCACGGCCTGATCACGGGCTCGCTGTTCTTGCTCGCCGGCGGAATCGAGCGGCGTGCAACCACCGGCGAGTTCGCGCGGCTGGGTGGTTTCGCCCGAGGACGGCCGATCCTGGCGACCGTGCTGATGACGACCGGGATCATCGGCTTGGCGGTGCCCGGCTCCTCCGCGTTCGCGGGCGAGTTCGCGATCCTGGCCGGTGTCTTCAGCCGCGGCTGGGGCTATTCGGTGGTCGGCGCGGTCGCGATTGTGCTGGCGGCGATGTACATGCTGCGGTTGATCTCGGCGGTGCTGCACGAGCGCGTCGGGCCGGCGGTGGCGCCGGAGGCTTTGGATCTACGGCCCGGCGAGCTCGGGGCGATCGTGCCACTGCTCGCCTGCCTGCTCGCGTTGTCGGTTTGGCCGGCTGCGATCACAGAGAGATCATTCGCCGGAGATCGCGCTGCGAGCGCAGTTACCAACCAGTTTCGAGTGGCAGCGGGCCGACCAAGGCTCGATTACATCCTCGTCGGCCGCAGCGTCGGCTCCGAACAACAACACGCGTGCCTGAAGAAGTACCGGCAGGCTCTCAAGGCCGGCCGCTATGGCGAGGCGTCCTCGCTAGCGGAGACCTGCTAGATGATCCCGCGCCCGCACGTCGACTGGTTCGCGCTCGCGCCGGAGCTGGTGCTGCTCGGCGCCATGGCATTCGCGCTGATGGGCGCCGTGTTGCTACCGCGAGAGAACCGGCGCGACTTCGGCGCGCTCGCTGCGGCGCTCGGCTTCGCCGGCGCGTTCGTCTACGCGATCGTCGTCTACGTCCACACGCCGGACGTCCACAGCGTGATCGCCGACTCGGTCCGCCGTGACCGCTTCGGGGCGCTGGCGCAGGTGATCGTGTGCGGAGCCGGCCTGCTCACGGTCGGCGTCTCGTACGCCGAGCGGATGCGAGACGAGCACATCGCGGAGTACTACGCCGTGCTTGCGGCCGCGGGCGGCGGCATGTGCTTCCTCGTCACCGCAAACAACCTGATGACGCTCTTCCTGGGGTTGGAGTGGTTCTCGATCTCGCTCTACATCCTCTGCGCGATCGACCGGGAGCTCGAGGGTTCGCTCGAGGCCGGCCTCAAGTACCTGATCATCGGCGGATTCGGCTCGGCGGTGCTGCTGTTCGGCTCGGCGCTCGTGTACGGCGCGACCGGCGAGCTCGCGTTCAATCGCATCTCCGCGGCGATCGGCGACCAGCACCTGTCCGGCGACGCGCTCCTCGTCGCGGGTCTGGCGATGATCATCGTCGGGCTCGGCTTCAAGGCGTCGGCGGCGCCATTTCACATGTGGACGCCCGACGTCTACGAGGGCGCGCCGACGCCCGTCACCGGGTTCATGGCTGCGGCAACGAAGACAGCCGCGCTCGTGCTGACGCTACGGGTTCTCCGCGAGGCCTTCCCGCAGGAAGCCCACCTCTGGACGATCGCGCTCGCGGCGATCGCCTGCGCCTCGCTCCTGATCGGCAACCTCGCCGCGCTCGTCCAGCGAAGCGTCAAGCGGATGCTCGCCTACTCCTCGATCTCGCACGCCGGCTTCATGCTGATCCCGATCGCGGCGAACAACGCGATCGGCGCCCGGGCGCTCCTCTACTACCTGATTCCTTACTCGGCGATGTCAGTCGGCGCCTTCGCCGTTGTCGCGGCGCGGGAGCGGGAATTGGCGGCGCCGGTGACGCTCGACAACCTCGCCGGCATGGGTTGGGAGCGGCCGCTGCTCGGCGTCGCGATGGGCACGTTCATGTTCGGCTTTGCCGGCCTGCCGCCGACGGGCGGCTTCGTCGGCAAGTTCTACGCCTTCTCGGCCGCCTACAGACACGGCTGGACCTGGCTCGTGATCGTCGGCGTCGTTGCGACCGCCGTCAGCCTTTACTACTACCTGGCCGTCGTCCGTGCGATGTACATGAGGCCGGCCGCGGAGTTGCAGCTGAGCCCGACCCCGGTCGCCGGCGGGGCACCGCCTCGGGACGCCCTGCTGCAGACGTCGGTCCTGCTCGCACTCGGAGCCACGGTCGCCTCGTTCGTCGCCGTGGAGCCGCTGATCCACGTCGCGAAACACGCCGCGAGCGCGCTGCCGTTCTGAGCTTAGTAACAGACTGTTACTAACAAGGACCGCTCCGGGCTGAGGACGTGGTCGCACCCAAACGCCAACGAAAGCGTGCAGTTAAGCCGGACGCGTGCAGGCAGTCCCGGCCGAAATCCTTGTAACAGGCTGTTACTTGGACGACCCGGCCCGCAGTTCGGCCGCGAGCGCGGCCAGGGCCTGCAGACAGAAGACGAGGACGCACGCGATCAGCGCCGAGCGAGCCACCGCCGGGACGGAGGCGTCGCCCACCGACGGGGCCCGCGCGCCGGTTGCGACCAGCAACAGAGCCAGCACAACTGCCCACCCATAGACGAGGGCCGGCTCGCCCTTGCCGTCGAGCCGCTCGGCGACGCTGCTCAGGCCGGCGATCGCCGTCACCGGCACGGCGACGAGCAGCGCGTCGAAGGCGAGCGAGTGGGCGCCGAAGTGGTCAGCGAGGACCGCGGCGAGGACGAGGGCGATCGGAGCCAGACGAGCGAAGATGCTTACGCATTCGCCGGACGGCGCATACCTCCTCCGTTACGCTCGCGAAGTCAAGGAGGAGGTTGAATGCCGGACGTCTCTGTCACCTGGCTCGGCCACGCGACATTTCGAGTTGACAGTCCCAACGGCAAGCGCGTCTATGTGGACCCCTGGCTCGATAATCCGAAGTGTCCTGACGGCGAGAAGGAACCTGAGCGGGCCGACGTGATCGCGATCACGCACGGCCATTCCGACCACGTCGGCAACGCCGTCGACATCTCGAAGCAGTTCTCGCCGGAGATCGTCGCGATCGTCGAGCTGAAGAGCTGGCTCGGCGACCAGGGGGCCGAGGTCGGCGAGATGCCCGGCCCGAACAAGGGCGGCACGGTCGATATCGACGGGATCAAGTTCACGCTGACGAACGCGTTCCATTCGAGCGCGAGCGACGACGGTGACTACCTCGGTGAGGCAACCGGAATCGTGGCCGAGTTCGAGAATGGAACGAAGCTCTACTTCGCAGGCGACACGTGCGTCTTCGGCGATATGCAGCTGATCGGGCGGATCTACGCTCCCGACGTCGCCGTCCTGCCGATCGGCGGGCATTTCACGATGGACCCCCGCGAGGCCGGCGTCGCGCTGGAGTTGCTGGGCACGCAGCGCTGCATCCCGTGCCACTACGGGACGTTCCCGCTGCTCGCCGGCACGCCCGACGAGCTGCGGCAGCACGCGCCCGGCGTCGAGGTGCTCGCCATGGAACCGGGGGAGACGATCACGGTTTGAGAGAGCGCTGGTTCGGGGCGACGGGTAAGCGGGTGCCCGAGCTCGCGCTCGAGGGCGACCCGCTCGTTCCGCTCGACGAGGCGCTCGTGCTCGACGACGTCTCCGACGATGCGAGGCTCCGGCAGGCACACGCTGAAGGAACGCCGGTCGTCATCCGGGCCGACTCGCCGGAGAAGATCCTGGCGGCCCTGAAGCGGCCCGAAGTCGCAGCCGTGCTCGTGCCCGCCGACAAGCCCGAGCTGATCGAGCTCGACCTGCGCGAGCTGACATATGGCTAGAACGATCACGACCTACTCGATCGCCGCCTGCGATCTCGACGCGAGCCAGTGGGGCGTCGCGACGCAGTCGAAGTTCCTCGCCGTCGGCTCGGTCGTCCCCTGGGCGGAACCCCAGGTCGGTGCGATCGCGACCCAGGCCTACGCGAACCCACGCTACGGGCCCCAGGGGCTGAGGCTGCTGCGTGAGGGGCTCGCGGCCGAAGAGGTTGTCGAGCGGCTGACCACCGGGGACGAAGGACGGGACCACCGCCAGCTCGGTGTGGTCGACCGTGAGGGGCGCAGCGCGAGCTTCACCGGCGCCGAGTGCCTCGAGTGGGCCGGTGGCAGGACCGGCTCCTGCTACGCCGCCCAGGGCAACATCCTCGTCTCGGCGGAGACGGTCGATGCAATCGCCGAGACCTTCGAGTCCTCGGCGGGCACCCTGGCCGAGCGCCTACTCGATTGCCTCGACGCCGCCCAGGCTGCCGGCGGCGACCGCCGCGGCCAACAGTCGGCGGCACTGCTAGTCGTCGAGCAGGACGGCGGCTACGGAAAGCTCTCGGACACGGTCGTCGAGCTCCGGGTCGAGGACAACGAGCGGCCGCTCGAGGAGCTTCGCCGGCTCTACCGCTTGCATGAGGCGCTCTTCGGCGAGACGCCGCGGGAGGAATGGCTCACGGTCGACGAGGCTCTGGCGGACGAGCTGCGCGAGCGGCTCGCGAAGCTCGGCTACGACGGCGAGCTGGAGGATGCGTTCAACCGCTGGGCAGGCAACGTCAACCTCGAGGAACGCGTGGACGGAATCGCGCAGATCGACCCGGTCGTGCTCGAGGAGCTGCGGGAACTGACGTGACCGCGGCGGCGCTCGCGATGCCGACCAAGAAAGGCCTTGGCGGCTTTGCCGGCAAGGCCGCTAAACCCGGCAATCGGGGAGCCGTGTTTTCATGACTGAGGAAAGCCGATGAGCGACGGCTACCAAGTCGCACACATCGATGAGCTCGAGGAGCTGCCGATCAACGACGGCGAGTTCGTCTGGCGGCCGATCCGGCGCCGCTTCGGGATCACGGCCTTCGGCACGAACGCCTACACGGCGCAGGCCGGGCAGCGCGTGATCGAGGAGCACAACGAGCGGGGCGGCCACGAGGAGATGTATGTCGTCCTGCGCGGCCGCGCGACCTTCGCGCTAGGCGACGACGAGGTCGATGCGCCGGCCGGCACGATCGTCTTCGTCCGGCCGGACACGAAGCGGGGCGCGATCGCTGCCGAGGACGGTACGGCGGTGCTGGGCGTCGGCGCCAAGCCCGGCGTCGTCTTCGAGGCGTCGCCTTGGGAGGACGTTTTCGTCGCCAACTCGTACGCGGACATGGGCAATCTGGAGGGGGCGCGCGAGCTGATCGCGGACGTGCTCGCCCGGCGGCCCGACGACTGGAAGGGCTATTTCAACGCGGCGTGCCTGGAGGCGCGCCTGGGCGACCGCGAGCTCGCGCTGGAGTACCTCGGACGTGCCGTCGAGCTAGGGCCGGAGCAAGCCCGCGAGTACGCGCAGACCGACTCCGACTTCGACTCGATCCGCGGGGAGCCGCGATTCGTAGCGCTGCTTCGAGCTTCGTAGCGCCGACTCACCTTCAGCCGGGTTTAGACGGCCGCACCGGCAAAGCCGGCACGGCCTTTAGGTCGGCATCGCAAGCGACGCCTCCGTTCGTCTCATTGGTCTCCGGGCAGCCGGATCCCAGCGGCTAGCTCGCGCAGCGCCGGCACCGGATCGCCCTCAGGGCGCGCGAGCAAGAGCACGGCACCGTAGCCATCGGTTCCCGTCAGCGAGTCGACCAGCAGCTGCAGCCCCAGCGCGAGCGCAAAGGCCTTGTGCGCCTGCTCGCCGCCGAAGGGGACGAGCTCCTCCGGCGCGGCCGCGCCCGTGAGGATGTCGCCGTGCGTGACGGCACCCATCGAGACGTCCGCGACGATCGGCCTGCCGTTCGAGCTCGGGATCGCGAGCGCAAGCGGGTTCGTGCCGGCGAACTTCGGCCCACCGGCCGGCGCCCCGAGCCGGGCCGGTGAGGTCGCCGTCAGCGCGGCGACGAAGCCGCCCTCGGCGAGCTTCCGCACCCAGTAGCCCAGCATCCCGGTCGGAAAGCAATGCGCGGCGACGATCACCCGCGCTCGCTCCGGCGGATCGGCGAGCTGCGCCTGGACGATCGCCGCGAGCGTCAGGTAGCCGAGCGCCCCGCGACCGTCCCAGCGCTCGTAGCCACCCTCGGCGATCTCGACCTCGGGCCGGGCGGTCGGGTCGAGATCCGGCAGCGTCGCCAGCCAGTCGACGCGCGAGAGACCGTGGCCGGTGCGGCCCCGCCGCTCGGCGTCCAGGAAGTGGTCGGCCAGCGTCTGCGCGTCCTCGGGCGAAAACCCGAGCGCGCGAAGCTTCCCGACTACGTCGCTCAGGAGAGAACCGGCAGCGCCTTCACGAAGCCGACGCCCTGTTCGCGGCGCGTCTCGGCGATCGCCTCGGCAACGGCCGAGATCGCGGCCGCGGCGGGCGTGTCGGGCCTCGCCGTCACCAGCGGCTCGCCTGCGTCGCCGGCCTCGCGGAGTGACGGGTCGAGCGGAACCCTGCCGAGCAGCGGCACGTGCAGGTCGTCGGCGAGCTCCTGGCCCCCGCCCGAGCCGAAGACCTCGCCGCTCATGTTCTCGACCACGCCGAGCAGGCGCATGTTCGTCTTCTGCGCCATCAGTGCCGCCCGGGCGGCGATCTCTTGCGCGAGCGGCTGCGGCGTCGTCACGATCACGGCCTCCGCGCGCGGCAGGAGCTGGCCGAGCGAGATCGAGACGTCGCCGGTGCCCGGCGGCATGTCGACGACGAGTGTGTCGAGCTCGCCCCAGTGGACGTCCGAGAGGAACTGCTCGAGCGCGCGATGGAGCATCGGCCCCCGCCACATAACGGGCGAGTTGTCCTCCAGGAAGAAGCCGATCGACATCAACTTGAGGTTGTCTTTGACGGGCGGCACGATCATCCGGTCGACGACGACCGGTCGCTGGCGGATCCCGAGCAGGTGCGGGATCGAATGGCCGTAGACGTCGGCGTCCAGGATCCCGACGCGCTGACCCTGCGCGCCAAAGGCGGCGGCCAGATTGACCGTTAGAGACGACTTCCCGACGCCGCCCTTGCCGCTCGCGACAGCGATCACTCGCGTCGAGCGGTCGAGCGAGATGCCCTTCGTGCGCTCGGTGACGCCGCCGCGAAGCTTGGCGGTCAGCGCCGCCTTCTCATCCGGCGACATGACGTCGAAATCGAGCGAGACACGCTGGACGCCGGCGACCGGCGCCAGCGCCTCGGCGACCTGCTGCTCGAAGCTCGACCTCAGCGGACAGCCGGCGACGGTGAGCGCGATCGTGACGGCGACGTCGCCGCCGTCGATGCGGACGTCGCGAACCATGTCGAGCTCAGTGACCGGCCGACGGAGCTCGGGGTCGATGACCTGCTCGAGCGCCTTCAGGATCTCGTCGCGCGGAGGCTCCACGCCAACGAGCCTAGCAACGCGAAGATAGCTGGATGACTTGGGCAGGCCTCGTCGTGCGGAACCTCTTGCGCCGGCCGGCGCGAACGTCGCTCACCGCCGCCGGGGTTGCGCTCGGTGTGGCGTTGATCGTGGCGCTGCTCTCGGTCACGGCCGGGGCCAAGAAAACAGCGGATCAGTTGATCCACGTCGGGCGAGCCGACTTCGGCCTCTTCCAGGCAGGCGCCTCCGATCTGACCTTGTCGCGCCTGCCGGAAGGTCTCGCGGACGAGGTTGCCCGTCAGCCCGGCGTCGCCGCCACCGGACGGATCTACCTCTACGTCACGAACGCGGGCCTCGTCTTCGGCTTCGCGCGCGGCGAGTTCCCTGCGCAGAGGCTCGTGATCACCCAGGGCAGGCGCGCCGCAGGTGACGAGGCGCTCGTCGGCGATGCGCGGGCCAGGACGAAGCATCTCCATGCGGGCGACACGGTCGCGGTCGGGCGGCGCCGCTTCCATGTGGCGGGCGTCTTCCACACCGGCGATCCGTTCGAGGACGGGGGCCTGGTGCTGCCGCTGCGGGCCGTCCAGCGCCTGGCCGGGCGTCCCGGTGACGTGACGACGATCTCGGTCGCCGTCTCGCTCGGCGCCAGGCCGCACGACGTCGCCCGGCGGCTCGAGCACGTCTTCCCGGGGACGACGGCGGTGACCGAGCCCGGTCAGGTGGTGAAGATCGACACCTCGAGCCGGGTGATCGTCTCGACCGGTTGGATCATCTCGCTGCTCGCGCTGATCGTCGGCGGGATAGCGGTCACGAACACGATGGCGATGTCGGTCTTCGAGCGCGTCCGCGAGATCGGGATCCTGCGTGCTGTGGGCTGGCGGACGACGAGAATCTCGGCGCTGATCGTCTCGGAGGCGGTCGGCATCTGTCTGCTCGCGCTCGCCGTCGGGCTCGCGCTCGGCTATGCGGCGGCGCAGGTCTTCTCCGAGCACGCGGCCGCGGGGCCGCTGCTGCAGCCGGACTTCACGGCCGGCGTCTTTGCGTGGGGGCTTGCCTTCGCACTCGGCGTCGGCGTGCTCGGCGCCGTGTATCCGACCTGGCGGGCCGTTCGCCTCACGCCGGTCGAAGCGCTCCGCCACGAGTAGCGCCGGCTGCGCCTGAAGGACGTGGCCCTGCGGGCCACGTCCTGGAGGACTGTCCCCGCTATCCGGCCCGGCAGGACAGGTGTGGAAGAAATGTCACAGTTTCGTCACACGGAATCAGCGTCCGTTTGCGCGGCTGGCTCTACGCTGCCGTCGCGGAGCCGGAGCACGCGGTCAGCCTGTTGGCTCACGGACTGGTCGTTCGTGACCAACAGCACCGTCATCCGACGCTGGTCCCGCAACCGCAGCAGCAGCTGCAGGATCTCACCGCTCGTGTCGGAATCGAGCGCGCCGGTCGGCTCGTCGGCGAGCAGCAGCCGCGGCTCGTTCGCGAGCGCCCGCGCGATCGCGACGCGTTGGCGCTCGCCGCCCGAGAGGGTCGTCGGCGACGAGTCGAGCCGCTCCGCGAGCCCAACCTCTTCGAGCAGCGCCCGCGACCGGCGCTCTCGGTCGCGCCTGGCGACGCCGCGCCCGATCATCGGGATCTGCACGTTCTCCGCCGCCGAGAGCGTCGGAATCAGGTTGTGGAACTGAAAGACGAACCCAACGGTCGCGGCGCGGTATTCGGCCGCGTCGAGACGCGAAAGTTCCTCGCCGCCGACCACAATCGAGCCCGCGTCCGGCCGGTCGAGTGCGCCGATCAGGTTCAAAAGCGTGCTCTTGCCAGAACCTGAAGGGCCGGTCAGCGCCACGAAGTCGCCGGCGGCGAGCCGCAGCGAAACCGCGGACAGTGCGCCGATGCGACCGCCCTCGAAGGTCTTGCTAACCCCGTCGAGGACGACGTCGACACCGCTCACCGCGGCCGGACCCAGTAGGCGAGCGTCCGTGAGCTCCCACCCGCCTTCACGACGACGCGAAGCGTCAGCCGGTAGCCGCGCGCCACGGCCGGCCACTGGGCGAAGTCCCGGTACCGCCCGGCGAACGGAAAGTTCAGGAGCTTCCTCGTGCTCGTCCCGGCCTCGGCGGGATGCGCGGTCCCGAGCGGATCAACGACCTGAACCGTCAGCCGCCCCCGCAACGGTCGCCCGCGAAGATCGACGGCCCGGACGACGTACCACCACTTCGATCCGACGCGGGGACGATGCGTCCGCGCCGACAGCGACGCGCGGAAGGCAACGGGCCGGGGGCCGGCAGTGCTCCGCGCAGCCGGCGTCCGTCCTTGCTTCCCGCCGCCACACCCACTCGAAGCAACCGCCAGCAGCACAACCGCTCCGAACCGCCGCATGGCGCGATGCTAGACCCCGAGCCGCTCCTTCAACCAGAGGCCGTTCCTGATCGCGAAGCCTTCCCAGTCGTTGTTGAAATACGCGAACACCTCGATCTCGCGTCGCCACGCCTCGAGCCGCCGCGCCCATTCCTCAAGCTCGGACTCGGAATAGTTCCCGCGCCTTCCGCGCGAGCCCGAGTGAAAGCGGACGAACGTCCAGTCGGCGGTCACCTCGTGCGTCTGGAATGGACGCTGAGGATGGTCGCCGATCACGAGC
>Ga0066667_10001032_pt1 | contig 10123 bp, 10 predicted proteins | sample GraSoiAngelo_116_FD_133943 | JGI IMG/M metagenome (GOLD analysis project Ga0066667, IMG submission 133943) | Grasslands soil microbial communities from the Angelo Coastal Reserve, California, USA - 14_0903_16_30cm | ecosystem: Environmental > Terrestrial > Soil > Grasslands | place: USA...
CGGCGAGGCCAGCAGGGCGCCCGTTCGCCGGCGGTTGCGAGCCAGCGCGGACCCGCTCCGGGATCCTCGCCGGTCCGGTCGCCGGGCCGGTGACGCCGGCCGCGCACGCTGTACGGAAACCATGGATGTCCCCTTCTCCGGCCGGATGCGGCTACTACTGGCTGCCCAGTGAACCGGTGAGCGCCTCGTTGTGTTTCGCCAGCGTGGCGGCGACGTCGCCCGTGCCGAAGCGGCTGTCGTTCAGGCGCTGGACCGTGTCGTAGACGTAGAGCCCCTCGACCGCCTTGCTGGTCGACTTGATGTGCCACTCGAGCATCGGCATGCCGAGCCCTTCCGCGACGTGGCGGGCGAGGACGGTCTTGCCCGTCCCGGGCTCGCCCTTGAGGAGAAGGGGACGCCCGAGGGCGATCGCGCAGTTGACGGCGTCGACGAGGGGGCCGGTGGCGATGTAGCCGGGGGTGCCCTGGAAGCGGTGGAAAGTGCCGTTCGTGGTCATCTGTCGAGACGTAGCGGTCGCCGGCAAGTCACGCAAGGGTTCGACGATCACCGCGGCGGGGCGGCTCAGGCGACGCGCCGGACCGGCTTGAGATCGACGTGGGGGAGCCGGACGAGGCGGTGGCCGACCATGTCGACGACCAGCCGCGACTGCTCGAGCGTGATGTAGCCGATCAGCGGCTCGTACAGCCCGTCCTCCGGCGCCATCTCGAGGAAGAGGACCTCGCCCGCGATCGCATCGAAGGCGTCGATCTGGATCCGGACCGGCCCGCATATCTCTCCCTGCACCACGCGGTGGTCCGCCATCTCGGCCTCCACCACGCGCGACATGGGGAGCGCGCCCAACCGCTCCTTCCACACCGCCGGCAGCGTCAGGCAGTACGCGCCCGTATCGACCAGCGCGTCACAGCGGACTTCGCGGCCTGCCTCGATGATGTTGCCGACCGTGACCGACGTGACGATTCGACCCATGCGTCCCTCATCTGGTGAGCGGCGACGACGGAGGATGGGACGCATGGTCGAACCATGCAAGATCCGCTTCCGGCCATCAAGGCACACCCGCGGTGAACCAGGCCGGGTCACGGTGGAGGTCGATCATCGGCCGATCCGGACTCGCTGGGTCTAGGGCTCCCTGCAGCTGAGGCCCGTCCCCATCTGCCGGCAGCCGCAAGTCCCATCGGCGGCCGTTTCCTGACACCGGATCCGCCCGCTCGACGTGCTGACGCAGCTGTTGAACGTGTGCGTGCGGTCGAGGGCGCCGCTGTCCTGTACCCGGACGCTGACTCACTTCGCTAGGAAGAACGCGAGCGTCCGGACTTCGATACTCTCCCGCACGGGTGCGTCTGGCGGAGAGCCTGGATCATCGAACGCGCTGTGCGCCGTGAATCGGGCGCGACCTGGCTCCGAATCGAAGCACTTGAGGAGCATCGCCTCGTCGGCTGCCATCCGCGGGAAGTAGAACCAGGTATGGATCGGGCTCCACCGGAGCGAGTAGATCTCTCCGGTCCGATCGCGATAGCGGAGATCGGTCGAGACGAAATCCTCGGGGCGGATGGTGCGGGCGTCGCACACCGCGAGCGGCGCCTGCTCGACGGGACCGCGGATTGGCTTCCAGACGTTGATGACGGCGAACCGCCCGAGGAGCAGCCGCTCGGCCTCGTCGCCGAGAAGATCGCGTACCCGCTGCGGGCCCGACTGTTCCGTGTAGTCGTTGTGGGCGTAGCGTACGGGTCCCTGTACGCCGCTCTCGCTTCGTTCGGCCCGCGTGGCCAAGCGCAGGTTGTGGTCGAAAGCGACGACGCGCGACGCGCCGGTCACGTCCTTCACCAGCGCCTCGAGCTCGCGGTAGTACACGCCCCTCACGGCATTCTCGTCGTAGAGATCCTCGACCGCCGTCACGTGGCGCGCGAGGGTGAACCCTTCCTGATCCAGCGAGGGCGGTGGGTCGAGACGCCGGGCATCGCGGATCGCCATCGCGTGCCGATCGCCCTTGGTGTTCCGCCACGGCGCGCCCGCGGGTGGGTCGTAGAGGAAAAAGAAGGGGCGCTCGGGCATCGCCGCGAGGTAGTTGATCGTGGCCTCGACCATCGATCAGCCCCCTTGCCCGCGACCGCCCTTGAGACCGCCGGCGCCGTATTGCTCGGCCGGGCCTTCTCCTCCGGGACCGAGACGGCCTTCTGGCCCGAGGTGCCCCTTGCCCGGGACGTGATTCACCTCGACGCGAATCCCGTCCGGATCCTCGAACAGCACGGAGTAGTAGCCGGGCGCGAAGTGCGGGGCGTCCTCGGGCGGGTGCACGACCGTCGCTCGGAGCTCGTCGACGACGAAGCGATGAATCGCCTCGATGTCCTCACGGCCGCGGGCGCGGAAGCACACGTGGTGAAGCCCTGCCCGCAGCTGGTCGAAGCGGCCGCGGCTTTTCGCCTCCGGATCCGCGCGCACGAGGACACCCGTCCGGCTCCCGATGCAGTAGACGAGGTCGTCGCCCTTGATGAGCGTCTTCATCTCGAGGAAGTGGCAGAGCTTCTCCCAGAAGGAGATGCACGCCCCGTCGATCACGGTGAGCTGGATGTGCGCCACGCCGTTCAGTTCGACGCTCATCCTCCGCTCCTTCGCTCAAGCGAGCGGCTCAATCAATAGGGGAATGATTTCACCGCACGCTGTGGCGGTGACCGCGGGAGCCTATCTCGGTGGGCACTTCTTGCGCGGATGGCACTTGACCGGATTGCTCACGCAGGTTGTGCCCCAGCGGAGGGTCCAGGCGAGGGTCGAGTCCGTCCGTTTCCACCGCAGCGGTTCGCCGGCGAGCTCCGGAGACGGGAGAGGCGAGGCCGGAACGGTGGCCTTGGCGATCACGATGACGCTTCTTCCGCCGGTCATCACCTTGAGAATCCTGAGACCTGCGTACGGCGCGGCCGTCGCCCGATCCGAAATGTAGAGGAAGCGGGTGCGGCCGTAGTTCGCCTCGAACATGTCGGCGGGCACGCTGGCGCTGAAGAGCGCGCTCCCGCTCGCATCGTCGAGCTCGATCGTCATCCCGCTCCGATCCGGCTCCACCGGCATCCTCGGCTGGAACGATGCCCTGGCCACCAGGCGGAAGCCCGACCGACCGTGCCGTGTCAGAGAGAACTTGGTGATCGCCATCTCGACCGCTGAGTCACCCACCACGTCGGCGCCAGTCAGGGCGGCGCCGGGTACCTGACAGACCCCCGTCACGCACAGCCGGCCCGTGGCGCACGGGTCGCCGTCGTCGCACGGCGCGCCGTCTTGGAGCGCGACGTGCGTGCATCCCGTTGCGGGGTCGCACGAGTCGACCGTGCACGAATTGCCGTCGTCGCACTGGCTTGCCGTCGTGCAGCCCAGCGCCACGGTCGTGGTCGGCGAGGTCGAGGTCGTCGTGCTTGTCGTCGAACGAGTCGTGGAGGTGGAGGACGTCGAGTGCGTCGTGGAGGTGGAGGAGGAGGTGGTGGTCGTGATCGGCGGCCGCGTCGTTGTGGACGTCGTACGGGGCGTCGTCGTCGAGGTGGTGGACGAGGTCGAGGTCGTCGTGCTTGTCGTCGAACGGGTCGTGGAGGTGGAAGACGTCGTGTGGGTCGTGGAGGTGGAGGAGGAGGTGCTGGTCGTAGTCGGCGGCCGCGTCGTGGAGGTGGTGGACGAGGTCGTGGTTGTCGTGAGCTGAACGGGAAGCGTCAGCTCGTTCGAGAGAGCGCTCTCGGTCCCGTCGCTCGCGTACGCCGTGACCGTAAAGGCATGCCCGACGGCCGCGTCGAGCCCGCCCACGTCGGAGCTCATGGTGCCATCGCCTGCCAGGGTGGGCATTCCCGCGTTGATGGGAGCGCCGTAGGTTCCGGTGAGCGTTCGTGCGTAGACGTGGTAGCCGACCACGCCTGGGCTGGTGCTCGGTTGCCACTGCACCATCGCCGTGAACGTCACCGCCTGCGCCAGGGTCGGGACGACCCAGAATAGGCCGCCCACCCATCGCAGGCTCCGCATCCCCGCCAACATCATGTGCTGGGCGGTTCATCAAGAATCGGTCCAGCCTCGCAGCGCCATTTTGCGTGTGATTGCGAGCCCGCCGGTGGAAGAAGCGTTGCTTTCTAGACGGAACCGGACAAGGCTGGCCGCGGCGCACGGCGTTCATTGCGGAGGGTGGGTGCGCGAATGCTCGGGCAGACGGCCAGGCGAAACGCGTGATGCTCTTCACCTCGGAGCCCGCACCCGAACGACGAGGAGCAGCCGGCCGTGACCGTGGCCACCCGAGTAGGGGGGTTGCCTGAGATGTTGCCGGTCCTCTATGCAACGCCGAGCATGTGGACGCGCGACCTCGCCTACGCGGTTGCTACTGAACGTGCGTCGAGCCATGCCGCCGCAGGAGCGAACGTGAAGTCCACGAGGGAGGCCTGCGCATGAAGCGACACGGGACCGTCGCGATCGTCTTCGCCATCGCCGCGTGCTGCTGCGGTACCAGAGCGCGGACGCCGGAGGCGGTCTCTCAGCTACCGATCTTCGCCGGATACGGAGACCTCACGTGGAACCGGATCGTCCCCGACCTCGGGGCGAAGTCACCCGAGATCGCGATCCTTCGCGTCGACCCGACGACCCAGGCGACGCAGCTGATGATCCGCACGCCGTCCGCGATCCACGTGCGCAAGCATTGGCACACCGCCAACGAGACCCACACCATGATCCGCGGGAATGCGGTGCTCGAGTGCGACGGGCAGCGGGCCCAGCTCGGCCCTGGATCGTTCAACTTCATGCCGGCGAAGATGGTCCACGAGGCCTGGCTCCCGGCGGACTCCCTGACCTTCATCACCGTCGACCGTGCCTGGGACATCAACTGGGTGGAGGGCGCACCCACGGCGGCGGACCTCGGCAAGACGCCGCCCCCGCGGGCTCGCTGACTCGGGGGCGCGTGCTCAGGACTCGAACACGACAACGCTCCGCGCCGCCGTCCCGCGCCGTAGTGCCTCGAAAGCGTCGTTCACGCGCTCGAGCGGCAGGCGCGCCGAGATCATCTCGTCGAGGCGGAGGAGACCCTTCCGGTAGAGGTCGACGTAGCGGGGCATGTCGACCCGGAAGCGGTTCGATCCCATCATGCAGCCGAGGATCGTCTTCTCGCGCAGCACGATGTCCGCACCCGGGAGCTCGACGTTCGTCCCCATGGGCACGACGCCGATCATGACGATCGTCCCGCCCTTGCGTGTCATGCGCACCGCCTGGCGGACCGTGGCCGGCGTCCCCAGCGCTTCGAAGGCATAGTCGACCCCGCCTGCCGTCATCTCGACGACGGACGGCACCGGGTTCGCTTCTGCCGCGTTCACCCCATCGGTCGCGCCGAGATGGGCGGCCAGCTCGAGCTTCCAGGCAACGGTGTCGACGGCGACGATGCGGCCCGCGCCCGCGATGCGGCAGCCCTGGACGACGGAGAGGCCGATGCCACCGCAGCCGATGACGGCGACGGTCGCTCCCGCGCGCACGCGGGCGGTGTTGAAGACGGCGCCGAGTCCGGTCGTGACGCCGCAGCCGATGAGGGCCACGCGGTCGAGCGGGACATCAGGACGGATCCGCACCAGCGCGTTCTCGTGCACCAGCATGCGCTCGGCGAAGGCGCTCAGGTGGGCGAACTGCGCGATCGGCTCGCCGTCCTGCGCGAGCCGCGGCGGCTCGTCCGGGCCGCGTATCGTCGTGGTGCCCTCGCAGAGGTTCGGGCGCCCGCCGACACAGTACTCGCACGTGCCGCAGAAGACCGAGAGGCAGCCGATCACGTGGTCGCCGGGCTCGACGTAGCGCACCTCGTCGCCCACTGCCTCGACGACGCCCGCGGGCTCGTGGCCGAGGACGGTCGGAAGCGGACTGGGGAGCGAGCCTTGGAGGACGTGAAGGTCGCTGTGACAGACCCCCGCCGCGGCGGTCCTCACCAGTACCTCGCGCGGTGCCGGTGCGTCGACCTGGACCTGCTCGATGCGGAGAGGCTCGCCGATCGTGCGCATGACGGCCGCTTTCATTGCGCCTCCTTTCCGAACTCCGGCTCGACGGATTCTAGCTCCCGATTCGGGACTTCATCTAGCGACGCGAGAACGGGTCGCGAGGCGGGTGCTCGGGTGGGAGGTCGAGGACATGTCGGATGCCCACGGTCGAGTTCGTCTTGTGCCGGTCCGTAGGCTGTGGCATCGAAGCTCCAGCGAGTCACGATCCCAGTCGCCCGGCGAACCCCGCAAGATCCTGTGGGGATCCGACACCTGCATGGGGTGTTCTCCACGCGTCTCGATGCGCACGGGCCACTCGGAGGCACGCTTCCTGCCCCGCGAGGGCGTTTGAGATCACGGCCACACCGGCCGCTGTCGAACGCGGGAGCGGCGTACGGACATGAAGGAGAGAGACGATGAGAAGGCATCGCTCGTGGACTGGGGTGACGGCGTTGGTGTTGGCGACGGCCGGGATCTCCGGCTCGCACGTCGCCGCGGCGAAGGCGGGCCACTCGTGCAAGACGACGGCAGAACGGGGACTACGCGCCTGCCGGGCTGCCGCACAGAGTGACAAATGGCTCGCCCTGGGGAAGTGCGCCGACCTTTCCGATCCCACGGCGAAAGACGCGTGTGACAAGCAAGCGGCGGCGGACACGACAGACGCACTGAAGAGTTGCAAGGAGCAGGACGGCTTGCGGCAGATGGTCTGCAAACGGCTGGGGCCAGCCCCCTACGTCCCGCTCATCGCCCCGGCGAACTTCACCCATAGCACCACGATCGACAATCCCTACTTCCCCCTGCCGCCGGGCATGACGTTTGTCTACGAGGGGACGGTCACGGAGGATCCGGGAGGCTTCGAGCACGACGAGTTCATCGTGACTCACACCACCAGGGTGATTCTGGGTGTCACCTGCGTCGAAGTCCACGACATTCGAGAGCTCAACGGCGCTCTTGCGGAAGACACGCGCGATTGGTTTGCCCAGGACGACGGCGGCAACGTGTGGTACTTCGGCGAGAACACGACCCTGATCGACGACCGGGGATTGCCCGTCGACCTGTCGGGCACCTGGACGGCCGGTGTGGGTGGCGCCCAGCCGGGCCTCGTCATGGAGGCTCACCCTGCCATCGGGGACTTCTACCGCCAGGAGTTCCTGCTCGGGGAGGCCGAGGACGTGGCGGAAGTGTCGAGTCTCACCGATACTGTCAGCGTTCCCTTCCCCCCCGGCACGTTCAACAACTGCCTGAAGACCACCGAGTCTGCTCCCATATCGCCTGGGGACGTCTCGCCCAAGTACTACTTCGCGGGCGTCGGCAACTTGCTGACGGTTGAGGCGAACGGGGACCGATCGGAGCTCATCCGGATCGAGCCCAACATGGAGTGATGGGGGCTCACGGGCGCGGCCAGCTGAGCGGAAGTGCCTCGAGCCCACGCAGGAAGATCATCGGCTTCCAGCGCGGTTCCGACGACGCGAGCCCCAGGCCCGGCAGCCGCCGGAACACGGTGTCGAGGACGACGCGCGCCTCGAGCCGCGCGAGCCACGCGCCCAGGCAGAAGTGGATCCCCCACGCGAATGCCACGTGGCGCTCGGCCGGGCGGCGGACGTCGAGCGTGTCGGGATCGGGAAACTGCCGGGGGTCGCGGTTGGCCGACGCCATGAAGGGCATGACCATGTCCCCCCGGCGAATCGTCCGGTCGTGCCAGGGGACGTCTTCCGTCGCGACCTTCACGGTGGCCGGCACGGGACTGTCGTAGCGGAGGCACTCCTCGACGGCGCCGTGGAGCAGCGAGGGATCGGCCCGCAGGAGCGCCGTCTGGGCGGGATGGCCGAGCAGGTGGAAGAGGCCGTTCCCGAGCAGGTTCGTCGTCGTCTCGTGCCCCGCGAAGAGCAGGAGAATGCAGTTCGCGACCACCTCGTCGTGCGTCAGGCGGTCGCCCTCGTGCTCCGCGCGGAGCATGAGACTCATCAGGTCGTCTCGCGGGCGGCGCGCGCGCTCGCGGAGGAGCGTGCGGAAGTAGTCGACCAGCCCGGCGATGCCGGTGCTCGCCTCGGCGAAGTTGTCGCGCTCGTCGACCGCCCCGCCGAGGTAGGCCGCCAGGCGATCGGACCAGGTTTTGATCGGCTCGAGGTCCTCCTCCGGGGCGCCCATCAACCCGGCGATGACCGTCGCCGGGAGGGGGAAGGCGAGCTCCCGGATGAAGTCCATGGCGCCGCGCGCGACGACACGGTTGAGGAGCGCGTCGACGGTTCGCTGGACGCGATCGCGGCTCGTCTCGAGCTGCTTCGGCGTGAAGGAGCTCTGCAGGAGGCCCCGCAGGCGATCGTGGTCCGGTGGATCGCGGAACACGAGCCAGTGGCCCAGCACGTCCGCGACCGCCCGTACGGCTGGACGGTCACTCGCGTACCGATCGTCGATCTTGCGGAAGCGATCGGAGGAGAACGTGTCGGGGCGGTTGAAGATCTCGACGACGTCCTCGAAGCGCGTGACCACCCAGGCGTTGAGACTCTCGCTCCAGTGCACTGGGTCGTGGTCCCGGAGCCGGGCGTAGAGCGGGAATGGGTCCTGGACGTTCTGCCAGGACTTGAGATCGAGATCCGTCTCGCGACTGGTCTCGCGCACCGCGGCGGATACTACTCGCGGCGGTCGCCCGCGTCACGGGTGGCGGCGATGCGCCTGGCACGCGGCCGACGTCCATGGTAGCCCTGCCCCTCGGAGCACGATGAACGGTCTCCACGACATGGGTGGGATGGACGGGTTCGGCCCGGTCCAGGTGGAGAAGCGCGAGCCGGTGTTCCACCATCGCTGGGAGCGCCGGGTCTTCGGCCTGGTCGCGGGGAGTGCGACCCGGCGGCTCGCCGGTCCGACCGACGCCTTCCGCTTCGCGATCGAGCGCATGCGGCCGTCGCACTACCTCCGGGCTTCATACTATGAACGCTGGCTCACGGCGCTGGCGACGTTGCTGGTCGAGAAGGGCGTGGTGACGCGCGAGGAGCTCGTCGGGCGTGCCGGCGGCAGCTTCCCGCTGTCGCAGCCGGTGCCCCCGCTCCACATCCCGACGTCGACGGGTTCCCAGGCGCCGCTCTTCGTCGTCGGTGACTTCGTGGAGGTCCGGAACGACCATCCCGGCGGGCACACCCGCTGCCCGCGCTATGTGCGCGGGAAGCGCGGCACGATCGTTCGGGTCGACGGGGCCTTCCGGCTGCCCGACGTCGCCCACCGCGACGTGCCCTGTGCGGAACCGGCGTACAGCGTGCGCTTCTCGGCGCGCGAGCTCTGGGGCACCGCCGCGGGGGCCACCGAGACCATCCACGTGGATCTCTGGGAGAGCTACCTGAAGCCCGCATGAGCGCGTCGGAGGAGCGGCACGACCACGGCCCGAAGGGTGACCATCACCACCCGGCCCCGCTGACCGACGTCGAGGTGCGGACCCGGGCCCTCGAGGAGCTGCTGCGCGAGAAGGGGCTCGTCGACGAGAGCTTCATCGACGCCGTCGTCAGTGCCTACGAGAACGACATCGGCCCCATGAACGGCGCGCGCGTCGTGGCCCGTGCCTGGGTCGATCCGGCGTACCGGCGACGCCTGCTCGCCGACGCGACGGCTGCGATCGGCGAGCTCGGCTACGCCGGGCCCGAAGGCGACCACATGGTCGTGGTCGAGAACACGGAGGCGGTGCACAACGTCGTCGTGTGCACGCTCTGCTCGTGTTACCCCTGGCCGGTGCTCGGCCTGCCCCCGACCTGGTACAAGAGCGCCGCGTACCGGTCGCGGCTCGTCCGCGAGCCGCGCGTGGTCCTGCGCGAGATGGGTCTCGACCTGCCGGAGAGCGTCGAGATCCGCGTCTGGGACTCGAGCGCGGAGATCCGCTACCTGGTTCTGCCCGAACGGCCCGCGGGGACCGAGGGGCTCGGCCAGGAGGCGCTCGCGACGCGGGTCACGCGCGATGCGATGATCGGGACGGCGCGCCCGTGACGGCCGGGCAGGGGGTTGCCGCGCCGGTTGTCGTGGGCTCGGAGGTCGCGCAGATGGGTGGGCCGGCGGCCCTTCCGCGCCGGAACGGCGAGCTCGTGTTCGAAGCGCCGTGGCAGGGGCGGGTGTTCGGCCTGGCGCTCGGCGTCGTCCGGCACCTCGGGCTCCCGTGGCACGAGTTCCAGCAGCGCCTGATC
>Ga0066667_10001040_pt1 | contig 10088 bp, 5 predicted proteins | sample GraSoiAngelo_116_FD_133943 | JGI IMG/M metagenome (GOLD analysis project Ga0066667, IMG submission 133943) | Grasslands soil microbial communities from the Angelo Coastal Reserve, California, USA - 14_0903_16_30cm | ecosystem: Environmental > Terrestrial > Soil > Grasslands | place: USA...
CCTGCCGATATTAAATCCGCCGCGCAGGCATTACGTTTGGCTGTTGCCGCCGGTTCCCTCCGGGAAGGACTACCTGATCCAGAAAGTCCAGGAAAAATTCATTTCCGGGGAACAAAACTTCAAAGCCGGCCATTTGGAAGCCGCGCGCAAGGATTTTGACGACGCCGTGGACTGGCTGCTGGGGAGCGGCTTCGACCTTAACAGTGATCCCAAGCTGAGCGAATTGTTCCACCACGTCGTGGATACCGTGTACGCCTACGAGCTGCAGGCTTTCCGAGCGGGAGACGGCTTCAACGAGGCGCCTGCCGTTCCGGCGGCGATTGACGAAGTAGCGGAGATGACGTTTCCGGTCGATCCGGGGCTGAAAGCGCGGGCCGAGGAAGCGGCCAAGAACACTTCTCATGACCTGCCGCTGACGGTGAACGACCAAGTCCTTTCGTTCCTCAATTTTTTCCAAACACCGCGAGGGCGTGCCATTGTGGAAACGGGATTGCGACGCGCCGGACGTTACCGCGAGATGATTTCCCGCGTGCTGCGGGAAGAAGGACTGCCGCAGGATTTGATTTACTTGGCGCAGGCCGAGAGCGCCTTCCAGCCACTGGCGCTTTCGCGCGCAGGCGCTCGAGGGATCTGGCAATTCGTGGCGTACCGCGGGCACGAGTATGGCCTCCGGCATACCTGGTGGATTGATGAGCGCCAGGATCCCGAGAAGGCCACGCGTGCGGCGGCGCAGCATCTCCGCGATCTCTACCACCTCTACGGAGACTGGTACCTGGCGATGGCCGCCTACAACTGCGGTCCCGGCAACGTGCAGAAGGGCATTGAACGGACGGGTTATGCGGATTTCTGGGAGCTGTATAAGCGCAACGTGCTGCCGCGGGAAACGAAAAACTATGTGCCCATCATCATCGCGCTGACGCTCATTGCCAAGGATGCGGCGCATTACAACATCCAGGCTGAGCCGGAGGCGCCGGTCCCGACCGACGTGGTGAAACCAGGGCGCGCCATCGATCTGCGGCTGGTGGCGGAAACCATCGACGTGGACGTGGAAACCCTACGCTCGCTCAATCCTGCGCTGCTACGGCTAGCCACTCCAGACGATCTTGACTTTGAGTTGCACCTGCCGCTGGGCACGGCGCAAAAATTCTCCGCGGAGATCGCAGACATTCCTCCGGACAAGTGGGTGGCATGGCGGCGCCATCGCGTGGAAAGCGGAGAAACGCTGACATCCATCGCCAAGAAGTATCACGTGACGGCCGCGGCCATTGCCGACGCCAACAATCTGGAGCGCAATGCGGCGCTCGATGCCGGAGAGAAACTGATTATTCCGGCGGTGCAGCCGCAGTCGGAAACGAAACGCCGGTTGGTCAGTTATCGCGTGCGGCGCGGCGACACGTTCTTGGGAATCGCCGACCGCTTTAATGTGAGCGCGGACGACTTGCGGAAATGGAATCGCTTGAAAGCCAACCGGGTGAGCCGCGGCATGGTGCTGCGCATCTATGCGCTCGGCGGCGCTCTGGAAACTTCACCGGCGCGGGCACGTTCCAGGTCAAAGAAGAAGACCACGCAGCCGGCGGCAGGGGGCACGCCGGGCGGGGCGGTTGCCGCGAATCACAACTAAGTCTTTTTGTATGAATACTATATGCCAGGCCAAGAGGCTTGAGGGGTCTTCCGGCGCAATTTGCTCTCCTAACGCCTTCCGCATTTCTGGCTGTCTCTCACACGGAACAACGCAGAATGCTTGACAACGCACGGCGAGTACGGTAACAACGGCTCACGGACGGGGTGGAATATTGATATAACTCCGGCCAGAACAGCGACCCAAAAGGCCCTTTTGTGCGCGGGCCCCAGGGATTCTCCCAGGGGAGGATGGAATGGATTTCGAGAAGGACAATTTCGAAGACGACAACGAGCTGTCTCGGCTGGAGGACGACGAGGAGCTGGCGGGCGAAACGGAAGAAGTCGTCGAAACCGAGGAAGAGGATTTGGTGATGGTCGGCGAAGAACCCGAGGAAGAAGCGCCAGCGCCAAGACCGGCGCCTAAGCCTGCGGCAAAAAAACCAGCCAAAAAAGCAGCAAAGAGGAAAGCCACCCCGAAGAAAAAGGCAAAGAAATCGAAACCGAAGAAGGCCGCGAAGAAGAAAGCGAAGAAGCCAGCGAGAAAGAAAAAGAGGCGTTAGGTTTTTTTTGAAACGAGAAGTCGGAGTGAGAAGGAAGCCGGAACATCCGTTCCGGCTTTTCTTTTTGCGGAATAACCCTCCCGGAGTGGGACTATCAATGCAGCTGGCTGTTTCCCACATTGATTGCCGAGTTTTCCAAATCAGGAAGGAGATTTCTCGGCGAAGCGAAGTGCTTGCCGTAAGCTAATGCCCGGCCAAACGCATTTCAGGGTGAGTCATTCGCAAACGGCGAGCACCACGAGCGTGGCGTCATCCTGCCAGCGGCCCCCGCTGAACTCAGCTACTGCGGCCAGGATTTTCGCTTGCAATTCATCGGCGGATAAATGGCGGTGATCTTCCAGCAAGCGCAGCAGGCGGGCTTCGCCAAACTCCTCGCCCGCGGTGTTGCCGGCTTCCGTGACGCCATCAGTGAACAAAATCACTCGATCACCCGCGAACAATTGCGCTGAGCCCATTTCATAACTCCGGCCGTCGAAAACACCCAGCACCGGGCCGCCGTCCCGCAACCGCTCGTGGGAACCGTCGCTGCGCACCACGAACGGCGCATTGTGACCGGCGTTGACGTAGGCCAGCCGCCGGGCAGGGCCGTCCAGGTGCGCGTAGAAAAACGTGATGAAGCGGTCACTCTCCGTATTCCGATAGACAATGGAATTCAGCCGGCTGCAGAGAAGATGGGGCGCAACCGTGAGCGAAGACAGTCCGCGCACGGCCGCCTGCAGATTGGACATCAGCAGCGCCGCGGGCATGCCCTTTCCGGCCACGTCGGCGATGCAGATTCCCATGGTTGTTTCGTCCAGTGGCAGGATATCGAAATAATCGCCGCCTACCAGCCGGGCCGACTGCCACGCGCTGGCAATTTCATATCCCGGCATTTGCGGAATCTCGCGCGGCAGAAGCTTTTCCTGGATGGCCTTGGCCTCGGCGATCTCACGCTCCTGCTCTTGCAGATGAAGCAGTGCCTCTTCCCGTGCCCGGGCCTCTTCCTGGGCGCGCCGGCGCGATTCGCGGCGCTCGCGCCCCAGGCCGATCTGCTTGGTAAGGATTTCCAGCAGTCGCGTGTTGGTCCACGGCTTCTCCACAAAGTCGCTTACACCGAATTGCATCGCTTCGACTGCCAGGCCCACGGTGGCCCAGCCGGTCATGGCCACGACCGGCGGAGCATCCTCAATCTCCTTCAATCGGCTGAGCACATCCAGCCCTTCACGGCCTGAAGTCGTGTCGCGCGCGTAGTTCAGGTCGATGAGGAGAATATCGAACTCCTGGTGCGCTACCGCCGCCAGCAAGTCCACTGGGGAATTCACCGTTACGATGCTGTAGCCATGCCCTTTGAGCAACAGGCGCAGCGCATCTAAAACGTCCTGCTGGTCATCGGCAATCAGAATTCGCGGCTGCATCGGTTCGCGTACCGGTGAAATCTCTAGCGTTACGGCGGTCATTTCTGGCTATCCCTCTACTCCACGGGCCCGAGTGTCCGCCCGGCTGCTGCAAACCGGGGCAGCCAAGGTGCCAGTGATGCCTCGAAGTAACAGCTTTAACGTGAATGGCTTGTGTGAAATCGAGGAAGAATGGTATGCCTGCGTCTGGCCACTAGCGGGAACACCCGTCCCAATTTCGGACACCGCGAGAAGACAAGACGTTCCTGCTAACAAGCAAAGTCCTCTTGCAAGACAGCATTTCTCACAGTACCAGTTCGTTCCAGTTCTCGAGCGTCTCCTTGACCTTGTGCAGGAACTGGTGGGCGATGGCGCCGTCCACCACGCGGTGGTCGTAGCTCAGCGTCACATAGCACATCGCGCGGATGGCGATGGAGTCATTGATGACCACAGGGCGCTTCTCGATGGCGCCGAGACCGAGGATCCCCACGTTGGGCTGGCTGATTACCGGCAGACCGAACAGGCCGCCAAAGACGCCCGGATTGGTGATGGAGAAGGTGCTCTCCTGGACTTCCTCGGGCTTCAGTTTTTTCGAGCGAGCGCGCTCCGCAAGGTCGTTCATGTTGCGCTGAATACCGAGAATGTTTTTCTCGTCGGCGTTTTTCACTACCGGCACGAGCAAGCCCCAGTCGAGCGCCACGGCAATCCCGACGTTGATCTCCTTGTGCAGGATCACGTTGGTGCCGTCGAGCGAGGCGTTCAGCGTGGGATATGCGCGCAGCCCCGCGACCGCAGCCTTCACAAAGAAGGGCATGAATGTCAGCTTGGTTTCGTAGCGCTTCTCAAATTCGTCCTTGGACTTCGCTCGTAATGCGGCCACCTTGCTCATGTCGATTTCATCGACGGAGTAGACGTGCGCGGAAACACGCTTCGACGCCACCATGTGCTCGGCGATGCGCTGCCGCATGGTGCTCATAGGATGTACTTCGTAATTGCCAAAGTACATCTTTTCGCGCGGCACGGCCGTTTCGAGCGCTACGTGCGCCATCGCTCCGGAGGCTCCCGGTGTAGCTGCCGGTGGCGGGGGAGGTGCAGGCCGCGAAATCGGTGCGGGAGCCGCCGGAGCGGAGTACGCCGGGAGCGCAGCAGCCGGCGCGCCACCCGCGGCGATCACTGCTTCGATGTCCTGTTTGCTGATGCGCCCGCCCGCGCCCGTACCTTCGATGGTGGAAAGATCGATGCCGTGCTCCTTGGCCATGCGCCGCACCAGCGGGGAACTGTGAATCCGCTCGCCCGAGGAACTTGAGGAAGCGGGAGCAGCCGCAACCGGGGCGGCGGCTGGAGCAGGAGCAGGCCGGGATGTGGCCGGGACAGGAGCAGTGGAAGCAGGAGCCTTTGTGGGAGCAGGTGCGGGTGCAGCCGTTTTCGCCGGAGCCGGCGCTAAGGAAGCGGCCGCAGACCCCGCCGCGTCGATGACCCCGACGACGGTTTGAATCGGCACGGTCTGTCCTTCGCCGACTTTGATTTCTTTCAGCACGCCCGCCGAGGGCGAGGGAATTTCCGCGTCCACTTTGTCCGTGGAAATCTCAAACAACGGCTCATCGCGCTCCACCTTGTCGCCTGGCTTCTTCAGCCATTTGGTGATGGTGCCTTCGAAAATGCTCTCGCCCATCTGGGGCATTACGATGTCTACGGCCATGATTGCTCTCCTCTTCTTTCCAAAATCTTAATAGCGCGCCAGTTCCTTCGCGGCGGAAAAAACCTTTTTCGCATTCGGCAGAAAGTGCTCTTCCAGCGTCGGCGCGTACGGCACGGGCGTGTCCAGCGAGGTCACGCGCACAAGCGGCCCATCGAGATCATCGAAAGCCTTTTCGAAAAGTATCGCCGCGATTTCGCCGGCGATGCCGCCCGTCCTGGTGTCTTCGTGTACGACGAGACATTTATTCGTCTTTTTCACCGAATTCAGAATCGTTTCTTCATCGAGCGGCAGCAGCGTCCGCAAATCGATCACTTCCGCTTCGATCCCTTCCTCCGCCAGCGCCTCGGCCGCTTCGAGCGAAGTGTGCATCATGGCTGCATAGGAAATGATCGTCAGGTGCTTTCCTTCGCGGCGCACCACGGCTTTGCCGATCGGCACGGTGTAATCCTCCGTTGGAACTTCCCCTTTGATGCGGCGGTAAAGAAACTTGTGCTCGAAGAACAGCACCGGGTTATTGTCCCGCACCGCGGCTTTCAGCAAACCCTTGGCATCGTAAGGCGTCGACGGATAGATCACCTTCAGCCCCGGCGTGTGCACAAAATACATCTCCGGATTGGCCGAGTGGAACGGCCCTCCGTGCACGCCGCCTCCGGACGGCCCGCGAATCACCATGGGCGCAGGCGCATTCCACAGGTAGTGTCCCTTGGCCACAAAATTCGTAATCTGATTGAACGCGCAGACGATGAAGTCGATGAACTGCATTTCGCAGATCGGGCGCAATCCGCAATAGCTCATTCCGCAAGCCGCGCCGATGATGGCGCTCTCGCTGATCGGCGTATCGATTACGCGCTCCCATCCGAACCGCTCCAGCAGCCCCTCGCTGGTTTTGAACGCCCCGCCGTACACGCCAACATCTTCGCCCATCAAAATGACCGCCGGGTCGCGCTCCATTTCCTCGAACATCGCTTGCTTGATGGCTTCGAGAAAAGTGACTTGCCCTCCGTTCGATACGCTGCCGTTGGGTCCGGCCCCGTTTGGTTTGGGCATGGCTATCTCCGCGCCTTTTTCGAAGCGCTCGGTGTCCCGGGCTTTACGTTCTTTTTTGACGTCGCCTTCGTTGCCATTTTCGCCGCCGGCTTCCCACCGTTCGCGGATTTTGCGTCATCCCCAGCGGCATGCTCTGCCGGCTGTGTGTCGCCGAAGTGAATCGGCGCGTTTGCGCCACCGGAGCCCTTGCCCGATCCAAATCCTGGAACCGTCCAGACTCCCTTGACGCTCGCTCTTGGTGGTGTCACCTCGGCAATCGGCCGCTCCCACTTCGCGCGGATCTTGTGGCAATCGTCGCCGGTGCAGTACACGCCCGTCTCGGCGAATTCCGGCGGTGGCATCGGAGAGTGTTCCGCAAATTCCCGTTCTGCGGCGAGCAGGGTGTCAATCTTGTCCTCAATCTCTTCCTTGTTCTTGGCATCGAGGAGTTTTTCGCCCAACAAAAACCTTTCGTACAACGCGACCGGATCGCGCGCTTCCCAATACGCGCGCATCTCTTTCGGTACGTACTCGGCGGGGTCGTGTTGCGCGTGCCCCATGCGCCGGAAAGACTTCGCCTCAATCAAAATGGGGCCTTCTCCAGCCCGTGCCCGCTCCACGGCTTCTTTGGCCGTCGAGTAAACGGCCACGATGTCGTTGCCGTCCACAATGTAACTGTCGATGCCGTAGGCCTTCGCGCGGTCTGCCAAATTCTCCAGCGGCACTTGCTTGCGCACCGGCGTCGAATACGCCCACAAATTATTCTCAAGAATCAAAACAAACGGCGCTTTCTGGGTGGCCGCAAAGTTCAGCCCTTCGTGAAACACGCCGGTCGAACTGCCGCCGTCGCCGATCCAAGTCATCGCCACGGTTTTCTGTCCCAGGTAGCGTCCCGCCATCGCTACGCCGGTCATCACCGGAATCAAATCGCCAAGCATGGAAATCGGCGAAACGATGTGGAGATCATCCAAGTCCCCAAAGTGGCTGGTGCCGTCCTTGCCCTTCGTCGGCGAATCGTACTTCGCCATGTGCTGCATGAAAATGTCGCGGGGCCGCACGCCCTTGACCAGCAGCGCCCCGATGTTGCGAATCATAGGCGCCAGCCAGTCTTTTTTCTCCAGTGCGTACGCGGTGCCTACGGAAATCGCTTCCTGTCCCAGGCTGGAGTAAAGCCCTCCGACAATTTTGTTTTGCCGGAACAGCTTCACCATCATGTCTTCGACGGCGCGGTTCAGCCGCATGTAGTAGTACAGGTCCATGTACTGCCGCCGCGTCAATTCTTTCTTCATCCCGGCTCCAATTCCTATGCGGAAACCATCGCGGCCTGCTCCGCGTGCTCCAGTTTCTCCAGCAGTTCCTTCCTGGACGCTTCCTTCATTTCCAGCTCGAGCAGCTCTCCAAGATAATTCGCAATCCGCGGTGCGACTTCCTTTTCTTCGACGCTGCGGCCCAGCAATTTCTCCAGGGATGTGGCTTTGCGGTCCGCAATCCCGCACGGCACGATCCAATCGAAGTTCCGCAAATCCGTGGACACGTTGTAGGCAAATCCATGCGAAGTAACCCAGCGGCTGATGTGTACGCCGATGGCTCCCAGTTTTTCTTCGCTATTCTCTGTCCGCACCCAAATCCCGGTCTTGCCCGCGACGCGCTGGGCCGCAATTCCGAACTCCGAGGTCGCCCGGATCATAGCCTCTTCCAAAGTCCGCACGTACCAAACCACATCGCGCCGGATCGCGCCCAGGTTCAGAATCGGATAGCCCACGATCTGTCCCGGCCCGTGATAAGTGATGTCCCCGCCGCGGCTCGTCTCGTGGTACTCCACGCCTTTTTGCCGCAACACACGCTCGGAAACCAGCAAGTGTTCGCGCTTCCCGTTTCGTCCCTGCGTAATGACGTGCGGATGCTCGCACAGCAGGAGAACATCCTCGATCGCTTCAGCCTTGCGTGCCGCAACAACGCGCTTCTGCAACGCGTAGGCATCCGCGTAACCGATTAGTCCCAGGTCGATTCTCCAGCAGATTTTCACCAGTCACCCGTCACGAAACGCGAGTCACTACACATTAATCTGCAACCCTCGCACCGACGCAAACGCGTCGCCCATCGCTTCCCAGACCGTGGGATGCGCGTGCATCATGTTCATCATGTCGTCGATGGTGCCTTCGAGATTCAACACTGTTGCGGCTTCCGCGAGCAGCTCCGTTGCTAGTGGCCCGATGATGTGAATCCCGAGCACTTCGCCGTAGGATTCATCCGAAACCACTTTGATGAATCCACCGTGGCTCCCCAGAATCGTTGCCTTGCTGTTGCCTACAAACGGAAATTTTCCGACTTTCACATCGTACCCTGCGTCGCGCGCCTGCTTTTCAGTTAAGCCAATCGAACCGATCTGCGGCTCGCAGTATGTCGCATTCGGAATCCTGGTTTTCACGATCTGATGAGCCGGCTTCCCGGCGATATGCGTTACCGCGATAATCCCTTCCATCATGGCCGCATGCGCCAGCTGCGGTAGCCCCGCAACGATGTCGCCGATGGCGTACAGCCCTTTCTCGGCGGTCTCCATGTTATCGCCCACGTGGACGAATCCCCGTTCCAGCTTGGCCTTTGATTTTTCCAGCCCGCAGCCATCCGTCATGGGCTTGCGGCCCACCGCCAGCAGCAGCTTCTCCGCCTGCAGCGTCTGCGCTTTTCCGTCCTTGTCTTTGAATGCCACCGCGACGCCCTTCGGATCCTTCTTTACCGATTCCACCGCGCAACTGGTGAAAACCTGGATGCCTTTCTTCTGAAAGGCCTTGGTCAGCTCCGCGGAAATTTCTTCGTCTTCCACTGGCACGACGCGCGGCAGTGCCTCAAGGATGGTCACGTGCGTTCCGAACGAATTGTAGATAGAGGCAAACTCCACGCCCACGGCGCCCGCGCCAACAACGATCAAGGTCTTCGGAATTTCCGGCAGCTGGAGAATCGAGCGGTTCGTCAGAATCGTTTTGTGGTCGGGTTCAATGCCAGGGAGCGATTTCGCTTCTGAACCACTCACCATCAGGATGTTGGCAGCCTCAATCACGGTTTTCTTGCCGTCCTTCTCTACGTTTACGCGCCCGGGGCCTTCATACCTTCCCCAGCCTTGCACCCAGTCCACCTTGTTCTTCTTAAAGAGAAATTCAATCCCCTTGGAATGCTTCTTGACGATCTTGTCTTTCCGCGAAAGGACGTTAGCCCAGTTGATTTTCAACCCGCTGACTTCGAAGCCCAGCTCCGCGCCATTTTTAAATTGATCGTAAACTTCAGCATGATGCAGCAGCACCTTGGTGGGAATGCAGCCCACGTGGAGGCACGTTCCGCCCAGGTAGGGGTCCTTTTCCACCACCACGGTCTTCAGGCCAAGTTCGCCCGCCCGGATCGCCGCCACATAGCCGCCCGGACCACTCCCGATAATCGCCACATCGTACTTTGCCACTTGTAGTCTCCCTTCCGCAGGGGCCAGAACCGATGAGGCGCGTGCTTCCTCACCGCAGTCACACTCGAAAAAAGCTCGAGGGGAGTCAGGCCGAAAAGACGGGTCGCCGGACCTTCGTTTGCAAACTCTATCCCAAACGGAGAAAAAGCCGCCCACGCTTACGGCGCAGACGGCTGCGTCCCAGCAAACACTGAATTTTAGCAGCCGTCCGTGCGCCTCGCAACCTTGGGCCTGGCCACGTCCGCCAACAGCTTGTTGTGTGGTTCTCTGCCTGGGAGAACGCTCTCTTGAGGCGAAGCTTCGGCGAATTCTTGCATTTTTCAGCTTGAAAACCGCTTTTTTATCCTGCTCCAGTACTA
>Ga0066667_10001043_pt1 | contig 10058 bp, 10 predicted proteins | sample GraSoiAngelo_116_FD_133943 | JGI IMG/M metagenome (GOLD analysis project Ga0066667, IMG submission 133943) | Grasslands soil microbial communities from the Angelo Coastal Reserve, California, USA - 14_0903_16_30cm | ecosystem: Environmental > Terrestrial > Soil > Grasslands | place: USA...
AAGCAGGTACGTGGTCTCCTGTCGTAACTCGCGTAGATGGGAGATCAGATCGCCGAGGTCTGCTGAGCGATAGTCGCGCTCGGCGGGGAGCAGGTCGATGTCCCAGGCGGGCAGAGGCCCGCGCGCGCCTTCCGCGATGGCATTCATCTGGCGGAGCGCCAACTCTTCGGCGTCCCTCAGGTGGGCGGCGATCTCTTTGAGGCACCAATCGCCCTCGCCGGGAGAGTGGAGGAGTTCGTCCTCGTCGAGCGCTGAGAGCTCACGGACGACGATGCTCGAGCACTCGCGCAGGGCCTTCAGCACCCAGCCGGAGGTGTCGTTTTGGCGCAGGAGCATGCGGTTATTGTAGCGCGGCCTAATGCCTTTGACCCTCTCCCGCCCGCGCCAATATCATTATTGCGCCGTGATCAGCGCACAGGCCCTTCCCTTCACCCTGCTGATCGTGCTCGTTGAGTTCACTGTCGGTGGCCTGTGGGTACTCTGGGCGGCGCACATTCGGGGCGAATCGGCGGCTTCGTTCGTCAAGTTTGGGGCGGGGATGGTTGCGGTGATGGCGGTGCTCACGTTTTGGCTGGCCGCGAAACTGACGGTCGGCGACAAAGTGGACGGCTACCCGCTCGACCCGTCGTACATGCCGGAGGCGCGAGTGGCGCTGGCGCTGGTTGCGCTGCTCTCGCTACCCTATGCCGTGCTGACGATCCGTGAGTCACGGATTCCGAGCCTGCTGGCGGGCGGGTCGGCATCGCTCGTCGGGCTAGTAGCCGTCGCTTTGCTCGCGCAGGTCTTTGCGCTGCCGACGTGGGGGTACGCGGGGACGCTGCTCGCGTTTGTCGTCGGCGGGCTGGTCGTCGGCGCCGTCTCGATGGGAATGGTGCTCGGGCACTGGTATTTGGTCACTCCGCGGCTGCCGGAGCGGCCGCTGCGAGAAATGACGTTCTTCTTGCTGCTCGCGATGGGCGTGCAAGCGCTGTTGATCATCCCGGCTCTAGCTCTTCCCCGAGATACGATCGCGAACGCAGTTGACACGCCGATCCTCGAGAACCCGTTCTTCTGGATGCGAGTGGGAGGTGGATTGGCGTTCCCGATGCTTCTCGCCTGGATGGCCTACGACTCGAGCGGCGTACGGGCCATGCAGTCGGCGACGGGGCTGCTCTACATCGCGATGGCGCTGGTGCTGTCGGGCGAGGTGCTGGCGAAGGGTCTCCTGTTCGTCTCGGCCGTCCCGAACTGATGGTATGATGGCATCTCGCATCAGCGGGTCGCTGGCCTGCTAACCGACTGCGCGGAGGATGAAGATTGACGACTGAGACGAAAGTAACCGAGTTCCCGCTGCACTGGGAGAACCCGGCGGCCGCTAACCTTACCTGGCGTTTCGATCCGATGCATACGCCGGATGTAACTACGCCGCTAAGCTTCGACTTGTACATGGAGCCGTTTATTCGCGGCTTCGGCATGCTCCGCCTCTGCCAGCAGAACTACTACGTGTACATGCACCAGCCGGCGATGCCGCCGAGCGCGCCCGGGCCAGTCCCGCTCGACGCCATCCACGCGGGAGCACGCCGCTGGCGCGAAGAGATCATCCCCGAGGTACGTGCGTTCGACCAACATTTCCTGACCACCGATTTCGACTCGATGTCCGCCGAGGAACTGGCTGCTGAACTCGATCGGCTCGCGGACGTGCGGGTGCGCTGCGGCCAGCTGCACACAATGGCGACTCTACCGTGGTGGATGGGGATGATGAGCCTGATCGAGACCGTCCGCGAGCCGACGGGTGGGGACGACCTCGCCGCGCTCAGGCTGGTGCAGGGCTATGGCAACAAGAGCGTGGAGGCGGGCGAGCGCCTCTGGCAGCTCAGCCGTCTAGCTGAATCGATCCCGGAAGCCCGCTACAAGCTGCTCGCCCTGGCGGATGCTCCGGCGGACAAGCAGCTGGCTGCGCTGGCAGAGAAGCCCGCCGCGCAACCATTTGTGGAGGAGTTCCGGTCGTTTCTCGATGAATTCGGCTGGCGGTCGGGCCTCTTCGAGTTCAGCGCACCGACGTGGTGCGAAGACCCTGCCGTACCTCTCGACCAGATTCGGGCCTTCCTGGCCATGCCCGACTACGATTTCCCGGCCGAGCAGCGCAAGCAGGCCGAGGAGCGAGAGAGATATGTCTCCGAAACGATGGAGCGGCTCGAGCCGGACCAGCGCAATCGGCTCCAAGCCGTGATCGAGGCTGCGGTCGACGTTGCTTCGATTCTGGAAGACCACAACTATTACATCGATCAGCGAGTGGGCGTGTTGCCACGGCGTCTCGTGCTAGATGCCGGGCGTCGGCTGACGTCGGCGGGCACGCTCGATGACGCTACGGACGTCTTCTACCTGCGCCGCGACGAATTGCGCTCGGCGTTGCTGGGAAGCAGCGAAGGACTCGCCGCTCTGGCCGAAGACAGGCGGAAGGAGATGGCGCGCTGGGCGCAAGTCAGGCCGCCCCAAACAGTCGGCGCGCCTCCGGTAGAGACGGCAACGGAGGATGAAGACCCGGACCGCTTCTGGGGCACGCACAAGTTGCGGTCCGACCGCCCCGGGGAACTCAAGGGCAACGCCGCGTCGGCAGGAGTGGGCCGCGGGCCCGCGCGTGTCCTCGCGACGCTGAACGAGGCGGGGCGCTTTCAGCCGGGGGACGTGCTTGTCACGCGCACCACGATGCCGCCCTGGACGCCGCTGTTCGCCGTCGCTTCGGCGGTAGTCACGGAAACGGGAGGCATTCTGAGTCATGCCGCCGTTACGGCACGAGAATACGGGCTCCCTGCCGTGCTCTGCGTAGAGAACGCCACACGTCTGATCCGCGATGGCCAGCCGGTGGAAGTGGACGGCAGCAACGGTACTGTTCGAATCTTGAGTTGAAGGAGGAACGATGGCGGACAAGACGGAGACCCTGAACGTGGGAGATGAAGCCCCGGACTTCAAGTTGAAGGGCACCGACAAGAGCGAGTTTAAGCTAAGCGATCAGCGCGGGAAGAACGTCGTTTTGAACTTCTTCCCGGCCGCCTTTTCGCCCGTCTGCTCAAACCAGATGACCAGCATCGAGGCAGAGAAGTCGCGGTTCGGCGATGACACTGAGGTGGTCGGGGTGAGCGTCGACAACACCTGGACGCTGGACGCCTTCAAGAAGGAGCGGGGCATTGATTTCCCGCTGCTGGCCGACTTCTTCCCGCATGGTGAAGTCGCCCAGAAGTACGGCGTGTTCTATCCGAACGGCGTGACGCACCGCGCCGTCATCGGCATCGACAAGGAAGGCATTGTTCGCTACATCGATGACCACGCGCCCCTTGAGGTACCCGAACTGGAGGCCTGCGCGATAGCGCTAGGCAAGTAAGCTGCGGCCGAATGCTGGAGGCGATGAGATGAACGTCGAATTCGGGTGGTTCCTGCCGACAATGGGCGATTCGGAGGTCATCGGGCCGCCGACGCGCCCGGCCACGCTCGACTATCTGGTCGAGGTTGCGAAGGCGGCCGATGAGGCCGGCTTTAAGTTCGCGCTAGTCCCTGTCGGTACGACGTGCCAGGACGCGTGGCTGGCGTCCGCTGTCGTCGCCGGGCGGACGGAGAAGCTCAAGTTCCTGGTGGCGATGCGCCCGGGTTTTGTCGCCCCGACGCTGGCCGCCAAGATGTCGAATACTCTCGACCAGCTCACCGGCGGCCGTGTGCTGATAAACGTCGTCACCGGCGGCTATCCGGCAGAGCTGGCGGCGGATGGCGACTTCACGGAGCACGACGAGCGGTATGCGCGGACGCAGGAGTTTATGCAGGTCGTGCGGAAGGCGTGGACAGAAGAGACGCGCTGGGAGCACGAGGGCACCTACTATCGGGTGGAAGGCGGCAATGTCTTCCCGCGGCCGTACCGGCGGCCGTATCCGCCGTTCTACTTCGGCGGCGCTTCCGAGGCCGCGAGGAAGGTGGGCGCGGAGGAAACGGATGTCTACCTGCTGTGGGGCGAGACCCTACCGATGGTGCGAGAGCGCATCGCGGACATGAGAGCCAGGGCAGCGGCTGTCGGTCGCACGCTGCGCTTTGGGATGCGCATACATGTCATCGCGCGCGAGACGGAGGCGGAAGCGTGGGCGGCGGCGGACGAGCTGGTCGCACACATTCCGGAGGGGTTCCAGACAGCAATGGACAAGATCCTGAGCCGGACCGACTCCGAAGGCGAGAAGCGGCAGCAGGGGATGCGGAAGGAAACGGAAGACCTGGTGATCGGGCCCAACCTGTGGACGGGGATCGGCAAAGCGCGCGTCGGGGTGGGGGCAGCGATTGTAGGCTCGGGCGAGAGCGTGGCTGCGCGGCTCAAGGAATACGTCGATGAGGGGATCGAGACGTTCATCCTCTCGGGGTATCCGCATCTCGAAGAAGCCCAGCGTTTCGGGAAGTACGTGATGCCGTACTTTGCGGGCCAGCGAGTTGAAGTGGCTGCCGCGACGGGCACCTGATCGCGCACTCCGAGGCCCGGAAACCGAGCGCTTCAAGGATGAGCGAAGGAGCGAGCCGCCCTCTTGCCGTCGGCATTTCGGGCAGCCCGCGGTCGCCTTCGCGGTCAAAGACGCTGGCCGAACTGCTTCTGAAAGGGCTGGCGGAGCGCGGCTACGAGACGTCCCTGATCGACCTGGCCGTGCTGCCCGCCGATGCGCTGCTGGCACGCGCGGAGTCCGCCCATGTCGACGACGCGATCGCAGAAGCGGGCGAGGCGCGAATCGTTATCGCGGCTACACCGACGTATCGTGCGCTGTATACAGGGCTGCTGAAGGCGTTCTTCGACCTTATGCCGCAGGGCCACCTGAGGGGTAAGGTATGCATCGGGCTGCAGACGGGGACCGCCCGCGAGCACTATCTCTCGCCGGACTACGGACTGCGGCCGCTGTTTGCGAGTCTTGAGGGCATCCCGGTGGCAGGGATCTATGCGACCGACGACGAATTTGTCGACGGGGCGCCGTCGGCCCGGGTCCTTGAGTGGGTCTCCGAGCTCGTAGGTCGGGCGATTGCCTTAAGCGGGCAGGCGTCTACTCAACCGTAAAGGCGGTGCGCATACCCTGGGCGAAGTGCGATGGGACCTGGCCACCCGTCTCCTCGCCGCGATTGCAGGCCAGGATGTACTTTCCGGCCTCGAGGTCTACGGTCAGGCTCTTCTTCTGCCCCGGGTTGAACTCCGTGATCTCGTCGATCATTTCGAGCGCGGGGTCTTCCTCGTCGAGTGACCCGTCGGACTGAGTGGGCAGCTCGTCGACGCCGAGGTCGGTCTTAAAGACGAGGAATTCGTGAGCTTGCGAGGGGCCCTTGTTTTCGACGTTGAACGTGATCTTTCCGGCCTTGGCAGACGTCTTCTCGGGATTGACCGAGAATTCCTTTACCGTCACGTTGATCTGCTGGGCCGCGCCGGGACTGCCTGACGGGCCAATCGTCGTTTGTGTGGTGGCCGTGGCTGTCGTCTTCTCGTCGTCGCCTCCACAGGCAGCCGCCAAAAGCAGGCCGCCGAGAAGAATTCCGAGAAGTGTTAGTCGCATTGTCTCCTCCCTTTAGAAGAGCTTTGCACTGAATTATACCTTGGGCGGTAACTATGAACGAAGAGCCGCTTGTTCTAAGCGGCCCTTCGTAGTTGGCTCTTGTTCGTCTAGCCGAGGTTGCCCGTGCGGCGCGCGATCTCGTTCAGACGCGCGATACGGGCCTGTACCGGCGGGTGCGTGCTGAAGAGGGCCGCGAAGTCCACCTTGCCCAGCGGGTTGACGATGAAGAGGTGCGAGACGGCGGGGTTCACCTGCATGGGCCTCGCCCGCGAGTAGTCCTCCAGTTTCTGGAGGGCGCTGGCGAGCGAGAGAGGCATGTGCGTGATGTAGGCACCCGCTTCATCGGCGCCGTATTCGCGCTGCCGCGAGATAGCGAGGCGAATGATGGAGGCTGCTATCGGTGCGAGGATAATGGTCGCAAGTAACGCCAGAATGCCGAGAATGCCGCCGCCGCCATTCCTGTCGCGTCCCCCGAAGCCGCCGAAGATTAGCGACCATTGGAGCATCGTCGCGATGAATGTGATCGCGGTCGCGATCGTAGCGACGATCGCGTTAACGAGAATATCACGGTTGCGAATGTGGCCGAGCTCGTGGCCCAGGACCGCGGTCAACTCGCGATCGTCAAGGATGCGCATGATGCCGGTTGTCGCCGCCACCGCGGCGTGTTTGTCATTGCGCCCGGTAGCGAACGCGTTAGGGGAGTCGTTCTGGATGATGTAGACCTTCGGCTTCTGCAAGCCCGCCATCGCCGCCACGTTATCAACGACGACGTGGAGGCGCGGCTCCTCGTCCGGGGTCACCTCGCGCGCGCCGGTCATCTTAAGCGCGAGCTTGTCGGAGAACCAATAGGAGCCGATGTTCAGCGCCAGGGCGATGACGAAGGCGAAGATCGCGCCGGTAGGCCCGGCGACCAGATAGCCGATGCCGATGAGCAGGCCGGCCAGGAGGACCAGGAGAAAGACCGTCTTCACGTTAGTCACGTTTCGTTCACCTCGGAGCGCGACACTAACGCGCTCTACTTACAGATTAATCCAACCCGCGCAAGGTCACAAGTTGACTCTGGACTCCCCCTGTCCTTCGTGCCCTTAGCTGCGAATCGCACCCGCGCCCATGCCCGCGCCGTCGGGGGCGGCACCCCAGAGGAGGTCCTGCACGAAGCGCAGGCTTCCGGCGATGCGCGGGCCGTACCAGCAGAGGTGTTTACCTTCGATCAGGTGCACGCGCTGGTCCTGGACGGCGGATACGTAGGGATACTTGCTGACTTCCGGCAAATGCTTCGCGCCGAAGTGGTAGGGCTCGTCGGGCAGGAGGATGATCTGCGGGTCTTTGCGGGCCACCTCGTTCATGTCGGTGATCGGGTAGCGCTCATGACGGCGGGCGAAGATGTTCAGGCCGCCGCAGACGTTAAGGAAATCGTGGATATAGGTATCTGGGCCCACGCTCATCCAGGGATTGCGCCAGATCGGGCAGAAGACGCGCAGGGGGCGCCGTGCGTCGTTCGTCGCACGAGCCTCCGCGAGGCCTGTGGCCGCTTCTTCAATGATCGGGCGGGCGGTTTCGACCGAGTCTGTCATCTCGGAGATCTGACGCATCATGGCGATTCCGGCGGCGACGGTGCGAGGGAAGGTAACCATCACATTCAGTCCGGCGGCGATGAGCTGACGCACGTCTTCCGGCCGGTTCTCCTCGACGTTGGCGATAACGAGGTCGGGTTGGAGCTGGCGGACCTGTGAGACGTCGAGCGTCTTGGTACCGCCGACCTTCGCTTTAGGGGCGACGGCCTCACGCGGCTCAACGCAGAAGCGGGTTACGCCGACGACGGCGTCCCCCAGGCCGAAGGTGAAAAGCGCCTCCGTGATGCTGGGCACCAGGGAGACGATCCGCTGGGGCGTGCGCTTGATTTCTATGGGGCGGTAAAGGGCGTCTGTGAAGATGGTCATTGGTCCCGTAAATGTATACGATTTGCGCAGTACACAGGATGGCACTTTGGGAAGAAAATCACAAGTGGTTTTTGAAGGAATTTTCGCGGTTGTTTTTAACCGAGGGTGACCTGCGTGGACTGCTGGTCCCCACCGTGGAAGTAGACCACTTCGACGACGTCCCCAGCCCGGTGCTCAGTAAGGGCGGCGAAGAGATCGCCGCTGGTCTGGATGTCTTTGTCGCCAAGCTTGACGATAATGTCGCCCTGGCGTAGCCCGGCTTTGTCGGCAGGGCCGCCCGGCTGCACGCTCCGAATGCCGACGCCGTGATCGACCGAGAGGTTGAACTGCTGCGCAAGGGAAGGCGTGATCTCTTGGATAGTAACGCCGAGAAAGCCACGCTGGACGCGGCCCTTATCGATTAGCTCCTTGACGATCGGCTGGGCAGTCTCCATCGAGATCGCCAGGCCGATGCCCTCGGCGTTCTCGGCGCTTCCGCGGATTACCGCAGTGGTGATGCCCACGACCTCGCCGTTGAGGTTGACGAGCGGGCCGCCCGAGTTGCCGGGATTAATAGCGGCGTCCGTCTGGATGGCGTTAGGAATCGTGACGTTCTGCTCCTGGATGAGACGGTCGAGCGCGTTGCCGATGGCGATTACGTCATCGCCGACTTCGAGCTTCGAGGAATCACCGAGCGTGGCAGGCTTCAGGTTGCCGCCGTCAATCTGGAGGACGGCCACATCGGTCGGCGGGTCCCTGCCGGCGATCTTCGCCTTGTGTTCGCTTCCCTCGTCGAGCGTCACCGTGATGTCTTGAGCAGCGTCGCCACTATCGGTGCTGACCACATGATTGTTCGTGACGATGTCTCCTTTGTCGTCGATGATGAATCCCGTGCCGACGCCGGCGCTGGGCACGAGCCGGCCGAAGTCATCGAGGGTCGCCGTCTCGCTCTTGATGTGGACGACGGACGGGCGCAGGAGCTTCACGAGCTCGGCGGTGGAGGTCGAGGCTCCGTTGGAGGAGGTTGTCGTTCGGGCAGATGTAGTCGCTGACGTGCTCGCCGCGGGGGCGGCGTTGTCATCTCCACAGGCCGTGAAGAGCCCGGCGGCGACGACAACAAGCGCGGTCAGAAGGCCGGGAATTCTATGGAACAAGACGCTGCTACCTTCGCTCATCAAATTCTAACGTTAGGGCTCTATGATGGTTGCGGGCGCGGTACAATGGGAACCACCACTCGCCGCCGGACCAATCTAGGTGAATATACAAGACGTATCCCCTGAAGAAAGAGGAAATAGCGAGCTCGACGATGAAGAGCTCATGCGGCGGCTTGGTTGCCGAGACCTGGGGGCTTTTCGAGCGCTCTACGACCGGTACGGCAACCTCGTCTACTCAACGGTGCTGCGCATCGTGCGGGATGGGCAGACAGCAGAGGATATGGTGCAAGAAATCTTTTTGCGAATATGGCGCAAGCCTGACAGCTACATGGCCCAGCGCGGGCGGTTTGTTACCTGGCTGACGTCCGTTAGCCGCAATCGCGCGGTGGACGAAATACGATCGCGCGGCAGACGTTTTCGCTACGAGACAGCTTCGCCCGAAGAGCAGGAGCGCGAGCTGCCGACGCCGGAAATCAATGATCCGGCGCTGCGGGCGGAGCTTGCCGATCAACGGCGCTTGATACTTGCGGCGCTGGCCAGAATCCCGCTGGAGCAGCGGCAAATCATAGAACTCGCCTATTTCGGCGGCCTTACACAGCAGGAGATCGCGGAACGCCTCTCGCAGCCGCTTGGGACGGTTAAGACGCGGGTGCGGCTGGGGATGCAGAAGCTACGAGCCGCGCTAACGCTGGAGGTGAGGCTGGAAGAGCGATGAGAGACGCGTTCGATGGACTGGACGCCGGCTGCCGGGAAGTCATGGAGCTGGTGGACGCCTATGCTCTAGGCGCGCTCGACCACGGAGAAGCGGGCGCGCTCCAGCGACACCTCTCGGACTGCGCACGGTGCCGGGAAGAGCTTAGCAAGTCCCAGCGGACGGCGGCTCTTCTGGCGCTATCGGTGCGCATCGAGGAAGCGCCATCAGGGCTGCGAGACCGGATCGTAGCGCGCGCCGAAAGAGAGGGGGCCGAGGTACCTGCCTGGCGGCGGCTAATCCCGAGCCGGCGGACGAGCACCCGCACGCTTGCCTTCGGAGGGGTCGCAGCGCTCGTCTTTGCGGTCTTCCTGCAAGCGCAGCTCAGTAATCTGCGGGGCGACAAAGACGAGTTGCGGGACCAGCTCTCGGTGACCAGTTCCGAGCTCGAGCAGCAGCGGCAGATCGTGGCTGTTCTCTCGGCGAGCGACACCCAGAAGGTGGCGATGGAACCGGCGTCGCTTCGGTCTCAGGCCGAGAGCGTCTATAACTGGAGCCAGAACAACGCAGCCGGGTTCGTCGTCTGCCGCAACTTCCCGGCTCTGTCGCGCGGGCGCGTGTACCAGGTGTGGCTCGTAACCGGGGATCGGGCCGAACCTGTGGCGACGTTCCTGCCTCAGGATGGCAGCTGCCAGATTCCGATGGACATGAGCCGGATGAACTGGCATCCCGAGGGCATCGCGATCAGCGTCGAGCC
>Ga0066667_10001044_pt1 | contig 10058 bp, 10 predicted proteins | sample GraSoiAngelo_116_FD_133943 | JGI IMG/M metagenome (GOLD analysis project Ga0066667, IMG submission 133943) | Grasslands soil microbial communities from the Angelo Coastal Reserve, California, USA - 14_0903_16_30cm | ecosystem: Environmental > Terrestrial > Soil > Grasslands | place: USA...
AATGAAGCGACCGCGGCGAAGATGACGCTCTTGTTGCGCACCAAGGGCATCACCAAAGTCCGGCCCCTTGCGGGTGGCATTGACGCCTGGCGGGCGCGGGAATTCCCGCTGGAAGCGCTACAGTCTGTGACGGAACCGGCCGCCATCACCGGCTGAGCCTGGCTAAGCGTCGCTTACAGAGCGAGAAAAAGGCTTTCGGCATGTTGGTCTCCATTCAGCAAAACGTGTGTCCACGCGTTATGCTGGAGCAATTGCTTCGCAAGGGAGCCATGGAAGGAGCCTCGAATGTTGTCGGCATTTGAGTAACATGGGCTTCGTGTTCATGAGAAGTCTATCTTGGAGGTCCTTATGGCTGCGGAGCGAACATGTACTCTTCCTACGGGCACGGATGTATGGCCCAGTCTGTCCCTGGAGGCGTGGCGAGATACCTACGCCACTCTTCATATGTGGATGCAGGTCATCGGTAAAATCCGGCTTGCGCTGGCCCCGATGGTGTGCCACTGGTGGCAAGTGACCCTATACGTGACGCCCCGTGGGCTGACGACTTCCCCAATCCCGTACGGCACGCGCATTTTTCAAATCGATTTCGACTTCCTCGACCACAAGCTATTGATCCAGACGGCGGACGGAGGAACCCGCTCCCTGGCGCTCGCGCCACGCTCCGTCGCCGAATTTTATCGTGAAACGATGGCGGCCCTACGCTCGCTCGGCATCGAGGTGAGCATCTGGACCACACCAGTTGAAGTGGAAGAGCGAACTCCCTTCGAACAGGATTTCAAGCGTGCGGCCTATGATCCTGAATATGCACAGCGGTGCTGGCGGGTTCTGGCGCAAGCGACACGCGTGCTCACGGACTTTCGCTCACGGTTCATCGGCAAGGTGAGCCCGGTGCACTTCTTCTGGGGGGCTTTTGACCTGGCGGTCACCAGATTCTCCAACCGCCCGGCGCCCAAGCACCCTGGTGCTCCGAACCTGGCCAAATTTGTGGCGCAGGAAGCGTACTCGCACGAGGTGAGCAGTTGCGGGTTCTGGCCAGGTGGTGGGCCCGTGGACAGGGCGGTCTTCTACGCCTATGCTTACCCGGAGCCTGAGGGTTTCAAAAAGTATCCCATCCAGCCAAAAGAGGCCTTCTACAGTGAGGAGATGAGAGAGTTCCTGCTGCCATACGATGCGGTCCGAACTGCGGAGTCGCGTGATCAAGTCCTGCTCGCCTTTCTGCAGAGAACGTTGGAAGCCACTGCGAACCTCGGTAAGTGGGACCGGGCTGCGATCGAGCGCGCATGAATGAGGTAAGACCTCAGCGCTTGATGGTCACTCCTGCTTTGTCTCATTACGGAGAAGGAGAAAGTGATGACTCAACAGTGCACCCCCCTGAATCAGATTCGAAAAGTGACGCCAAGCGCACAAGGGTGCGAGGACTGTCTCAAGACCGGGGATACCTGGGTGCACCTGAGGCTCTGCCTGAGTTGCGGTCAGGTCGGCTGCTGCGATTCATCGAAGAACAGGCATGCGACCAGCCATCCCATCATACAGTCCTTAGAGCCGGGAGAAAGTTGGCACTGGGGGAAGAATGATGGGTTCGATGGAGAAGCAATGAGGAGGCATGATGCGCCTGGACGGGAAGATCGTCGTGATTACAGGAGCGATGGGAGCCCTCGGTCAGACTGTGGCGTCAGTATTCTCCACGAGCGGCGCAACGTTAGTTGTGGTAGATCGCCAGGTCCCCAAAGAATTACCCGGAGGAATGCTCGGCTTGACGGCCGATGTGACGGATGCGGCTGAGGTGCAGCGCCTCATGGAAACGGTCACCCAGAAGGCAGGGCGCATCGATTGTCTCGTCAATCTTGTCGGTGGATTCTCAATGGGTCGAGTTACCGAGACCGACCGATCATTGTGGGACAAGATGCTCACGATGAACCTCACGTCAGCGTTTCTCCTGTCGCGGGCGGTGGTGCCACACATGCTTGAACAGAGAAGCGGTCGCATCATCCACATTGCCGCTCGTGCCGCCCTTGACCCTTTCCCGGGGGCAGCGGCTTATCTTGTCGCGAAGTCAGCACTCCTCAGCTTGATTCGGATACTCGCGCTTGAGCTGGCCGGTTCGGGCGTGAGCGTCAATGCGGTGCTTCCGGCGACCATTGATACGCCGGCCAACCGGCAAAGCATGCCGACTGCCGATTTCGGCAAATGGGTCAGGCGGGAGGCCGTCGCAGAGTTGCTCGTGTTCCTCGCCTCCGACGGGGCGGCCGCAGTCAATGGCGCACTGATTCCAATCGGTTCTCTGTAACAACGGATCGTGGACATTCTCCAGTACCAGAGCGCCAGCCGCACAGCGGAGGACTAGGCGTGGAAGGCCTTCACCTGCTTGAGATTGTTATTCTCCTGCTGGCCGTTGTCCTCGCGCTTGCGACGATCGCCCGAAAGCTGGTGGTCCCCTATCCGATCTTGCTTGTGATCGGCGGCTTGACGCTGGCCTTGGTGCCCGGTCTTCCTACCATTCGTCTCGATCCGGACCTTGTATTTCTTGTCTTTCTGCCTCCCATCCTCTGGTCGGCAGCCTATTTCACATCGTTACGGGAGTTTCGCAAGAACCTTCGGCCTATTTCGCTTCTCGCCGTCGGGCTCGTGGCGGCGACCACAGCCTCGGTCGCCGTAGTCACTCACGCTGTATTACCCGGCATCGGCTGGGCTGAGGCCATAGCCTTGGGTGCGATCGTCTCGCCACCGGATGCCGTCTCTTCGACGGCCATCGGGAGGCGGTTGCGCGTCCCGCGTCGGGTCATCACGATTATCGAAGGCGAAAGCCTGGTCAATGATGCGACGGCACTGGTTCTTTACCGTGCTGCAGTCACCGCGGCAGTCAGTGGGACCTTTGCCCTCAGTGACACCCTTCTTCAGTTCGTGTTAGCGGCAACGATCGGTGTGCTGGTCGGGCTGGCAGTCGGTGCAGTCATCAGATGGGTCCTGAGTTTCACGTCCGACAGCCTCACGGAGATTGCCGTCACGCTTCTAGCCCCGTACGTCGCATGGGTCGTCGCCGAGCACGCCCATTCTTCCGCCGTTCTGGCATGCGTGACGGGCGGCCTGTACATCCGACAGCATTTCAGCGAGGCCGTGGCACCGCTGACGCGAATTCAAGCGCGTGCCGTGTGGGATCTTCTCGTGTTCGTGCTGAACGGCGTCATTTTCATCCTCATCGGTCTTCAGCTTGGAGCCCTTCGCGAATCGGTACCGTCCGGTCGGTTTGAGTCGCTCCTTATAGCCGGAGCGCTGGTGAGCGCCACGGCCATCCTGGTTCGCCTGGTGTGGGTTCCGCTGGCAGCGGTGTTGCCTCGACTGTTGAGCCCGTCGTTGCGGGTGCGCGATCCGATGCCGCCCTGGTCCTATATCTTCCTTGTGGGGTGGACCGGCATGCGGGGGATCGTGACACTCGCTGCAGCGCTCGCCTTGCCGGTCACGACTGCCGCAGGGGCCCCGTTTCCGTTCCGTGCAGAGATCATTTTGCTCAGCTTTTCGGTGATTCTTGCGACCCTGGTCCTCCAGGGTCTCTCGCTGACTCCGCTGATTCGGGCCTTGCGTCTTGGAGAAGACCGTGGGCTGGAACAGGAAGAGATGAAAGCGCGCGAGCATGCCACTACTGCGGCGTTGTCTCGCCTAGATGAGCTCGCGGGTGAGCAGTGGCCCATGAAAGAGCATCTTGAGCGGCTGCGGATTCATTATGGGCGACGTGTGCAGCGCTACGCCCGATCGGGAACCGTAGATGAGGAGTGCACGCTCGAAGCCGCCGAGGCCTTCCAGCGTCTACGGCATGAGACCTTGACGACCGAGCGCATGGCATTGATCAACCTGCGAAACGACGGCACGATCAGCGACGAACTGCTGCACCGTCTTGAACATGAACTCGATGTCGAAGCGTTGCGCCTCGGAATCGGAGAACGACGGGCGAATGTGTGATCTCCTGATTTCACTCCTGTACGCGTCACGTGTAACAGAGGGCGTGGCGTTTTACGCTCAACTCCGCAGGATTGCTGAATATGTCGCGGGATTCTTGCTGCTGAAAAAGAAGCTTGCAAACCAGCCATTTTCATACATATACTTATCTCGCTTTCAAGTCGAGCCAGGTTGAAACCGCGCCTGACTCGGAGGGCAGATAGAGGCGCGGGTTACCCCTCACGCACCCCTGCCTGCCCGTTGTTCCCGCCGATTCGGAGAGCTCCCATGACGGGGGCAGTTCACAAGGCTGAGGTTTCCCCGACGATACAGGCTTTTGCCATTGACCTTTTGGGGGAGGCCGGGAGCCTTCGTGAACTTCCCACTCCTCGGCCTGGTCCAGAGGACACCCTGATCGCGGTCCGCGTGGCCGACGTGAATCCAATCGATTGGAAGGTCCGTCATGGGTTCAAACACATCGGAAATCGGTTCCCGCTGATGCTTGGCCAGAATGCTGCTGACCTGGTTGTGGAAGTTGGGCCGAACGTCAAAGGCTCTGCGGTCGGAGGCGCAGTCTATGGCAGTTTCTGGCTGGCGGGGACGTATGTCGATTATGTCCCGGCCTCCGTCCGACGGCCCGTAGAAAGGAGCGCGGCATGATCAAGCTGAGCATCAACGGCAAGGCCCATGAAGTCGATGTCGCGGAGGACATGCCGCTGTTGTGGGTTCTGCGCGATGTCATTGGTCTGACCGGAACGAAGTTCGGATGCGGCATCGCCCAGTGCGGCGCCTGTACGGTGCATCTCGACGGCCAGCCGATTCGATCCTGCATCATGCCTGTGGTCGCGGTCAGCGGTAAGAACATCACCACGATTGAGGCGATCGGCCAGACGCCCAGCGGCGCGAAAGTGCAGAAAGCCTGGCTGGACCTGGAAGTGGTGCAGTGCGGTTATTGCCAGTCCGGCCAGATCATGGCCGCGTCGGCGCTGCTGGCAGCCAATCCGCACCCGAGCGATGGCGACATCGACGCCGCCATGGCCGGCACCATCTGCCGCTGCGGGACCTATGCGCGAATCCGCGCCGCGATCAAGCGGGCGGCGCAGCCTTCCTAATTCCACCGCCATGCAAGGAGCCTCACGATGGATTTCGAACGACTGCTGAATGTGGCGAACGACGGTGCCGGAGTCGTGTCCGACGATGGTGTTTCCCGCAGGACCTTCCTCAAGGTCAGCGCTGCTGTCGGCGGTGGCCTGCTGCTGAGCTTCATACTGCCTGGAATGATTCGGAGCACCGAAGCGGCTAAGGCCAAGACTGTGGACGGCTTCGCGCCCAACGCCTTCATCCGCATCGGTCATAACGGCCGCGTGACACTCATCATGCCCCAGGTCGAGATGGGGCAGGGAACGTACACCTCGATACCGATGCTCATCGCCGAAGAGCTGGAGGTGCGCCTCGACCAGATCCAGCTCGAGCACGCGCCGCCGGACGACAGGCTCTATGCCAATTCGGTATTCGCCGGGTTCCATGTGACCGGTGGCTCCACCTCGGTGCGCGCCTTCTGGGAGCCGCTGCGCATCGCCGGGGCCACCGCTCGCGTCATGCTCGTGTCCGCCGCGGCACAGACCTGGAAGGTGGACGCGGCTTCCTGCCGCGCTGAGAAGGGCGTGGTGATCCACGTGACCAGCGGCCGCAGGCTCAAGTATGGAGCCTTGGTCGACGATGCGGCGAAGTTGCCGGTGCCGGGCAAAGTCACGCTCAAGGCCCCGAAGGACTTCAAACTCATTGGCACCCCCGCCAAGCGCCTCGACACGCCCGACAAAGTCGACGGCAAGGCCAAGTTCAGCATCGACGTGCGAGTGCCAGGGATGAAGATCGCCACAGTCGCCGCCTGTCCAGTCTTCGGCGGCAAACTCGCCGCCGTCGACGACACCATGACAAAGGCGATCAAGGGCGTGCGCCAGGTGGTGCAACTCGACGACGCCGTAGCGGTCGTGGCCGATCACATGTGGGCGGCCAAGCAAGGGCTTGCGGTTCTCGACATCCGGTGGGACGAGGGGCCGAACGCCCAGCTCACCACCGCCGACATCGTCCAGCAGCTTGAGGCGGCATCCCGGAAGCCGGGCGTGGTCGCGCGGAAGGAGGGTGATGTCACCCAGGCTATGGCGCAGGCGGCGAAGAAGGTCGAGGCGGTGTACCAGATGCCGTTTCTCGCGCACGCCACCATGGAACCGATGAACTGTACGGTCCACGTGCGCAAGGACGGGTGCGAAATCTGGGTGGGAACGCAGGTTCAGACCCGCGCGGAGGCGACCGCCGCCGAGGTGACAGGATTTCCCCCCGAGAAGATCCAGGTCCACAACCACCTGCTCGGCGGTGGCTTCGGTCGCCGGCTGGAGGTGGATTTCATCACGCAGGCTGTGCAGATCGGGAAGCAGGTCGCCGGACCAGTGAAGGTCGTGTGGACCCGCGAGGAGGACATGCAGCACGATATGTACCGGCCGTATTACTACGACCGAATCGCTGCCGGGCTCGACGTGCAGGGGAGGCCGATCGCCTGGACCCATCGGGTCACCGCGTCGTCGCTCGTGGCGCGTTACGTGCCGGCGCTGTTGAAGGACGGCCTCGACTTCGACGCCGTGGAGGGTGCAGCCGAGCCGCCATACACGTTTCCGAACATGCTGGTGGATTATATGCGTCAGGAGCCGCCGGGAATTCGCACCGGGTGGTGGCGCGGTGTCGGCCCCACCCACAATATCTTCGTGGTCGAGAGTTTCATCGATGAGCTAGCCGCCGTGACGAAGCAGGACCCCGTCCAGTATCGGCGCGCCCTTCTCGGCACATCGCCACGTGCCAAGGCGGTGCTCGATCTGGCCGCGGAGAAGGCGGGATGGGGTCAGCCGCTTCCGGAAGGCCATGGCCGCGGCGTGTCGGTCCAGTTCGTGTTTGGCAGCTATGTGGCGCAGGTAGCCGAAGTCGAGGTTGCCAAGAACGGCGAGGTGCGCGTCAAACGCGTGGTCTGCGCAGTGGACTGCGGTGTGGTTGTCAACCCGGACACGGTGAAGGCACAGATGGAAGGCGGCATCATGTTTGGCCTCACTGCTGCTCTGTTCAGCGAGATCACAGTCAAGGATGGCCGCGTCGAACAGAGCAATTTCCACAATTACCGGATGCTGCGCATCAATGAGGCACCTGTAGTCGAGGTGTATCTGGTGAAGAGTGCCGAAGCGCCCGGCGGCATCGGCGAGACCGGTACTGCGGCGTTGGCGCCGGCGCTGACGAACGCGATCTTCGCGGCGACCGGGAAACGGATCCGGAAGCTGCCGGTGAACCGCGTAGACCTGCGCTCCACATAGTTCCAGGGCGCGCAGGGCCCAGAACGTGGTGAACATGACGTCGACCAGAGATACCCTCAACACCAGAGTGAGGATGCTGCGCCGTGCGGTTATTGAGAGAGCTCGCCTGCGGGTGGCTTTACACCCGTGGCTTGTCAATCGTCTGTCCAGAGGACACTGTGAAGCGCTCTAGGAAGATTCAACTGCTCGTGCTGCTCGTGGTGATGGTGATAGCGGCTTTGAGCTGGCTTACCTTGCGACCGCGCGGACCAATGGACTTTGCCAGCGGCACGCGGGTTGATCTGACGGCTTATCGTGGCAGCGATCCCACCGGCGCGCCCCCTGGTGTTGCAGGAGCCGACTTGGTGGCGCGTGGCGAATATCTCGCTCGCGCCGCCGACTGCATCGGCTGCCATACCGCACAGGGCGGCAAGCCGTTCGCGGGGGGCCTCGCCTTCAAGCTGCCGTTCGGCACGCTCTATTCGACGAACATCACGCCGGACAAGGAGACCGGGATCGGCGATTGGACCGATCACGAGTTTGTGAAGGCGATGCACGAGGGTGTTGGTAGGAACGGCAAGCGTCTATATCCCGCCTTTCCCTACACCTCCTACAGCCTTTTGACGCGCAACGACGTCCTGGCGGTCAAGACGTATCTCTTCAGTCTCAAGCCGGTCCACAAGACCCCGGCGGAAAACGACATGTGGTTTCCGTTCAATCAGCGTTACCTGATGTGGTTCTGGAACGTCTTATTCAACCCTGGACAGCGCTTTCAACCGAATATGGATCAAACGCCCGTGTGGAATCGGGGCGCCTATCTGGTTGAAGCACTGGGGCATTGCGGCGAATGCCATACGCCGCGAACCCTGCTCCAGGGGCTTGATGCCGGCAAGAAGTTCGGAGGCGCGATGATCGAGGGTTGGAAGGCCTACAACATCACTGTTGACACCGAGTCCGGCATCGGCATGTGGTCGGACGATGAATTGGCAGACTATCTCGCAAGTGGGCACGCCGAGGGACGCAGTACTGCGGCGGGGCCGATGGGCCTTGCACTGAACAATAGCCTGCGCTTTCTGACGCGGGACGATATCCGCGCGATGGTCGCGTACCTGAGAACCGTTACGCCCATCCACGACCAAGCCGATCTTGCTGTCGCGCAAAAGCCGCCTTCCATAACATCGTCGTCCACTGCCCGCACAGAGACCCCTCACGGTCCGGCTAGCAACGATGAGGAGCTCGGCCTGCGCGTGTTCGAAGGCGCCTGCGCGGGCTGTCATCATTGGGATGGTAGCGGAGTTCAGTCACCGTATGCCGCTCTCATCGGCAATCGGACGGTGAATGATCCGGCTGCGGTCAATCTGATGCAGGTGATCCTCCACGGCGCCAGTCTCCAATCTCCGCAGGGCGAGGTGTTCATGCCGGCGTTCGGCAAAGGGTATTCGGATGCGGAAATTGCTGCTGTGGCGAACTATGTGACCGGCCGCTTTGGCGCAAGAGCATCGGCGATCACGCCGGATCAGGTCGCCAACCGCCGCGATGACAACTGATGCGGGCTGGAGCAAGGTGATGTTATCCGCAATCGTCTTAGCCGCGGGCCTCTCAAGGCGCATGGGGACCGCAAAGCTATTGCTCCCGCTTCCTGACGGCAGAAGTGTGATTCGGACCACAGTGGAGCAGGTGATACGCGCCAGAGATGGCGAAGTGGACCAAGTCATCGTCGTGCTGGGACAAGCGGCCGACTTGATCGAGCAGGATTTGCAAGGGCTGCCGATTCGAACAGTGGTCAATCCCCACTTTGCCGCGGGGATGAGCACGTCTTTGAAAGCCGGGCTCCAGGCAGTGAACTCGGAAGTCGTAGGAGTCATGATTTTCCTGGGAGATCAACCATTGGTCGCGCCCGCGGTGATCCATCAGTTAGTCACCGCCTTTCGGCAGAGCTCGAAACCAATCATGATTCCACTGTATGGCGATATGCGAGGCCATCCCGTTCTGTTCTCGACTTCTTTGTTCCCCGAGCTCATGCAGGTCGAAGGAGACCAAGGAGGGCGCCGCGTCATTGCCCGCGAACCCGAAAGAGTGGCGACGGTGGCGTTTCCGGCCGACTTCGGTGCCAGAGACGTTGATACTTGGAACGACTACGAGCTGCTGAGAGCCTCGATAAATTCTGGAGCTACGCCCGATCGGGAACCGTAGATGAGGAGTGCACGCTCGAAGCCGCCGAGGCCTTCCAGCGTCTACGGCATGAGACCTTGACGACGGAGCGCATGGCATTGATCAACCTGCGAAACGACGGCACGATCAGCGACGAACTGCTGCACCGTCTTGAACATGAATTGGACGTCGAAGCGCTCCGTCTCGGTCTCGGAGAGCGACGGGCCACAACGTGAAGTCTTGAGCCTACCTCAGTGCGGTCGCATATGAGACACCGCCCGCTTGCCGTTCTGCCTTTGGCTCTGCATAACCTGCCAATAAATCGGCGGATCTCAGCCGTTAAAAATTAGCTTGAGAACAGGTCTGTTCTGGGCGCATCCTTGTCTGACTTAGAGCCGATCCAGCCTCAAATTACTCCTCTGATGCAGCGAGCAGATAAGGCACGAGTATGGCGGCCCAGTACCCTACGTGCCTTTCCGCTTGAGGTGAGCGTTGAGAGAAGGAGCTCGTCATGAATCTCAAACTGGAAGGCAAGCGAGCGTTGGTCACGGGGGTCAGTAAAGGAATCGGGGAAGGCATTGCCAAAACACTCATGCACGAAGGCGTGGCAGTCGTCATGCATGGCCCGAGTGAGGAAGTGAACCG
>Ga0066667_10001050_pt1 | contig 10033 bp, 7 predicted proteins | sample GraSoiAngelo_116_FD_133943 | JGI IMG/M metagenome (GOLD analysis project Ga0066667, IMG submission 133943) | Grasslands soil microbial communities from the Angelo Coastal Reserve, California, USA - 14_0903_16_30cm | ecosystem: Environmental > Terrestrial > Soil > Grasslands | place: USA...
CAACCAGCGGCAACCAGCGGGCAGGCACGGCCCCGACCGGCAATTCTGCCGGATAGCTTTGTGGTGCTGGTGGTGGGAAGGTAGACGCACCACGATTTGCTCATAGGCATTGTAATTTCAGAGCAATGGATAGAGGGTGAGCTCTGGCATGGGGAAATCTTTTCGATTGTCCGTCAGTAGGTTGCAGCCATGTTCGATCGCGAGGGCAGCTATAACGGTGTCTACGAGAGTGAGCGTACGGCCTTTTTTCGCCCACTCACTTTTTAATAGCCCCCCCCATTTTCCAGCGGCACTGTTTACTGCAAAGCAATCGAGACTCTCAAGAAAAAACGCTGTGAACGACTCCTCGCCAGCACGCATGCCAGCATAGACCTCGGCTATGTTTAGGGCCGTCGTGGCGAGATGATGGCCATCCGCCACCAACTGGGCGAGTAATTCTCGCCGACCGTGTCGCAGCCGCAGAGCATCGATCAACACCGAAGTGTCCAAGACTATATCCATTACGACGCATCAGCGCTTGGCATAGCGCTTTCGCTCGCTTTCCATGCGCAATTTCCGCACCCAGGCTCACGCACCGCGTTTGAATTCCGGGTGATCTTCTTCTTTCCAGACAACTTCTTTGCTGTTCAAGAACTGCAGTAGTCTCTCACGGCGCACCTCATTGCGAGCGGTCTCGACTAAAAATGCGCTCCGTCCTCGGGGACCGACAAGTCTATCGATCTCGCGCACTAGATCTTCCGGCAGAAGCACGTGTGCACGTTTAGTAGTCACATATATAGTGTGACATTAGAGTGTGTCTAATGTCAACACACAGAGGGCGGAAGGCCGGTTTGACGAAGTCGCCGCTGACCCGACTTTGAGGCTATTTGGAGTTTGGATGAATAGGTGGGATTATTAAAGATGCGGGCAGCAGGAGCAGCGGTATGAAACGCAGAATTGTTACCTGGGCAATTGCTGGCTTTCTAGTTGCGGGATTCTGGGCACTTTATGCCGCCGCGACGTTCCCAAGTCCGTTGATTTCGGACCAGCCGATTGTGTGGACTCTCATCAACATAACTTGTCCCATTGCGTTTGCCAGCTTTCATTTTCATTTCGGCATTAAACTTTACTGGGTTCTTCTTGCCAATGCCGCTACTTATGGGCTATTCGGTCTCGCGGTGGAAAGCCTGTGGCAACAATTGAGTCACGCCAAATAAATTCAAAGTCGCCTACTGCCCAAAAGGCTTGAGCAAGTGAGGATGGAGATCGATATCTCCTAATTCGCGTCGAATTGCTCCTGGTGCAGCGCGGGATCGCTCTTCACGATAATCGTCCGCTTGGTCAGTTCTTCCATTTCGTTCAGCCAGCGGCCATTGTTGGCTTTGAGCGCCTTGGCCACTTCGGGATTCACGCGCAGCATTACATCGGAGTGCTCGAGATGGCGGGTCATTTTGCGCATCTCGACGTAAATCTCGTTGCAGACGGTAGATACCGATTTCACGAAGCCGGTTGCGGAACAGTAGGGGCAAGGCGAACCGATGGTGCGTTCGAGGGACTGCTTCACCCGCTTGCGGGTGATGGCGACGAGTCCGAAATCATTAAACTGCAATGCCTTTGACGGGGCGCGATCCAGGCGCAGCGCCTCTTCCAGTGCCTGCATTACTTTTTGGCGGTTACGGCGTTCATCCATATCGATGAAGTCGATGACGATGATGCCGCCCAGGTCGCGCAGGCGAATCTGGCGGACGATTTCCTTGATGGCATCGACGTTGGTCTTCACGATGGTGTCTTCGAGGCGAGTGGTTTTACCCACGTACTTGCCCGTGTTGACATCGATCGCGACCAACGCTTCCGTCTGATTGATGACGATGTAACCGCCGCTCTTGAGCCACACTTTTGACTTGAGCGCCTTGTTCAGTTCTTCGTTCAAGCCGAACTGTTCGAATAAGGGAGTCTCTTTCGAGTAGAGTTTCACGCGCTTCACCAGGGCGGGCTGGAAGCGGTTTGCGAAACGCAGGATGCGCTCGTATTCCTGCTCGGTGTCGACCCAGATGGCGGAGAAGTCTGACGTCACCTGATCGCGGAGCACGCGCTCGACAACGTTGAGATCATGGTAGATCAGGGCGGGGGGTTTTGAACTATCTGCGCGCGAGCGGATGTCAGCCCAGAGTCCCTTCAGGAAACGGATATCGGCGCGCAACTCTTCCTCTGAAGCGCCTTGTGCGGCGGTGCGGACGATGAATCCGCCGTGGCCGTTTTCGCGTTCGCTGTGGATGATGCGTTTCAAGCGAAGGCGCTCCTCTTCGGAGGCAATTTTGCGTGAAACGCCGGTATGGTTTACGGTCGGCATGAAGACCAGGAAACGGCCGGGCAGGGCGATGTGGCTAGTGATGCGTGCGCCTTTTTTCCCGATCGGCTCCTTGGCGATCTGCACAAGGATTTCCTGGCCCTCTTTGAGAAGATCGGTGATCAGGGGAAGGTTCTGGGGTTCGTGGCGGCGGAAGCGTCGGCCACCTCCGCGGCGTCCACGGGGGCCGCGGCGGTCGAATGCAGGGCGCTTGGCGCGCTGAGTGTAGCCTGCAGTCGCCCCTGGCGCCCGTACTTCGGCGCGCGGCGCATCCACGGCGCCGTTTCCGCGAGCTTCGGCATCGAGCGCCGCCTCGGCTTCGGCCTGGGCTTCTTCCAGTTCGGCCTCGGCTTCGGCCTCTTCCTCGACTTCTTCCTCAGCGTCAGCCAGTTCGGCCTCTTCCTGAGAGATCGGCTCGGCTGAAAACGGAACAACATTCGCGGCTGGCTGCTCGCCCGAGGCGGCGATTTCGGGCGCCGGCTCGTTGTATTCGTTCGCCTCGTGAGTTTCCTCTTCCAGTTCTTCGAAGGCGGCGTCTTCCTCGAGCTCTTCCACGTAATGCGCGAGATCGGCCTCTTCTTCCTCAATCTCTTCTTCTTCGATCGTGCCCGCGGAAGCAGGGGAGGGAGCCACTTCAGGTCGTTCCGGAGCTGAAGCGAGCGGGTGGGCCGGCTCTTCTTCCGCGTCTGCGGCTTCGGCTCCGAATACCGCGGCCACGTTCATCCGGTGCAGCCGTGTCTGCTCCCGTTCCCATTCGCGAGAACCAGTACCGAAGGGCACACGTACCGTTTCGATTTCAGCATCTGCTTCAACCTGCTGTCGGGCCGCTTCGGCAAGGTCGCCTTCAGGGCCGCTGGAATGAGGCTGTTGCCGGGATGCTTCGGGCGCGGCGAACAGCGGCTCGTCTTCAGGAAAAGCCTGCGCGATGGGCTGAACCTCATCCTGTCTGACCTGTCCTGACTGACTGGGCGGGGTGTGTGCCAAACGCTGATATTTCGAAATCGACTCTCCCGGCAAAATGATTGGTTGATATCCGGGTGGTGGACCGTATTGTGCACGGGTGGGTTCGTGCGTCTCTGGTCCTGGCCGCGCGTATTTTGAATCGGGAAAGCGCTCGCCACGACGCCCGCGCCGGCGTCGCCCACGCCAGCCCCTGGAATCGCGCGCTTCGCCGTGGCTTTCACGCGGGCTGCCGGGCTGAGTAGTTTCGTGGCCTTGCGCTACAGGCTGTGCTTGCGATTGGGCAGGAGCAGCAGCTATAGCCATCTCCTCCACGTTCGCCGCAGGAGAAGTATGCACTGGTATGACCTGGCTCGTGGCCACCTCGTCCAGTTCCTCTTGCTCTTCGAGTTCCATGAAATCGGAGACGTAAAGGAACGCATCGCGTTCCAGTCCGATATCGACGAAGGCCGACTGCATTCCCGGCAAGACGCGGGTGACGCGGCCTTTGTAGATGGATCCCGCGAGGGTATATTCGTTTTCGCGCTCCAGATAAATTTCTGCCAGCTGATCATCTTCAACCATGCCCACTCTGGTCTCGTGAGGCGTAGAGGATACAAACAATTCTTTCGTCATTGAAACTCCGGTTGTATGCCGCTTTTTGCGGCATGGAATCACCGGGCGAGAGGCAGGCAGAGACGGGTAGGATGGAGCGCTGCGATGGTTGTTTCGAGCAAAGGATGACTGCGGTCTCGGGCTTTCTTCCGCGACCGGATCGCTGACACTGGCTGAGTAATCTTTTGCACTGATCGCATTCGCCTTGCCGGGTTTGTGACCGCTCTCTCACATGCTGAGGGGGCCGTTACCCGCCCGGAGGCGCCTTAGCCTTAATCCTGCCCGGCTTCTTACTGCTGTTCTCGCCGGTGAAATGCCCTCTTCACGCGAGGGCTGTCGTAATTTCCCGCGCCGAAGCGCGGCAATCTTTTTGGTGCTTCAGTTTACGAAGCGGCGCATTCGCACATTCATGACAATGCCCAGCGCCAGGAACATAAACAACACGGATGACCCACCGTAACTCATTAATGGCAAAGGTATTCCCGTAACCGGCATAAAGCCGACTACCATGCCGATGTTGACCAGAATGTGGAAGCTAAGCACCGCCACCACACCCATCACTACGAACGTGCCAGCACTGTCAGGCGCTGTTTGCGCGTTCTGGGTCAAGCGCATCAACACAATGAAGTATAACAGCATCACCCCTAGCGCGCCTACAAATCCATGTTCTTCCGCGAATGCAGCGAAAATGAAATCTGTTTGTGGTACTGGAAGGAAAGCAAGGTGTGTCTGCGATCCCTCTGAACTTCCCCAGATTCCACCCGAGCCCACCGCGATTAACGACTGGTTCACCTGATAGCCCTTGCCTTGTGTATCGGCATCCGGGTGCATGAAGATGGTGAGGCGGTCGCGCTGGTAAGGTTTGAGCACTTTCATCCAGGCGATCGGCATCAATAGACCGGCTACCAGCATTACGATCGCCATCTGTTTTAGGCGCACTCCACCGAGGAAAAGGCCCATTACAGCGATGGGTAAATATGTAAGCCCAGTGCCGAGATCGGGTTGCGCCAGGACCATGAGCATGGGTATTCCCACCAACCCGCCGGCCTTCATAAAGTCGGACCAGGAAAGATCCTTTGAATGAAGATCGGCGAAGTACTTGGCCACCGCCAGTATCAGGATGAGCTTGACCCATTCCGAGGGTTGAAAGTGCATGCCACCGGGCATCTTCACCCAGCGGCGTGCGCCCAGGTATTTCTGCCCGAAAATCAGAACCATCATCAGGGAGGCGACCGCCACAATGTAAAACCAATGGACGCGATCCAGCAAAACCTGGTAGTTGAGCAGACTCATTAGAAACATTCCCGCCAGACCGCCCATAATCCAATAGATCTGCTTTACATGCGCACCCGCGAATTTGGTGTAGGTGGTGGCACTGCGGATTTCCATGACTCCCAATCCGCAGATCAGAAGGACGAAGAGCAGTAATAACCAGTCGAAATCGCGAAATGAAACGTAGCGAGACATTAGGATCAGCTCTTGGCTATTAGCTTTTAGCCTTTAGCTCTTAACAACAGTTCCCTACTGCAATCCGGGTGCAGAGGTTGCGAACGGTGCATGCACCTTCTCCACATCCAGCACAAATTTACCGGCGCGTAACGCCTCTTGATCCTCCGGAACACTCCACATAGCGCCAACTTCCACCTGGCTGCCGTTCTTGGCCAACTTGCTTGGAGCGCGCCGCTGTTTTTCGACGTAAGCCTTAATGACTTGCGCCGCGGTACGTGCTGCCAGATATCCGTGCTCACCTTCTTCCAGCAGCGAACACACCACGATCTCGGGGTTGCGCCTCGGCTCTACGCCAGCAAACCAACCGTTGTCTTTAAACTTTGATTTGCCTGCGGCACCCAGCCTGGCTTTCATGGCATTGCTGATGGTTTGCGCGCTCCCGGTTTTGCCGGCAAAGTCGATTCCCTGCAAATGCGCGCTGGGAGCGGTTCCGATGGGATTGACGACGTCCGCCATCGCGTTGGTGATGGTCTCCCAATTCTTAGGATCGATAGGAATTCTGATCTCGTCTTCTACGCTGGAAGCAGGGATCACATTCGGAGGAAGGTCCCTCGGCTTTGTGACATGAGGGCGGCGCAGCGTGCCTCCGCTGGTGATCGCACCGATTGCTCTCGCGAGTTGGATTGGAGTTACGGCCACAGCTCCCTGGCCGATACCGACGGAAATGGTTTCTCCCGCGTACCACTTCTGTTTGAAATTGCGGATTTTCCACTCTTCGGAAGGCATTACACCGCTGACTTCCTGCGGAAGATCGATACCAGTTTTTTGCCCGAGGCCGAACATCATCGCGTATTTTGCGATCCGCCCGATGCCCAATCGCTCAGCCAAGGTGTAAAAGAACACGTCGCAAGACTGATAGATCGCTTTGGTGATGTCTACAACACCGTGTACGCGATGCTCGGCGACGACCCAGCATTTGAAGTAGCGTCCGTAGAACGAAGCGCCGCCGCTGCAGTTCACTCTCATGTCCTGTGCGATGCCTTCCTGCAGGCCCGCCGTAGACATGATGATCTTGAAGACGGAGCCGGGCGCGAGCTGTGCCTGAATAGCTTTGTTGAGCAGCGGGTGGTCGTCGTCATTGACCAGCTTGGCCCATTCGGCATGCTTGATGCGTACGGCGAAGTCGTTGGGGTCGAACGTGGGCCGGCTGACCATGGCCAGGATTTCGCCGGTCCGCGGATCCATAGCTACGATTGCCCCGTTGTGCCCGGCTAACGCCTGCTCGGCTGCAATCTGCAAATCGACATCGATGGTAAGCTTCATCGGCTTGCCAGGTTCGGCCGGTTTTTCTTCAAGCTGCCCAACTTCCTTTCCGCGGCTGTTTACTACCACTTGCCGTGAACCGTTCTTGCCCATCAAAACCTGGTTGTACTCCAGCTCCACGTCCGACTTTCCCACCACGTCCCCTGGGTTGTAGAGCTCCCATTGCGGCTGGTTGAGCATGTCTTCGCTGACCTCGCCGACGTAACCAATGAGGTGGGCCATGAAGCCGTTGCGGGGGTACAGCCGGCGATGGGCCATTATCGTGTCCAGCTCGGGCAGTTCATTGCGGTGGGACTCGACGAATGCCAGTTCGTCCGGCGTGATGTCTTCTTTTAGGTAAATCGGCTGGAACTGAGCTGTTCCGCTGAATCGACGAATGCGCTCGCGCACCTCCTTCGGGTCGAGATGCAATCCGGTCGCAATCAAGTTGGCATCGGCAGCGATGTCGCGGGTGGAGTCGCGCAGAAGCAGAGCGGTAAAGGAGGGATAGTTGTCTACGATCGTGCGCCCTTCGCGGTCGAGTATCCTGCCGCGGGGGGCGAGAATGGGCACGCTGCGAATGCGATTCTTTTCGGCAAGGTTGGCATAGAAGTCGCTCTGCACAACCTGCAGACGCCACAATCCATACGCAAGGATCAGAAACACGACCAGGATGATGTATTGCACTGCGGTGAGGCGGAACTGAGAGACTTTTTCGTCGCGGCCGTACATCAAAACGTCGGGCGGCATTCGGCCCTCGGGGCGCAGCCGCTCATCCTTTCGGGGGAAGTTACCTTCATTCTAACGTGGTGAGTTGCTGGAGAGTATTGCGGCTTCAGTGACGGAGGGACATAGCCGCTGGGTGAAGCCAAGACTAAGTGTTTTTGGTGCTTACGGACCCAGGCGTGGATTACGCTCTCAGTTTCAGTCGATCAAGGAGCGTGAACAGGATGGCGGCGACGATCGCGTTCGCCACGGCTGAGCCAAGTTCGTGAGGCCAACTCCATTCCAGGGTAAGTCCAACAAGTCCGCGAGCCACCAGAAAATACACAAACTCGTGTACCACATAAAAGATCAATGTGACCAGCATCCGAGCGCCCAGGTTTTCCACGTCGAGCTTCACGCCGATTGAGGAGGCGCCGTAGCCGACTACGGTTTTCGCGATCCCGTAAACGCCGATGGGGTGGTGGGTAAGCGCGTCTTGCAGGACGCCGATGGCAGCGCCGGTAAGCAGGCCCGCTACCTGGCTTCGCCTGGCTACGGCGAAGAAGATCACCACCAGCAGCGGAAGATCGAAAATTGAAAAGAAGTGAAGGTGGAGCGGCAGGAAGGCTTGCAGGAAGATTGCGGTCAGAGGCACGAGCACAGCGACCGGGACGCTGAACTTGTAAACCTCCACCTGGTCCTGCGATGTGTAGCTGATCTGCACGCTATTGAGGTTTGTCCTCCGTGGGGGCTGAGGGCTTGGGCGCGACTGCCGGTTTGGGCTGAGGCATCGAGCTTACTGCTCCGCTTGAAACTTGCGTGATCGGCTTTGTGGCACCCGGGCCGTGATTTGTATCTGTAGCCGGCCCGGTCTGTGTCGGCGAATTCTTAACACTCGCCCCGGCGCTATTTGGCGCGATCTTGTTCGGCTGCTGTTGTGCGGCCTGTTGTGGCCCGCCTGAAACTGCACCTTGCTTCTTAGTGTCATCGGCCGGTTTATCCGTAACGGAAGGTAGACGTTGTGCAAGTACATCCACTGCCCTTACGGGCCCGGTTTCCGCAAGGGAGGCTGTTTGCTCTTCCTGCTTGGTGATCACCAGCACTTCTTCCAGCTTGCTCAGGTTGGCCGTCGGGTGCACGCGAATGTTGAGGAAGACTCCCGGCCCGGGCGACACCCTGGTGATCGTGCCGATCGGCAGGCCTTTGGGGAAGATGCGATCGCCGCCGCTGGTCAGGACAGTTTCGCCGGCCGCGACCTGTTCGTCTGACATAACCTTTTCCAGAACGACCTCCCCGAGCGGCGTACCCCGGACGATGCCTTGCAAGCGGGATTTTTCCAGAAGCGCTCCTACGCCGCTGGTCTGATCGTTCATCAAGAGAACTTGCGCCGTGGTGGAATAGGCATTCAATACCCGGCCTACCACACCATCGGCGGTAATGACGGGCATGCCTTTCTCAATGCCCTGACGGGTACCCTTATCAATAAAGATAGAACGCGATTGCTCGCTGCCACTGGAGCCGATGACTTGCGCAGCAACCGTTTTGGAAATGAATTTTTGTTTGAACCCAAGCAGCGCCTGCAGGCGTCGTGCCTGCTCGGCGTCATCGCTTAAGCGCACCTGCTCCAAGCGAAGGCGCTCAATCTCATACTTAAGATCGCGATTCTCCTGGCGCACTCCGCGGAGGTAGATGTAGCTGCGCCAGACATCGCCGACGCCACCCTGGAACCAGGTGAGGCCTTTTTCCAAGGGCGCTACGGCACCGACGGTCCAGACGCGAATGAGCCGGGTAGATTGTTGTTCAGTGGAGCGCTTGACCTGTACTGCGAGGCCGAAGACCTGCACAAAGAGAACAGCCGCCAGGATGGACACATTGCGATAGCGGCTGATCAGATTTTCCATGGCCCCAACAACTCAGTTTCCAGCTTCCAGGTTCATGTTGCAAGTTAGATTAGCGGCGCCACGGAGCAAAACGAGAATCGTTATACGAACTTCGCTACTCAATTGAAATCTTGCGCAACAACTTGAAATCGCTCAACATCTTCCCGGTACCGAGGACTACGCTGCAGAGGGGGTCGTCGGCAATGGAAACTGGGAGTCCGGTTTCCTCGCGGATACGCTTGTCCAGATTCTTTAGCAGGGCTCCTCCACCCGTGAGCACGATACCGCGGTCGCTGATGTCAGCAGAGAGTTCCGGCGGGGTGCGCTCGAGCGCCACTCGAACGGCGTTCATGATCGTAGAGACACACTCGCTGAGCGCTTCGCGGATCTCGCTGTCATCGACAGTGATCGTTTTGGGCACGCCTTCGATCAGATTGCGGCCCTTGATCTCCATGGTCAGGGGCTTGTCCAGCGGGTAAGCTGAGCCGATCTCGATCTTGATCTGCTCGGCCGTACGTTCTCCGATCAGCAGGTTGTATTTCCGCTTCAGATAATTCATGACGGCTTCATCCATCTGGTTGCCCGCCATGCGTACCGAACGTGAATACACAATTCCGCTGAGGGAGATTACTGCAATGTCAGTGGTGCCGCCGCCGATGTCGACCACCATGTTGCCGCTGGGCTCGGTGATGGGAAGTCCGGCGCCTATTGCCGCGACCATCGCCTGCTCCACCAAATAAACTTCGCTGGCCTTGGCGCGGTAGGCGGAGTCCATAACGGCGCGTTTTTCGACCTGCGTGATCTCGGAAGGAACGCC
>Ga0066667_10001051_pt1 | contig 10033 bp, 9 predicted proteins | sample GraSoiAngelo_116_FD_133943 | JGI IMG/M metagenome (GOLD analysis project Ga0066667, IMG submission 133943) | Grasslands soil microbial communities from the Angelo Coastal Reserve, California, USA - 14_0903_16_30cm | ecosystem: Environmental > Terrestrial > Soil > Grasslands | place: USA...
CGTCTCGGGCACCATGTAGCGCGGAACAAGGCCGGCGCAATGCGCCTGCAGCGAGGCCGGCGTGACATCCTCTCCGGGCTTGAGCGCGACGAACGCGCGGAGGCGGCTGCCGAGATCCTCGTCGCGGGTGGCCACCACGGCGGCTTCCACGACCGCCGGGTGCGCATAGAGCGCGGCCTCGATATCGCCCAGCTCGATGCGATAGCCGCGGCTCTTCACCTGATTGTCGCGACGACCGAGGAACACGAGCTCGCCGTGCTCGTCGAGGGTCACGAGATCGCCCGTACGATAGAGCCGTTCGTCGAGGTGCGGCTGGAACGGATTCGGCACGAGCGCCCGTCGCGTCTTCTCGGCATCGCCCCAGTATCCGGGCGTGACGGACGGCCCGCGGACGTAGAGCTCGCCGACCTCGCCGGGTGCGACGCGGCGGCCGTCGGCGTCGAGGACCAGTACGTCCGTGTTGGCGCACCCGCGACCGATCGGCAGACGGTCCTGTCCGGCGAGCCGCCAGCGATCGACATGGTGATACGTGCACACGTTCGTCTCGGTGGGCCCGTACAGGGTGTAGAGCTCGGCACGCGGCAGCGGGTCCGCGCGGTGTTGCAGGTACTTCATCGGGAAGACCTCGCCGGCGAAGAGCACGAGGCGCAGTCGGTCGAGGTCGCGCGCCGCCAGGTCGGCGTGCAGCAGCAGATAGACGAGCGCCGAGGGCACGGAGTACCACACCGTGATGCCGTGCTGCTCGATGAAGTCCGCCACGCGCCGCGGGAAGACCGTGAGCTCCTCGTGGACGAGCGACACCGTCGCGCCGGCGCCGAGTGCGTTGTAGATGTCGAAGACCGAGAGGTCGAAGTGTAGCGGCGCATGGTTCGACAGCCGGTCGTCGGCGGTGATCGCAAACGTCGCGGCACACCAGTCGACGAATGTGAGCGCGTTGCGGTGGGTCAGCATCACACCCTTGGGCTGGCCCGTCGAGCCCGACGTATAGAGGATGTAGGCCAGATCCGTCTCCACGCCGCCGTCGGGCGGCGCCGACGTCGGGAAGGCATCGAGCGCCGACCACGCGATCTCGTGCGCCGCGCGCGGCTCGCCGCTCACCAGCACGGCGCAGCGAAGCGCACGCGGCTCGAGCGTGCGCAGGCGCTCGGCCGTCGTGACGAGCGCACTGATCCCGCAGTTCTCCGCGATCGCCCCGAGGCGGCGGGTCGGCGCATGGGGATCGAGCGGAACGTAGACGGCGCCCGCTTTCAGGACTCCGAGCATGGCGACGACGGATTCCACCGCTTTGGGAAAGAACAAGCCCACGCGATCGCCCCGCGCCACGCCCTGCGCCCGCAACAGATGAGCGAGCTGGCTGGATCGGGCATGCAGCTCCGCATAGGTCAGGCTGCGTTCGCGCGCGCGCACGGCGGGCTTGTCGGGATGACGATCCGCGCTGACGTCGAGCAATTGCTGGAGCAAGTAGGCCATCGCTTCAGAGCATCGGCAGCATCGAGACGAGATCGACGGCTTCGCCGTCCCGCCCGGAGAGCATCGAGGCCATCAGCATCGCCGATCGGGTCAGCGACGCGCGGTTGCGCCAGCGGATGCGCGCCGGGACGCCGACGACGGTCAGGTTGTCGGGAACGTCGGTCATCACCACGCTGTTGGCGACGACGCGCACGTTGTTGCCGATGGCCGCGCCGCCGATCACCTTGGCGCCGGGACCGAAGTAGACGTTGTCCCCGATCGAGCGCACACCCTGCGTGATCGCGACACCGTGCTGGACGACGCAGTTGCGCCCGATCTTGGTGTCGGCGATGAACACGCCGTGCGCGGTGTGCACGACGAGGCCGGGCCCGATCTCGGCCTTGACGGAGATCTCCACGCCGAAGACGACGTCGACGAACGCCCGAAGGACCGCCGAGACGACGATCATCAGCTGCCGGAGCACGGGGACGCGGACGTGGTGCGCCCACCAGGCGAACCGGTAGCTGAGGACCCCGATCGTGCCCGGGTGCAACGGCGTCTTCACCCACCGATTGAACCACCCCGGTGACAAGCCGTTGATCACGCGTGCGTGCTCGAGGTCTGCCCGGACGTTGTCGAGCATGGTCACCCCCTCCAGACGGTATCGTTCCGAGGGAGCGCAAGTTCCGTACCGAACCCTCAGATGAGCTAACCACGCGTTCGCCAACGTTTTTGTAATCCTGAGGAGGCTGCAACGGCGTGACTTATCTCAGGAAGCGACTACCTACCATCGTGGTCCGCTCTCCATGCCAGGCGGCCGCGCCCGCCCGGGCTCAGGCCGGCCAGAGTATCGGCGCGAGCATCACGACGACCGCGGCCGACACCAGCGTGAGCGGCGCGCCGACGCGCACGAAGTCGCCGAAGCGATAGCCGCCGGGGCCGTACACGAGGAGATTGCCGTGGTGCCCGATCGGCGTGAGGAACGCGACCACCGACGCCATGGCGACCGTGACCACGTATGGCTCGGGCGCGTGCCCCAGGACATCGGCCAGCGCCACCGCCACCGGCGCAAACAGCGCGGTCGTCGCGCTGTCGGACATGAATTGTGTGACGACCGCGACGACCGCGAACAGCGCGAGCAGCACGGCCGTCTCGCTCCAGTCGGCGACGGCGCCCTGCAGCCAGCCCGCGAGCGTGTCCGCCGCGCCGCTCGACTTCATCGCCGCTCCGAGCGGAATGGCGCCCGCGATGAACACGTAGATGCGCGCGTCGATCGCACGGTAGGCCTGGCTCGCGGTGAGACAGCCCGTGAGCACCGTCGCCACAGCGCCGGCGAGGCCGGCCATCTCGATCGACAGCACGTCGAATGCGGCGAGGAGCACGGTGGCGAGCATGATCGCGGCCGCGAGCGGACCTTTTCGCCGGGGGCTGCGCTCGGCGTGGAACGGCACGAGCATCAGGATCCCCGGGTCGTTGGCGACGCGCTCGAGCGCCTCGTCGTCGCCCTGCAGCACGAGCACGTCGCCGGGTCGCAGCGGGGTCTGCGCGATCTCCTCATCGAGCCAGCCGGCCCGCCGCCACAGTCCGAGCACGATCACGCCGTAGCGACGGTGGAAGTCCAGCGCACCGATCGTGCGGCCGGCCAGCTCCGAGCGCGGCGCCACGACCGCCTGCACGAGGCGCGGAGCGCCATCGTCGCCGGACGACGTCGCCTCGCGCGACGGCGCGCCGCGCGACTGATATTGCGCGACCGGATGCAGCTCGACGCCCGCCTCGCTGCGGATGGCAATGATGTCCTCGGGCGTGGTACGCACGAGCAGCACGTCGCCGGGTTCCACGCGACGGTCGCCGAGCGGGCGCTGGGCCCGCCGCCCATCGCGCACCAGACCGACGACCTTCACACGATACGGCCCGTCGCGCCCCACCTCGCGCACGGTCTTGCCGCGGAACGGCGAATCGTCGAGCACCGTGAGCTCGGTGAAATACTCGTCGAGGCGGAAGGGGTCGGTCGCCGTGTCCGCGCCTTTGCGCTCCGGCAACAGCCAGCGGCCGACGAGCAGGATGAAGATCGTCCCGGCCGCGGACAGCGCCAGACCGATCGGGGCGATCGAGAAGATGCCGAGTCCCGGCCGGCCCGCCTCGCGCAGCGCCTGCGAGGCGATGAGGAACGCGGGCGCGCCGATGATCGTGATCGTCGTGCCGAGCGAGGCGGCGAACGACATCGGCATCAGCAGGCGTGAGGCGGGGATCTTGCGCGAGCGAGCGAGATCGAGCGTGACGGGCAGCATGATCGCCGTCGTCGTGAGGTGGTGGGTGAATGCGGACAGCAGCGCCACCGATGGCATGATGACGGCGAGCGCGCGGGCGAGGCCCGCGCCGGCGAGCCGCGCGACCGCGCGTCCGAGCGCGTCGGACACGCCCGTGCGGTGCAGCGCGGCGCTCAGCACGAAGATCGCGGCGACGACGATCGCCGGCTCGCTGCCGAATCCCGACAGCGCTTTGTCCGGCTTGAGGAGTCCCGACACGCTCAGCGCGAGCACGATCAGCAGCGCGACGACGTCGTTGCGCAGCCGCTCGGTGAGCAGCAGCAGGAACGCCGCGCCGAGGATGACGAAGAAAATCAGCTGCGGCGTGTCGAGGCCGGCCACATCGGCTGACGTAGCACGGCACGTGCCAGGCAGCAGTTTGACACTCCGCTGCGCCGCCGCCTAGAATCGCTTTGCTCCCTGCGTATGAACGTCAACCTCGACGCCTTCGCTCGCCAACTCGCGGACCTCACCGGGCGCTTCGCTGACCTGGGGGCGAAGCTCGCGGAAGCCGCGCGCGAGCTGCAGGACGGCGGCGCGCCGCCGTCCGATGCGCTCGTCGAAGCGCTCGCGACCGGCAGCCGCGAGTTCGTCGAGCTGCGCGCCGAGATCGTCCTCGCCGCCGAGACGCTCGGCCTCGTGGTGCCCGACGGCATCGAGAGCGCCAGGAGCCTCGAGCCGGTGCTCGTCGCCATGACCGACGCGCTGCAGGCCGAGCAGCGGCGTGCGGCTTTCGACGAGTCGCGTGAGCGCGTCGTCGCCGTGCTGGATCGGATCGCCGGCGTGCGTCACCGGGACGACGAGAGCTTCGAGCCGCTCGTCGTCGCGCAAGATAAGGCCGCCGAGCTCAAGCAGGCCGCGCTCGCCCTGACCGAGACGACGGCGGAGCAGATCGAGGCACTCGAGGCGGCCGCGCAGCCATTCGTGGATCTCCTGACGATGCTCGAGGCCACGGAGGGGCTGGACGACGCCAGATTCTCCGCGCTCGAGGAGAGCATCTCAGAGGCCTTCGGGCGGCAGACCGCCGTCGCGGCCGCGCGCAAACACCTCGTGCTCGGCGAGCAGAGCGCACGCGCGCCCGCGCTGGCCGAGCCCGAGCCCGTGCGCCTCGCCGAGACGGTGCGTGCCCCCGAACCCGTGCGTCCCCCAGAACCCGTGCGCGTCCAGGAGCCGGAACCGGTCGTCGCGCCGCCGCCGCGCCAGACGCCGCCGAAGAAGGTCGACCGGATGCCGCCGCAGCGGGTGCGCGAGCCCGAGCCCGTCGCTGCCGCGCCCGCGGCGGCGCCGTCGGCCGCCGGGCGCGGCGACGGCTCGGGCTCCGACGAGAGCGCGCAGTGGTGGCTGTCGGCATCGGCCCGCTGGTCGGGGTGGAAGAACACGCTCGGGTTTCCCGAGGCGACGCGCGAAGAGATTACGAAGTATCCCTACCTGCTGTCGGCGCCGATCCGGCAGAGTCTCGAGTTCGAGGAGGGCCTGCTTGCGTACGGGTACTCGCTCATCCTCGACCACGTCGAGAAGCAGAGCCCCGGGTGCATCGCCAACGCACTGACCAACCTCAAGTCCGATCCGTCGAAGCCCATCGGCACGCAGCTCTACGAGTATCTCGTCGCGCAGGGCCGTCTGAGCGAAACGTACCCGAAGTTCATCGAGAACGTTCTGCGCGCCGCCGTGCCCGAGCCGGGCCCGTGGGTGCAGGCGCGCATGATCCATTCGAAGGACGACACGCGCGTGTTCCGCCGCCCCACACCGCGTCTGGGCGAGACCGAGCAGACCGCCCAGCGGTTCCTCGCCGACAACCAGCGGTTCAAGGAGCACAAGTTCGACGCGCCGCTGCCGCCGTTGACCACGCGATTCTTCTCGATCCAGGCCGACCTTAAGGACGCGCACGGCATCGAGGTGAAGCTGAGCGTCGACGGCGCGCCGTCCGACGCCGGCTTTCTGATGACGGTGCCCGCCGCGGGCAAAGCGGGCAAGCTCGACGTGCGGCGCCTCTCGGCCGAGGGCACCGGCGTGCCGGGCGTCGGGCGCGACTACGGGGCGATCTGGTTGGCGATCTTCAACGCCGATCCGATGCGGCAGACGAGCTTCGAGCTGGGCCTGACGCTGCGCAAGGACACGCGCGGGATGAAGAAGTAGCTATTCGTGCGTCGGCGAGGTCGGCGACGCGGACTCTTTCGGGGCGCGGGCGAACGGGCTCTTGGTGACGCCGAGCTTCTGCGCGATCTGATTGGTCGACTGCATCGTTTCGAGCAGCTTCGCGAAGGCCTGCGCGACCTCGTCCTTCTCGTTCTTCAGCTGCTCGTTGGCACGACGCAGCTCCTCGAACTGCCTGCGGTATTCCTCGAGCTGCCGCTCCGCCTCGTTGTTCTGCGCGCGATCCTTCGCCTCCGACAGCTCCTTGCGCAGCTCCATCAGCTCGCGGCGCAGCCGCTCCGCGTCGCGCTCGGCGTGCTCGAGCTTGGCGGCGGTCTTCTGCCCGGAGTCGAGCACCTCCGGCAGCAGGGCGAGCAGCTCGCGGCCGTCCTCGAGCCAGCGGCTCAGTCGCTCGCGCGCGTGCGTCACCGCGGGATTCTCCATGAGATCTCCTGTCTCGCCTCGACCGCCTGAAAAACGGCTAGTTGCCGTCGAATTTAGCATCCAGGCCGCCCGGTTGGCAACGATGATAGGGTAAGCGCGCATCGCGATGGCCGTGCCTCTGGTCACGAATCTCGAATCGCGCGGGCGGCGCCGGCGCTCCCTGATGGGGGTGGCGGGACTGGCGCTGACCCTCGTGCTCGCCGCCGGTTTTGCGCTCTTCGGTCTCGCGCGCGGCGCACGACTCGTCTTGTTCGTGCCGCTCCTCGTCGCCGCGCTCGGCTTTCTGCAGGCGCACGGCAGCACCTGAACGCGACTGGCCTCGCGCGGACTGCGCGAGACGTCGACCGGCGTGGAGCCCGTGACCGACGCCTGGGCGGTCACGGAGCTCAAGCGGCAGGGGCGTGAGATCTCCGCGCAGGCCGTGCTGCTGGCGCTCGCGTTGACCGCAGTCGCGCTGCTCCTGCCCGCGCCCGCCGCTTGATCGCCGAGCGTGAGAGCACCAGGCGCGTCGAGTCCGTGAGATCCGCGTCGAAGAGACGCGCCATCTCGTCGAGGGCGCGGCGATTGTGCTCGGGATCGATCGACGCCACGCAATCGGCCGGGACCCAGAGCCGCAAGTCCCGCATGAACGCGTCGCTGGCGCTGAACAGCACGCAACGATCGCCGGTGAGGCCGGTGAGCACCAGCGAGCTCACGCCCAGGTATCGCAGCAACAGCTCGAGCGTCGTGGCATAGAACGCCGAATGCTTGGTCTTCAAGACGACGTAGTCGTTGGCGCGCGGGCGCAGCCGGCGCGCGAGCGGGCGGCCGCGCACGGGCCGCTCGAGACAGCGCTCGAGCAGCGTCCGGAAGTCCGATCGCCAGCGCCCGAAGTTGTCGTTGACGTAAATGACCGGCACCCGGGCGCTCCGGGCGCGGGCCGCCAGCACGGCAAGCCGATCGGCCACGGCGAGGGCATGAGGCAGCAGCCGGTCGCCGTCCTCGAACTCGAGATCGCTGATCACATCCACCAGGACGAGCGCCACGCGCGAGCTATCCGGGGCGTTGCCGTGGAGGTCCGGATTCCTGGGCGGCATCGTGCGTGCTACTCCGCTGCAATGGCCATACCCGGGGGCTATACTCGGGGTAATCTCGACCCGGCAGACGAAAGGAGCAGGTCATGTCCGTGAAGCTGTTCGTCGGTGGTCTCTCATTTTCCACCTCGAGCGAGGGCCTGCGCGGCGCCTTCGCGCGCTTCGGCGAGGTGATGTCGGCCGCCGTGATGACCGACCGAGAGACCGGCCGCTCGCGGGGCTTCGGCTTCGTCGAGATGGCGACCACCGAGGAGGCCGAAAAGGCCATCTCCTCGCTCAACGGGACTTCCCTCGACGGCCGCATGATCCGCGTCGACAAGGCCACGCCGCGCGGCGCGGGTGGTCCGCGCCCGCCGCGTCCGGCCGGGGGCCCCCGCCCTTACGGCGATCGGCCCGCGGGCGGCGGCTTCGGCGGCCCGCGATTCGGCGGCGGAGGAGGCGGCAGCGGACCCCGGTTCGGCGCCGGCGGCGGCCAGCGTCCGGCGGGCGGCTTCGGTGATCGGCCGGGCGGCGGCGGGGGCGGCGGTTTCGGCGACAAGCCAGGTCGAGCGCAGCGGCGGGGCGCAGGTCCCGGCGGCTTCGGCGACAAGCCGGCCGGCCGCAAGGGCCCGGGCGCCAACAAGCGCGGTCCCAAGCGCGGCGTCGACGGCAGCAGCGGCCGCGGCCGCCCCGGCTCCGACGGCGAATACCGCTGGGGGCGCTGAAGCGAATTCGAGGAGCGCCACGGGTTTCCCGCGGCGCTCGGAGCGTATGGGGGTAAAGGGGGCCCTTCGAGGCCCCCTTTCATATCAAGGCAGCCCGCTGTCGCCGCGTGCGGCAATGCGCGTGAGGATCTCCATCACGAGCGGGTAGAAGAGCATGAGAACGAAGCTCGCGGTCGCCACCCAGATGGCGAACCGGGCGAGCTTCACCCGAGCAGCTCCGACAGCGAGCGGATGATCCGCTGCGGGCGCGCGTCGGTGTGCGCCGCCGGCAGGCCCGCGCCCTCCCGATCGATCCAGACGCCCGTGAGTCCAAGCCGCTGCGGCGCGAGCACATCCCACTCCAGATGGTCCCCCACCATCCACGCGCCGTCCGTCTGCGCGCCGAGCCGCCGCAGCGCCTCGCGATAGACCCGCTCGTCGGGTTTGCCGCAGCCGAATTCGCCCTCGATGACGATGGCGCCGAAATACCGTGCGAGATCGTGGCGCTCGATCTTGTCGCGTTGCTGGCGCACGTCGCCGTTGGTCACGAGCGCCAGCGGCAGCCCGCGCGCGCGGAGCGCGTCCAGCACGGCGCGCGTCTCCGGAAACAGTCGCATGGCGGCGCGGCGGCGCGCGGCGAAGTCGCCGGCGATCGCGGCGGCGACCGCGTCGTCGGCGCAGCCGCAGCGCACCAGCGCCTCGGCGACGATCTTCGTCCAGGCGCCCAGCATGTTCACGCGCTCGCGTGCGTGACGCGCGGGATCGCCGCTCCAGAACCACTTGCGCGTCTCGGTCAGCGCGGCCACGAGCGTCGCCGTGTCCACCGACAACGGCACGGCGCCGCAGGCTTCGACCCAGGAGTCGTCGACGCCGGCCGAGTACGCGAGCAGCGTGTCGTCGAGGTCGAGCAGCAGCGTTTTCACGCGCGGCTCCCGGCGGCCAGCGCGCGCGTAGCGCGCGGATCCCGTACGCGTAGCGCCAGCAGCAGCATGCCGGCTGTGCCGCCGAGCGCGGTGATGGCGAAGACCGCGGAGAACCCGGCGGCATCGGCCAGGAGACCGGCGGCCAGCGGCGCGACGAACGCGATGGGCGCCAGCAAGGTGTTACCGAGGCCCAGGTAGGTCGGCTGCGCCTCGGTGACCGGCGCGAACTCGAGGAGCACGTTGAGCCCCGAGACGGTGATCGACGCGGTCTGCACGCCGGCCAGCGCGAACGCGACGCCGAACGTGGCGGGCGACGTCGCCGCCAGCGCGATAACGTTGCCGACCACGCTCGCCGCCACTCCGGCCAGCAGCACGATGCGGTGGCCCGCACGGTCGGCAAGCCAGCCGAGCACGATGGTGCCGGCGATCGTGCCGCACAGCAGGAGCGCGGTGAAGATGCCCGCGGCCGACGCGGGCAGCCGCCACGCGTGCAACGCGTAGACCGTGTAGAAGGCGGTGCCCGCGGCGCCCACCGCCGCCAGCGACCGCGCGACGAGATACCACGCGAGATTGCGATCGTCGCGCAGCAGCGCGGGCATGCGCCGCAGATACGCGCCCAGCGGTTCCCGCGGGCGCGCGGCGGCCGCGAGGGGCTCGCGCACGAGGACGAGGGCGACGAACGACACGATCAGGCACACGAAGCCGCACACGAAGCAGAGCGCGTACGCGACGGCCGGACGATGGGTCGCGAGCACGTCGGCGGTCGCGGCGCTCGCGCCGAGGCCGAGCAGGCTGGCGGCGACGCTCGACACCGCGAAAAACCGTCCGCGCATCGTCACCGGAATCGCGCGGCCGATGAGATCCATCCACGCCGGCATCAGCAGGCCGCCGACGCCCGTCACAGCCAGCAGCATCGCGAGCAGCACGGCCAGCGTCGCCCCGGGTGAGCGCTCGGCGAGCCAGTACGCGGCGGCCGCGAGAAGCAGGAACGGCACGCGCTCCCAGACCGTCCACCGCACCAG
>Ga0066667_10001056_pt1 | contig 10021 bp, 7 predicted proteins | sample GraSoiAngelo_116_FD_133943 | JGI IMG/M metagenome (GOLD analysis project Ga0066667, IMG submission 133943) | Grasslands soil microbial communities from the Angelo Coastal Reserve, California, USA - 14_0903_16_30cm | ecosystem: Environmental > Terrestrial > Soil > Grasslands | place: USA...
GACGACGTTCTCTTCCCGATCTACGACACGTTGACCGGGCCCGGAACCAACGCTCAATACAACGTGATCGGCTGGGTCGGCTTCCACGTCACGAGCTACAACGCCAACGGCAGCAAGGGGTGGGTGCGTGGCTGGTTCACGAAGGTCATTTGGCGTGGGATTCAGTCCACAACTTCCTCGGGCGCCAACTGGGGCGCGAAAACCATCCAGCTAGTCAATTAGTCCTCGAACAGAAGAAAGACAAAGGTGACATGACCTATCGAGTCAGAAATATCGGGATCGCGGTCGCGCTTGCAATCGTCGCGGCCCTCCTAACCAGCTTCTACGTGACGAGCTACAAGCGTCACGTTCAGCGGGGCGAGGACCATGTGACGGTACTCGTCGCCAAGCACGACATCCCGGTCGGCACCGCCGGCTCCGACGCCGTGGGCATGGTGTCCGCGACTCAGGTGCCACGGCGGAGCGTCGTCCCGGGCTCGGTCTCGAATACTGACGAGATCAAGAGCCTCGTCGCCTCGCAGGAGACGTTTGCAGGCGAGCAGATCACCACGCAGCGCTTCAGCTCGGTCGCGCAGACCGGGGTCGAAGGCCAGCTGCGGGGCAACCTGCGCGCGTTCCAGGTCCAGGGCGACCAGAACCAGCTCCTTGCCGGCACGCTCAAGAACAATGACCACGTCGACCTGGTCGCCGCGGTCTCTGTCCACACGAACGGCAACGACGTCGTCTTCAGCCGGGTCGTGCTGCGGGACCTCAAGGTCCTGCAGGCCCCGAGTGGGCCTGCGCCCGGAAGCAAGATCACCGGCAGCCCCGACCAGAACGGCTCCGCGCTGCTCGCGATGACCGACAGCCAGGCCCAGAAGTTCCAGTTGGTGCTCGCCAACGGCAGCAACTCGAGCGCCGCGAACTGGCACCTCGAGCTCAGGCCGGTCACGCACGCCGCAGACAGTCCCGACCACCTCGACAGCGTCAAGACGGTGCTCTCCGACGGCCTTAGCCGGGGCGCGCGCCGCGTCCTCGGACACTAGGAGGCCTTCGATGAGCATGAATGACATGGAAACGACGAGCCAAGACAGCGTCCGCGTATTCGTGACGGGCGTTTGCGACGGGCTCCCGGACCTGCGCGAGGCGCTCGCGAAGCACCCCGAGATCGAGCTGGTGGGCTGGAGCGACAACGTCCTCGAAGGCGCCTCCACGCTGACGGGAGGACACCTGCAGATTGTGCTGCACGCGACGCGCAGCGCGACTCTGCCGGCGAACGACGTGGCGGCGATTCGCGAGTACACGAAGGCGCCGGTAATCCTGCTCGCCTCCGGAGGCTCCCCGAGCCTGCTGGAGGACGCACTCGACGCCGACGTCGCCGACGTCATGCTGCTCCCGCAGCTGACCGACAACGTGGTCTTCGCGATCAAGAAGGCCTGCCACGCCGGCCGCAAACAGCAGGCAAGCGCCGGCGGACGGCAAGGCCGTCTTGTGACGGTGTTCTCGCCGAAGGGCGGGACCGGCAAGACGGTGCTGTCGACAAACGTCTCGGCCTCGCTGGCCAAGCACTGGGGAAAGCGGGCGCTCCTGCTCGACCTGGACCTTCAGTTCGGCGACGCCGCGATCATGCTCGGGATCGAGCCTGACAAGACGATCTACGACCTTGTCACGGCTCCAGGCGAGCTCGACTCGGAGAAGCTGGCCGGCTATACGACCCGGCACGCGTCAGGCCTCGACGTCCTCCCGGCGCCGCTGCGCCCCGAGGACGCGGAGCTCGTCACCGAGGCCAAGCTCGCGCGGCTGCTGGAGGTGGCACGGGAGTCGTACGACGTAATCGTCGTCGACACCTCGCCGTTCTTCCACGGCCCGATGCTCGCGACGCTCGACCGCACCGACGAACTACTCCTGCTGACCAGCCTCGACGTGCCGACGATCAAGAACGTCCGCCTGTCGCTGCAAACGCTGGAGCTGCTTTCGTTCCCCCGCGACCGGATCAAGGTCGTCCTGAACCGAGCGAACTCCAAGGTCGGCATGCAGCGCAAGGAGGTCGAGTCGGCGCTGGAGATGGTAGTCCGGCACGAGGTTCCGAGCGACCGTGCCGTGCCGCTGTCGGTCAACCGGGGCAATCCAGCCGTGCTGGCGGACAGCAAGTCCGACTTCTCGAACTCCGTGCGCGAGCTGGCCAAATCGCTCGTCACAGCCCAGACCGTGGCCAAGGAGCGCAAGAAGTTCCTGGCCGCATTGGCGAGGACCTAGCGATGGGTCTTTCCGACCGCATCAAAAGCAGCGGCAACGGCACGGCCGCCACCGTCGAGCCCGGGCAATCCACGCTCGGAGAGCAGATGGTGGAGCACCGCGCCGTTGCCGACCCGTACGCGGAGCTCAAGACGCAGGTTCACCACGCGTGCATCGCGAAGCTCGGCCCGCAGCTCTTCACGTCGCAGTCGGACGAGGAACTGTCCGAACGTGTGCTCCGAGCCGTCACCGAGCAGCTCGCGCTCGACCGGACGCCGCTGACCCGAGAGGAGCGGCGGCAGGTCACCCGCGAGATCACGGACGACATCCTCGGCTACGGGCCGCTCGAGCCGTTCCTGCACGACGACACCGTGACTGAGGTGATGGTCAACGGGGCGGACGCGATCTACATCGAGCGCTCCGGAAAGATCGAGCGGACGACGGCGGCCTTCGTCGATGACGCCCACCTGATGCGGATCATCGACAAGATCGTCTCGACGGTAGGGCGCCGGATCGACGAGGCCTCGCCGATGGTCGACGCGCGCCTGCCCGACGGCTCGCGCGTGAACGCGATCATTCCGCCGCTGGCGCTCCGCGGGCCGACGCTGACGATCCGGAAGTTCTCGCGCGACCCGTACACGATGGACGACCTGATCACCTTCGGCTCGATCTCGCCGAAGGCGGCCCAGTTCCTCTCCGCCTGCGTTCACGGGAAGCTGAATATCCTGATCTCGGGCGGAACCGGCACCGGTAAGACGACGACGCTGAACGCGATGTCCGCGTTCATCCCCGGTACGGAACGGATCGTCACGATCGAGGACGCCGCGGAGCTCCAGCTCCAGCAGCAGCACGTGATCCCGCTCGAGGCCCGCCCCTCGAACATCGAGGGCCAGGGCGAGATCCGCATCCGCGAGCTCGTCCGCAACTCGTTGCGCATGCGTCCCGACCGGATCATCGTCGGCGAGGTCAGAGGCCCCGAGACCTTGGACATGCTCCAGGCGATGAACACGGGCCACGAAGGCTCGCTGACGACGATCCATGCGAACTCGCCGCGCGACGCGCTCTCGCGGCTCGAGACGCTGGTGATGACCGCCGGTGTCGAGCTGCCGCACCGCGCGATCCGTGAGCAGATCGCGAGTGCCTTCGACCTGCTGATCCAGATCTCCCGTCTCGTCGACGGCTCCCGCCGGCTCACCCACATCTCGGAGGTGCTCGGGATGGAATCCGACGTGATCACGCTGCAAGACGTCTTCATCGCCAAGCCGCCCGACGAGGCAACGCAGGGCGAGGCAGGCACGACGAGGCTGCTCGGCCCGCTCGAGTGCTCGGGCTTGAAGCCGCATTTCCTCGACAAGATGTCGACGAACGGCGTCGTCATGCCGCCGCACTTCTTCAGCGACGAGACGGCCGGCTACGTCGGATTCGCTAACGCCTCGTACGGGAGCTTCCAATGATCCTTTCCAGGCTGAAAACTGGCGTTTTCAGCCTGGCGCTGGTTTCCCTGCTCGCTCTGCTCGCGACGGCAAGCGGGGCAAGCGCAGGCGTCAGGCTCAACGGGTTCGACTTCGGCGCCTACCCGTCGGTCGGCGCGACCGTGGTCACCTCGGCGCCTTCGGCGAGGCCGCCGAAGCTGCTCGAGAACGGTCGGCCCGTGGTTGGGCTGCAGGCGCTCAACCTGGGCCGTTGCAAGAACGTCGTGCTCGCCCTGGACACGTCCCGCTCGATGGCAGGCAGGCCGCTGGCGGAGGCCGCGGCGGCTGCAACTGCGTTCGTGGCGTCGAAACCCGCCTGCGACCGGATCGCACTCGTCACGTTCGGGCAGCGTGCGGCGCAGCAGGGCCCATTCTCGAGCGCCACGATCGACGCCGACAACGCGCTGCGTACGGTCGCAATCGGAGCGAACTCGGGCACGGCCCTCTGGGACGCGGTCGACCTCTCCGCTCGTGTGCTCGCAAGCCAGCCGGGCGGCCGCGTGGTCCTCCTGCTCACCGACGGTGACGATGTCGGCAGCCGGACCTCGGAGACCGACGCACTCTCGTCGCTGCATCGCGCGGGCGCGATCGCCTACCCGATCGGCTTCGGCTCCAAGGCGGATACGTCGGGGCTCAAGCGGCTCGCGACCGAGACCGGAGGCACCTATCACTCCGCCGCGTCGAGCAAGACGCTGACCGCGATCTACAGCTCGATCGCGCGGGAGCTCCGCCGCACGTGGCGCCTCAGCTACCTGACGGCGGCTCGCCCCGGCGACAAGCTCGAGCTGAAAGCGAGTGTCGGAAGGCTCGGCTCCGCTCAGGAAAGCGTCACCGTCCCCGAAACAGGCGGGAGCTCGTCCGGAGGCTCGAAGACGTCGCCGCTCTTGCCCGACCCGCTCTACGGAAAGCTCGGCGATGTCGTCTTCACACTGCTCGCGGGCCTGCTCATGCTCGCCGCGGGCGTCCTCTTGGCGTCGACACTCAGAGGCTCCTGGCTGAAGCGACGCCTGGCGCCGCACATCAACTCGACGCGGCGTGCTTCAACGCGCCGCACGGGCCGCGAGCGGCTGGAGGTGCTGAACGGCGTCTTTCGGGCAACCGAGAACGCCTTCGGGCAACGCCGCCAGTGGCGGAACCTTCACCTACTGCTCGAGCGCGCGGATCTGCCCCTGCGCACGGTCGAGTTCGCGTGGCTGTTGATCGGCTCGTCGTTCGCGCTCGGCCTGCTCGCCGCGATCGCCGGCGGCAGCTCGCTCGTGATCCTGGCGATGTTCCTGATCGGCGGCTTCGTTCCTTACCTCTTCGTCTGGTTCAAGGCAAAGAGAAGGATTCGGGCCTTCGAGGACCAGCTGCCCGATCTTCTGATCACGATGGCCGCCTCGCTGAAGGCCGGGCACAGTTTCAAGCAGGGCATCCAAAGCGTGGTCGACGAGGGTCAGGAGCCCGCAGCGAAGGAGCTTCGCCGCGTGATCACCGACACCCAGCTTGGGCGCCCGATGGAGGAAGCGCTTCACGAGACGGCGGAGCGAATCGGCTCGAAGAACTTCGCCTTCGTGATCACAGCCGTGAACATTCAGCGGCAGGTCGGAGGCTCGCTCGCCGGGCTCTTCGACATGGTCGCCGACACGGTCCGCGATCGTCAGCAGTTCGCGCGCAAGATCCGCTCGCTCACCGCGATGGGTCGTATGTCGGCCTACGTGCTGATTGGGCTGCCGTTCTTCATCGCGCTTGCGATCACGGTGCTGAATCCGACCTACATGGACCCGCTCTACCACTCCCACACCGGGCACATGCTGATGATTTTCGGCGTGACGATGATGGCATTCGGGTCACTGCTCCTGCAAAAGATCGTCTCCTTCAAGGGGTGATGGATCCGTGCTTCTAATCTTCTTCGCCGTCCTCTTCCTCGCCGCTGCCGCGTATTTGGTCGGCGAGGCCGCCACGGCCCCCGCTCGCGAGCGCGAGGGCTCGGTCAAGCGAGCCGCGAACTACGGCAAGGTGCGAGCCGCGCTCGGCGAGCGCGAGCAGCCATTCCACGACCGTGTCATCGGGCCTGCCAGAGACCGCCTGGCGAGGTTCGTCCTCCGAGTCCACCCCAAGACGACCGTGGACGGCGTCCGAAGCCGGCTGCTCGCCGCCGGGCTCCGCACGGTCTCGCCGACCGGTTTCCTGGCCGCCAAAGCGGCGGTCGGAATCGGCGGCCTCGTCCTCGGCATGCTCCTGGGCGGCGCCTTCTCGGGCGGGCCCGGGGTTCTCATCTTCGGCATCGTGCTGGGCGGGATCGGTTTCCTCGCCCCCGACTTCGTCGTCGGCCTGCGCGCCCGCAAGCGCCGCGACCAGATCCGCACACAGCTTCCCGACGCACTCGACCTGCTCGCGGTGAGCGTGGAAGCGGGCCTCGGCTTCGACGGCGCGATCTCGAAGCTGATCGACCACATGGACGGCGCACTCTCGGAGGAGTTCAGCCTGACGCTGAACGAGATCCGGATCGGCGAATCGCGCCAGGATGCTCTCAAGAAGCTCTCCGACCGAGCCGACACGCCGGAGATCTCCGGCTTCACGCGAGCGATCATCCAGGCCGACCAGCTCGGTATCTCGCTCGGCCGGATCCTGAGAGTTCAGGCCACCGATACGCGCCAGCGCCGCCAGGCCGCTGCCGAGGAAAGGGCGATGAAGGCGCCGATCAAGATGCTCTTCCCGACCGTGTTGTTCATCTTCCCGGCGATGTTCCTGGTCATCCTCGGACCCGCCTTCCTCAACCTGTCCAAGATCTTCTAGGAGAACACAATGGCGCCCAAGAAGGACACGAACGAGACCAAGAAGAACGAGTTCGGCACCGGTCTGCGCGCACAGCTCGAGCGCAGGCGCGACGAACCGGAGGCAACGAGGCCGCCCGACCCTCAGCCCAACGTCGAGCTGCGCTTCGAGCTGACTGCGCGACCGGCCGACTCCGAGCCGTTCACGGTGACGTCCGACAGCGCCGCGGACGAGCTGCGCAAGCAGCTCGCCGCCGCCGAGGCGCGCGAGGACGCATTGAAGGCGGCACTCGCCGAGCAGCAGGAGGTCTTCGAGGCGGGCACTGAGTCCGAGCACGGATTGTCTCGTCGTGCATCCACGCTCGACGAGCGCGACGCGAAGCTCGCCGAGTTCCAGGCTGAGCTCGAGGCGCGCGAGCGCAAGGTCCGAGACCAGCGCGAGACGATCGAGGCCGAGCACGCCCGGCTCGCCGAGCTTCAAGCGGAGCTGGCCGCAGAGCAGCAGATGTCGGCCGAGCGCCACGAGCAGGCCGAGGGGAAGCTGCGCGAGCTGAAGAGCTTCGAGCGCGACCGCTCCAAGTTCGCGAACGAGCTGGAGAAGCAACGGAAGGCGCTCGCCGACCGCGAGCAGAAGCTCAGCCGCGCCGAGCAGGAGCTGGCGACGCGCGAGCGCGCCGGGATCGTCAAGCTCGAAGGCCGCGAGCGGGCGCTCGCGAAGCGCGAGGACGAGTGTCGAGCCCGCGACAAGGAGGTCTCGGAGCGCGAGCGCAAGTTCTCATCGCGTGAGGCTGACCTCAAGAAGGAGGGCGCGCGGGTCGCAGCAAAAGACGAGGCCCTCGGCGAGCGCGAGGCCGAGCTGCTGCTGAAGCAGGAGCGGCTGCGCGGCGAGCTCGAGGCACTCGAACGTGACTACACCGACAAGACAGCAGTCGTCCGTGAGGCAGCGGCGCGCTCGGCCCAACTCGACCAGCGTGAGGTCGAGCTGGCGGCCCGCGAGGCGGAGCTGAACAAGGTCAAGGCAGAGCTCGCACACGCCCAACGCGACCTGAGCTTCGGCGCCGACCTCGAGCAGCGGGCCGCGCAGCTCGAGGAGCGCGAACGCGAGCTTGCGAACCGCGAGTCGGCTTTGTCGAGCCAGGAGGGCCTGACGGAGTCCCAGGCGAAGCGCCAGGATCGGCGCGAGAAAAGGCTCGCGTCGATGGAGGAAGCCATCCGCGACCGAATCCGCGAGCTCGACGAGCGCGAGGGCGAGGTCGACCAGCGGCAGGCCGCGCTGGACGCTGACATCGACCTCCGCACGGACAAGATCGAGGTCCGCGAGTCGGCCCTGGCCGAGCTCGAGGCGCACCTGACCCAGAAGGAAGCCGAGCTCGCCACATACGTCGGCAAGGCGCAAACGGAGCTCCAGCGCCGCGAGGCCGTCTGGTGGGACAAACAGCTCGGCCGTGAAGACGCCGACGGCCAGCCGGTCGAAGTCGACGCCGCCTAGGCGCCCGCTCCCAAGCGAACCACCGCTCCGCCAATCCGCGGCGCCGAGCCCAGCCTTGTAACAGACTGTTACTTTCGCCGCTTCGGGCCCACGTCAACGATCCCGACCTTTAGAGCGGCCATTCGGGACGTGGCGTTCTTTGCAACAGACTGTTACTTGGATCGAGTTGACGCTGCGCCCACGCGGATTTTCGAGCCTCGCTCGGCGCTGTCGCCTGGCTCGCTCGTCGCCTCGGCGGCGCTATTCTCGCTCCGTGGCGCAGCGTGTTCCTGCCGTGGGGGAGGTCACGGCGCGCCAGGCTATTCGCGAGCGAGTAGCGGCCACGGCCGAGCGGCATGCCGTAGTCGCGGTTGTCGCCGTCTGGGCCGCCTGGCTCGCTGCCGTGCTCGGAGTCGTGATCGGCGGCGTCGAGGCCGGAGCGATCTCGGACCCCCACCACATTTGGCCTCACTTCGGCGGGCCGCTCTGGCCTCTCTTCACCTGGGACTTCGGCTGGTACCACGGTGTAGCCGTCGACGGCTATCCGCACGGTCAGGGCGGTCCCTTGTATGCGTTCTTCCCGCTCTGGCCGCTCATCCTGAGGGCATCGGGCTCGATTCCCGACTGGGCGGCGGCGTTCGCGGTCGTCGTCGCGGCCAGCGGCCTCGCATTCCTCGGAATCGCCGCCTCGAGCCCCTCCGGACAGGGCCGGCGCGCGGCGCTCGCACTTGCCTGCTGGCCGGGCTCGTTCATGTTGCTGCTCGCCTATCCGGACGTGCTCGCGCTCGCGGCGGCCGCCTGGGCGGCTGCCCTCGTCCTGCGCGGGCGACCCTTTTCGGCTGGGGCACTCGGCGCCGTCGCGGCCCTCGCGCGCCCGACCGGCTTCCTGATCGCAATCCCACTCTTCTTCGTCGCGCGCGGCAGGCGCGCGCGCGCCGTCGCCGCTGGCGCCCCGCTCGCCGCGTCCGCGGCGGTGCACATCTACTTCTGGCGGCGAAGCGGCGATCCGCGCGCGTTCATCCACGCGCAGGAGCTGCCGATCTGGGACCGGAACGGCCCGAGCCGGGTATCGAAGTGGCCCGGTCACGTCGCGCACGCCTTCAGCATCCATGCCGCGCTGCTGATCGCAGGGGCGCTCGTGGCGACGGTGCTTATCGTGCTGATCGAACGAAGGCTGGGCCGCTGGTACGCCGCCGCGTTTGGCTACGCGGTGGTCGCCGGAGCGCTTCTCTTCGGCGCTCAGACGACGCAGACCCGGATCGAAAGCGCTGTTCTCGCGGTCGCCGTCCCGGTCGTCGGCCTGCTCTGGCGGTTCGGCCCTCGCTACCGTCCGTGGGCGCTATTCGCGACCGCCGTGATTGCGGTCTCGTTCCTGTCCGGAACAGTGACGAGCTTCGCGCGCCAGGCGCTTTTCGCCTTCCCGCTCTACTGGGCCGTCGCCGACGGGCCCCGGCCGCTGCGCCACCCGCTCGTCGCGGCGATCGCTGTCGCAGCGAACGTGGCTTTCGCCCTCACGCTGGCGAAATACGCCCCCTAGCTCCCAGGGTCAGTCAAAGCCTCCATGCTTTGACGGACATAAAACAAACTGCGTGCTAGCGTCGGCCCCGTGATCGCAGACGCGGACATCGCAGGGCCGGCCTCGCTGATGGGCGACGCTACTCGCGCCACGTTCCTGATGGCGTTGTCTGAGGGACAGTCACTCCCCGCGAGCGAGCTCGCGCGACGGGCACGCGTCACGCCGTCGACCGCGAGCATCCAACTCGCAAAGCTGGTCGAGGGCGGATTCCTGAAAGTGAAGCGAAACGGCCGCCACCGCTACTACGGCCTCGCCGACGCGAACATCGCGGCCGCGATCGAATCGCTCGCGGTGATCGCCCCCCGCCGGCCTGCGAGCTCGCTCAAGCAGGCCCGCATCGGCTCAGACTTGCAGGCAGCGCGAACGTGCTATGACCACCTCGCGGGCGTGCTCGGCGTCACGCTCTTCGAGAGCCTGCAGCGCCAGCGACTGCTGACCGCGGAGCTCGCCCCGACGAGGCGGGGCGCGAAGAGATTCGGCGAACTCGGTATCGACGTCGTCGAGCTTGCTAGGCGGCGGAGGCCGTTCGCCAAAC
>Ga0066667_10001058_pt1 | contig 10008 bp, 8 predicted proteins | sample GraSoiAngelo_116_FD_133943 | JGI IMG/M metagenome (GOLD analysis project Ga0066667, IMG submission 133943) | Grasslands soil microbial communities from the Angelo Coastal Reserve, California, USA - 14_0903_16_30cm | ecosystem: Environmental > Terrestrial > Soil > Grasslands | place: USA...
CGCTGCAACCATATCCCGGTCCATCACTATCCGACATTTACCGCACCAGAGCTTGCGTTTCAGCCTCTTGTCCGATTGGAGTCTCTCCCCGCATCTCGGACAAGACACACTGGAACCTCTGGTCTCACGCCTAGACAAACGGACAACCGGCAGTCCGACCCATCGCGCCTTATACTCGATCTGCCGTTGAGCCTCGCCGAAACTCCACCCGTTCATCCTACCGCGATACTTTCTACCCTGACCATTACCCCTACGGTAGAGGGATCGGATGCCCTCGATATTCTCAAGAACTATTGCTGTTCTCCGCTGGACTGCCACAGCAAAAATCGTCTTTGTGGCGTTGTGGAGCAGATGACCAGTCCTAGAGGTTCTCCGCTGTCCGTACATGGAGGCTATCGCTGTTCTTATTCTATCATCGTTCCGTGTGAAAGAGGCGACGATAAGCACAGTAGTCTTGGCTATTCTCACACACTTCGAGAGATCATACTGATGGGTCTGAGTGTCGTTTCCAACCGTTAGATTGCGGAGATTACGGTCCACACCGATCGCGGAGCGGCATTCTATCCTGGGAGTGTCGCGGGCGATGCAGAGGCTCAGTCTGTTCCGGGTAAGGGTGAAAGAGCGTACCTTGATCCCTGGCTGAGATATGATCTCTAACGTATGACTTGTCAAGGGTATGCTGAAATGTTTCCCCCTGGATACCGGAATATGCAAGTATCCGTTCTCTATCTTGAACCCGTAGCAGGAGACGAGCTGCTGTCTGAAAGCATACACGGTCCTAGTGATGAAACCTCTCCGGATAGACTTCTTCCTAGCGGCAAGTATTCCCGCAGCCCGAGATATAGCGCAGAGCTTGAAGTAGCTAGGAGAATCGTACGGGGCGAGCTCGTTGTAAGCGAGGAGGGAAACTCTTCTCAGGGTAGTTGCATCGTAAGCCAGAGCGATCCTTATGGCGTCGTTGATCATCCTCCTGAACAACTCCAACAACCTTAGAACGTCTTGCGTTGGAATGTAGTATTGCCAGACCGCCTTGACTGCCAACACGACGAAGAGAGGCCAAAAGCCTGCCTATAAGTCGGACAGGCACCCGACGATGAGTTAACAGGCGACCATGGTTAAAGCTGAACTAGCTCGCGCTGGTGTAGTCAACCCCAACGGAGAATCAAGTAATGAGAAGCGAAGCCTGACTAACCATTGACAAAACCCAATCTGTTGATCACAACCGATGTCGTTGACCCGGCTAGCATTCGGGGGCTCTCCAAATATGGAAAGGTTTTCAGCACGACTGCACTTGACGAGCCAGCGCTGAATCAACTCTTACCGTCGATAGACATCCTTCTCGTGTTCTTTTGGCCCAGCTTCCTGACTCCTGAAAACTTGTCGAGGATGAGCAATCTGCGACTTATTCAGAGCATCCTCGCTGGTGTAAACCACATCCCCTTCGCCCAGCTCGACAAGAAGGTCGTTGTTTGTAGTAATGCGGGCGCCTATTCAGACGAGGTTGCCGAATACGCCTGGTCTTTGTTGCTATCGGCCGCGAAGAGAATAGTTGACTTTCACAACGCGGTCAAGGCCGAACAATGGAGTTTGAGGCGAACATTAGGAGGCAAGGAAGTGACCATTATGGGAGAAAAGACGCTGGGCATTCTTGGATATGGAGGCATAGGGTCCGCTGTAGCGCGAATTGGTAGGGGGTTCAACGTGAATATCTATGCGTTTTCGAGAAAGCCAGTTCGAGAGAAAGATGTGAGAGCGTTTCAAGGGGACAAAGGGCTGTCGAGGGTCCTTGCCAAGAGCGACGCAGTCATAGTCTCGCTTCCCTTAACCAAGTTAACCAACAAGATCATTGACGCTGACAAACTTGCCACGATGAAGAAAGACGCGATACTTGTGAACATAGCGCGTGCAGAGCTCGTGGACGAAAGCGCGCTCTACGAGTACCTGAAAACAAACCCGGACTTTCGATACGCCACCGACGTTTGGTGGTATCGAGAAGGAAGGGAGTCCCTCAAGACCGTCAGTCCTTTCTTCGAATTGTCCAATTTCATCGGAACACCTCACGCATCAGGTCCATCGAGTTTAGCCACCGGAAAGCCAGCCAAGTTTGCTGTCGCTAATGTTATTCGGTTCCTTAGGGGTCTCAAACCAAAGAACATCGTAGATCCTGCGGAATATCTCGTCACGAACAGGCAAGAATACTAGATTCTCATCATCCGCTAATCGTCTTGGCAAGAAGATCCAATGACACATTACCGCCCGATATGACTAGCACAACCTTCTCACCGAGCTTCTCCAAATCCTTGTTGGCGAGTAGAACTGCGGCGGGCGCCGCTCCGGACGGCTCGGGGAAGATGTGGGCTTCACGAATCAATAGCTTCATTGCGGCGAGAATCTGGTCGTCTGATACGTTGTAGACCCCGTCAACGTACTTCCTGGACGCTTCAAGGGTCAGTTCTCCTACCGCTGATGGGATAAGCCCGTCCGCGATGGATTTCGGCGAATCGAACGTGACAATCTTGCCAGCCTCCAGCGCTGCTTGGAGCTTCGGCGCGCCTTGCGGTTCGACCCCGTAGACCTTCGCTCCTAGTTTTAGCGACTTGATCGCCGTGGAAATACCGGCTATGAGACCTCCCCCACCTACTGGAACAATCACCGAATCGAAGTTGTCTAGTTGATTTGCTATCTCTAGCCCACAAGTTCCTTGCCCCGCGATGATGTCAGGGTCGTTGAACGGATGTACGAGGGTCGCTCCGGTCTTGCCGACTATTTCCTTAGCCTTGGCATCACGATCGGTCGTATATTTTCCATATTTTATCGCTTCAGCACCATACTCAATGATCGTGTTGACTTTCTCCTGGACAGCTGTCTCCGGTAGTATTACGGTGCATTTCTTTCCGAGGAGTCGAGAACTGTAGGCTACTGCCATTCCGTGGTTCCCGGAGGAAACCGCGACGATGTTCTTCGCTGACAATTGGGAAATCTTGTTGTAGGCTCCACGAATCTTGAAAACCCGTATAGGTTGGAAGCATTCGAGCTTCAAGTAAATACGGCGGCCAAATCTCTTCGAGAGTGACGGCGACTCAACGAGCGGGGTCTTGGTCGCAACTCCCTCGATCCGCTTACTCGCCGCAACAATGTCGGCCAGCCCTGGCAAATGGCTTTGGATCATAACTAGGTCTGACAGTCGGTTTCCCACGCTTGAGATTAAAGGTGCGCTGACATCGGCCGAAAATCGCCTATTATCAGGCCTGATGCCAGCGTTGGCTCAGGTCCAGCCTTCTAGGGAGTGCTTAGTCGCTTGAGCTGGCCAAGCACCTTTTGGCGAATATGGTCCGGGGATGGAAGCATCTTAGATAATCTTCCTTTCGAAAGGAGTGGTGCGAGTAGCTTCCCCATTGGTCCTCCGCAGTTCGGACACTTCGGCGCACCCACCGTCAAGCCCGTTATTTTCTCCCTCAGGCACTCATCGCATCTCCAGACGGTTTTCCTACCGCCCAACTTCCCCCTCTTCGCCACAGGCTTCCCGTCAGCTTCCACAATGTCCAAAGCGAAGTCGATGCTAGGCGCGTTGCTGACCGAGGTTCCAACCCCAAACCCGTCTACTCCCGCGAGAGATAGTTGAGCGACCGTTTCATCGTTGAGTCCACCTGACACGAAAATCTTCACGTGATTGTATCCTCTTGAGTCCAACTCCCATCTCACCTCTCGAATAATCTCGGCAAGATTTCCACGCCTTGAACTAGGCGTATCCAGCCGGACCCCAAATAGATCCTTTCCAAGCGCTTCGGCGGCCAAGATGGATTCTATCTTCTCATCGTAGTAAGTGTCGACGAGAGCGATTCTTGGCACTTTTTTCGGCATGTGTTTGTTGAAGCTCTTCCAAGCCTTGACCTGGTCTCTCATCGCAATTATCAGCGAGTGAGGCATTGTGCCCGCGGGATCTTTTCCGAGAAGCCTTGCGCCTACAATGCTGGAGACGTCATCGAAGCCGCCGATGTAGCAGGACCGGTCGATCATAGGGGCCAGGGCGGGATGGGCTCTGCGAATCCCAAAGGAGAGGAGAGTTCTCTCGCCGGCCGCTTTTCTCACCCGCGCCGCCATCGTTGTGATCCCGGATGCCTGGCAGAGAAGTCCGAGCAGTGGCGTCTCGTAGAGACAAAAGTCCAGGTATCGGCCCTCGAGTACCATCACCGGCTCTCTTACGCCTTCCACGTCACTTGAATGAAACAGAGTTCCTTCTGGAAAAGAGTGAACATCGATCGGTACGCCTTCTAGAAGATGAGCTGCCTCCTCAACCCCAGCTAATATTCCCCATTCCCAGTTCCTAGGAAGGGAGCCTGTCGTTATCTCGGCGGTTACTGTGAGATCGGATATTCCTTCCTTTTCAAGAATCTCCTTTGTGCGTGTGAAGTAGACGTCTGTTGTTTCTGCGTTCTTGATCTCGTCCTCACTTGCCACCTGGAACTTTCTCAAATTCGTCACTGTCGCGGTCCCCTTGATCGAATTATAATCTTAGGGTAGGAGACCTCTTTCTGGACAGCATCTGACAAGTTATAACTAGGTTGAGAGACCGTCGATAGTACAGGTTAGTTTGACGTGAGATCACTGGAAGAACTCGCGAAAAGCGCTCGCGAGCTGAAGGAACGCGGCATGTCCACGTACGAAATAGCTGATGAGCTGAAAGTTCAAGCAGACACGGTAGTCTGGCTCCTGCTCCACGGCAAAGAAGGAGTCAAAACAAAGGAAGCATACGATGTCTACGTTAACTGGAACCCGATAGGATCAAGTGTTCGACGCCTAACCCTAGTCGGCCGAGCAATGGCGGATATGGTCCGCGAAGCAGTAGAAGCCGGCCTGATGGAGGAGCCTGAAGTTGTCGCGGGGATCGAGAGCGGCGGAATGGCCCTCGGACTAATCGTCGCGAGGTCACTGAACAAACCCATCGCCTCGGTACGACCCCAGAGGCTCGGGGAGAAGAAAGTCGCTGGCGCAGTAAACCCCAGCTTCTGAAGGGTCGAAGGCAAGGAGGTTCTGATTGTCGACACAATACTCCGGATGGGAGAGACGATTAGAGCGGCAATCGAGACCCTTACAGGAGTGAAGGCTAAGGCCGTCGGAGTAGTCGTGCTAGCGAACAAGAGCGGGAAGGAGAGTATCGAAGGGATTCCCGTACGTTCTCTGTTCGAGCTGTTGCCTGTGACCAAGCAGTGAGCCGCCCATCGACCAAGTGGAATAAAAAGATGGAAGAGGATTCTGTCCGAGTCAAAAGCGTGCAATTATATCCTACGGATGCGGCCGGTATACTGGAAGCGTAGGGAAATGCCGACCAAGTTCATGCAGTCCCTTGACCCTCAAGTCTACGGCGAACTCCGAAAGATTGCTAAGGATAGAGGCATAACGATGCAGGAACTCATCCGAGCCGTTATTGTCCCTGATTGGATGAGCAACGACCAGAGTAAGGGCGGCGCAGGTGGTTCTCCAAGGAGATCCCGAACGGCGCGCGGTGCGTCCAAGAGACTCCGAGCCAAGATAACCGCTTAGCGCGCTAGTAAACAGGCAACGCTTATTTCTCGGCTGACTCCAGATCGAAGGGATGGCAATTGTCGGCTCAGGACCGAGTTCCGGCATACGCGATCTCGCTACTCGCTGGAATACTGACCTTCATCGGTGGGTTAGCCAAAGCATCAACGAGCGGGATTATCAAGTACACGGCTTCGGGAGCCGCCTTCAACAATTTCGTGGGAAATAGCGTCCGGCCAACCAACTTCGGCCTCGCCATAGCGAGCGCACGAGCCTCCGCGGTCATATTGATTCTCTCTGGCATTCTCGTACTGGTCAGTGCTGTTGTGATGAGTTTTCGGTTCAACCAGTATCCAACATGGGGAACCGTCATCGTGATCTTTTCCGTCGTGGGATTTTTTGCAGGCGGAAACTCCCTCACAGGAATCGGATCTGTACTAGGAATAATCGGTGGGCTACTGGCAATCACCTACCGCAGAACCCAACGTTCAGTACCTGTCTGAGTTCAGATCCTTCCGTTTTCTAACAGTTCTTTGACAAAGCTCTCTCAAGCCTAGTCTTATCTTTAGCCTCGATCGACTATTCACCAGAGACGTCTTGAGTCAGGAAACAAAGCTAACCTACGTAACACTCCTCGCAGACCCGAGCATTCATCCGAAATACGAAGCAGCACTGAAACAGATTGAGACCGAGTTTGGGAAACATCATCCCATGTATATCAACGGCCGAAAAGTTCTAGCTGCTGAGGGAGAATTCGACGTCAGAAGCCCTCTAGATACTAAGATCCTGTTAGGCCATTTCCAGAAGGGAAGCGCAAAGTTCGCTCGTAAGGCCATCGAAGCGGGCAAGGATGCATTCGAGGAATGGAGCAAAAAGTCCTGGAAGGAGAGAGTTGCAATAATCCGAAGAGCGGCGGACCTCATGGAGGACGATCGGTTCAAGCTCGCAGCGCTGATCACGTACGAGGTTGGCAAGAACAGGTACGAGGCTGTCGCGGAAGCAAGCGAGGCAATCGACATGTTCGACTACTATGCTGACTTGATGGAACAGAACGATGGTTACGTGAAGCCAATGCATCCTGGCGCCCCCGGAGAGACCTCGAAGAGCGTTCTCCGACCCTACGGAGTGTGGGCTGTCATTTCGCCGTTCAACTTTCCACTCGCCCTTGCTGCGGGAATGATCGCATCAGCTCTCATAACCGGAAATACTGTCGTGTTTCATCCGACAAGCGCCGCACCCTTCTCGGGGCTCAAACTCTACGAGACGCTTATCAGCGCGGGAGTACCCCCTGGCGCACTGAGCTTTCTGACGGGTCCCGGAGAGTCTTTCGGCGACGAAGTCACCTCGAACCTTGACGTTGCCGGCATTGCTTTCACCGGCTCGAAAGATGTTGGCATGAAGCTCTACCGCGATTTTGTGAATAAACAACCCTATCCAAAGCCGTTCATCGCTGAGATGGGCAGCAAGAACCCTGCCCTCATCACATCAAACGCTGACCTAGAAAAGGCCGCGGAAGGAGTCGTGAGAGGAGGCTTTGGCTATAGCGGTCAAAAGTGCAGCGCGACATCAAGAGTCTACGTGGAGAGAGGCATAAAGAACGACTTCCTCAAGATCCTCAAAGACAAAGTGGATCATCTCAAAGTCGGGGATCCGAGAGATAGGGATGCGTTCGTTGGACCCGTGATCAATGAGAAGATGGTGAAGAAGTACCAGCGCTATCTCGAACTCGCAAAGAAGGACGGGGGCAAGATAGTGGCCGGAGGGGGACTACCAGAAGACAAGAAACTCTCTAAGGGCTACTATGTCAAACCAACAGTCGTCGCGGGCCTTCCTTCCAATGACCGCCTCTTCAAGGAAGAACTCTTCCTGCCTTTCGTGGTTGTTGACGAGGTCAAGAGCCTAGACGAGGCTTTGAAGAAAGCGAACGACACAGACTTCGGCTTGACAGCAGGAATCTTCAGCAACGATCAAGGCGAGGTTGACAAGTTTTTCAGAAGCATCGACTTTGGAGTCACGTACGCAAACAGGAAAGGTGGAGCAACGACAGGCGCCTGGCCGGGCTCTCAATCCTTCGGGGGCTGGAAGGGAAGCGGAGCTACTGGCAAAGGGGTTGGAGGGCCGTATTATCTGTTAGAGTTCATGCATGAACAGGCCCAGACCGTAGTCAAGGACGCCTAAGCCGCTAATCGATCTATCTCATCAACGAACATCTCTTCTTTCCCAACGGGAAAGACTCCTGATGCTGCAACGGAGTGTCCATCTCCGAAACCACCAACCCTTGAGCAGGACTCAGGGAGGATCTTCGAAAGGGAGGGTTTCTTTCCCTTCTCGATAAGGCTCGTAAGGATTTGAGGAGCTCTTCCTGAGACCTTGACCATGGACGAGGGTAATTTTCCCCAGCCGGGAATATCCGCTGGAACATTCATCATTCCGATAAGGTATTTGATGGGGCTGATGCCTCGCTGGTATCGAAGGTATGAGCAGAAGCTTCCGACTACCTTTCCACCCATACCTTTGTAATTGTCGTGGGCGTGAAACCATTGGATATTCTTCTTCTGGGATAGACCATCTTTCCTTATCGTCGCGAGCATCTTTCGATTGGCCTGTTTTCGTTCTTCCTCGAACTCTTTCGCCATCGCCATTGTTTGGTCGGTGAAGCCTGTTGTGCATGCTTCGATTCCCATCTCAGGGCCGTTTCTGTAGTATCCGACGGAGCCGAGAACGTTGAGAAGGCTGGAGGCTCGGGCTCTGCTAAGATTCATGCCCCTAGCCTGAATCTTTAGGTCTCCTTTGCCAGAATCCAGAACCAGCCCCCGTGCCTTGGCATCGCTCACGGCGATTAGGTTGAGTCCTTGTGTCTCGCCGGGAATTTCCAAAGACCCTATTGTCGCCAGATGGGCGTAGTACGACAGTTCGGGATCGACAGTTTTGCAGAACAGATAGGCTACTGTTGCGGAGGAGGCGTCTTTCTCGCCTGAAAAACCGTAGAGTTCAGGGTTGAGATTGTAAAGCAAGGGATTCTGGATAGAGGTTGTGTCGTGGTGATCCAGAACCAAGACTAATCCTTTAGAGCTGTTTGCTTCGATCAACCAGTCAACGTGTCCGGAACCCAAGTCGATGTAGGCTGCGACCTGAGGACGACCTGACTCAATGTCTCTAACAACTTCCGGGTATAGCTTGTCCAGACAGATTAGCCTCGTCTCGAGTCCGAGATTTGACAGTGCTAGTTTTGTAAGTGCTGCTGAGGTGAGCCCATCTGCTTCATCGTGATGGAGAACAACCGCTTCTCGGATGGCAGACTCTCGAACAGCCGTGACTGCAGAATCTAATCTGCCTTGGAAGCTGTGGAGGCGTCCACGGGTGCTCATCTCAATTCTTGACAAATCTCGCTATGAAATAGCCTGTCTCGTGAGTATCGGGATTGAATCTCTGCGTGAGATGATCTTGATCGAACCCGTTCTCACCAAGAACCGGGAATTGCTTCTCCAGCGTCAACCCCAAGTCCTTCTCTGCAAAGCCCACGACGTCTTCGCACTCTTCCTTAGTAATTGTACAGACGCTGTACACAATTGTTCCCTCCTTCTTCGTGATGTGAGAAGCTGTCCTTAGAAACTGTTTTTGATAGTCTGCTGAGTTCTCGACATTCTGTACCGTAGTGTCAGCAGCGAGTTTCGGGACAATACCTAGAGCGGTGCAGGGCGGATCCACAAGTACCCTGTCGGCTTTGATGTTGTAGTCTCGATGAACGTATCGAGAATCATGCGATATCAGCTGGTAGTTTGCGCAGCCCATCCTCTGCATGAGTTCCTTTGCCTTCTGGATTTTTCGTGTGTTGCGGTCGAATCCGATTATTCGAGCCTGATTTTGAGTTAGCTGGCTGATATGGCTTGTCTTACCTCCGGGCGCGCAGTTGAGATCGACAACAGTCTCTCCTGGTTTCGGATCTAGAATGTGGCTTGTCAGAATGGCCGGTAGTGATTGAAGGTGGATTTGCCCACTAGGGTACCATGGTGTTTCCATTATGCTCGGCAAGCCTGTTCTGCTGTTCTTGATCTCTACTGCGACTCCTTGTCGGTACGTGAGGATGCTTGTCTCGCTCTGGTGGGAGACCCCGGAGCCTACGGCTGTTCCGCCCTCATCAACCACTGTTACCTTCATGCCTGGTCGCAGTCCATGGCACCGTTTTACGCCGGGAGCGTAGAGATGTGCGCCAAGTTGAACCGATTCCGCCGCGAACTTGTTTGCTTCCACAATAACGCCATCGGTTTCTATCTTGGATGCGCTGGGATGGAGGAACGCGGCATCATCAAGATGCACGTGAGCTTCCCCGTTCAGACCATTCGCTATCATCGATCGGATGATCGCGTCCCGCTCGGCCTTCAGTGTGTTTATCCGAAGATAATATTTCGAAGGAATCGCGGTCATCGCGGAGAGAACTCTGGCGGTTCGTGGGCCATAAGTTTCGCGGAGACGGCTCTCTAGTCCTGA
>Ga0066667_10001061_pt1 | contig 10000 bp, 9 predicted proteins | sample GraSoiAngelo_116_FD_133943 | JGI IMG/M metagenome (GOLD analysis project Ga0066667, IMG submission 133943) | Grasslands soil microbial communities from the Angelo Coastal Reserve, California, USA - 14_0903_16_30cm | ecosystem: Environmental > Terrestrial > Soil > Grasslands | place: USA...
AAAGCCTCTTAGACACAAAGCCATCCTCGAAGTTGTGGGCCACCAGCCAGTGGCCAGCCAGGAGAACCTGCAGCGCGCGCTGGCCAGGCGCGGCTTCAAAGTCGGGCAGGCAACCTTGTCGCGCGACATTCACGAGCATGGGCTGGCAAAAACCGGAAACGGTTACACAGTGCCCCAGGGTGGCAACGGATTTGACGCTGCATTGCCGTCTGTGTCGCGGCTGGTGCGTGAGTTTGTTCTGGAAGTGCGTCCGGCACAGAACCTGCTGGTGATCAGGACCACCGTGGGTAGCGCGCAGCCGGTGGCAGCGGCGCTGGACGGGGAAGACTGGCCGGAAGTCGTAGGAACCATCGCAGGAGATGACACGATTCTGATCGTCTCACCGGACAACAAGGCTGCACAGAAGCTGGCGGGACGCATCGAGGGGATGCTTGCCTGATGCCGGCAAAGATCAAAACCGCGGTGCTGGGCGCAACCGGGTATTCCGGCTATGAACTGGCGCGGCTTCTGTTGCGGCATCCTCGATTGGAGAAGCCGTTGTTGTTTCGCAGGCCTTCCGAGAACGGCGACGGAGGAGATCTCGCAAAACTCTTCCCGGCGCTCTCCGGAAACGGTGGCTTCCCCCTGCAGCCGTTTTCCTGGGAAGCGCTGAAGGAAGTAGACCTGCTCTTTCTGGCCACGCCCCACGACGTGTCGCGTGCGCTCGCGCCGGGAGCAGTGGCACGGGGTATTCGGGTAATCGACCTAAGCGGCGCCTGGCGGCTGAAGCAGCCGCAACATCGGTCCGTTTACGGCTTCCACGACTCTGATGCCGCTGCGGCCGAGGAACTCACAGATAAAGCGGTTTACGGGTTGCCGGAGCTGAATGGGGAGCAGATACGCGAAGCTTCCCTGGTAGCAAATCCCGGTTGCTACGCGACTTCGGTAATTCTGGCGCTCGCACCTCTATTAGCAGCAAACGTCATTGGTCGCGAGAAAGGAATTATTTCCGATTCGAAATCCGGTGTCTCCGGCGCGGGCAAGGAGCCCACGTCACGAACTCACTTCGTATCCGTCGCAGATAATCTTTCCGCATACTCCGTTTTTGGACACCGGCACACTGGCGAGATTCTCGAGCAGCTGAACCTCAATGCCGCCGAGCTGATCTTTACTCCTCATCTATTGCCGATTCCGCGTGGAATCCTTTCCACGATTTACGTTCACCTGAATCGTGAAATGCAGCCGGCGGAAGTGCAGTCGTGCTTGCAGGATTTCTACGCCGGCAAGCGCTGGGTGCGCGTCTTCGAAACTCCTAAGCTGCCGGAGATTCAATTCTCGTTGCATAGCAATTATTGCGATCTGGGTTTCTGCTTAGCCGACGATCATCGCCGGCTGGTGCTGGTTTCCTGCGTCGACAACCTGCTGAAAGGCGCCGCGGGACAAGCGGTGCAGAACCTGAATTTGATGTATGGCTGGCAGGAAGACAAGGGTCTCGCGTGAAAATCGTGGTCAAAATTGGCGGGGCTGCGCTGGAAGATAAAACCACTCTGCAGAAGTGCGCCCGAGCAGTCGTGGAGCTGGCCAATGACGGCCATTCCGTCGCTGTAGTCCACGGCGGCGGCGGCGCCCTGACCCGCACCTTAAAGCTCCTCGGAAAGGAAAGTGACTTTGTAAACGGGCTTCGCATTACTGATGCGGAAACGCGGGACGTCGCCCTGATGGTGCTGGCGGGCATCGTTAATAAGAGCCTTGTGGCGGCAATACTGGCGGCGGGAAAACCGGCGATCGGGCTTTCCGGGGGAGATGGCATGTCCTTCCGCGCGCGCAAAATGCAACCCACAGAGGGACACGATCTAGGTTTCGTCGGCGAAATCTGCTCAGTCGAACCCCGCTGGCTGCAGGCCATTTGGCAGCAAGGTGGTATGCCGGTGATCTCTTCGCTCGCGCTGGGCTCCGATGGCGAGTACTACAACGTCAACGCCGATGAAATGGCCTCGGCATGTGCCGTCGCTTGCCATGCGGATACGCTCATCTTCCTCACCGATGTCCCTGGCGTAAAAGATGCTGACGGCGCTGTAATTCCATGGCTCGATATCAAAAAAGCGGCGGCCCTTGCGAAAGACGCTGTAATCGCGGGCGGTATGCTGCCCAAGCTGCAGGCGTGCGGGCAGGCGCTCAAGAAGGGCGTCTCTCGAGTGCGCATCTTACCCGCCGCACACGCGGAAGAGCTTCCGCTCTTCTACTTCACGAAGCTTCATTATGGAACGGAGGTAACGGCGGTATGAGTCTGGCGTCAGTAATGCGCGCCGAAGAGAAACTGCTGCTGCCCACTTACGATCGCCAGCGGGTGTTGTTTACTCGCGGACGCGGCGTGTACCTGTGGGACTCGCGCGGCAAGCGCTATCTGGATTTTCTCAGCGGGATTGGAGTAAACGCGCTGGGCCACGCGCATCCCGCGATCACGCGAGCGCTGAAGCGGCAATCCAACCGACTGATTCACGTTTCCAATCTCTTCTACCACGAGTATCAGGCGGAACTGGCGAAGCGGCTGACGAAGATCTCCGGGCTCGACAAGGCATTCTTCTGCAACAGCGGAACCGAAGCCTGGGAAGGCGCTCTGAAGCTGTCGCGTGCCCTGGCGCGGGTTGAAAACAACAACGGCCACAAAGCCAAGTGGCGCCTGCTCGCGCTGGAAAATTCCTTTCACGGGCGGACATTCGGTTCGCTGGCGACTACCGGGCAGGAGAAGTATCGACATCCGTTTACTCCGCTCGTGCCCGGTGTCGGCTTCGTCAACTTCAACGATGTCGACGATCTTAAGCGCCAGTTTGATGGCAGCGTCTGCGCCATTTGTCTGGAAACAATTCAGGGCGAAGGCGGCATTCGACCTTTGAGCAAGGACTTTCTGCAGCTTGCCCGGCAATTGACCGCGCGTACCGGGGCGCTCCTGATTCTCGATGAAATCCAGTGCGGCCTGGGCCGGACCGGGGAATACTTTGCTTATCAGCACTACGCCGTGCAGCCCGACATCGTGACTGTCGCAAAGCCGCTGGCCGCCGGCTTGCCCCTCGGAGCGATTCTCACGACGAATCGCGTAGCCAGCGGCATGCACCCGGGCATGCATGGGACGACGTTCGGTGGTGGGCCGCTGGCCTGCGCCGTGGCGATCGAATTTCTGCGCGTGCTCGATCGCACGCTGCCCCACATCCGCCAGATCGGAAATCACTTCCAAGCTAGGCTGGAATGTCTGAAAGCCAACCACGGCTGCGTTCGCGAACTACGCGGCATGGGACTGATGCTCGGCATGGAGCTGGATTCCGCCGATAACGCGAAACAAGTCGTAGCGCAATTACTCAAGAACGGCATTCTTATCAATCGTACCCAAGAGACTGTGCTGCGCTTCTTGCCGCCGTACATCATTCGCCAGCAGCACGTCAATACCGTAGTGCACGCGTTGAATACCGCTCTGGCAGCTGCAAAGCCCGCAACCAAGGCGGCAAAGAACTCACACAAAGGAGCCTACAAACATTGAGCAGCCAGACACTCAACATGACGCAGGCTGTACAGCCGCCGGCAGCGGCCGTATTTCCGTGCCGTGACCTGGTTTCCATTCGCGATCTCGGACCGAGCGGCGTGGAAGCGATCTTTCAGCTTGCCGGCCTGATGAAGTCGCGGCCCTCCGATTTTCGCGGTGCCCTGGCCGGCAAGCAGATGGTCATGTTTTTCGAAAAAGCTTCGCTGCGCACCCGGCTCACCTTTGAAGCCGGGATGGCGAGCATGGGCGGCACAACCTTTTTCGTGGATCAAACTGCGGGGCGGCTCGATGCTCGCGAAAAGCTCAGCGATATCGCTCACAACCTGGAGCGCTGGGTCGATGCCATTGTGCTACGCACTTATTCCCACACCACCGTCGAAGGCATGGCCGAGCACGCCTGCATTCCGGTGATCAACGCGCTCAGCGATCTGGAACATCCCTGCCAGGCGCTGGCCGACTACTTCACCCTCGTGGAACGCTTCGGCGATCTGAAGAACATGTGCCTCGCCTATGTCGGCGACGGTAACAACGTAGCTCATTCTCTGCTGCTGACCAACGCCAGCCTTGGATCTCGCATTCGCATGGCTACGCCGCCGGGCTACGGCCCGGATCCAAAAATTGTTTCCGACGCCCGTGAAATTGCCGCCCAGAGCGGCGCGAGCATTGAGCTCCTCACCGATCCTCGCGAGGCCGTGTGCGGTGCCGATGCTGTCTACACTGACGCCTGGGTCAGCATGGGACACGAGCACGAAACTGCCGAGCGGGAGAAGATTTTTCCTCCCTACCAGGTTAACGAGGCGCTGGTCGCCGAAGCCGTGCCCCATGCGGTTTTCATGCACTGCATGCCCGCGCATCGAGGACTCGAGATCACCGACGGCGTCATGGATTCGATCCGCTCCGTGGTTTTCGACCAGGCCGAAAGCCGCCTGCATGTGCAGAAGGCCATTCTGTTGTTGCTGCTTGGCGGCGGCGTGAGCCGCGTTTCGAGGAACGGCCATGTCTGAAAAAGTCGTGCTTGCCTATTCCGGCGGGCTGGATACTTCCATCATCATTCCCTGGCTGAAGGGGAACTACTCCCATGACGTGATCGCCTTCGTCGGCGACGTGGGACAGGGAGATGATCTGGATGCCGTCGTCGAGAAGGCGTATAAAACCGGCGCTAGCAAAGTCATCGTCGAAGATTTGCGCGAGGAATTCCTGACACAGTACGTGTTCCCCGCGCTCAAGGCTGGGGCCGTCTACGAGCATAAATATTTGCTGGGAACATCATTGGCACGCCCTGTGCTGGCCAAACACCAGGTTGAAGTCGCGCTGCGTGAAGGGGCTTCGGCGCTGGCCCACGGATGCACGGGCAAAGGCAACGATCAGGTTCGGTTTGAACTGGCATATCAGGCGCTGGCGCCGGAACTGAAAGTAATCGCCCCTTGGCGCGAGTGGACGCTCAAGTCGCGCGAGGATTGCCTCGATTACGCAGAAAAGCACGGCATCCCGGTATCTGCCAGCCGTGAGAAGATTCACAGCCGCGACCGGAATCTCTGGCACATCAGCCACGAAGGCGGCGAACTGGAAGACGCCGCGAATGCTCCTCTGCCGAGCACTTGGCAGCTCACCCGTTCCCCGCAGGACGCGCCTGATCGCGAAGAGCAGGTTGCGATCGGCTTCGAGAAGGGCGTGCCGGTGTCAGTGAATGGCATGAAGCTTGATCCGATAGCGCTGGTCGAACTCGTGAACGAGATCGCGGCGCGCAATGCGGTTGGCCGCGTTGATCTTGTAGAGAACCGGTTCGTCGGGATCAAATCACGCGGATGCTATGAAACTCCCGGCGGTACTTTGCTAGTCACCGCGCATCGCGAGCTGGAAGCTCTCTGCCTGGAGCGCGACCTCATGCACTTTAAGCAGCACGTGGCCCTCAAATATGGCGAACTCGTGTACTTCGGCTTGTGGTTCACGCCGCTTCGCGAGGCTCTGGACGCCTTTGTCGAAAGCACTCAGAAGAACATCACCGGGACGATCAAGCTCTCTCTCTACAAGGGCAACATCTCCATCGTGAGCCGGGAGTCAGAACACTCCCTGTATCGCACTGATCTCTCGTCCTTCACCATGGGAGAAGGCTACGATCAGAAAGACGCCGAAGGCTTCATCCGCATTCTTGGCCTGCCCGCTCGCTCCCGCGCACGCTCACGCGAGGAGGTCGAGAAATGAAGATGTGGTCTGGCCGCGTTGGCCGGCCGCTCGACCCTGAGTTCGAGCGCTGGCAGCGGTCGTTCGAATTTGATCGCCGCCTGCTTCGTGAAGAGCTGGCCGCCAGCCGCGCTCATGCGCGCTCTCTCAAGTCCGCCGCCATTCTGAGCTCCCGGGAACTGATCAGCATTCTGGAAGGCCTGGATCGCATCGCAAAAAACGCGCAGGACTCACCGTCGTTCCTCGAAGACGCGGAAGCCGAGGACATTCATCACTTTGTGGAGAAGCAGCTAGTCGCCCTGATCGGCGATACCGGATACAAGCTGCACAGCGGGCGCAGCCGCAACGAGCAGATCGCAACCGATCTGCGTCTCTACGTTCGTGCCGCCATTGATCAACTGCGCAGTGACGTGGCGGACTGTGTTGGCGAGCTCCTCCAGCGAGCCGAGCAGGGCGGGAATTCAGCCATGCCTGCCTACACGCATCTGCAGCGCGCAGAACCAGTAGTAGTGGCCCACTGGCTCTTGGCGTACGTCGAAATGTTCCTGCGCGATGCCGACCGCCTCGCCGACTGCCGCAAGCGGGCGAACGTCTGTCCGCTGGGTTCAGGAGCGGTCGCGGGCGCAACGCTCCCCCTTGATCGCGAAGCCATCGCCGACGAACTCGGATTCGAAAGCATCACCGCAAACAGCATCGATGCGACCAGCGATCGCGACTTCGTCCTGGAGTTTGTAAATGCGCTCTCAATCCTCGCGCTTCACCTCAGCCGCTGGGCAGAAGAGATGATTCTGTTTTCCTCACAGGAATTCGGCTTCATCCACTTGCCCGAAGCATATTCGACCGGCAGCAGTGCCATGCCGCAAAAACTCAATCCCGATCTGCTCGAGCTTACGCGCGTAAAATCAGCACGCATAGTGGGGGACGCAACCTCACTGATGGTCGCGATGAAAGGCCTGCCGCTTGCCTACAACAAAGACCTGCAGGAAACCCAGGAGCCGCTCTTCGAAGCCGCTGAAACCGTTATGGCGCTCATTCCCCTTGTGGCCGGTTGGATGAAAGCGGTGGAATTCAATTTCGAACGGATGCAGCAGGCCGCGCAATCCGGATTCATGAACGCCTGGGCCGCCGCCACCTATCTCGCGAAACGCGGTGTACCCTTCCGCCTGGCCCACGAAGTGATCGGCAAAGCGGTTCAGTTGTGTCTCGATCGCAACTGCGAATTGAAGGATCTCTCATTAGAGGACCTGCGCCAGTTGAATCCTGCATTCGATCAGGATTTCTATTCCTGTCTTGAGTTGCAATCCGTGCTCGCCCTTCACGACGTTCCCGGCGGCACTGCTCCCAGCCGTGTCCGGCAGGCTCTCGCTCAATCAAAGAAGCGCATTGAACTCATCCGCGAGGAGGCTCATGCGCACGCGTGAAGCGGTTTTGCCCGATGCTGAGCGCATCCACAAACTGATTTCCACCTATTCGGGGGATGGAACGCTGCTTCCGCGCACACTAGCGGAAATCTGCGAGAACGTGCGCGATTTTGTGGTGCTCGAAGACGGCGGCGAGATTATGGGATGCGGTGCGCTTCATCTTTATGGACCACACCTGGCGGAAATCCGCTCTATCACAGTAGATCGCTCCTGCCAGGGACTCGGCGGCGGCAAGCGCCTGGTCCGGGCTTTGCTTGCGCAGGCGAGAAAACATCGGGTCAGCTGCATCTGTCTTTTTACGCGCAAGCCAGAGTTCTTTTCACAACTTGGATTCGCCCTCGCCCAACGGGAAGACCTGCCTGACAAAATCTACAAGGATTGCTGTGTCTGCCCTCGATTTCATTGCTGTGACGAAGTTGCGATGGTGCGAGGCGAATTGCCAAAATTCGCAATTCTTCCGGAGCCACCGGACTTTCTGGTGAAGCTCCAGGCATGAGGGGACGCAACCCCGCTGATACTGTTCAGTTCCCGAACGGGTTCAAATTCTCCGCCGCTTCCTGCGGTATAAAAGCCAGCGGCCGCCTGGATTTGGGTCTGGTTGTGGCGGATCCCGGAACAACTGCGGCGGCAGTCTTTACTAAGAACCGCGTGGTCGCAGCACCAGTGGAAGCCGGTCGCGCCGCTTTGGCTTCCAGTCATGGACGTTTGCGAGCGGTGTTGGTCAACTCTGGCAACGCCAACTGCGCCACCGGGACGCATGGATTGCGGGCGTGCCAGCACATCTGTGGAGAACTGGCCCGTCTGTTGCAGGTACCGAAGGCACAAGTTTTTCCGTCCTCCACGGGAATCATCGGTGTCCGGCTACCGAGTGAGAAGATTCTCGCGAGGTTGCCGGAATTGAAAGACGGGACCGAAGCTCTCGGTATCGCAGCCTTTGCACAATCCATCATAACGACCGACACTCGTCCAAAGTTGGCTTCAACGTGCTTCCGGGTAGGAAAAGCTGAAGTCAGAGTATCGGGCGTGGCCAAAGGCTCCGGCATGATCCATCCCCAACTGGCGACGATGCTCGTGTATCTCTTTTCCGACGTATCGGGCACTCCGAGTCAGCTTAAGCAGATCCTCTGCCGAGTATGTGATGAGACATTCAATTGCATTTCTGTGGATGGGGATACCTCGACGAATGACACCGTGCTCCTGATGGCCAGCGGTCAGAGCGGAGCGAAGCTTGAGCATGGCCGTACACGTAGCAGATTCGAGCAGTCACTGTTCGACGTTTGTCGAAGCTTGTCCGAGCAGATCGTGGGTGACGGCGAGGGGGTGCAACACGTGATCCACATTCTCGTTGAACACGCCAGAAGCCGAGAGGAAGGACTGCGTATAGCGCGTGCAATAGCCAAGTCTGCGCTCGTAAAAACTGCCTGGGCAGGCGCAGATCCAAATTGGGGACGCATTCTGGCGGCCATAGGGGCATCCGGCGTTCGAATTGAGCCGGGAAAAATCAGCATCTTGATCGGCGATCAATTAGTGTGCCGCCGCGGGGTGCGATGTAACTTCAACGAAGCAAAGGCACATCGGGCTTTGGCGCAGCCCCATTGCAGGGTTCAAGTGGGATTGGGACGCGGCTCTGGTTCTGCGGAGTTCCTGACCAGCGACCTGACGGCCGCCTACGTCCGCATTAACGCTGATTACGCTACTTAGCTTTTACCCGCTACGCGTCCGAGACAGATTGAAGCCGGGAAAATGGCGTGGCATAGCTTGACACCGTTCCGCTTCAGCCATGCCCAAGACCTGGGAAACGGTAAAAACCTGTGCCGTCATTCTCCCAGCCACACTCTTATGATAACTCTGATCGGGACGCCGCGCTTAGCTATGGGAGGATAGTAGCCTCCAGCTAAGGTGATTCACCCATAAAATTACAGTAACATCCTGATGGCATTCCAAGGTCCCCCACCTGTATCAATGACTTAACCCCAACGCGAAGGAGACGGAAGGCGGGCAGTGATTTACCTCCCCTTTTTAAATCAGTGTCCGCCACTCCCTATTTAGGGCGGTTTTTGATCTGGCCAACCTGCTACAAAGAAGAAGTCCGATTCCGTTGTAAACCTCTGAAATTTAAGATAAATCGGTGACTCAGTCGACCGCGGGCTGCAGCGGAACTACGGTGACTCCCTTCAGTTCATCGAAGGTCAGGGTCAGAGTCTCTGCGCAATGTCCGCACAACCAGAAGTGAGCAATTTGCCGGGAGGCCTTGCCGTGGCGGGGAGCCTGCTGTTCGAAGCTGGCCAGACTGCGGGATCGTACTTCGAATTGAAATAGGCGGCCCTCGCGGAGGTAGCGGAGCGGGACCGAACAGGCAGGATTGGCGCAACGAGAAATCATTGCGTTGAGGCTTCCGAGCGCTGCCATTTCGCAGAAAGTGGAAGCTAGTGCTTTTTTATCTCAAGTGTGGACACTTCCCGATCAGGTACTAGCTGTATGACGCTTGGCTTAAGAACGTAGTGACTGTCTCACTCATTCCGCCGGAGCATAATATCCGGCCCTCGCGAGCACGCGGAAAGAATCGCTCAGGTTGGGTATTTTGCGTCGCTTGAAGATGATTTTGATTTTGTGCCATTTCCCATCTTTCTTCGCCACCTCGGGCCGGTAACCGAGCAGATACTGGTTGCGTAACATCATGCCGACGGCTTTGGCGACGTCCGAAAGATCCCGTGGGTCACCGATGGTGAAGGTGGTACCTCCAGTGACTTCACTGACTTGCTTCAGGAGCTCGGGGCCGAGGAACTCTTCCTGGCTGGAAAAATACGTACTGTAGATACCGACGCCATAGATCATGACATCGGCTTCTTTTACGAGCGAAACCACTTCACGCTGAGTGTAGCGG
>Ga0066667_10001064_pt1 | contig 9992 bp, 12 predicted proteins | sample GraSoiAngelo_116_FD_133943 | JGI IMG/M metagenome (GOLD analysis project Ga0066667, IMG submission 133943) | Grasslands soil microbial communities from the Angelo Coastal Reserve, California, USA - 14_0903_16_30cm | ecosystem: Environmental > Terrestrial > Soil > Grasslands | place: USA...
GAAGCCGGCCGAGTTCCTCGAGTTCTTCGCCGGAAGGCTCCCGTCGGTCGAGCTGAACACCACCTTCTACCAGCTTCCCGCAGAGGAGCAGTTCCGCAGCTGGGCCGCGCAGACTCCGGCCGAATTTCGCTTCGCGGTCAAGATGAGCCGCCGCATCACGCACTTCGGCCGCCTCGAGTTGATCCAGACCTTCTGTGAGCACGCCCGCCTGCTGGGCGAGCGGCTTGGCCCGATCCTGGTGCAGTTCCCGGAGACCCGCACGCGCGACGAGGGGCTGCTGCGCCTACTCCTGGACTCACTTGATCCCGAGCTCGAGTACGCCTTCGAGTTCCGGCACGAGTCCTGGGCAGACGTCGACGTGCCAGTGCGCGTCAACTCGTTCGAGGGCGCCGCACCTTTCCGGTACTTCCGGCTGCGGGAGCCACCGTACGACGACGAGACCCTGCGCGCCTGGGCGGATCGTTTCCGGCCGGTGCTCGCGAACGGCACGCGGATCTATTGCTACTTCAAGCACGAAGACGAGCCGACTGCGCCGCACTATGCGCAGCGCCTCCTGGAGTTTCTCGGTTAGCTTCGCCTGTGGCCGTCGACTACTTGAAGCTCCTCGCGGAGCTGACCGTGCACGTCGGGGCCAATTTGCGTCCTGGTCAAGACGTGATGATCATGGCGTGGGACCCCGCGCAGGCCCCGGTCGCCCGTGCGATCGCCGAGGAGGCCTACGCCTCGGGGGCGCGGTACGTCAGCGTCGTCTACTGGGACGGATCGGTGAAAGCTTCGCGCCTCCGCCATGCGCCTAAGGAGACGCTCGGGTTCATCCCCGACTGGTTCAGGCGCGCGGTCACCGAGACGATCGAGCGGCATGGCGCGGCGATCACGCTCAGCGGCGACCCCGACCCCGGCGTCTTTGCCGACGTCGAGCAGGAGCGTCTCGGCCGCGATCTGATGCCCTACATCCCGGAGGTCTTCGACCTGATCGCAAGCGGCCAGGTGAACTGGACGGTTGTGCCGGGCCCAAGCCCTGGCTGGGCCGAGCGGCTGTTCGGGGAGTCCGACGAGGAGCGCCTGTGGCAGACGCTCGCGCCGATCCTCAGGCTCGACGCGCAGGACCCGGTTCAGGCCTGGCGAGACCACGTTGCCCGGCTGGGGGAACGGGCAGCCGCGCTCAACGAGCGAGGGTTCTCCGCCGTCCGCTTCGAGGGACCGGCGACCGACCTTACGGTCGGCCTGATCGACGGACATCGCTGGCTCGCGGCTACCTTCCCGACCACCTGGGGGCCCGTTGCGGTCGTCAACATGCCGACCGAGGAAGTCTTCACGACACCGGATCGCAACCGCGTCGAGGGCACGGTGCGAATGACGAAGCCGGTGCTTATGACCGGCGGCGCGCTCGTCGAGGGCCTGCGCCTGCGGTTCGAGGGCGGCCGGGCGGTCGAGGTCGACGCCGACACGAATGCGGATGCCGTAAGGGCCCAACTCGCCTTCGACGAAGGCGCTTCGCGTCTAGGCGAGGTCGCGCTTGTCGACGGCTCGTCTCCGGTCGGGCGGAGCGGGCTCGTCTTCGGCGACATCCTCCTGGATGAGAACGCGACCTCGCACGTCGCCTGGGGCCATGCGTACGAGCTCGCCGTCCCCGACCTTCCCGAGGCAACGGCTGACCGGGAACGGCTTGGCTTCAACCTGTCCGACGTCCATCAGGACGCCATGATCGGCGGCCCGGAGGTGACCGTGGAGGGCATCGAGCCCGGAGGCGCCGTCGTGCCGATCATCCGCGATGACGCCTGGGTTCTAAGCTAAGGCGCTCGCCGTCTATTCCACAAGCGGCGGGATCAGCGCGGTTGCGGCACGATCCGGATGTAGGGCCGTGGTGACTTCCAGCCCTCCGGGTACGTCTGCTTCGCCTCGTCGTCGGAGACGGAGCCGGCGATGATCACGTCGTCCCCCTGCTGCCAGTTCACCGGCGTCGCCACCTTGTGCTTCGCGGTCAGCTGTAACGAATCGATCACGCGGAGGACCTCATCGAAGTTGCGGCCGGTTGTCATCGGGTAGACGAGGATGAGCTTGACCTTCTTGTCGGGGCCGATCACGAAGACGTTGCGGACCGTCTGGTTGTCCGCGGGCGTGCGCTCCGACGGATCGCCTGACGTCTCGGCCGGAAGCATCCCGTAGAGCTTCGAGACGTTGAAGTCGGCGTCGCCGATGATCGGGTAGTTGGGCGCGTGGCCCTGCGTCTCCTCGATGTCGCTGGCCCACTTCGCGTGGTCTCCGGTCGGATCGACCGAGACGCCGATGATCTTCACGCCTCTGCGGTCGAACTCGGGCTTGATCTTGGCCATGTAGCCGAGCTCGGTCGTGCAGACCGGTGTGAAGTCCTTCGGATGCGAGAACAGTACAGCCCACGAGTCGCCGATCCAGTCGTGGAACCGGATCCGGCCCTCCGTCGTCTCGGCCTCGAAATCCGGTGCCGTGTCGCCGATTTGCAGCGCCATCACTTGCCCTCCTCTTCCTCGAAAGCGGTTTGCGGGGAGCCTAGTCCTAGCGAACGGCTGCGTCGAGGTGGCGCTCGTAAGCCCCGGTCTCGACGATCTCGGCGATCTGGGCGGCCGCGAAGCGGAGCTCGCCGTCCGTGTTGAAGAAGTGCGGGCCGAGGCGAATGCCGGCATCGGGCCGGAAGTCGCAGATGATCTCCCGCGCTTCGAGCTCGCGGTGGACGGCCTCGGCCTCGGGCGTGCGGACCACGACGGTGCCGCCGCGGCGGTCGGGGTCGCGCGGGCTCAGCACCTCGAAGCCGGCTCCCTCGAGCAGCTCGACGAGCAGCGCCGTCTGCTGGATCGAGCGCTCGCGAATCCGCTCGACGCCGACTTCCTCGACGAGCTCGTAGCCCGCCGTTGCCGCGTACAGCGCCGGCACGTTCGGGGTTCCGGTCAGGAACCGGGCGGCGCCCTCCGCGTAGTCCTGCTCGGGCTCGAAGGCGAAGGGGCGCGCGTGCGCCTGCCAGCCGGTGAAAGTGGGCTCCAACCCGCCGGCGAGATCCGGGCGGACGTAGAGCCAGCCGGCGCCGGGCCCGCCGCAGAGCCACTTGACGCTGCCGCCGACGGCGAAGTCGACGCCCAGCGAGGTCACATCGAGCGGAACAGAGCCCGCCGACTGGTACGCGTCGAGCACGACGAGGGCTCCGGCCTCGTGCGCGCGGCGGACGATTGCCTCGACGTCCTGGATCTCGCCCGTCTTGAAGAGGACATGGCTGAGCGGAACGAGGAGGGTCCGCTCGTCGATCGCTTCCAGCACGCCGGCGCCGTCCGCGAAGATCTCGACATCAGCGCCTCGGCGGCGCTGCGCCTGGTAGACGTAGCGAACCGAGGGAAACTCGCCCTCGCCGTAGACGATCCGGTTCCGCGGCGGCTCGAACTCGAAGCACGAGAGCACGATCGCCTGCGCGACGGCGACGTTCTGGTGCATCACTGTCGTCCCGGGCGCCGCCCCGATGATCCGCCCCAGCAGGTCGCCGGTGGTCGTCGAGGTTTCCCACCACCCCTCCGCCCAGGCTCGCACGCCGCGCTCGCGCCACTCACGCGCATAGCGAAGCAGTCCCTGCTCCGCACCGAGCGGCATCGCTCCGAGCGAGTGGTTGATCAGATAGGTCGTGTGCTCGAGGATCGGAAAGCGATCGCGGTAGCTCTCGAGCGGCTGCACGGCGACTAGGGTCCCACGCGTGCTGCGACCGGCGCTGCCGGTGCGGGACGCGCCTGAGGCGCCGCTTGCGGCGCCGACCTGGAGGTCGGCCTGGCTTCGCCGGGGCGGCCGTCTAAAACCGGCTTCAGGAAGACAGAGCTCGCGACTGGCGACGCCGGCCTTCGCGACGGCGGCTTCGAGTCGACGAGCACGGCCGCGGCCAACAGGATCGCCATCCCGACCGCGCTTTCGCCGGCGAGGCTGCGCGGGAGCCGCGAGAGAATCGGTCCTTCACTTCCGCGCTCGAGCGCGGAACGCGCCACAAAGTGATGGACCGCGCCCCAGGTCAGTGCCAGCCCAACCAGGCCGAGCTTGACGAGCAGGACGCGCCCGTAGCCGGCCGTCCAGAGATCGCTCAGCTGCGGCAGGCGGACGATGCTCAGGTAGACGCCGGCGCCAAGCACGATCGCAATCAATCCCGATGCCAGTCGCGAGAAGCGTAGAAAGGCAGTGCGGCGCAGGGACGGCGCCTTCGGCCAGACGACGAAGGCGAGCTGCACGAGCCCACCGATCCAGAGAGCCGCCGCCGACAGATGCGCCCAGTCGGCGAGCTCGGAGCGCCACGACGAGCCCGGGTCGACGGCGGAATGCCCCGACAGTGATAGGCCCGAGGCAAAACCGATCCCGAGCAGAAGTGCGGGCCAGAGCAGGAAGCGGCGGTCCGTCAGCCAGGCCAGGAAGATGAACGCCGCAACGAAGGCATAGCCAAGCGTCATCGCGATGAAGGCCTCGCCGAACCGGGTGCCCCCCGCGATCGAGGAGAGGTCGCCGTAGAGCAGCCGCACGAGGGGCAACTGCAGTGCATCCTCCGCCCGCAGGATGAAGGCGGCAATCCCGACCTCCAGCGTGGCCGCGACGCCAACCCCCACGATCGCGTAGAAGCGCCGCTCCGCCGCCGGCGGAAGCTCTTCCCGTCGGAGGAGCAACCTGAAGCCGAGCCCGCCCAGCAGCAGCGCCAGCGAAAGGAAATACGCCCAGCGGACGATGTGCTCGGTGGTCGTCGGGCCCGACGCTCCGTAGGCCTCGGTCGGGAGCGGCGCCTTGGCGCGGACGCCGAAGGTGAAGACGCCCGAGACCACATGCCCGTCCTCGGAGAGGACGTGCCAGCGAACCGTGTAGGCCCCACGTGGAAGGCGCTGGAGCGGGACGCGGACCGTCTGTCCATGGGCGCGGGACGTCCTGGACAGAGTCTTGCCGAACTCGTTCTTGACCTCGATCGCGTTCGGCTCCGCTTGGACCGATTGATCGAAGTGCAGAACGACCGCCCCCGGCGCCGTCTGGAGCCGCTGTTGATACGTCGGCGACGTCGAGTCGAGATTCGCGTGCGCGAAAGCCGACGCCGGAAACGCAAGCGCCGCAACAATCCCCACAAGTACTCCCGAGCGAAGCGATGGGACAAACCAGCCCCGCGGAAAACGCGCAGCATTTCTCGCGGAAATCATCGGTGTTGAGCCCCGGCGAGGGGCGAGAGGTGGCCGAAGACCGGTGCGACGTCGCGGTCGGAGAAGAGGAAGACCGACGTGACGACGAAGACGAGCGCGAGACCTGTTCGCACCGCAACCGATCCGGGTCTGAACGCGCGGGCGAACGGGAAGGCCGCGCCGACTACGAACGTCCACCCGAGCGCATGGTGGAGGAACGCCGCACGAGCGTAGAACCAGCCGTTCTGCTCATGGAGCAGGATCGCCGCCGCCGACACGAGGAACGCGCCGGCCGTCGTCAGCGACCAGTAGGGGCTGTGCAATTTCCCCCGGGCGAGCCCAAGCTCGGCCGCCCCGGCCAGCATCATCGCCTGAGCCCAGGACCCGTGCGCGAGCATGTGGATCGTCGAGTTGGTGTAGAAGACCATCACCGGCCACATCAGGACGCCCATCAGAAACAGGAACGAGGGCCAGAGGTACTGGCGCCAAGCCCGCCGCCGCCAGACCCCCTCGCCGACCACGGCCTCGGCGAGCAGCAGCAGGCCGATGATCAGGAAGCCGGTGGCAAACCACCAGTGGACGAACTCAGCTCTCGGGAGCATCCTCCGCCTCTTCGAGGTCTTGGAGCAGAGCAGGGGCGAGAAAGAGGGCGAATCCGAGCCCGACCAGGACGACGTAGAGCGGCGGCTCCGAGAAGAGCCACCAGAACCCCTGGCCGTAGGGATGCAGGACCGTCAGCCGGTAGGGCTGCAAGAACGCCCAGGCCACGCCTCCCAGCATCGTCAAAGGGCCGATCAGATTGACGGCCGCGGCCCGCAGCGACCTTCGTCGCAGTTGCGCGACCGCCTCGGTTGCGAAGTGGGACTCCATTTTCCTCCCGCAAGGTCGACGTCACGACGAGCCCGCGAGCGGTCTGCGCGCGGGCTTACGCGAGAGCGGGAGGCGGTCGGCTCTCGAAGGCGAGGCCGAAAAGGCGGCGCGGCGCCCCGCCTGCATCTGCAGGACGGGCGAGTGGTCGGATCTCCTGGTCGCGCGCGACCCGGACTGCGTAAGCGACCGTGGCCTCGGCGAACCGCTCGTAGTCGGCGAGCCAGCCTGCGACTGCGCCCCAGACGACGGCCACGAATACCGAGAGCACCGCGAAGACGGGCAGTGCCGAAGTGTGCAGCCACGGAGCGAGTAACGGCCACTGCCCGCTCGAAAGCCGCTCGGCGTCGGTCTGGACGAGATAGAAGAGCGCGGTGACGACGAAGGACGCCAGCCATAACCGCCGCGAGAGGACGACACGAAGGCGCGGCGCACGAGAAGGACACGAGTCCACGGCGGCGAGCAACCGGCGGGCCGCCTGCGCCGCCGCGTGGGCGCGCGCGAACCGCCAGGCGAGCCTCGCGAGCAGCAGCGCGATCCCGACCTTGACCGCGCCGAGCAGGAATGGGTAATAGTCGGCGCCCGCGTAGGCGGGCGAGGCAACGTGCCGGCCGACGTCGAGCCGGTAGGTGAGGCTCCGCCCGACAAGCTCTGCGACGAGCGCGAGCAACCCGAAGGCAAGCCCGGAAAGAAGGCGCTGATGCCGTCGCGCCCGATCCATGTCCGGATGGTACTCCGCGATACCCGGCTGGGAGAAGTCCGCCGCCGGAATTACCCGACCGTTGTCAGCGTCCAACCGCCCGGCGTCGAGCCGTCGAAGCCGAGCAAGAGCACGCGTTGCCAGGTACCGAGGCACAGCTCGGCATCGCGAAACGGAATCTGCTCCGTCCGCGGGCCGACCAGGAACCGGACGAGACGCTCGCGGTCGCCGACCGCGAGCGGCACCAGGCGCTCGAGCAGATCCTCGAGGTCCTCGAAGAAACCCATCTCTCGCTCATTGACGCGGACGATCCCGCTCTCGTCGGCGGGTGAGATGTAGGCAATTCCATCTCTGTGACCGTTGCGGGCGAGCTCGTGCGAGACGTCGTTGGTGATGTCGATCACCGTCAGCGACGGCAGCGCGCAGGCGATCGAATACGGGATCTCAACCGAGGTCACGGCCGGCACCTCGGTAGCGGTCGTTGACCAACGCCCTGGGGGCCGCGGAGAGTCCTCCAGCCAAACCGGACGCGTAGCGTCGAGGTCATGACGCTACGACCTCCCGAGGCAACCGGAAATGAACGTCCTCGCGCGCCACCTCGATCTCGGCGAGGTCGTCGTAGCCGACGGCCGCCAGCCGCGCGACGACGGCCTGGACGAGCTCCTCGGGCGTCGAGGCACCCGCGGTGAGCCCGATCGTGGTGTGACCGTCGAGCAGGCCCCGATCCAGATCGCGCTCGCCGTCGATCAGCGTCGCGGCGGCGCGCTGGAGGCGCGCGACTTCGACGAGCCGCTGCGCGTTCGAGCTCGTCTCCGAGCCGATCACGAGGATCAGCGTCGCACCCTGCGCGACCATTTCCTTGACCGCGTCCTGGCGGTTCTGTGTCGCGTAGCAGATGTCGTCCGCGGCGGGACGCTTCAGGTCACCGAAGCGATCGGCGAGCGCGTCGACGGTCGAGGCGACGTCGTCGAGCGAGAGCGTCGTCTGCGTGATCACCGCGATCGGCTTGCCGCCCGGATCGAGCCTCTCGGCGTCCTCGGCCGACTCGATCACGACCGTGGAATCAGGCCGCTCGCCGCGCGTCCCGATCACTTCGACGTGGTCGGCATGTCCGACGAGCGCGACGACATGGCCGCTGTCGGCATAGCGCCGCGCCTCCGCGTGAACCTTCGAGACGAGCGGGCAGACCGCGTCGACGACCCTGAGACCGCGCCGCTCGGCGTTCTCCTTCACCCCGGGCGCGACGCCGTGCGCCGAGAGCACGCAGATCTCCCCGGGCGGAATCTCGTCCTCGTGCTCGACGAAGACCGCGCCGAGCGCCTCGAGCCGCCGGACGACGTGCTCGTTGTGGACGATCTGGTGGCGAACGTAGACCGGAGGCCCGTACTGCTCCAGAAGCCGCTCCACGATCTCGATCGCGCGGTCAACGCCCGCGCAGAAGGACCTGGGCGCAGCTAAGAGGACTCTGCTCATGACTCAAAGCCCCACGCGCGGGCGAGGGAAGGGGCGAAGGGGGAAACCGTCAGGTTTCCCCGCTCTCCTTCCCCAGCCCACGCCGCGCGTGGACTGGGGCGTGACCTGAAGAAGAAGGGGGCTCGCGGGGGAGACATGGTTTCACCCGCGGGAGCGAGCCGAAGGCGAGCGACCCCGGCGCAGAACGACCGTGGCGCGGCCAGCAGGACGCGCTTGCTCATGCGACGCCCTCCAAGCTCTTGAGGGCGCGGCGGACGTCGCGCGCGGCGCGGGCCGTCGCTCGCGGGGAACGCAGGAAGCCTCGCGCGAGGCCCAGGTAGTCGACGTCGCCGTTCGAGCGAGCGCCCTCGGCGAGCCCGGCGAGCTCGCGGCCGGGGGTGTCGCTGATCGCACGGATGCAACCGGCCAGCCGGCCCGCCCGCGCGAGCGGCCCCGATTCCATGTCGACGGCGTCCGCACCGCTCGACTCGTGCAGGCGTGCGCGCCCCAACGGATCGTCGATGATCCGGCTCCCGCCGAGGATCGTGCCGGTCTGCCCCGCCTCGATCCCGAGCGGCGCGCCTTCCCAGAGCACCTCGCCTTTCTCGTCGACGACCCGGGTCGCGTCGATCACCGTCCCGACCTCGAGACCGGGTCGCAAAGCACCGGCGATCCCGAACGAAACGAACCGGCCCTCTCCCGGAATGCCGTTGGCGGCGCCCAGGCCGACACGCACGGTCGGGCCGAGCCGCCGAGCGATCCGCTCCTCCACGCTCATCGCACAGGCAAAGGTCAACCCGTCAGCGTCCAAGCCATGCTCCGAACGCCTTCCCTGAGGCTGTCGGCCGCGACGAGCGCCGCCGAAGGCTCGAAGCCGGAATGTATCCCGCAATGCTCGCAGCGCGGATCATTGCCCGGCCCGTACTCCTCCCACTCGATTCCCTCGAGCAGCGCGTCGTAGGTCGGGAAGATTCCATCCGTCAGCAGGTAGCACGGGCCCTTCCAGCCGTACGGGTTGCGGGTGATCGAGCCCCAGGGTGCGCAGGCGAGCTTGCGTTCCCCGGCGAGAAACTCTTGGTAGACCGGACTGGCAAGCCAGCGGTAGTTGTTCTTCTTCGCGGCAGCCTTGATGATCTTGAACTTCTGCTCGTGCTCGGCGCGCGTCATCGTCAGGTTCGGATCGATTTGCGAGTACTGGTATCCCGGCGCGACCAGCATCCCGTCGATCCCGACTTCGTTCGTCAGGTAATCCATCATCTGGACCACGTCCTCGACCTTCGTCTCCTTGAAGATGGTCGTGTTCGTCGTCACGCGGTAGCCCTCCGCGCGTGCGGACCTGATCGCGTCGACGGCCAGGTCCCAGAGCCCCGGGTAGTCGCAGATGTAGTCGTGGATCTCCCGCATGCCGTCGAGGTGGACGACGAAGGTCAGCCTCGGGTTCGGCTTGAAGACCGAGAGGAACTCCTCGAGCTTGAGCGCGTTCGTGCAGAGCTCGATGTTCTTCTGCATTTCGAGCATTCCCTCGACGACGTCCTCGATCCCCTTGTACACCAGCGGCTCGCCGCCGCAGATCGAGACAACGGGAGCGGGACATTGGACGCCGGCGTCCACGCATTCCTCGACCGAAAGCCGAGCCTTGTTCGACTCGTACTCGCGGATCTTCCCGCAGCCGATGCAGGCGATGTTGCACGCGAGCGTCGGCTCGAGCATCAAGACGAGCGGGAAGCGCGCGCCGGCGCGCTTCTGCTTGGCGACGTAGCTACCGATCTGGATCGTCGAGCGCAATGGGAATTTCATGCGGCGAGCCTTTCTCGTAGACGACC
>Ga0066667_10001066_pt1 | contig 9983 bp, 10 predicted proteins | sample GraSoiAngelo_116_FD_133943 | JGI IMG/M metagenome (GOLD analysis project Ga0066667, IMG submission 133943) | Grasslands soil microbial communities from the Angelo Coastal Reserve, California, USA - 14_0903_16_30cm | ecosystem: Environmental > Terrestrial > Soil > Grasslands | place: USA...
TCTCGATCGGAGTCTGGACCTGCTGGCCGCCGGCGTAGACGTTGACGAAAGCTTGTCCGGCGACGTGGCTGATGGCGAGGTTGGGGACGACGATCGCATTGGTTGCCTTGCTGACAGTGACCGCGGCGTTCGCCGTCATGCCCTGCTTCAGGGCCTTGTTGGTCTGGTTCAGCGCGATCGTGACGTAGTAGTTCACGACGCCGCTGGCGTTGGTGGCGGCGGTGGCGACCGCAATGACGTGGCCGCTGATCGTCAGGTTGGCGACCGCGTCGAAGGTCACCTGCGCGTCCTGGTTGAAGGCAAGCCTGGAGGCGTCCGATTCGGCGAACGGGATCACGACGTCCATCCCGCTGACGTCGCCGATCACCATGAACCCGGTCGACGCGCTGCTTGTCGGCAGGGGCGCCTGCGTGCCCGGAGCCTCTGCGGTGGTTCCGCCGCCAGGCGAGACGCCTTCACCGACCACGCCATTGATGCTGTTCACCTCGCCGTCCATCGGAGCGACGAGGGTCGTGTTGTTGAGGTTCTGCTGGGCGGTTTGCAAGGCGGCCTGCGCGCTCGCGACCTGCGCCCTCGCGGACGCGATCTGATTCGGCTTCGTCTCGGTCTGAGTCCTGAGCTGGTCCTGGGCGCTGGTCAGCGAGGCCGCGGCCTGATTGATGCTGCGCTGGCCCGTCGCCCGGTCGGTCTGCTGCTTCGCCGTGTCCACGTTTACCTTTGTCTGGTCGGCGGTGACCTGCGCCGTGTCGACATTCACCTTGCCCTGGTCGAGCGCAACGGCGGTTTGCGCGGAGGAGACCGCGGTGTACTCGGCGAGGCACTGCGCCGAGTAATTCGCAAAGGCCACCCCGGCGCAGCTCGCGTCGCCATTGAACGTGGCCAACGCCGTGCCGTAGGTCGCCTTGTCTTTGTTGAGCTGGAGCAGGTCGTTCTGATAGGTGAGATTGAAGCTGAGCGTCTGCTGATCCAGCGTCAACTGGTTCTGGTCCGCGGCGACCTGGTTCGCGTCCTGGGTGTTGGTCAGGTTGACCTGAGCGACGGTGTCGTTGTACGTCTGCTGCGCGCTCGCCACATTGTTCTGAAGCTCCGTGACCTGGTTTTGTGTCACCGGGGTCACAACGGCCTGCAGGTTGGCCTGGGCGGTCGCGACGTTGGCCGCGGCCTGATCGACCGCGTTCTTCTGGGCGCTCGACTCGATGGCCGCGAGCTTCTGGCCGGCCGATACGTGATCTCCAACGTGGACGTCGATCTCGGTGAGGGTGCCGGCGACCTTGAAGTTCACGTTGGATTGAAGCTGCGGCTCGACATTGCCGGAGCCGCTGATCGTCGAGGTGACGGTTCGCCGCGCGACCGTGTAGATGTTCAGCGAGCTGGCAGTGTTCTTGCCCGACACGAACATGTCGCGATAGATCAGCGTGCCGAGCACAAGGGCAATGATGGCCAGCCCGGCCACGATGATTCGCGTCCTGTTCAGAAATCCAACTATCACTTCACTCCTCCACGGTCACGGATTCACCAGCTCAAATCGCCGAAAGACCAGCCACCGGCCGACCCAAAGCGCGTGACGACGGCAAGCCCGAGGCCCGCCATCGCCAATGCGGCAAATGCAAAGACGCCGGCGTAAGGGATGACCGCGAGGTCGAAAACCACCAGCGCGCCCGCGAGGGCGGCGATGAGCGGGTGCACGCTCGCCAAACCCAGACGGCGGCGCAAGAGGCGCCCGATCGCAAGAGAGATGCAGGCGACCCCGAACAGCGCGGCGATCAACGCGGTGAACAAGACGATCGGGACGATCGCTAGGAACACCAACGTGAACCGCAGCAGCGTGATGGCCGCGAGCGTCAAGAGGATCATCACAAGACCAGCACCCAGTGCGATCTCCGCACCGTGACTTCCCTCCAATCGGTCGACCGCATTCCGAGCGCGTGTCGGGAACACGACCAGACCGGCCAGCGCAAGGAGGACCAGGCCGGCCCCGCTGCTCAAAAAAGCACGCACGGCCTGGTACGGGTTGAGCGGACCAAGCCCGCCGATCGGCGAATCGAAGGTGAATCGGTCGCCGATCTGGCTGCGATCGAATGCAACCGTCGGGGGTGCCGGTGTCGCAGGGAGTCCGCTTCTCACGACCACGCTGCCGGTGAATGCCTGCGTCATGGGGTTTGGCGACCTGCCGCCGGCCGCGATGTCCGCAACGGCGAGCAGAATGCCGGCGGCGGCAAGCGCTCCGATGAGCAGCGGCCAACCCCAGCGCCGAAGCCGGCGCGGCGGCCCTTCACTCACCGGCTGGGCGGCGGCCGGCAAGGCCGCCCGGTGCGAGGCGGACGAGGATGGAGAGGTGATAGGCGGCGATGGCGGTGAGGGCGATCAGCGCCAGCAGCAGCAGGACGTCCACGCGCGGAATGGTCGGCAGAGGGCCCGACCCGGAGCCCCAGCCCACGAGACCCTGCAGGTCACCGAAGATGCCCGACGCGACCGTCGTGAGGCCGTCGAGGCCCGAGAGGTACCAAAGGATGAACATCGCGAGGATGGACTCCGGCACCAGAAGCGTCCACGCGCGCCGATAAGCGACGCGCGACGGCGCAATCGAGCGCATGACTCCCACGACCAGCGAGTCGGGTGGGCGCGGCGAGGTCAATGCTCGCAGCCGGAACGGAAGCGAGATCGCTTGCTCGTGCTGGCGGCGGCAATCGGCGCAGCCGGCCAGATGCTCGCGTACGGAGGTTGCGAGGCGGGGATCATCGCGCGTCAGCTCCCCGTCGGCATACGGCTCGAGCAGGGTCCGCGCGCGCGAACACGTGAGGCTTTTGATCTCGCTCACAGGGTTACCTCCGCATCAGCGAGCGAGTTGCGGAGCTGGGCCCGCGCTCGGTGCAGGCGCGATTTGATCGCAGGCACGAGAGGTTGAGGCTGCGGCCCACCTGCTCGAGCGAAAGGTCTGCGTAGTAGTGAAGAAGGATCGGCAAGCGATAAGCGGGATCGAGCTGGGCGAGCGCCTGGAGGAGCGCAGGGTCGTGCTGGCGGTGCGCCTCGCCATCAGGGGTCTCTTCTGAAAGCTCGACCGGGAGGGGCACACGCTTGCGGCGGTAGTTGATTGCGGCGTTGGCCGCGAGCTTCCAGAACCAGGGCTCGAAAGGTCGCTCTAGGTCGTAGCGAGCCAGGTTGCGGTACAGCTTGACGAAGATCTCCTGCGCGAGGTCATGCGCCTCCTCCATGTCGCGCAGGTGCTGGTAGGCGAAGCCGTACACCCTGCGTTGGAGGCTCCGGACCAGCTGCTCAAACGCATCGAGGTCGCCACCGCTCGCCTCGTGGACGAGCTGGACGGCCGAGAGCACCTTGGCGCGGGGAAGCTCGCCCATGCGGCGCGGATCCAGGGCCACCTCGGTATGCATCAACCGGAGTTACACGCTTTTCGACTTCAGGGTTTCGGGGAATCCGCCGTGAATTTGCTGTGACCTGAAACTTGACGCCATCCGTCCAGGGTCGGTATATTCCATTCGGAATATGTCGGAAGCGAGTATTGACGTCTCTCCGCTGGCGTTGTCCATCCTCCAGCTGCTGGACGAGCGGCCGATGCACCCCTACGAGCTCGCCGCGACCATGCGCGAGAGGCACCAGGACGAGTTCATCCGGCTCAACTTCGGGTCGCTCTACCACACGGTCGACATGCTCGAGCGAAACGGCTGGATCCTTCCCTTGGAGCGGGAGAAGGAAGGGCGGCGGCCCGAGCGAACGGTCTATAAGCTCACCGACTCAGGACGCGAGGTCTTGATTCAGGTTGTCGGCGATATCGTCGCCCGGCCGCGTCGCGAGTATCCGCACTTTGCCGCCGGCCTGATGTTCATGCATCACCTCGGGGCGGCGCAGGCGGCAGCTCACCTGGAGACGCGCGAGGCAGCGCTTGGGGCGACCATCGCCAAGCTCTCGCGAATCCTGGACGAGCTGCAGGCGCATGGCCTCATGCGTCTCGCGCTGATCGAGCTGGAGCACAAGATCGCGATGCTCGAAGCGGAGCGCAAATGGGTTCGCAAGATCGCGGACGAGATATCGGAAGGACGGCTGGAGTGGAGCACCGGTACGGTGCACGGCCTTGAAACATTGAGGAGAAGACATGGCACAGGCGCGCACTAATCCGTGGCTGGTTCTGCTGGTTTTGACCACGGGATTTTTCATGATCCTGCTGGACACCACGATCGTGAACGTGGCGATTCCGGCGATGAGCACGGGACTCAACACCACGCTCGATCAGATCCTCTGGGTCCTCAACGCCTACATCCTCGTCTACGCGGTGCTGCTGATCACGGCCGGTCGCCTCGGTGACCTGTATGGACAGCGCAACCTTTTTGCAATCGGGCTCTTCGTCTTCACGGTCGCATCCGCCCTGTGCGGCTTCTCACAGAACCCCACACAGCTGATCGGGGCTCGCATCTTGCAAGGGGTTGGCGGCGCGCTGCTGACACCGCAGACGCTGGCCATCCTGACCACGATCTTTCCGCCGGAGCGCCGCGGCGCGGCATTCGGTGTGTGGGGTGGCGTGGCCGGCCTGGCAACGCTGGCCGGACCCACCATCGGCGGCGCGATCATCACCTACATAGACTGGCGGTGGATCTTCTTCATCAACGTGCCGATCGGGATCGCGGCGTTGATCGCAACCTTTCTGATCATCCCCGACCTTCGCCCGGGCCGACACCACGGTTGGGACTTCGTCGGCACCGCGGTCGCGACCGCCGGACTCTTTGCGATCGTGTTCGGCCTGATCGAGGGTCAGCGCTACAGCTGGGGCCAGATCGAGTCGTACCCGATCACGATCCCCGAGCTCATCGGTGCGGGCGTTGTGCTGATGGTCCTGTTCGTCATCTGGGAGCGCTTCCAGGCCGAGCCGCTTGTGCCGCTGTCGCTGTTTGCCGACCGCAACTTCACGGTCGCCAACTGGATCGCCGCCGCGATCAGCTTCGGCATGCTCAGCGCATTCCTGCCCATCACCATCTACCTCCAGTCGGTGCGCGGCTTCTCCGCGCTTGTCGCCGGCCTGACCCTGGCGCCGATGTCGCTGACATCGATGTTCACGGCGCCGTTTGCCGGTCGTCTCTCGGACCGCATCGGTGGCAAGTACATCCTCATGACAGGCATCGCCCTATTCACCACCGGGATCGGGCTGATCGCGTACATCGCGGGACCCGACTCGACCTGGATCAACTTCCTGGTGCCGGCGATCATCGCCGGGGCGGGCATCGGGATGACGTTTGCGCCTATGACGACGGTCGCCATGCGGAACATCGAGCCGCGCGTCGCTGGTGCGGCATCCTCAGTCCTCAACACGATTCGTCAGCTCGGCGCCGCGATCGGCAGCGCGGTGATCGGTGCCATCCTGCAGAACCAGCTCGCAAGCACGCTGCACAGCCAGGCGGTCGCCCACGCGAAGGACCTGCCGCCCGCGTTCCGCGACTCATTCATCGCCGCGTTCACCTCCGTGTCGTCGAAGGGCTTCGAGATCGGAACTGGCGAGGCAGGAGCCAGGCTTCCCAGCAACATTCCTCCCGCGGCGGCGAGTCAGATCGTGGCCGTCGCCCACGACGTTTTCGTCTTCGCGTACATCGACGCGATGAAGGCGACCTTCGTCGTGCCCATCGCGTTCCTGGCCTTCACCGCCGTGACCGCCCTGTTGATTCGAGGCCGCCCGCGAGCAAGCTCGACCGCTGCGACGGAGCCGGAGGAAGAGCTGAGAGCAGCGGCCGGCTAGAGGCGCCCTCCGGTCAAGAGCTTCAAGGCGGCAAGGAGAACCGCTGCTCCGATGAATGCGACGACGATGCTGCCGAAGAATCCGACGCTGCCGCTCGCACCGAAGAAGGTGCTCAGGACGAAACCCCCGATGATCGCCCCCGCAACGCCGACCACGATATCGGCGAGGCAGCCGAAACCCCGTCCGGCGACGACGCGGGCGGCGATCGCGCCGGCGATCAGGCCGACCACGATCCAGGCCAGCCATGAACCGGGCTCGAGGTTGAGGCTCGTCGCGAGCACGGCCGCGGCGATCACTTCCGAAGCCACTCCGCAATCATCGCAAAGGCCTCATCGCTGCCGACGTCGTTGAAGGGTTCGTGATAGCGGCCTTGCAGAAGGTGTAGCTCGCTCATCAGCGGGGCTTTGGCGTTCAGCTCCCGGCTGCCCACCGGGTCGATCAACCGATCGTCGGTCCCGGCCAGGATCAAGAAGGGAATCTTGATCTCGCCTGCGCGGTCAAGGCTTTCGGCTGCCGCGCTCTGCCACTCGCCGTAGAGGCGGCTCGAGATCTTGCTGTGGACGAGCGGGTCCGTGCGATACGCCTCCACGATCTCCGGGATCCGCGAGACGGTGCCGGGGTCCACCTCGTTGCTCATGGTGAGCTTGGGCGCAATTTTGGACAGCACCATGGCGAGGCTTGCCTTCCAGGCGGGGACCTTGACCTTCAGCTTCAACGCCGGGCTGGACAGGATGAAGCGCTTCGCATTCGGTACTCTGCCGCCGAGCACCGTGCTCAGCATCACCACCCCGCCAAATGAGTGGCCGAGCGGCACGACCTCGCTGGATGCCTGCGTCTCTACGTGCTTCACGAAATTGGCGGCGTCATCGGTCCACTGCTCCCATGAGTCGATGTGGCCGCGCTGGCCGTCGCTCTTGCCGTGCCCGCGCAGGTCGATCGCGTACGTCGCGATCTGGAACTTCGCCATGCCGCGCGCTAATCGCTCGTAACGTCCGCTGTGCTCGCCAAGTCCGTGCACGACCGCCAACGTCAGATTCGCCGCCGACACAGGCCATGCTCGATAGGCCAGCTTTGTTCCGTCGGCGCAGCTGATGCAGCCTTCGGTGACTACTCCGGTCTCAGCCGCCAAGGTGCCCGAATCCACGCAAGATCTTCAACGCTTCTTGCTCGGCCTCGAGCAACGTCGGCGCATAGGCGCGGATGCCGCACAGCGCATACGCCCACTCGGGGCTGGGCGGGCCCTGGGAGTGCAGCCGGAAGGCAGGCGGATAGAAGAAGATGCGCTCGCCCTGGACCTTCTTGATTACGGGTCGCTTCGCCAGCACGTCCTCGAGCGACTGTCCGCCGGGCAATCTCCCCGACTCGAAGTCGAGGCGCCGCAGCTTGGCCAGCGGGTGATCTTCGTCTCGGATCGAGGTGCGAATCCCGTACTCGGCGCTCAGGTCGCGCATGAAGATGGTGATGATCAACGCGTCAGTTTCATCCCCTGCCATCTTTACGAAGCCGGCCGCGCTCAGCCCACGGGCTTCTGCGTTCTTGAGGTGGCGGAAGAACTCCATCTCGAAAAGACTGCGCGATTGCGAGCTGGCGACCCAAGGCGCGCCGCTCCGCCATACACGCGCGCTTCCGAGCATGTCGAACTGCGCGTGCAGCCTTTCGAGACGGTGTTCGGGAAGGCCGTACAGCTGGAAATGAAGGACTCGAGCCACCGCATGGTAAGCCTACGCGTCAGGAAGGCGGCGTTGCCGCAGTTCGCGCCACCCTCATCGCCTCCTCCTGCCAGGGCGGCGCGGTGACTCTGACCGCGAGCCGGTCCGAGCCGGCGGCGAGCAGGAAATCGCCGCGATTTGCGGCCTCCATGAATGCTCGCTGGTGAGGGCTGAGGTGGAACGCGTCCTGCAACTTGGCGGCTTCGCCCGGACGCTGAGCGCCGAAAAAGACCATCGCCGGGTTGGTTGCCACGACGGAGCCCTGGTCTGAGCTGAGCAGGTCGCCGGGGTTCTGGGTTGCGAAGACGAGCGACCCGTCATATTTGCGAATCCTGCGCGCCAGGCTCACCACAAAACGTCGAATCGTCGAGTCCTCGAAGAGGAGCCCGAGCTCGTCCACGACCAGCATGCGGCGCCGATCCTTGCGCTTGATGCGGGTCCACAGCGCTTCGGCGAGCAGGAAATGGACCGGTGCGACCATCTCGTCACGCAACTCGCGCATCCCAAATACCACGATCGGCGCCTCGAGGTCGACGTTCGTCGCGGCGCTGAACATCTGGCCGAGGCTGCCATGCACCCAGCGGTGAAGAATGACGGCCACACGGGCGTTGCGTGGTACGCGGTCCGCAACATCACCCAGGACGGGTTGCGCAACCTCGTCGTAGGTCTGTCGTACAGCGCCTTCGACGAGCGCGCGCTCGGCCTCGTCAAGCCCACCACAGAGGCACGCGCACAGATCGACGGCGTCCGCAGCCGCGGGTCCGAGCCAGCCCTCGTCACGCCGGTCAGACGGTCGTAAATCGAGCACGTTGAGCGCGTGCCCTGATCCGAGCGCAAGCCGGACGTCTACCCCACCAAGCTCCAGGGCCAGGTTTCCGTATTCGTGTTCTGGATCGACGATGTACACCTGGATGCCACGGCCGAGCGCGCCCATGGCAAGGGTGGACAGCAGGTAGGTCTTGCCTGCTCCGGAATGCCCGAAGACGCCGATGTTCGCGTTCGCGTAGCGGCTTTGGTCGAAGGTATCGATGAGGACCGGCGCGCCGGTGGCTCTGTTGCGGCCGATGAAGACGCCGGCGGCCTCTTGGAGATCCGGCTCATGCCACGGAAAGAAGGTGACAAGGGCGGTTGAATCGAGGACACGCTTCCGCTGCAATCGATCTTCGCCACCGGGTTGCGTCGCGACATATCCGTCGAGCATGCGGAAAGTGCATGGCTGCAGCTGGCAGAGAATCGCCTGGGCGGCGGACTCGATCCTCCGAGAACCGAGCTCGAGCTGGGCGATTGTAGGAGCGGTTAGAGACAGATAGACGGAAACGTGAAAAGCCTTGTCCTGGCTGGAAGCCAGGCGGCGTTGCAGGTCCTCAGTGTTCGGCAGAGCGCCCGCAAGTGAGGGATCCGCGATACCGCCATTCGCGCCGACCAGCTGCGTCGCGCGCATGTTGATCAGCTGACGCTGGAGGTAGCTGACGATCCAGGCCGCAGGGAGCGGAACTGCATGCCAAGCGAGGCTGACTCCAAGACGGGGAGGCAGGAGCCGGAAGAGCCATCCGGGGTCGAGGTCGGTACCCGGAAGGCGTTCGACGTACCAGGCGCGGCTGAAGCCGCGCGAGTTCTGGAAACACGAGGTCAACTCACGGCCGAACGCGATATCCGCCGGTGGTTCGAGAGCGGTGATCTGGATTCCCATGTCTGTGAGGGCGGCTTGCACTCGCGAACAGTGCCCGGCATCTGTTGTGAGCGATGTAGTGACGCGGTGGGATGAGTGGGAGCGTCGGATCTCTTCCGCAAAACACATGTCAGCCCCGCGCATGTCCTCGTAACCGGACGGAATCGCGGACGTGAATCCTTCTGCTTGGCCCGATCCCGGCTCCACATCGATCACCACCTGGAGGGGAGCATCCAGGCTGTCGAGCAAGCGCCGAAATCCGTTGAGCCATCGCCGACGATCGTCCTCCGCGGCGCCGGCAAACCCGATCGTCGCTGTTGTTATCACCCTCATCCGGGCGGGTGCGGTCCAGAGCGCGGCAGGCTCGCGCCGCCCGACGCGGATCATCGAGTCTTGCGCAAGAGGCGCGAAATCAGGCGTGGACGATTCCACCGCACGCGGTAGGTCGCGACAAAGAAGACCGCCACATCGAACAGCCAGCCGTCCACCGCTCTCGCACGCCACCGACCCCAGGCTGCAACGACGCCGACGATGAGCAGAACAATCGCGGCGGCTGCGCGGATCGGGATTGAAGCCCACTGGGCGGACCAAAGCGAGAATGCAGCGAGCAGCGCGACGACGAGGTACGCGAGCCTGGTCGGGGTCAGACCGTAAAGAAGTTTGTCCTCCAGGTCGACGTCAAGCGGAATGCGTGCGGGCATGGAACCAAGCTATGCAGCCGCAGGGCCGATTTGAACCCAGGGTGTTAATCGCTCGAGACCCTTAAAATCGACAGTCGATCCCCACCGGCGCGCTCGCGTAGCTCAACTGGCAGAGCAGGGGACTCTTAATCCCAAGGTTCAGGGTTCGACTCCCTGCGCGAGCACCA
>Ga0066667_10001068_pt1 | contig 9979 bp, 7 predicted proteins | sample GraSoiAngelo_116_FD_133943 | JGI IMG/M metagenome (GOLD analysis project Ga0066667, IMG submission 133943) | Grasslands soil microbial communities from the Angelo Coastal Reserve, California, USA - 14_0903_16_30cm | ecosystem: Environmental > Terrestrial > Soil > Grasslands | place: USA...
AAGAACGGCGTGGTCTGCCGGGTGCGCACGTGGACGTCGGCCGCAGGGCCGGCCGTCTCGGTGGTCGCCAAGGAAAACAAGATCGTCTTCATCGCGCCGATCCCCAAGACCGATCAGCTCACCGCGGCCGACAAGCTGCATCCGTACGTGTTTCGGGTGGCGGCGACCACGACGATGGAAGGGCGCAGCGCGGCCGAGATCGTCGCCAAGTGGCCGGTGACACAGGTCGCCACGATGAGCTTCGACTACGCCTACGGCCAGGACGTCACCCGGGCGTTCGTCGAGCACCTGAAGAAGATCAAGCCGAGCGCGCAGATCGTCGACCAGCAGTGGCCCAAGCTCGGTGAGCAGGACTACAACCCGTTCATCAACGCGCAGATGGCCAAGAAGCCCGAGGCCATCTTCTCGTCGATCTGGGGCGGCTTCTTCGTGACGTACTCGAAGCAGGCCAAGGCGCTCGGCGTCTTCGACACGATCAAGTACAACTTCATCGGCGTCGGCGAGGCGGCCACGCCGGAGACGACGAAGTCGATGGGCGCCGACTATCCGGTCGGCATCTGGGGCAACTCCTACGACGCGTTCTACTGGGGCGAGACCGCGGCGCATCGCGACTACACCGCGCGGCTGTCGAAATACCTGAAGGACGAGTATCCGTCGTCGTGGGCGATCCAGGGCTACATCGGCATGCAGTTCCTGACCGAGGCGATCCGGAAGGCCGGGAGCGCCGAGTCCGACAAGGTCGCGAAGGCGCTGCTCGGGCTGGCGGTCGAGACGCCGATCGGGCCCTTGACGATCCGCGAGAAGGACCACCAGGCCAACCGGGGCCAGCTCTACGGCAAGACCGTGAAAGACCCGAAGTATCCCTTCGCGATCATGAAGCCGGTCACGTATGTCGATCCGTCGAGGTTCATGGACTAGGTAGGTGCCCGACGCGTCGTTTGTCTTCGCGCAGAGCCTGAGCGGCCTCACGGCCGCGATGTTTCTGTTTCTGATCGCGTCGGGCCTGTCGTTGATCTTCGGGGTGCTGCGCGTGCTGAACTTCGCGCACGGCACCTTCTACATGCTGGGCGCGTATCTCGCGTTCCAGGCGATGCTGTGGCTCGGGCCGGGCCCGGGTCGCTTCTGGCTCGCCGCCCTCGGCGCGGCGCTCGGGATCGCGCTGCTGGGCGGCGTCGTCGAGCGCGTGCTCTTCCGCCACCTGTACGGCAAGGAAGAGCTCTACCAGCTTCTGTTCACCTACGCACTCGGGCTGATCCTCAGCGACGCGGCGAAGATCTTCTGGGGCACGCAGCAGAAGTCGGTGAGCCGGCCGCCCGAGCTGGCCGGCTCGTTCTCGCTCTTCGGCGCGACGATCCCCCAGTACAACCTGTTCATCATCCTGCTCGGGCCGAGCATCGCGCTCGCCTTCTGGTTCGTGTTGCAGCGCACGCGGGCCGGACGCTTCATCCGCGCCGCCGCCCTCGACCGCGAGACCTTGGGCGCGCTCGGCGTCAACGTCACGGCGCTGTACACCGGGGTGTTCATGCTGGCGTCGTTCCTGGGCGGTCTGGGCGGCGCGCTGATCAGCCCCATGCGCGCGACCACCCCGGGCATGGACACCGAGGTGATCGTCGAGGCGTTCGTGGTCGTCGTCATCGGCGGTCTCGGCTCGCTCTGGGGAACCTTCCTCGGCGCCGTCGTCTACGGTCAGGTGCTCTCGTTCGGGATCCTCTTCTTCCCGCGCTTCTCGATCTTCGCGGTCTTCGCCCTCATGGCGGCGGTGCTCATCATCCGCCCCTGGGGCCTCCTGGGGCGGCCTCTCCGGTGAGCGTCCGCGGGCTCGCGGGGCTCGCCGTGTTCGTGGCCGCGCTCCTCGTCCCCGCGCTCGGCTCGCGCTTTTACACGTTCCTCGCCAACGACGTGATCATCTGGGCGCTCTTCGCGACCAGCTTGAACCTGCTCGTGGGCTACACCGGCCTCGTATCCTTCGGCCACGCGGCGTATTTCGGCGTCGGCGCGTATGTCACCGGCATCTTGATGAAGAAGCTGGCGGTGCCGTTCGTCCTGGCGTGGCCGGCCGCCGGCGTCGTCGGCGCCGCCTGCGCGCTCGTCTTCGGCTTCTTCTGCGTGCGCCTCACGCGCATCTACTTCGCGATGCTCACCCTCGCGTTCGCGCAGATCGTGTGGGCGATCTGCTTCAAGTGGAACGAGCTCACCGGGGGCGAGCAGGGCATGCCCGAGATCCCCTACCCGGACTTCGGCTGGATCGAGCGCGTCGGCGCGAGCGTGCCGCTCCTCGGCGGCTGGCGGACGGCCGAGTATTTCTACTTCCTGTGCACGGTCCTCGTCGCGGCGAGCCTCTGGGCGCTCCATCGCATCGTCACCTCGCCCTTCGGCCGCATGCTGACGACGATCCGCGAGAACGCCGAGCGGGCGGAGTTCATCGGGGTCAACGTGCAACGCTACGAGCTCGCCGCCTTCGTGCTGGCCGGGACGTTCGCCGGGCTCGCCGGCGGGCTCTTCGGGATCTTCAACCGGGGCGTGTTTCCCGATTTCGCGTACTGGACGAAGTCCTCCGAGGTGCTGATCATGACCCTGCTCGGGGGCATGGGCACGTTCTTCGGCCCGAGCATCGGCGCGCTCGTCCTGATCCTCTTGAACCAGCAGATCGTCTCGTACACCGAGTACTGGCCGCTCGTGCTGGGCACCGTGCTGGTGGTGCTCCTGTTCGGCTTCCCCGGCGGGCTCGCCGGGGCCGTCGGCGCGCTCTCCGGGCGCCTGTTGCGTCGGGTGCGCAGTGCTTGAGGTGCGCGACGTCGTCAAGGTCTTCGACGGCTTCGTGGCGGTGGGCGGCGTGAGCCTCGAGGCGCCGCGCGGCAGCATCGGGGCGATCATCGGCCCCAACGGCGCCGGCAAGACGACGCTCTTCAACCTGATCACCGGCCACCTCCGGCCCGATCGCGGCCACGTGAAGCTCAACGGGCGCGACGTCACCGGCATCGCCCCCCACGATCTCTGCCGGCTCGGCGTGGGGCGCTCGTTCCAGCGGACCAACATCTTTCCGCGCCTGACCGTCTTCGAGAACGTCCAGGCCGCGTTCCTCTCGCATCGAGGGCGCGGCTGGAATCTCGTGGCGCCGGTCGAGCGCCTCTACCGCGACGAGACCTTCGCTCTGCTCGCATCGATCGGGCTCATGGACCGGGCGGGCGAGGTCGCCGGCTTCCTGTCGCACGGCGGCCAGAAGCAGCTCGAGCTGGGGCTCGCGCTGGCGCTCGAGCCGGAGATCTTGCTGCTCGACGAGCCGACCGCGGGAATGTCGGCGACCGAGACGCGCGAGGCCATCCGGCTGATCGAGCGCATCGCGCGCGAGCGCGGGCTCACCCTGCTCTTCACCGAGCACGACATGGAAGTGGTCTTCTCGATCGCCGAGCGCATCACGGTGCTCCACCAGGGGCGCGTGATCGCCAACGGGCCGCCGGACGAGGTCCGGCGCGACGAGGCCGTCCGGCGGGTCTACCTCGGAGAGCGTCACTGATGGCCGGGCCGCCCGAGCCCATCCTCACGGTCGAGGACATTCACACGGCCTACGGCCTGTCCCGGGTGCTGTTCGGTGTCTCGCTCCGGGTGGCGCCGGGCGAGTGTGTCTGTCTGCTCGGCCGGAACGGCGTCGGCAAGACCACGACTATGCGCTCGATCATGGGACTCACGCCGCCGACGAGCGGCCGGATCGTGTGGAAGGGGCGCGACATCACGCGCGAGGCGCCCTTCCGCGCGGCCGGCCTCGGCATCGGGTTCGTCCCCGAGGACCGCCGGATCTTCTCGGATCTGACCGTGTGGGAGAATCTCGACGTCGCCGAGCGGCGGTCGCGCCCCGGGGGCTTCACGACCGAGCGAGTCTTCGAGCTGTTCCCGGCCCTCCGCCCGCTACGCGACCGGGCCGGGGGCTTTCTCTCGGGCGGCGAGCAGCAGATGCTGACGATCGCGCGCACGCTGATGGGGAACCCGGAGCTCCTGCTGCTCGACGAGCCCTCGGAAGGGCTCGCGCCGCTCGTGGTCGATCACCTGCAGGGGCAGATCGGCCGGCTCAGGGCCGACGGGTTGACGATTTTGCTCGCCGAGCAGAACGTGGACTTCTCGCTCGACCTCGCGGACCGCGTCTACGTGCTCGAGAAGGGGCACATCCGCTACGAGGGCACCTCGCGCGAGTTCCGCGACAACGCCTCGATCCGCCAGCAGTACCTGGCGCTCTGATGCCGCCCCGGCGATTCGCCGATGACCTTTTACGGTAATCACCTGATAGACAGCCAGCCGGCCGATCCGAACAATCGTGCCGGCACCATCCCCGCCTGGAGGATGCCGAGCGCCGGTCGGCGGGTGAGGTTCAGCAGCGCAATGCCGGCAGAAGGGACACGGTATGGCTGAAGCCCTCTCACCGCCTGCCGAGCGCACCGCGAGAGCGACGCTCGCGGCCGACCTCATCATCGCGAATGCTCCCGATCCGGTCTTCGTCTGCGACCTGGAAGGCAAGATCCTCGAGGCGAACGACGCAGTGTCGCGCCTGCTGGGTCTGCGGCGCGACGAGGTTCTCGAGCAGTCCATCTCGCGCTTTCTCGGTCAGGACGAGGCGCGGGAGTTCGTGGTGGCCCTCCGCGAGGTCGTCGAGCGGGACGTCACCCGCAACGTCCGGCTGCAGCCGCGGAGCGCGTCGGGAGAAATGATCCCCACCACGCTCAACGCGTCGGCCCTGCGCGACACGGACGGCAACATCATCGGGGCGATCGGCATCCTGCGGGACATGCGGGAGCTCGACCAGGCCCGCGCCTACGCCGAGAGCCTGATCAAGAACGCGCCGGATCCGGTGTTCGTGTCCGACCTCGAGGGAAAAATCCACCAGGCCAACGATGCCGTGTTCTCTCTCCTCGGGTTCCGTCCGGACGAGCTGATCGAGCAATCTCTTTCCCGCATCATCTCGCCGGAGGAGACGTGGGAGTTCATGGTCGCGCTTCGCGAGGTCGTGGAGTGCGGGGTGACGCGCAATGCCAGGCTCCACCCCCGGAGCGCATCCGGCGACGTGATCCCGACCGCCCTGAACGCCTCGGCGTTGCGAGACACGGACGGCCGGGTCATCGGCGCCATCGGCATTCTGCGCGACATGCGGGAGCTGGACAAAGCGCGCGCCTACGCCGAGAGCCTCATCAAGAACGCGCCCGATCCCGTCTTCGTGTCCGACCTCGAAGGCAAGATCCTACAGGCCAACGACGCCGTGTCCCACCTCCTCGGCTTCCGACAGGACGAAGTCGTCGAGCAGTCGGTGTCGAGATTCCTCGTCGCCGACGAGACGCGTGAGTTCGTGGCCGCGCTCAGGGAAGTGGTCGAGCACGGCGTGAGCCGAAACGTCCGCCTCCATCCGCGGAGCGCTTCCGGCGAGGTCATCTCGACGACACTGAACGCGTCGGCCCTGCGGGACGCGGACGGCAACGTCATCGGCGCGATCGGCATCCTCCGCGACATGCGGGCCTACGAGCAGGTTCTTCACGACCTCGAGGAGTCGCGGCGCGAGCTCCGTGACGCGGACCAGGCCAAAGACCGATTCCTGGCCGTCGTCTCGCACGAGCTGCGCACGCCTCTGACCGCGATGCTCGGCTGGGTGCGGCTTCTGACCACCGGCATGCTGGACGACGCCACATCCGCCCGCGCCCTGCCGGTGATCGAGCGGAACACGAAGCTGCTGGCGCAGCTCATCGACGACCTCCTGGACGTATCTCGGATCGTCGCCGGCAAGCTTCGACTCGAGGTCGGCCCCGTTGACCTTGTCGCCGTCATCGAGTCGGCGATCGAGGCCGTCCAGAGTCTCGCGGACGCGAAGAGCATCGGCCTCAAAGCCGTGCTCGATCCGTCGGCCGGCTCGGTCGCCGGCGACCCCGGCCGCCTGCAGCAGGTGGTCAGCAACCTCCTCGCCAACGCGATCAAGTTCACGCCCAACCGAGGACGCATCGACCTCCGTCTGGAACGGGCTGGCTCGCGCGCACGCCTCACGGTCCGCGATACGGGTCGAGGCATCAGCCGGGAGCTTCTGCCGCACATCTTCGACCGCTTCCGCCAGGACGAGCAGACGCGGCGTCATGGCGGCCTGGGGCTCGGGCTCGCGATCGTGCGCCATATCGTGGAGCTCCACGAGGGCAGCGTGCGCGCGGAGAGCGAGGGTGAGGGCCGAGGCGCCACGCTGGTGGTCGAGCTCCCGCTCCCCGCCGATGACATCCGGCCGCCCTCGAAACCCGCGGCCGTCTACCGGAGACTCGAGAGCGCCTCCTCACGCCTCATCAATCTCGCCGGGCGCAGGATCCTGGTCGTGGACGACGAGGCCGACGCGCGGGAGCTCCTGGCGCAGATCCTCGGCCAGGCCGGGGCACACGTCGTCGTGGTGGCCTCGGCCGACGAAGCCCTCGACACCTTGCGACGCTGGCGTCCGGACGTGCTGGTCAGCGACATCGGGATGCCCGGCGACGACGGATACGCCCTGATCCGCAAGATACGGGCGCGCGGTCCCGAGGAGGGAGGCCAGGTCCGCGCCCTCGCGCTCACAGCGTACGCGCGGTCAGAGGACCGCGCCCTCGCGCTCGAGGCGGGCTTTCACACCCACATCGCCAAGCCCGTCGACCCTCTCGAGCTGACGGCACTGATCGCCGGCCTGGTGCCGGAACGGCGGCATTGAGCGAAGTCCGTCACTGCCGCGATTGTTTGGGCTGACACGGAGAAGTAGTATACGGTCGACCTGATGAGCTGGTCGGCGGCGGCGCGGTCCCCGAGCGACTGGGCGCGGCGCCGTCCAGACCTCACCGCGGCCCTCGCACTCGCCGCGATCACCCTCGTCCTCTTCGCCCCGACGCTCCTCTCGGGTCGCACGGTCTCGCCGATGAACATCCTCGCGGAGCGCGCCCCCTGGCACACCGTCATCGCGCCCGTGCCCCCGCCGAATGCCGCCCTCACCGACATCGCCCAGGTGTTCCATCCATGGCTGCTCTACGCGGGCGAGCAGATCCGCGGCGGCGTGATCCCGCTCTGGAACCCCCACGAGTACACGGGAGCGCCGTTCTTCGGCAACGGGCAGAGCGCGCTCCTCTTTCCGGTGACCATGATCGCCTTCGTTCTGCCGGCGGCCGTCGCGGTCACGGTGATCTCGTGGGTCAAGCTGCTGAGTATCGGCGTGGCCACCTATTGGTTCCTACGCATGCTCGGGCCGGGCCCCGGGCCGGCCTTCATCGCGGCGTGCGGCTTCATGCTCAGCGCCCCGGTCATCGGCTGGCTGCAGTGGACCTTTGCCTCGACCTTCCTTTGCTTGCCCCTCCTCCTCGGCGCGATCAAGCGATTGCGCGAGCGCCGGGAGCTGCGCGCGCTCGTCCTGGTGGCCGTGGTCGTCACGCTCGACGTGCTCGCCGGCTATCCGCAGGCTGCGGCGCAGGCGCTCGTGGTGGCCACGGCGTGGGCCCTGGTGCTGGCCGCCCGAGCCGGCGGCGGACTCGGATTTCTCGCTCGCTACGCGGCCGCCGTCGCGCTCGGCCTCGGCCTCGCCGCCGTCCAGCTCGTGCCCTTCGTGGAGTACGTGCGGGAGAGCTTCGTGTTCGTGTATCGCAGCCAGTGGACGCCGATCTTCTCCGCGCCCTTTCGCTCGGCCACGACGTTCCTCATGCCGTACTACTACGGCGTCGGCAAGGAGGCGTGGGGCGTGTGGCAGTTCGCCGTCCAGACCGGCTACGTGGGGATCGTGACCCTCGCCGTGCTGCCCCTCGGCGCGCGAGCGGCTCTGCGCCGTGGAGAGCAGCGCTTCTTCGTCGGGCTCGCCGCCGTGGGCCTCGCCCTTCACTACGGTCTGCCGGGAGTGTCCCTGGCCGCCGAGGTTCCGGGCTTCTCGCTCGGGACGAACCTGCGCCTCATGCCGGTGATCGCCTTCGCCCTCTGCGTCCTGGCCGCGCTGGGCCTGGAGGCGCTGCGGGCCGAGAAGCCCGATCGCGTCGTCCCGTGGCTGGTGGGCGGATGGTTCACGGCCGTCGCCGTGCTGGTCCTGGTGGCGATCGCTCAGGACCACACGCGCGCCGCCGCCCGGCAGATGATCCTCTCGCTCCCCGTCCAGTACGCCATCGGCCTGATCGCGCTCACCCTGGCCACGATCATCGTGGTCCGCATGATGGCTGGCCTCGCGCCGGCTCGGGGCCTGTCCGCGCTCGCGGTGGTCCAGGTCGCGAGCCTGCTGCCCCTGGCCGCCACCTACAATCCGAGCGTCGATCGCGGCGCGTTCTTTCCAACGACGCCGGCCATCGACTACCTCCGGCGCGAGGCCGGCCACCAGAGCCGCGTCTTGATGCCCGGAACCGTCGCGCTCACCTATGGCCTGTTCGAGGCGCAGGGCTACGACGGAATGTCGCCGCGGCGTCTCGTCGAGATCACCGGCGTGGTGGGCACGGGCGGCGCCCTGGCGCGCGGATTCCTCCAGAACACGGTGGCCCTGCACGGCAGCGAGCCGCTGAGCGGCATTCGGATCCTCGTCTCGCCGGTGCTCGACCTGCTCGGCGTGCGCTACGTGCTCATGGCACCCGGCGCCGCGCCCCCGCGGCCAGGCCTCGCCCTGGTCTACGACGCGGCCGACGCGCGGATCTTCCGCAACGACGGCGCAGTGCCGCGCGCAATGCTCGTCCGCCAGGCGCGTTGCGTCGATGATCCCGCCGCGCTCGAGGCCATCCGCGGCCGCGCCCTTGACCCACGCCGAGAGGTGCTCCTCGCCGACTGCGCGTCGCCACCCGCGAGCGCCGACGGCGCTGGTGCCGGTCCGGGCGGCTCGGCCGTCATCCGGGACGAGTCGGCCAATCGCGTGAGCGTCCAGGTCTCCACGGATCGTCCGGCGTACCTCGTGCTCTCGGACACGTGGTTCCCGGGATGGGCCGCAACGGTGGACGGCCATCCGACGCGCGTGTGGCGCGCGAACCACACGCTTCGCGCCGTGGTGGTGCCGTCCGGCGCGCGCGAGGTCGTGTTCACCTACGCGCCGAGGTCGCTCCGGATCGGGGCGCTCATCTCGGTCGTCGCCCTCGGCCTCGTGGCGCTCGCGATGATCCCCGGATGGCGTCGCCGGTGAAGACGCTGGCGACGGCGGCCATCCTGGCGTTGGCGGCCGCTCCGGCCTCCGCCGCGCTGCCCGCGCCACCGTTCGACTTCAGCCTGTCCCCCGCCGCGGTCACGGAGGGCGCGCCCGCAACCGTCCGTATCGCGCCGGTCCGCGCCCCGAGCGCGGGCGCGCCCGAGACCTACGATCTGTATCTCGCCCTGGCCCGGACGGATGAGGCGTCGTTCCTCACCGAGGACGGCGCCTGGTCGCCGAGCCCGGTGCCGTACGCGCGGGCCGTCGGAGTGAACGCGCCACCCATCGTCCGGCAGTGGCCCCGGGCCTGGCCGCCGGGCGAGCACGCGTTCGCGCTCCTCGTAGTCCCGGTGTCCGCCGATCCGCTCGCCCGGAGCGCGTGGCGCTACCGTCCCGTGATCAGGTGGCTCGACGTGGAGCCGCGGGCGAGCGGCGATGCGAGCCCGGACTACGCGACGGTGGCGATCCTCGTCGTGGCGACCTTGGGCGCTATCGCGGCAGTGTGGTGGACGGTGCTGGAGGGCCGGCGCGGGACGCGCCGACGGGGTCTCGCTTGCGCGCCTTGAAGATCATCTCGCACCCGCCCACGTAGCGACAGTCGAGGACCTCGAAGCCCGCCGAGGCCAGACGCGCCGCGAGCGAGCGGCGCGTGTAGTGCGTGATGTGCTCGTGGGCGTAGCCTCCCGGCAAGAGCCGGCCGTGGATCCATTCGAGCACCCACCAGAGCCATCGCCCGTAGTCGGGCGTGCCGAGGGCGAGGATGCCGCCCGGGCGGAGCACCCGCCACGCCTCGCTGAGGATCACCGGGTCGTCGGGCAAGTGCTCGATGACCTCGGAGTTGATCAGCCCATCGAAGCTCGCGTCACGGAA
>Ga0066667_10001072_pt1 | contig 9973 bp, 10 predicted proteins | sample GraSoiAngelo_116_FD_133943 | JGI IMG/M metagenome (GOLD analysis project Ga0066667, IMG submission 133943) | Grasslands soil microbial communities from the Angelo Coastal Reserve, California, USA - 14_0903_16_30cm | ecosystem: Environmental > Terrestrial > Soil > Grasslands | place: USA...
CTCGCGTGGGGCTCGGAGCGTTACCGTGGACCCACCCCCGTGGGGTGGGTGCGGCCGCGTAACAGCGGCGAGCCTGGGCCCACCGTTCGTCGCCGCGCGCCCCGGCGAAGGGCCTCGCTAGGATCCTGCGCTCGTGCGGAGCTGGAACCTTCACGAGATCCAAGTGGAAGGCGGTAGCCGCTCGCCCGTCGTGCTCGACTCCGACGAGGCGGCCCGCGCGGTGTTCATCGTGCTCGAGCCTGGCCAATCTCTCGGCGATCATCAGGTCAAGGAGCATGCGTTTGTCTTCGTCGTCTCCGGCGAAGCACGGGTGGAGTCCGGCGCCGAGGCGCTCGACGCAGGCCCCGGAACACTCTGCATGTTCGAGCCCGACGAACGGCGATCGGTCTCCACCGAGTCCGGTGCACGGATCCTCCTGCTGCTAGCGCCGTGGCCCGGGGAGGGCCATTACCGCGGCGACGCACCGTTGTAGAGCTCGTTCAGGAACACCCACGTCCTTCGGGTCGACGTCGCAGGCGCGCTAACGCTTCGGGGCCGGTTGCTGCCCCGACCTGCGCAGGTACGTGCGGTAAGCGGTGCGATCCATCAAGTACGTGAGCGGCACGAAGAGCCCCGAGTAGGCGAGCGAGCTGAGGAAGCGGACTTCGATCGCCGAGTGCTTGTTCACGAGCGAAAAGACGATGAAGAAGAGCGGCAGGAACAGAAGCGAACGACGAACCGATCGGTTCCAAGAGGGCGGCTTCGCCTCCCGAACCGGCCCCGCTCGCTTGCCGCGGGCCGCCTTGCCCCCATTCGCACTGGTTTTCCCTCGCGAGCGGCCGCGTTCCGGCTTGTCGTCCGGGGCGGGCTCGATTTCCCGTCCTGCGTCGTCTACGTAGACGTACTCGTACTCGTGCCGCCGTTCCTTCGCCCGCCGGCGCCGCTGCTTGCGTGAAGCCATCGCAGCAAGCCTAGCGCGGCCGTTTCGCTTGGATCAGTCGGCAGCGCGGCTCCACGTGACCTCGCCGCCCTCGATCACCGCGGCAACGAGGTCGGCGCCGAGGTGATACGAGAGGTAGCGCCAGTCCGGTGCGTCGAGCAGGACGAGGTCTGCCTTGTACCCAGGGGCGATTCGGCCGACCTGCCCCGCCAGACCGAGCACGTGGGCCGCGTTCACGGTGCAGGCCGAGAGCGCCTGGGCGGGGGTGAGATGCAGCTGCGTGACCGCGAGCGACGAGACGACACCAAGACTCTCGCAGAAGGAGCTGCCCGGGTTGAAATCGGTCGCGAGTGCAATCGGCGCGCCCGCGTCGACAAGCGCGCGGGCCGGAGGCATCGGCCGGTCGAGAAAAAGGGCGCTCGCCGGGAGGAGCACGCCGACGACCCCGCTCGCGGCCAGCGCTCGGACGCCGCCGTCTCCTGTCGCCTCGAGATGATCGACCGACCGAGCGCCGAGCTCGATCGCCAGCCCGATCGCGCCTTGCTCGTTGAACTGATCGCCGTGCAGCCGAAGCGCGAGCCCCGCGGCACGGCACGCCTCCAGGTAACGGCGCGCCTGGTCGACGCTGAACGCGCCTTCCTCCAGGAAGACGTCTGCGGCCACTGCGAGCTCGGCAGCCTGCGGGAGGACGTCGGCGAGCGCAAAGTCGAGATAGGCATCGGCATCGTCGAACTCCGGCGGCACGGCATGGGCGCCGAGCCAGGTCGCAACGCCGCCGGACTCCCGAATCGCGCGCAGCGACAGGAGCTCGGTCTCGAGGTCGAGGCCGTAGCCGGACTTGCCTTCGAAGGTCGTCGTCCCAGTGCGCCGCATCCACCCGCGATGCCGGCGAACGGCATCTTTCAGGCTGGCTTCGCCCGCCGACCGGGTCGCGCGCACGGTCGCGAGAATGCCCCCGCCGGCCGCTTGGAGCTGCTCGTAGGACGCGCCGGTGGCCCGCAGCTCGAACTCCTCGACCCGGTCGCCGGCAAAGCAGGCGTGCGTGTGGCAATCGACGAGCCCCGGTATAGCGCAGAGACCACGGCCGTCCAACTCCTCGAGCTCGCCGTTTGCCTCCCGGGGGGCCGCACCAAGCTCACGCAGCGGGCCGAGTGCCGCGATTCGCCCCTCCTCGCAGAGGATGTACGCGTCCTCGATCACCCCCACGCTCGCGAGCGCGGCACCACGAAGCGGTGCCTCAGTCCCCAGCGGTGTCACGAGCTGGGCGAGATCACGGACGAGCAGGCGCCGCCCGCCGGCGCCGGCGCGGTCGCTCACTCGCCAGGCTGCGGCCGCATCGGTGGCTCGAGCCCGTGATCGGCCGCGAAGGCGATCGCCTCGGGGTAGCCCGCATCGACATGGCGGAGAACGCCCGTCCCCGGATCGGTCGTGAGCACGCGCTCGATCCGTTCGGCCGTCTCGTCGCTGCCGTCGGCAACGACGACCATCCCGGCGTGAATGGAGTTACCGATGCCGACGCCACCGCCATGGTGGACGCTTACCCACGTGGCACCCGCGGCGACGTTGAGCAGCGCATTCAGGATCGGCCAATCAGCGATCGCGTCCGATCCGTCCCGCATCGCCTCGGTCTCGCGATACGGGGACGCGACAGAGCCGGAGTCCAGGTGATCGCGACCGATCACGACGGGCGCCCTCACCTTGCCCGAGCGAACAAGCTCGTTGATCGCGAGACCTGCTCGCGCGCGATCCCCGTAGCCGAGCCAGCAAATGCGCGCCGGAAGGCCCTGGAAGGCGACGCGCCCGGGAGCCAGCTCGAGCCAGCGCTGGAGCGCAGCGTCATCCGGGAAGAGTCCGCGGAGCGTCTCATCGATCGTGGCGATGTCCGCCTCATCACCGGAGAGGGCCGCCCACCGGAACGGTCCGACGCCCTTGCAGAACAGCGGCCGGATATAGGCCGGGACGAAGCCCGGGTATGTGAACGCCTGCTCTACGCCGCCCGCATAGGCCTCACCTCGTAAGTTGTTGCCATAATCGAAAACATAGCTTCCCTGCCGGACGTATTCGAGGATGCCCTCGACATGGCGGACGATCGAGTCCCGGGCACGGCGGAGGTACTCGTCCGGATCGTCCGCGCGAAGGCCAGCTGCCGCCTCGACCGACAGCCCGGCCGGGACATAGCCCGTCAGCGGGTCATGGGCGGCCGTTTGATCGGTGACGAGATCGAAGTGCTCGCCACGGCGAGCGAGCTCCGGTACGACCTCGGCCGCGTTCCCCTCGAGGCCGACCGACAGGGGCCGCTGCTCGGCGGCAGCCGCACGGATGCGCGCCAGCGCGTCTTCGAGCGAGCCCGTCGCCTCGTCCAGGTAGCGAGTCTCGAGCCGGCGTTGGATCCGCGCCGGATCGACCTCCACGCACAGGATGACGGCCCCGGCCATCGTCGCGGCCAGCGGCTGCGCGCCGCCCATGCCACCGAGCCCGGCCGTCAGGATCGTGCGTCCGGCCAGCTCGGGCGTGCCGAAATGGCGCTCGCCCGCCGCCGCAAACGTCTGGTAGGTGCCCTGCAGGATGCCCTGCGTGCCGATGTAGATCCACGATCCCGCCGTCATCTGGCCGAACATCGTCAGGCCGAGTGCCTCGAGCCTGCGGAACTCGTCCCACGTCGCCCAATGCGGCACGAGCAGGGAATTTGCGATCAGCACACGCGGAGCGCCGGGGTGCGTCCGGAACACCCCCACCGGCTTGCCGCTCTGCACCAAGAGGGTCTCATCGTCGCGGAGCCGTAGCAGTGTCGCCACGATCGCCTTCAAGGCCTCGTGGCTGCGGGCCGCTCGCCCCGAGCCGCCGTAGACGATCAGCTGCTCGGGAAGCTCCGCAACGTCTGCGTCGAGATTGTTGAGCAGCATCCGGAGCGGCGCTTCCGTTTCCCACGAGAGGGCGTTCAGGTCTGTTCCTCGCGGAGCCCGGATCTTCGAGAGGTCACCGCACAGCGCCTCGACGGTCGCGGCGACCGTGTCGACGGCAGTCATCAGTCCCGCTCCTGCTCGACCCGCCTGCGATACCGCCACCAGCTCCACGCGGTGGCCCCGATGAAGAAGGCCGCCGCGACGAGTATCGCCCTCGCCACGCCTCCGCCGGTGAATGCCGCAACCAGGACGATCACGAGCGCGAGAACCCCGTACATGATCACGGTGTCTCGAAGCGGGTGACGGGAACGAGGCGGCTCGTCCCGGTTCACCGAAGCTCCCCCACCTCGGCCTCGATCGCCGCAACGAGACCGCCGTCGCGGATCCCCTCCGCGACCGCTTCGATGTCGCCCGCAAGGGACCGATCGTCGGAGACGCGCGGCGACAAGGCTCGAACCGCGTTCCGAGCCGCGCGTGCGCCGAGGCCGGGCTCGAGAGGCGCGAGGAACTCGATCGCCTGAGCACCCGCGAGCAACTCGATCGCGAGCACGCGCTCGGCATTCGCCAGCACCTGCCACGCCTTCAGCCCCGCGGCGTTGCCCATGGACACGTGGTCTTCCTGCCCGGCGCTGGTCGGGATCGAGTCGACACTCGCCGGGTGACAAAGAACCTTGTTCTCGCTGACGAGCGCCGCGGCCACGTACTGCGGGATCATGAACCCCGAGTTCAGGCCTCCGTCGTTCGTCAGGAAAGGCGGTAAGCCGTCCGACAGACTCGGGTTGACGAGCCGCTCGACGCGCCGTTCCGAGATGTCGGCGAACTCGGACAGCGCCATCGCCAGCGCATCGAGGGCAAAGGCAAGCGGCTGGCCGTGGAAATTTCCGTTCGAAACGAGCAGGTCGTCGTCGACCAGGACGAGTGGATTGTCGGTCGCTGCGTTCAACTCGACCGACACGGTCGCCTCGACGTATGCAAGCAGGTCGCGCGAGGCGCCATGGACCTGGGGCGCGCAGCGTAGTGAGTACGCGTCTTGCACCTTGTCGCACCAGCGATGCGACTCGATGATCGCCGACTCCTCGAGCAGTTCGAGGACGTTCGCGGCCGAGTCGACCTGCCCGGGCAGCGGGCGGGCTGCGTGAATCTGCGGCAAGAAGCTCGCGCGTGATCCCTGTAAGGCCTCGAGGGACAAGGCGCAGGCGAGGTCAGCGGTCTTGGCGAGCCGCTTCGCCCGCGCCAATCCCAGGCTGCCGACCGCGGCCATGAACTGCGTTCCGTTGACGAGCGAGAGCCCCTCCTTCGCCTGGAGGACGATCGGAGCGAGTCCGACTGCGGCAAGCGCAGCCGCGCCGTCCATCCGGGTCTCGCCAACCCACGCCTCGCCCTCACCGACGAGCGGCAGCGCGAGGTGAGCGAGCGGGGCGAGGTCCCCGCTGGCCCCAACCGATCCCCGGCTGGGAACGTGCGGCAGGACGCCGCGATTCAGGCATTCGATCAGGAGCTCGACAGTCTGTGGGCGCGCCCCGGAGAAGCCCTTGGCAAGGGCGTTCGCCCGCAGGAGCATCGCCGCCCGAACGACCTGGTCCGGATAAGGCTCACCCACTCCGCACGCATGGCTCCGGAGCAGCCGGAGCTGAAGCTCGCCTGTCAGCTCCTCCGGGATGGAGCGCGAGACGAAGCGGCCGAAGCCGGTGTTGATCCCGTAGGTGTGCTCGTTCGTCCCGTGAGCAGCGCGCTCGACCAGCTCGCGGGCGCGCACGATCCTCTCTCGCGCCCCACTGCCGAGTGCCGCAGGCGCTCGGTCGACCGCGACTGCCCAAACGTCGTCGATCGTCAGGTTGTCGCCTGTCAGCTGGACGGCCGTGCGGAGGGCCATTTGCGGCCAGTCTAGCCCGGCAGTTTTGCGCGGAACCGCGGCCGGCCAGCCTGGAAGGGAGACCTCGCTACCCGAACAGGCGCCGGAAGAAGAACCCGACTCGGCGCCAGATGTTCATCGAGTGCTGTCGGCGCTGCGTCGGAGCGAGCACCTTGCCTTCGAGCTTCCGCCCTTCCGACGAAAGCGACCCACCGAGGCCGCGTTTGCTGTCAGGTTCGATCTCGGCGCTCGTCGCCGGCTCGAGATACTCGCGGAGCTGCCCGACCTCCTCGGGCGTCAACGACAGCCGCACGGTTCCTTCGGTGATCTCCGCGATCTGCTCCGAAGGCACGTAGCGAGGCTTCCCGAACGTACTGGTCGCGATCGCCAGTCCGTCGAAGATGTCCACGCTGCTGTCGCCCGCCACCTCGTCGACCTCTCCGACCTCGCTGCCGTCGACAGCGAGCACCTTCCAACCGGTTTCGATCATCAGCCACGAGACGGGATCAGCCATCGCGTCGTGAGTCTGACGGATAGGGCCCGGAATCGCGGCAGGCAAGTCGCGCCGCTGGGTCGGCGAGTCGGGCGAAGACCTGGTCGTCGGGGCGAGGGCGAGCGCCTGGTCAAGGCACAGCCAACCTCCTCCCCGCGTCGAGCCTAGAAGGAAATCACGCACAGGAGGGACACGCGTCTGGGCCGAATCCGTGGCTTTTCGGGTCAGCTGCGAGAGTCGGCTTCGCACGCCTCGAGCAACCGCAGCTCAAGAACGCGAGAAGCGTCGAACCCGTCGATTCGCAGGGCCGCACCCGCGGCAGCGGCAGCGGCGCCGCCCGGCATCAAGCCGACGAGCTCGGAACCGACGACGTCTGCGCCACGCGCGGCTGCCTCGCGCTCGATCGTCGCGACGAGCTCGTGCAGCGCCGCTGCCTCCCAGTCCTCGACGTTCATGCTGACCTGCACGAGTCCGGCGCGCGTGAGCTCGAGGCCGAGGGCACGCACACCCGGGAAGCCGCCGTCGCGCTCCCGGACGATCGAGGCAATCTCGCGCGCCGCCACGAGCTCGCCGCGGAAGTTGACGTTGAATGCGATTAGCGGCCGGCGCGCTCCGACCAGCACGGCGCCCCAACGCTCGTCGATTCGGCTCGGCCCGAAGGTCGGAGCGAGCTCGCCGGACGCGACGCGCCGGCGCAACCCCTCGAGGCCCTCCCTGCGGTAGAACGCCGGCCCGCGGCCGGGCGCGAGCTCCCCGTAGAGGAACACCGGCAGGGCGAGCTCGTCGCCGATTCGGCCGGCCAGCTCGAGCGCGGCCCGCTTCGCTCGCTCCATCTCATCCGCCCCGACCGGAACCACGGGCACGACATCAGCGGCACCTACCCGCGGATGCGCTCCCTGGTGCCGGCGGAGATCGATCCGATCTCGCGCGCAGGCGATTCCTGCAACCAGTGCCTCGAGCAGGTCTCCCTCGTGCGCGACTAGCGTGAAGACCGATCGGTTGTGGTCTGCGTCGGCATGCACATCGAGCAAGCGGGCATGCGCTGAGAGGGCGCCGGCGAGCGCGTCGAGCGTCACCCCATCGCGCCCTTCCGAGAAGTTCGGCACCGACTCGAGCGGCAAAAGCACCCGCGTAGTCTAGGACCGCGTGAGGGCCTACTACGAGCGCCGGGCGGCGGAATACGACGATTGGTGGCTCGGGACGGGGCTGTTCGCGAACCGCCACCGGCCGGGCTGGCACGAGGAAGCTGCGGCTCTCACCCGCACGCTTGAGGCGCTCCCCCGCGCCCGGACGCTCGATGTGGCCTGTGGAACCGGCTTTTTGACTCAGCATCTTCCGGGTGAGATCACCGGCCTCGACCAAAGCGCATCGATGCTCGAGCTCGCTCGGGCGAAGGTTCCTGACGGACGGTTCTTACAGGCGGACGCGTTGGAGCTGGCTTTCGCAGACAACGCGTTCGAGCGCCTGTTCACAAGCTTCTTCTACGGTCACCTCGAGGAAGACGACCGCGTGACGTTCCTCAGCGAGGCGAGCCGAGTCGCAGGCGAGCTGATCGTCGTCGACTCGGCGTTGCACGCTGAGGTCGAGCCGGTCGAGTGGCAGGAGCGAGTGCTCAACGACGGCTCCCGGTGGCAGGTGTACAAGCGTTTCTTCGAGCCCGACCGCCTCGCCGAGGAGCTCGGCGGCCGAGTGCTCTTCGCGGGCCGATGGTTCGTGGCCGTGCAGGCATGAGCAGCCCGGAATGACTCGCAGGCGCTCGAGCTATCGATCACTGCAATCGCTTCAGCGCGACAACCGCGTCTGCCGGGCATGCGTCGAAGCGGGCTACCCGCTCGAGTCGTTGCCGGTCGTCCAGCCCTACACAGGGCAGCGCGCCTACATGTTCGGGCAGGCGCCCGGTGTCGTAGAAGGGGAAGAACGCCGGCCCTGGCGCGGCCGCGCCGGCGGGACACTGCGTCGCTGGCTCCAACTCGACGAGGACGAGTTCTACGCCACTTTCTACTGCGCTTCGGTCACCCGCTGCTACCCGGGCAAGGCGCCTTCGGGACGAGGCGATCGAACGCCGACGCAGAAGGAGCAGGAGCTCTGCTCGCTCTGGCGTGAGTGGGAGCTCGGGCTGATCAGGCCGAGACTCATCGTCCCTGTCGGCGGCCTCGCGGTCCGGCGGCTGCTCGGCCTGTCAAACGTCACCGGATGCGTCGGCGAGCGCTACGAACTCGACGGCGCCGTTGCGATCCCGCTCCCGCACCCCTCCGGGGCGAGCGGCTGGCTCAATTCCCCTGCAAACCGGTCGCTGGTCGAACGGGCCGCCGCATCGGTTCGCGCGGAGGTCGCCAAGGTCGGCGACGCTCCTGCCGGCGGCTAGATTCCAGGAATGCCCGACGCACCGCGCTATCGCCAGACTTTCTTCCGGCTGCTCGGGTTTCTGAGGCCATACAAGCGCTCGCTTGCGGTTTCGACCGTGTTCGCGATCGGCTACCAGGGCAGTCAGATCGCGCTCGTCTGGATCACGAAGAACGTGATCGACGACGCGCTCTCGCCCCACGATTCACACAAACTGTGGATCTACATCGGCGCGATCGTCGCGCTGGGAGTCGTTCGTGCGGTCCTGATGTTCGGGCGCCGGATGATCTCCGGGAAGCAGGCGCTCGCGGTCGAGATGGACCTTCGCCAAGGTCTCTACGCGCATCTCGTCCGGCTCTCGTTCGGCTTCTACGACCGCCACCAGACCGGTCAGCTCATGTCCCGCGCGACCGTCGATCTTCAGGGCGTGCGCTTCTTCCTCGGCTACGGGCTGATCTTTTTCTTTCAGAACATGCTCACGGTCGTCTTCGTTACCGGCGTGCTGCTTTTCTTCGAATGGAAGTTGGCGCTCATCGCGCTCGCGATCACGCCTGTGCTGGTGGCGCTCGCGTACCGCTACAGCCACGTTTCCCACCCGACGCTGCGCGAGGTTCAGCAGAAGCTCGCCGACGTGGCCACCGTCGCAGAGGAGAACATCGTCGGCGTCCACGTGGTCAAGTCGTTCGCACAGGAGCCGAAAGAGCGCGAGAAGTTCCAGGCTCGTACCGAGGCGGTCTTCGACCAGACGATCAAGGCCAACCGGCAGCGCGCGCTCTACGTCCCCCTGATCTCGTGGGTGCCGCTCGTCGCCCAGGCCGCCGTCCTGCTCATTGGCGCGCGCATGGTCACGTCGGGTGAGCTCTCGGTCGGCGGCTTCGTCGCGTTCAACCTCTATCTCGGCATGCTCGTGGTACCTCTTCGCTCGCTCGGAATGTGGATCGGGCAGGCGCAACGGGCCACGGCTTCGGGCGAGCGCATCTTCCAGGTCATCGACGAGCCCGAAGAAGTGACCGATCGGCCCGGCGCCGGTGAGCTTCCGGCCGGGGGCGGTCACATCCGTTTCGAAGGGGTCGGATTCGAATACATCCCTGGACGGCCGGTGCTCGAGAACATCGATCTCGACGTTCCGCCGGGACAGACAATTGCGCTGATCGGACACACCGGCTCGGGCAAGACAACGCTGACCTCGTTGGTGCCCCGGTTCTACGACGTCACCGCCGGGCGCGTCACGATCGATGGGGCCGACGTCCGGGACGTGAGTCTCCACTCGCTCCGAAGCGAGATCGGAGCGATCTCCCAGGACACGTTTCTCTTCTCGGCCACGGTCCGTGAGAACATCACGTTCGGGGCTCCCGGGCTGAGCGACGAAGAGATCGAGCACGTCGCCCGGCTCGCCCAGGCCCATGAGTTCATCGAGCGTCTGCCGGAGGGGTACGACACGGTGATCGGCGAGCGCGGGATCA
>Ga0066667_10001073_pt1 | contig 9972 bp, 7 predicted proteins | sample GraSoiAngelo_116_FD_133943 | JGI IMG/M metagenome (GOLD analysis project Ga0066667, IMG submission 133943) | Grasslands soil microbial communities from the Angelo Coastal Reserve, California, USA - 14_0903_16_30cm | ecosystem: Environmental > Terrestrial > Soil > Grasslands | place: USA...
GTAGTGCTGGCGGTGATCGCCGAGCGCATCGGGCTGGACGACCTTCACCTGGCAGCCGAGGCGGCCGAGGCTCGATGCGACGCCCTCGAGCGCGGCCGCCACCTCGGCGTCGACCGGTACCCAGTCGAGCGCCGGCAGCACCGCGACCCGAAAGCCCGCCAGCCGATCGCGGCGCGCGGCGGGAATCGCGATCTTCCACGCCACGTCCTCGCCCACTTCGGGTCCCGCCGCGACGTCGAGCGCCAGCTCGAGATCCTCGCCGGAGCGCGCCATCGGCCCCTGCACGCCCATCACGACCGCGGCGTTCGGCATCGGCGGCATCGGGAACTGCCCGCTTCGCGGCATCGCCGTCTCGCTCGGCCGGTGACCGTAGACGCCGCAGAAGGCAGCCGGCACGCGGATCGAGCCGCCGATGTCGCTACCGAATTCGAGCGGCGTGAGCCCGGCGTCAAGCGCCGCGGCGCCGCCGCCGGTCGAGCCTCCGGGTGTCCGGCCGAGATCCCAGGGGTTGTTGGTTCGGCCGTAGACCGGATTGACCGACTGCCAGTCGGCGAGCATTTGCGGCACGTTCGTCTTTGCCATGACGATCGCGCCCGCGCCCTTCACGCGCGTCGTGACCGGCGCGTCGTGCTCCGCGCGGAAGTCCTTCCACTGGGACATGCCGGCGGTGGTGCGCAACCCGCGCACGTTGATCGACTCCTTCAAGGTCATCGGCAAGCCGAGCAGCGGCGTGTCCTCGCCGCGGGCCCGACGCGCGTCGGCGGCCTCGGCGTCGCGGCGCGCGCGCTCGAAATCGGGCTCGACGATGGCGTTCAACGCGGCATTATGCCGGTCGATCCGTCGACGGTGGAGCTCGAGGAGCTCGACGGCGGACACGCGGCGCGCGCGGAGCGCCGCGAGCATGTCGGTCGCGGTCGCGTAGGCGTCGATGTGGTCACTCATGTCAGCACCTCTTTGGGGTCGCGCCTCGGCCGGCGGGGCCCCGCCTCGCGACGGCCTGCGCGCATGACGTCACCCTGAATGCCAGCCGACATTACCGCCCCCACCCGGGCAGGGTCAAGGAGTCGCCCCGCCGCGCGTCCGCTTCACGGCGCTTTCGAGCGCGGTCATGCAATGCATTTGATGAATCCATTGACCGGCGGGAGACTTGGCGTATGCGCGACGTGGCGATCCGCGCGGCCGAGGCGACCGACGGTGACGCGATCGCCGCGATCTACAACCAGGGCATCGAGGACCGCCTGGCGACGCTCGAGACGGAGACGCGCTCGGCCGAGGAGCGGAGGCGCTGGCTCGCCGCGCGTGGGCCCCGCCACCCGGTGATCGTCGGCGAGGTGGGCGGCCGCGTCGTCGGCTGGGGCAGCCTGAACTCGTTCAACCCGCGGCCGGCCTACGACCACGTCGCGGACTTCTCGGTCTACGTCGGCCGCGAGTGGCGCGGGCGCGGCGTCGGCCATCGACTGCTGGAGGCGCTCATCGCGCGCGGCCGCGAGCTCGGCTATCACAAGCTCGTGCTCGCCGCGTTCCCCTTCAACGTGGCCGGCGTCGCCCTCTATCGGCGGCTCGGGTTCGTCGAGGTCGGCGTGTACCGCGAGCAGGGCCGGCTGGACGGCCAGTGGGTCGACGTCGTCGTGATGGAGCGGCTCCTGTGACCCGCGCCGCGGACCGCTCCTCCGAGCGCTACGTCGCTTCCAGCGGACGGGCCACCATGACACCGCTGTGCGTCCGCACGCTCGCCACGTAGGTCGCCAGGTCCTCGTCGAGGACGACCGCGTTCCGTGTGGTCGACGCGTGCAGGAGCCGGGGAATGCCGGCCTCGTCCCGGTAGCAGACGCCGGAGTGCGCGCAGTCGAGGCCCTCGATCGTGGTGGTGACGCCGACGATGTCGCCGGTCATCAGGAGACGCTGGGCGGCCGCGACCTTCTCCTTCGGCAGGTAGTAGGTCGCCCGCGCATTGATCTCGGCTTCGCGCAGTGTGATCTTCGCCAGCTGGTCCGGGCTCGCCTTCAGCTGTCGATAGGCGCCGGGATGAGTGCTCATGAAGCTCACGCGCCGGGTGAAGCGCTCGGCGCCGGGGAGGTCTTGCGTGATCAGGCGGACGACGCCCTTGGCCTGGTTGTCGGCGAACCAGTCGCTCAGGTAGTGCAGCCGAGAGGCGTAGTCGGTCAGCTGGCCGCCGCGGTACCGGAGGAGCGTGACATCCGCCAACAGCGCGTCGGCCGTCGGCTCGCCGCGCTTGAGAATTCGCGCGAAGGCGAGTGCCAGCTCGAAGAACGTGACGCAGTCCAGCCCGCGAAAATCGACCGCGCACACTTCGCGATCGTCGTAGAGCTCCAGGGTCGAGGCCACGTAGGGCGTCTGGCGCAGCGCCATCCCGATGGCGCCGATCCGCTCGCCGATCGGCCGCTCGCTCCACCGGCGCTCCCGCGCCTGGGTCACCAGTCGGTCGAAGACTTCGCGCCCCTCGAAGACCTTGGCGTCCTGACTGCCGGCCGACACGCGCCCGGGGCGTGGGACGGCCAGTAGGCCGGCGCTCGCCAGGGCTGTTCCCACGAAGGTGAGGAACGCTCGCCGGTCCGGCCACGGGTGGTTCATCGCTTCCCTCAGGATCGCACGCTCAGCCCCGCTCGGCCGAGCGTCGCGCCACCTCCTCGGCGAGGGCTCGATGCTCCGCGCAGCCGATCACCGAGAGGTCTGGACGAGGCCCGGCGGCGGCGACGAGCTCGCGAATCGCGCGCCGGCGGCGCTGAGCCGCGGCCACGTCGAGTACTCCGCGCTCGATGTCGCGCTCGATCGCGGCGACCGCCGCGTCGCGGGCTTCCGCGTTCCGGCAGATCAGCGCGAGATCTCCGCCCGCCCCGAGGAACCGCCGCGCCGCGTCGGCCACGCCCCAGGTAGCGGCGACCGCCGACATCTCGAGGTCGTCGCTCAGCACGAAGCCGTCGAAGCCGAGACGTCGACGCAGCAAGCCCGAGACGACCGCGTGTGACAGCGAACCGGGCAGCTCCGCGTCGAGCGCGCGGTATCGCACGTGCGCGACCAGGACGGCCGGGCAGCCGGCCGCGAGGACGGCGCGGAACGGGACGAGCTCGCCGCGCTCCAGATCGGCGACGGTCGCCGAGGTGTCGGGCAAGGCGTGGTGCGAGTCGACGGCGGTGAGCCCGTGCCCGGGGAAATGCTTCGCGACCGGCACCAGGCCCGTGGGAAGCATCGCCTCCACGAACGCCACGCCGAACGCGGCGACCGCTTCCGGGGCCGAACCGAACGCGCGGTCGCCGATCACCGTGTTGGCCGGATCGAGCAAGCAGTCGAGCACCGGCGCGAGCCCGGAATCGAATCCGGCGGCGCGCAGCTCGCGCGCCATCGCGCTCGCGACCGCGGCCGCAAGCCGCGGCTCGCCGGACCGCCCGACAGCGGCCGCCGGCGGAAATCGAGTGAAGGGCGGCGGCAGGCGATGAACGCGTCCACCTTCGTGGTCGACCATCACGAGGATGTCGGGGGCGAGTCGCCGCGCCGCGGCGGTGAGCGACAGCACGGCGTCGAGGCTCGGGCAATTTCGAGTGAACAGCACGATGCCACCCAGCCCTGACTGCTCCGCCAGCGCGGCGAGTGCCTCCGGAATCCTCGTCCCGTCGAAGCCGACGGCCAGGAGCTGGCCGGCGCCGTGCCTCACCCGGAGGGCGACCGGCCAACCAGGTTGGCGACGATCACACCGAGCTCGACCGGGTCCACCGGCTTCGACACGTGCACGCTGTAGCCGGCCGACAGCGAGCGCACCCGATCTTCAGGCCTTCCGTAGGCGGTGAGCGCCACCGCCGGGATCTGGCCGCCGTCGGAGCCGGCCAGCTCGCGGATCTTCCGGATGAGCGAGTAGCCGTCCTCACCGGGCATCTCGATGTCCGAGACGAGCACGTGTGGCTTCCAGGACCGGAGCGCTGCGAGCGCTTCCGTCGGCGACGAGCAGAGCATGGGCTCCGCTTCCGCCCGTCTCAGGATCGTTGCGATCAGATCCAGAGCGTCGGGGTCGTCGTCGACGACGAGGACGCGGAGCCCTCGGAGCGAGGGGCCGTGATATGCGGGCGCCGGTTGGCGGGCGGTGGGGTGCACGCGGTCTTCTGCCGTCGCGGCCAGCGCGCCCACGAGCGGCAGCTTCACCCGGAAGGTCGCGCCCTTGCCCTCACCCGCGCTCTCGGCGGTGACGGCCCCCCCGTGCAGCTCGACCAGGTGGCGAACGAGGGCGAGCCCGAGACCAAGGCCGCCCTTGTTGCGCGTGCTTCCACTCTCGCCCTGCTGGAAGCGGTCGAAGATGACCGGCAGCAGCTCGCTGCGGATGCCGGCGCCGGTGTCGCTGACCACGATCTCGACATGTGAGTTGACGCGCTGGAGCATGAGCTGGATCCGCCCGTCCCGCGGCGTGAACTTGACCGCGTTCATCAGAAGATTCCAGACGACTTGCTGCAGGCGATCCGGATCGCCGTTGATCGGTCCGGCGCCCGGATCGAGGAGAGAGTGGAGCTTGAGCCCCTTGGCGTCGGCCGCCGGCCGCACCGCGTCGAGCGCCGATTCGAGCACGCGCCGGATGTCGACCGGCCGGATGTCGAGCCGCATCTTGCCGCTGATGATGCGGGACACGTCGAGGAGATCGTCGATCAGCTGGAGCTGGACGTGCGCGTTGCGAACGATCGCGTCGAGCGCGCGCGGCGTCGTACCCGAGTCGATCTGACCCATCTGGAGCATGCGCGCCCACCCGTAGACCGCGTTCATCGGCGTCCGCAGCTCGTGCGACAACACGGCGAGGAACTCGTCCTTCGCGCGATTCGCGCCTTCGGCCTGCGCCCGAGCCTGGTCGGCCTCGCCATAGAGCGTCGCGTTGTCGACCGCCAACGCCGCCCGACGCGCGAGCTCCTCCGCCATCGCGACGTCGGCGTCGTCGTACGAACGCCCGGGAGTGGTTCGCACGAGCGTGATCGCGCCGACGATGCGCTGGCGGGTCACCATCGGGACGGCGATCGCCGAGCTCGGCCGCAGACGGCGCATGATCTCCAGGTGCCGCTCGTCCCGCGCGGTCGAGACGAGCGTGTCCTCCGTGACCTCCGGCATCGCAATCGTCTTCCGCGAGCGAAGCACCTCGGCGGCCGGCTGCGGCGAGGTCCAGTCCGGCGCGTAACGCTGGAGCTCCGACAGCAGCGCTTCGGAGTCGGGCCCGGCCGCCGAGACCGCGACGCGCTCCAGCGTGTTCTCGCGCGTGACGAGATCGACGATGCACCAGTCCGCGAATCGGGGCACAATGAGCCGCGACACGGTGCGAAGCGTCGTGGCGTAGTCGAGCGAGCCGCTGAGCGCGGTGCTCGACTCGGACAGGAGGGTCGCGCGACGCTCGGCCGCCTCGGCTCGCGCGCGGGCCGCTTGCTCGGCCGTGAGAAGCCTGGCGCGCTCCGCCTCGGCGCGGAGCCGCTCGCCGATGCCGCGGGCGGTCTTCGAGGCGCCGATGACGCGGCCGTCGGCGTCCCGGATCGACGACACCGTCAACGCGACGTCGATCAGGGTGCCGTCCTTCCGGAGACGCACGGTCTCCATGTGCTCGATCGTCTCCCCGCGGCGCAGGCGGCCCAGGACGTCGTCCTCCTCTCCCTGCCGGTCCGCGGGCACGACGATCCTGATGGACCGGCCGATCGCTTCCTGCGCCGTGAAGCCGAACAGTCGCTCGGCGGCTGGATTCCACGCCGTGATGATCCCGTCGAGATCCTTGCCGACGATCGCCTCCTCGGACGAGCGCACGATCGCCGCGAGCCGCAGCGAGTCTTCCTCGGCCCGCTTTCGCTCCGTGGTGTCCTCGAGCAGGGCGGAGAAGCCGTCCGGCGTCGGAAAGACCCGAGCTCTGAACCGCCGCGCGGACGGCCGGTAGAACGTCTCGAACACGACGGGCTCGTTCGCAGCCGGCGCGCGCCGCAGACGGGCCTCGATCTGGGTGCCGACGATGTCGGGGAACAGGTCCCACATCGCCTTGCCGACCATCGACGCCGCCGGCTGGCCGAGCAATTCCGCGGCTCGATCGTTCACGTAGCGACAGCGCCAGTCCTGGTCGAACACGACGAAGCCTTCGTCGATGCTGTGGAGCAGACTTTCGAGACGGCGGCGGCCGCGGTCCATCGCCTCGCTGAGCGCGCTGATCAGGACGCCGATCGCGACGAAGACCAGAAGGCCGACGAGGTCGCCGACGGTCGACACGCGGAAGGCGTAGAACGGAGGCAGCCAGAAATAGCTGGCGAGCGCCGCGCCGAGGACGGTCGTGACGATCCCCGGCCAGAACCCGCCCACCCAGGCGCTCAGAACCATGGCGGGAATGAACATCAGGAACGGCAAGTCGGCGCCCCAGAATATCGAGAACGCGCCGCGCGCCGCCGCCGCCGCCAGCACGGCGGCCACGGCGACGGAGTAACGGACGGGCGCGGGCCAATCCGGGGCGCGAACGTAGCTGGCTCGAGTGATCACGGTCCGCAACTTGAAAAAATACTACAGGAAACGGCGAGCGCGGTAATTCCGGGAATACCCGCCCCATCGAAGCTCCGTTCTGCGATAGTGTGTGCCTCGCCACAAGGAGGAAGGGATGAACGCGATCGTCTTCGCGCAAACGGGTGGTCCGGAGGTGCTGGCCCTGGCCGACGTCCCCAGGCCGGAGGCGCGCGCCGGCTGGGTGCTGATCAAGAATCACGCGATCGGCGTGAATTTCGCGGACACGCGCTTTCGCCAGGGCACGTACACCGTGAAGCCGAAGCTCCCTGACACGCCCGGGATGGAGGTCGCGGGCGTGATCGAGGCGGTCGGCGACGGCGTGACGAATCTCCGGCCCGGCATGCGTGTGGCCGCGTTCACGAGCCGCGCGTACGCGGAATACTGCGTATCGCCCGCGTTCATGGCCATCCCGCTCCCGGACTCGCTGAGCTTCGTCGACGGCGCGGCGTTCCTGATCCAGGGGCTGACCGCCTATCACGCGCTCCACACGATGGATACGACCGGTCCCGGCAAGAGTGTCCTCGTTCACGCCGCGGCCGGCGGCGTCGGGCTCGCCGCCATCCAGCTCGCCAAGGCGGCCGGCGCTCGCGTGTTCGGCACGGTCTCGAGCGATGCTAAGGCCGGCCTCGCGAAAGAGGCCGGCGCGGACGCGGTGATCAACTACGTGAAGGACAAGTTCGCCGACGAGGTGCTGCGGCTGACCGGCGACCGCGGGGTCGATCTCATTCTCGACGCCGTCGGCAAGCCGACGTTCGAGGAGGGCCTTCGCTGTCTGGCCGCCTTCGGACACATCGTCCTCTACGGACGCGCGGGCGGCGCGCCGGATCCGCTGAACCTCTCGGTCCTCTCCCCGAAATCGCAGAAGGTGAGCGCGCTCTCGCTGCCGACCCTGACGAGGGGCTTTCCAGAGAAGACGCGGGAAAGCGCCGAGCGGTGCTTCGCGCTCATGCGCGAGGGCCGGCTCAAGCTCTACATCAGCAAGACGTTTCCCCTGGCGCAGGCGGCGCAGGCGCATCGCCATCTCGAGTCGCGGGAGTCGACGGGCAAGCTGATCCTGCTTCCCTGACACCAGAGATATGGATCGAACGACCGACACGCTCGCGCGCTACGCGACATCGCTCGGCTACGGCGATCTGTCGCCGAGCGCGGTCAAGGAGGCCAAGCGCCACCTCATCGACTCGCTCGGCTGCGCCATGGGCGGCGCGCCGAGCGAGCCGGCGGTCATCGCGCGGCGTCTCGCGCCGGTCTCGGGCGGCGGGCCGTCGGCGCGGCTCCTGGGCGAGGGGCGCGCGACGACGCCGGAAGCCGCGGCCTTCGCCAACTCCGCGATGATCCGGTTCCTCGACGCCAACGATACGTACATCGCGCGCGGCTCCGGCCATCCGAGCGACATGCTCGGGGCGATCCTGGCCGCGGCCGAGCTCGTGGGCGCATCGGGCAGAGACCTCGTGCTGGCGACGGTCCTCGGTTACGAAGTCTTCGGCGCGCTGGCCGATCAGGTGTCGTTGCGCGACCGCGGCTGGGACCAGGGCGTCTTCGTCGCGCCCGCCTCCGCGGCCGGCGCCGGGCTCCTCCTCGGCCTCTCCGCCCAGGAGATGGCCGACGCGATCGCGATCGGAGTGACGGCGAACGTGGCGACGCGCCAGACGCGGGCCGGTGAGCTCGCGATGTGGAAGGGCTGCGCGACGGCGGTAGCCGCGAAGGCCGGGCTCTTCGCCGCGCAGCTCGCCAAGGCGGGGATGACGGGGCCGACGGCCGCCTTCGAGGGCCGCCACGGTCTTTGCGAGCAAGTGACGGGGCCGTTCGAGCTCGGCGCGCTCGGCGGCGCCGGAAGGCCCTTCGCGATCGAGCGCACGAACTTCAAGTTCTTCGCGGCCGAGTATCACGCGCAGGCGCCGCTCGCCGTCGCGCTCGCCCTCAGGAGCAAGGTGCGCGCCGACGAGATCGAGACGCTCGACGTGCAGATCTACGCGATGGCCCACAGCGAGATCGGGAGCGAGCCGGCGAAGTGGGATCCGCGGACGCGTGAGACGGCCGACCACAGTCTTCCCTACATGCTCGCCGTCGCGCTCGTGGACGGGCGCATCACGCCGGCCAGCTTCGAGCCGAAGCGATACCTCGATCCGAGCCTGCGACCCCTCATGAATCGCATCCGCGTCGCCGAGAACCCGGACCTCACGCGACGCTTTCCCGGCGAGCTAGCCTCGCAGATCGACGTGACCACCCGTTCGGGTCAGCGCTACACCGAGCGGGCCGAGTACCCGAAGGGCCACGCTCGCAACCCGATGACCGACGCCGACGTCGAGACGAAGTTCCGCGATCTCGCGGAGGACGTCCTCGGCCAAGCGCAGGCGGCCGGTGCGCTCGAGGCCCTCTGGCGTCTGGACGAGGTGGTGAGGATCGACGCGATCGTGGACCTGTTCACATTCAAACGTTGAAGAGGTGAGGCGATGGATCTCGGACTGAACGGCAAACGCGCGCTCGTGACCGGCGGCAGTCTCGGCATCGGCAAGGCCATCGCGCTCGAGCTCGCCCGCGAGGGCGTCGACGTCGCGATCGTGGCGCGCACGAAGGACCGGCTGGAGGCGGCCGCGCGCGAGCTCGAGGGCCAGACGGGCCGCACGGTCATCCCGCTGGTCGCCGACGTGAGCAGCAAGGAGCAGGTCGACCGCGCGGTGGCCCAGGCCGCGGACCGGCTCGGGGGCCTGCACATCCTGGTCAACAGCGGGTCGGCGCCGGGAGGCTCGGCGACCGCGACCGGCCCGATCGAGACCGTCGTCGACGAGGATCTGCTGCAGGACTTCAACGTGAAGTACGTCGGCGCGCTGCGCTGCGCCCGCGCCGCCATCCCCTACCTGAAACAACACGGGTGGGGGCGCATCATCAATATCAGCGGCACGAACGCCCGCAACGCCGGGAACCTGAGCGGCGGCGCCCGCAACGGCTCGCTCGTGCACCTCACCAAGACCCTGGCCGTGCAGCTCGGGCGGTACGGCATCACGGTCAACTGCATCCACCCGGGCACGACGCGCACCGAGCGCACGCCGAGGCTCCTGGCCGCGCGCGCCGCCGAGCTCGGCGTCTCGGCCGACGAGGTCGAGAAGCGCGACTTCGCCTACGAATCGCCGCGGGGCAACTCGATCTGCCGCATGGTGGACGCCGGCGAGATCGCCTATCTCACGGTCTTTCTCGCGTCGGACAAAGCGTGGGCGGTCAGCGGCGAGCTGGTCGTGGCGACCGGCGGCGCCGGCCGCTCGGTCTACTACTAGCGTCGTGCGCGCTGCCGACCGTCGCGGGGCTGGGGCCCCGCCGGTCGAGGCGCGCCTCTGATTCGAGAATTTCGGCGAGAGGAGCGATGATGACCGACTGGAAGCCACCCACGCAGGCTCGCGTCGAAGGGTACTTCAAGGAGCTGAACAACTGGGGCCGCTGGGGCCACGACGACCAGCGCGGCACCGCGAA
>Ga0066667_10001077_pt1 | contig 9961 bp, 8 predicted proteins | sample GraSoiAngelo_116_FD_133943 | JGI IMG/M metagenome (GOLD analysis project Ga0066667, IMG submission 133943) | Grasslands soil microbial communities from the Angelo Coastal Reserve, California, USA - 14_0903_16_30cm | ecosystem: Environmental > Terrestrial > Soil > Grasslands | place: USA...
CCCCGCGGCGCGCGCGCCCAAGATGGGCACGATCCTGCACCGCGCGGTGCGCCGCGCCGAAAGCGGAGAGGGCGAGGGCGTGCTCGAGGTGACGGCCGAGTGGGTCGACTTTCAGGGGAAGCCACTACTGCGCGAGGACACGCGTTTCGTGTTCCGCGCCGCCGACGGCCTGCGCGCGGTCGACCGGCTCACGACCCTTACCGCGCTCGGTCAAACGGTGACCTTTACCGATAATAAGGAAGGGCTGATCGGGATGCGGGTGGCCCGGGCGCTCGAGCAGCCCTCCACGACGCCGGAGGTTTTCACCGACGCCGGTGGGCATGCGACGACCGTCCCGGTCCTGAACAACGACGGCGTCACCGGGCGCTACCGGAGCTCCGAGGGGCTCGTGGGAGACTCCGTGTGGGGCACGCGCGGTCGCTGGACGATGTTGTCCGGCGTCGTCGAGGGAGAGGCGGCCACGATCGCCATCCTGGACCACCCGCGGAACGTCGGCTTCCCGACCTTCTGGCACGCGCGCGGCTACGGTTTGTTCGCCGCCAACCCGCTGGGGCGGAAAGCGTTCACGAGCGGGAAGGAGGAGCTGAACTTCCGGCTCGCCCCGCGAGAGTCCACGACCTTCCGCTACCGCGTCCTGATCCTGTCCGGCGCCGTCACGCCCGAGCAGATCGAGACCTACTACCGGGAGTTCGCTCGGTGACCCGACCACCGCAGGCGGTCAAAATCCATGCGGCGGACAACGTCGCGGTGGCGGTAGGGGCGCTCGCCGCGGGGAGCGGCGTCGTGGTCGAGGGCGAGTGCGTCGTGCTCCGCGAGGACATTCCCGCGGGCCACAAGATCTCGCTTCGGACGCTCGAGCCGGGCGAGCCGGTCGTGAAATACGGCTTCCCGATCGGGGAGGTGACCGCGCCTATCGCGCCCGGTGCCTGGGTGCACACTCACAATCTGAAAACGCGCCTCGAGGGGTTGGTGGAGCATCGGTACGAGCCCTCTGAGCGAACGCTGAAGTTGGAACGCGAAACGCGGAACGGCCGTTCCGACTTCCGCGTTCCGAGTTCCGCGTTCTTCCGCGGCTACCGCCGCCGGACCGGCCGGGTCGGCACGCGCAACGAGGTGTGGATCCTCAACACGGTCGGCTGCGTCAACCACGCGGCCGAGCGGATTGCGCGGGAGGGAGCGGAGCGGTTCGCCGGGCGGGGAGGGGGGGGACCGATCGACGGGGTCTACGGTTTCTCGCACCCCTACGGCTGCGGCCAGCTCGGCGACGATCTCCGGAACACGCAGCGCGCCCTCGCCGGCCTGATGCGCCATCCCAACGCGGGCGGCGTGCTGGTGCTCGGGCTCGGCTGCGAAAATAATCAGATGGATGGCCTGCTCCGGCTCGCCGGAGACGTCGATCGCGCGCGGCTCAGGTTCTTCAATAGCCAGGAGGTCACGGACGAGGTCGATGCAGGGCTCGAAGCCGTGGCGCAGCTTGCGGCGGCGATGGAGCGCGATGCGCGGGTGGAGTGCCCCGCCTCCGATCTCGTGCTCGGCCACAAATGCGGCGGCTCGGACGGCTTGAGCGGGATCACTGCCAACCCGCTCGTCGGGCGCATCGCCGACCGGTTGACGGCGCTCGGCGGAGGGGTGATCCTCACCGAGGTGCCGGAGATTTTCGGCGCGGAGCAGCTCTTGATGCGTCGAGCGGTCGATGAAGCGGTCTTCCGGGACATCGTGGCGCTGGTCAACGATTTCAAGGAATATTTCCTGCGGCACGGACAGCCCATCTACGAGAACCCGTCGCCGGGCAACGTCGCGGGCGGCCTGACGACGCTCGAGGAGAAATCGCTGGGCGCAGTCCAGAAAGGGGGGCGGACCGCGGTGACGCGCGTGCTGCGCTACGGCGAGCCGGCCGCGCCGGGCGGTCTGTCCCTGCTGGAGGCGCCGGGCAACGACGGGGTGTCGTCCACGGCCCTGGTCGCGAGCGGCGCGACGCTGCTCCTCTTCACCACCGGGCGTGGCACGCCGCTCGGCTTCCCGGTGCCGACGCTCAAGATCTCGTCCAATACGGCCATCGCCGAGAAAAAGCCGCACTGGATCGACCTGAACGCAGGGGCGTTGCTCGACGGCACTGCCACGATGGACCAGCTCGAGAACGACCTGTTCGCGCTGGTTCTCGACGTGGCCTCCGGACGAGAGCTCGCCAACAACGAGAAGCACGGTTATCGCGAGATCGCGATCTGGAAGGAAGGGGTTACGCTGTGATGGCGAACGGCGTCGTCGTCGCGGCCCTCGCGGCCGTCCTGCAGACCATGCCGCCCGCTGCCGCGCGACCCAACGAGCTGACGGCCGCTGAGCGGGCCACCGGATGGCGGTTGCTGTTCGACGGGCGGACGCTCAGCGGTTGGCGGGGCCTCGGCTACGACAGCGTGCCGACCGCTCACTGGAAGGTCGCCGACGGCGCGATCGAGAAGATCGCGAGTGGCAACGTCCCCAAGCTGGCCGACGGCCAGCCCGCGCACGGCGGCGATCTCATGACCGTGGACAGCTTCGGCGACTTCGAGCTGGCGTTCGAGTGGAAGGTTGCGCCCGGCGCGAACAGCGGCGTCAAGTACAACGTCTCAGAGCGGCTTTCGATGTCCCAGGCGCCGAATCACGCCGCCCTCGGCTTCGAGTACCAGATTCTGGACGACGACCGGCACGAGGACGGCAAGTTGCCGAGCCACCGCGCCGGCGCCTTGTACGACCTCATCGCGCCCAACGCGCGGAAGCACGTGCGCCCGGTCGGCGAGTGGAACCGATCCAGGATCGTGTTCCGCGGCCGGCACGGCGAGCACTGGCTGAACGGCGAGAAGATCGTGGAGTTCGACCTCGGGACCCCCCGCATGGATTCGCTCATCGTGGCGAGCAAGTACCGCTCGATCCCGGGGTTCGCCGACCGGCGCGAGGGGGGGGGGCACATCGTGCTGCAGGACCACGGCGACGAGGCGTATTTCCGCAGTATCAAGGTGAGGGAACGATGAAACGCCGCCGGTTTTTGAAGACCGCCTCAGCCACCGGGCTGGGACTGGTGACGGCGCGCGCGCCGCTCCTCGCGTTCAGCGGCTCGCCGAGCGACAGGGTCGTCGTCGCCATCATGGGTCTGAACGGCCGCGGGACCGTGCTCGCGCGGACGTTCGCGCGGACGCCCGGCGCCGAGGTGGCGTACGTCTGCGACGTGGACACGCAGGTGCTGGCGAAGGGCGTCGCCAAAGTGGCCGAGGTACAGCCGAAGGCCCCGGAGGGGCTGGGCGACTTCCGGCGGGCGCTCGAGAGCAAGAGCGTCGACGCGCTGGTGATCGCCGCGCCCGACCACTGGCATGCGCCGGCCGCGATCCTCGCCCTCCAGGCGGGGAAGCACGTCTATCTGGAGAAGCCGTGCGGGCACAATCCCCACGAAGGCGAGCTGCTCCTCGAGGCCCAGCGCAAGTACCGCCGCCTGATACAGATGGGGACCCAGCGACGCTCGAGCCCCCTCGCCATCGAGGGGATGCAGGCCATCCAGGAAGGCGTGATCGGGCGCCCGTATTTCGCGCGAGCTTGGTATGCCAACACTCGGGCCTCTATCGGGCGCGGCAAAGAGGCGCCGGTTCCGGCCGAGCTCGACTACGAGCTGTGGCAGGGCCCCGCGCCGCGCGCTCCGTACCGCGACAACCTCATCCACTACAACTGGCACTGGTTCCGGCGCTGGGGGACGGGCGAGATCTGCAACAACGGGACGCACGAGATCGACGTCGCCCGCTGGGCGCTGGGCGTGGACTACCCCACCCGCGTCACCTCGGCCGGCGGCCGCTACCACTTCGACGACGACTGGGAGTTCACGGACACTCAGGAGGCCGGATTCGAGTTCGAGGGGCAGAAGACGATCGTGTGGCAGGGATTCTCCTGCAACGGCTTCCCGACTCAGAACCGCTCGCGCGGCACGAGCATCCAGGGCACCGCGGGCAGCGTGGTACTCGACCAGGACGGCTACACCGTATACGATCTCCAGAACAAGGTCGTCAAGCAAGCGGTGACCCAGGCGAGCAGCGACCCGCTTGCCACGAGCGGCGACGACCGGCTCACCGCGCTGCACGTCGCGAACTTCGTCGAGGCGGTCCGCACCGGGACCGCGCTCCACCAGCCCATCGAGGAGGGCGTCAAGAGCGTGCTGCTGTGCCACCTCGGCAACATCGCGCAGTGGACGGGCTATGCGCTGCGCATCGATCCACGCTCGGGCCGGATCCTGGGCGACGAGGAGGCGATGGCCTACTGGCAGCGGGAGTACGCCCCGGGTTGGGCGCCGGTCGTCTAGTGGCGGACGCGCTCGTCCTTCACGAAGACCGCTGCTTCGATCCCGATCCCGCGACCCGGCGCGCGGCGCGCTCGCTGTACGAGGAGACCCGGCACCTCCCCATCGTGGCTCCGCACGGGCACGTCGATCCGCGGGTCCTCGCCGAGAACGCGCCCTTTGCCGAGCCCGCGGCGCTGATCGTTCAGCCCGACCACTACATCTTGCGGATGCTGTACGCCCGGGGAGTTCCCCTCGAGGCGCTCGGCATCCCGCGGCGGGACGGCCAACCCGTCGAGTCGGATCCGCGGAAAGTCTGGCAGCTCTTCGCCGAGCACTACTTCCTGTTCCGCGGCACGCCCACGGGCGCCTGGCTCGAGCACGAGCTCCACGAGGTGTTCGGGATCCGGCGCCGGCTGACGGAGGAGACGGCCGGGCCCATCTACGATGAGATCGTCGAAAAGCTCGGCTCACCCGAGTTCCGGCCGCGCGCGCTGTTCGAGCGGTTCAACATCGAGGTGCTCGCCACCACCGACAAGGCGAGCGATACGCTCGACTGGCACCGCGCGATCCGGGATTCGGGGTGGAGAGGGAAGGTCATCCCGTGCTTCCGTCCCGATGCCGTCTTCAAGATTGCGGCGCCCGGCTGGCCGGCCGAGCTCGACGCACTGGGCCGGGAGCACGGCGCGCCGCTCGTGGACTACGCCGAGTTCGTTCGCGCCCTTGAGGATCGCCGCACGTTCTTCAAGCGTCTGGGTGCCACCGCCACCGATCACGCCGTGCTCGAGCCGTACACGACGTGGCTCTCCCCGGACGACGCCGAGGTGCTGTTTCAGCAGGCGCGCCAGGGGGAGTCGAGTCGCGCCGACGAGCGGCGCTTCGAGGCGCACCTCCTGATGGAGATGGCGCGGATGTCCCTCGAAGACGGGCTCGTGATGCAGATCCACCCGGGGGCGTTCAGGGATCACAATCGGTCGTTCTCCGAGCAGTTCGGCCCCGACCGTGGGGGAGACATCCCCGTCGCGACGGAGTTCACGCGCAACCTGCGCCCGTTGCTCAACGCGTACGGCAACGACCCGAGATTGACGCTCGTGCTGTTCACGTTGGACGAGTCGACGTACAGCCGCGAGCTGGCCCCGCTCGCGGGCCACTATCCGGCGGTGCGGCTCGGACCGCCGTGGTGGTTCCACGATTCCATGCTCGGCATGATGCGGTTCCGCGAGCGCACCACCGAGACGGCGGGGATCTACAAGACCGCGGGCTTCAACGACGACACTCGGGCGTTCTGCTCCATCCCGGCTCGCCACGATCTGGCGCGCCGCATGGACGCGAATTTTTTCGGGGACCTGGTCGCGCGGCACGTCATCGAGATGGATGACGCCCGCCGCATGGCGCGGGCGCTCGCGTACGAGCTGGCGAAGGAGACGTACAAGCTGTAACTCGCGGCACGGCCACTCGGTGCCCGTGGTGGTACGGTGTGCCCCGGGGCGGTGCCCCGGGGTTTAGGGTGAGTAAGGCCGGTAGCGGGTCCTCGCACACGGGCGGGCGCGCGGAGTGAGACAGCATGGACGCGCCGGGTGGGTTGTCCGCGGCTCAAGCCGCGACTCGGCTTCTCCCCGCTGAAGCGGGGCATCGCGCTGCAACCGGCCAGGCCGGTTTACCGGCCCGAGGCCGAGCCGCGAGTTTACTCGCGGGTGAGAGGCAAGGCCCACCCTGGCGCACCGCCGGGCCGGGCCGTACTATCAAAATCCCGGCGCACACGGTGCATGGCAGATGGACATCGTCCGCGATATCCTCGCCCGGAAGGGCAGCGAGATCGTTTCCGTCGCCCCCACGGACACGGTTCTCAAAGCGGCCCGCCTGATGAACGACCGCGGGATCGGCAGCGTCCTCGTCCTCGAGGGCGGGAAGCTCGCCGGGATCTTCACCGAGCGGGACGTGCTGCGTCGCGTCGTCGCCGAGCAACGCGATCCCTCCACCGCCCTCGTTCGCGACGTCATGACGACCTCCCTCATCACCTGCCAGCCGGAAACGCCCATAGAGGAATGCGCCGCGGTGATGACCGGTCGGCGCATCCGGCACCTGCCGGTGCTGGGGCCGGATGGACTGTGCGGCGTGGTCACGAGCGGCGACGTGCTGGCCTACCAGCTGGCCGACCGCGAGGCGACGATTAAGTATTTGAACAGTTACATCTACGACGTGCGGTAGGCGGCGCCGTCGCGAGGGCTCGCATTGACCTGCGCGGGGCCCCTGCGCTAAGTTGTTGTTCGATGCCGACCTACGAATATAAGTGCCCGGCCGGGCACGTGTTTGAGAAGTTCTTCTCCACGATGAACGACGACCGCTGGCAGAAATGCCCCAACTGCGGGCAGCGGGCCGAGCGGCTGATCTCCGGCGGGGCGGCCCTGGTCTTCCGGGGCTCCGGCTTCTACGCCACCGACTACAAGCGGGGGGGGGAGGAGAAGAAGGAAAGCGAGAAAAAGGAAAGGAAGAAGAAGGAAAGCGAGAAAAAGGAGCCGCAACAAGGCGAGTCCAAGCCCTCCGACAGCCCGAAGAAGCACACAGACTCTGGCGACAAGTGAAGGCGCACGACACCATCCGCGCGGCGCTCGTGCAGGCTGCGGCGCGGCTGGGCGTGTCGGTGACCGCGTCCGCGGTCGAGCTGGAGCGGCCGCGCGATCCGGCTCACGGGGATGTGGCGACGAACCTCGCGCTCGCGCTGGCCAAATCACTGAAGCAGCCGCCCCGCGCCGTAGCCGAGCGCCTTGTCGCGGCGCTGGAGCTGCCGCCGGGCCCGGTGCGCAAGGTTGAGATCGCGGGCCCCGGGTTCATCAACTTTTTCCTCGCCGAAGCCCAGCTTGCCTCGGTGCTCGAGGCGATTCTCGCCGCCGGAGAGCGCTACGGCCGGAGCGATCCGGGCAATGGCGTCCGGGTGAACGTCGAGTTCGTCTCCGCCAACCCCACCGGGCCCCTGCACGTGGGCCATGGCCGCGGCGCGGCCCTCGGCGACGCGATCGCCGCGCTGCTCGAGGGGACCGGGCACGCCGTGGTCCGGGAGTTCTATGTCAACGATGCGGGCACCCAGATCGACAAGCTCGCGCGCTCGCTGTGGGCCCGCGTGCAACAGCGCGTCGGGCGCGACGTTCAGGTTCCCGAGGGCGGCTATCACGGCGACTACCTCATCGAGCTCGCGGAGGGAATCCTGGCCCGCGAAGGCCGCGCCTTCGCCGACCTCCCGCAGGAAGAGGGGATCGGCCGCTGTCGCTCGATCGGCGTGCTGTCGCAGCGCGCCGAGCAGGACGAAGACCTGCGGGAGTTCGGCGTCAAGTTCGACGTGATCTACTTCGAATCGGAGCTGTATCGCGGCCAGCTCATCGAGCGGACCCTCGCGGACCTCACCCGGCGCGGCTACACCTACGAGCAGGACGGCGCGCTGTGGCTGCGGACGACGGCGTTCGGCGACGACAAGGACAGGGTGCTGCGCAAGTCGGACGGCACGTACACGTATCTCCTGCCGGACATCGCCTACCACCGCCACAAGCGGGAGCGGGGCTTCGCCCGGGCGATCGACGTATGGGGTGCGGACCACCACGGCTACGTGCCGCGGCTCCAGGCCGGCATGAAGGCTCTGGGCTACCCCGAGGACTTCTTCCACGCCGAGATCGTCCAATTGGTGCGGGTGATGCGGGGTGGGGAAGAGGTGCGCTTCTCCAAGCGGACCGGGGACTTCGTCATGCTGCGAGATCTGTTCGAGGAGACGGGCGTGGACGCCGCGCGCTATTTCTTCTTGATGCGCCGGGGCGATTCGCAGTTCGTGTTCGACGTGGACCTGGCGAAGAGCCAGACCGAGGAGAACCCGGTCTTCTACGTGCAGATGGCGCACGCCCGCATGAGCGGCATCTTCCGAGTCGCGGCGCGCGACCCCGCCGCGGTGCGGGCCGACGGCACGGACCTGAGCGTGCTCGATGCGCCGGAGGAAGTGGACCTGATGAAGGAGCTCGCCGAGTTCCCCCGGGTGGTGGAGGGGGCCGCGCGGACGCTCGAGCCGCACCGGATCACGGGCTACCTGGAAGGGCTGAGCCGGCTGGTGCACGCGTGGTATCACAAGTACCGCGTGCTGGGCGAGCCCGAGGAAGCGGCGCGCCTCGTCCTCGCCGCCGGGGCGCGGCAGGTGCTCGCCAACGGTCTGCGCCTGCTCGGGATCTCGGCGCCGGACCGCATGTGAGCGTGGGCCTGCTGGTGGTGGGCTCCATCGCCCTCGATTCCGTCGCGACGCCGTTCGGGCAGACGGCGGACGCGCCGGGAGGCTCCGCGGTGTTCTTCAGCGCCGCGGGCGCGATCCTGCATCCGGTTCAGGTGGTCGGCGTCGTCGGGACCGATTACCCGCTGGACGCCCTCAAAACCCTCGAAGCCCGGGGCGTCGATCTCTCGGGCGTGGAGCGGGCGCCCGGCGAGTCGTTCCGTTGGAAGGCGAAGTACTCCTACGACCTCTCGAGCCGCGAGACGCTCGAGACCCGGCTCGGCGTGTTCGCCGACTTTCGGCCGAAGCTCCCGCCCAGGTTCCAGGACTCGCGCTACGTGTTCCTCGGGAACATCGACCCCGAGCTGCAGCTCGGGGTGCTGGACCAGGTGAAGAGTCCGGAGCTCGTGGCCTGCGACACCATGAACTACTGGATCCACTCGAAGCGCGACGTGCTGCTCGAGTTGCTGCGCCACACCGACATCCTGATGGTGAACGACTCAGAGGCCCGCGAGCTGTCGGGCGACTGGAACATTTATCGCGCGGCCCGCTGGATCCTCGGGCACGGACCGAGGATGACCGTGCTCAAGCAGGGGGAGCACGGCGCCCTGCTCGTCAGTAGCGACGCCACGTTCAAGGTCCCCGCCTACCCGCTCCAGGAGGTCTTCGACCCGACCGGGGCAGGGGACGCGTTCGCCGGCGGCTTCATGGCCTACCTCGCCGCCACCGACGACCTCTCGCCCGGCAACCTGCGGCGCGCCATGGTCTACGGCGCGGCCATGGGCTCGTTCGCGGTGGAGAAGTTCGGCATCCAGGGACTCGCGGGCGTGACCCTCGCCGACGTGCGCGCCCGCGTGCGCGTCTTCAAGGACCTGGTGCACTTCGAGGTGGACGAGGAGAGGGGCGCGTGACCGACCGCTACGGCGCCGCCGGCGTCCACCTCGGCGTCGCGGACGAGACGAAGCGGCGCATCGCGGAGCTGGTGCGCGGCGCGCGTACCGAGCTCGCGCTCGGCCCGATCGGCGCGTTCGGCGGCATGGTGCGGGTCCCGGACGGCTACGAGCGCCCCGTCCTCGTGCTCTCCACCGACGGCGTCGGGACCAAGGTCCTCGTCGCCGCGCGCGCCGGCGTGCATGACACCGTGGGCGAGGATCTCGTGAACCACTGCGTCAACGACATCCTCGTCCACGGTGCGCGGCCGCTCGCGTTCCTCGACTACCTCGCGACGGCGACCCTCGAGCCCGACGTCGCCGCCGCGATCGTCGCGGCGATCGCACGCGGCTGCCGCGGCCACGACACGACGCTCGCCGCGGGCGAGACGGCAGAGCTCCCCGACCTCTACCAGCCGGGGTACTACGCTCTGGCGGGCACCATCGTCGGCGTGGTGGATGAGCCTGCGGCCCGGCACGGCGAGCGCGTCCCGGCCGGCA
>Ga0066667_10001078_pt1 | contig 9959 bp, 5 predicted proteins | sample GraSoiAngelo_116_FD_133943 | JGI IMG/M metagenome (GOLD analysis project Ga0066667, IMG submission 133943) | Grasslands soil microbial communities from the Angelo Coastal Reserve, California, USA - 14_0903_16_30cm | ecosystem: Environmental > Terrestrial > Soil > Grasslands | place: USA...
ACGATCGCCGCAAGATAGTTCCCAGCCGCAACGTAAACGTTGGTGCCGGTGGCTACGTTCTGAATAATCTGGCTGAAATTGATCAGACCGGCCGGATCAACAATTCCGCTGGCAATTCCGTTATTGATGCCGGGTGATATGGAAGGCGCGGCGCTGGCCATCGGGATTGGAATTGTTACACCCGTATTGCGCGAGATGCCCACGACTTTCTTGTTGTACTTTGCGAAGTAATCGACCCCGAATTCCTCATTGTTAGTCAGGGTCAATTGGCCAATCACGGTGCTCAGCGCCACTTGTGGCGCCTTGACGTCCATTTCATCCAGGATCTTTCCCACTTTCACCACTACCTCGCGGTTGCCAAGAACGATAATCGAGTTTGCACGCTGATCGGCGATGACCTTGGCGTTTCCGATCGTGACTGCTTGAGGGGTTGTGTCCACTGGTTGCGTGGAAAGTTCTTCCGAAATGTTGATTGTGCTGCCGGTGGCACCACCCGAAGTGCCGCTCGTGCCCATCAGGTCTGAAAGACCACCACCACCCCTGCCGCCATAGGGGGGGCTTGTACCGCGCTGACCGCGCTGCGGTGCAGGGCTTGCACCAGGCAGGGGCCCGCCGCCAGTTGGGGCCGCGCCGGCTCCTTCTGCGCCCGGCTCGGTCAACGCCTGCACCAGCACTGGCAGAACGTCGCCGGCGGAAATGTATCGCAAATAGCGAGTGACTGGTTTTCCAAATTCAACGTTGGCATCAAATTCGTGGATGAGTTGCCGGATGAAAGGCATGTTGATCGGCCGCGTCACGATGTGAATGCGGTTGGTGCGCACGTCGGGAGTAATCTTAATTTTTCCCACGATCACTGCTTCTTCGGATAACACACCGGCACCTCCGGCTTCAACGGGCACCGGCTGTGGCACCGTTCCGGGCACCTTGACCGAGCGAACACCCGGCTGACCCGGCGTTTCAGTGCCCTTTTCGAAAATTTCCTTGAGCATATCGACTACTTTGCTGGCATCGGCGCGCTCGAGCTTGATAAACTCGCTCACCACTTCGGCCGGGGCGACGTCCACTTGTTGAATCACACCGGCAAGCTGTCGAATGATGTCGGCGTTCTGCGTCACCAGTAGACTGGATGATTTCGGCAAGGCCAGAATGTTAATCGTGCCTGAGCTCCCCTGAAAATACGCCATCAACACTTGCTGAAGTTCCTGCGGATCGGCGTACTGCAACCTGAATAGGAAGCTCACGACGGGGTTTCCTGGCGGAATGTCCGCCGGGTCAGAAATAATCGGCACCGGCGCCTTCCGAGGATTCTGCCCAGCCCCGACGACGTCGACTATGTCGCGAGCAGCCGGAACGAGGGAAATCCCGTTGAGAGCCATGCTCATCTCGATAATTTTGATTGCCTCATCCCGCGACACATCTTTGGCGATGAAAATGTTCACCTTGCCCTGCACAAAATTATCCATCACCAGTTTCTTACCGGTGAGCTGTTCGTAGAGATGCAACACGTCGACTACATCGCTGTTTGGAAACTGGAGCCGAACTGTTGCTGGCGCGCCCGGAGGAGCAGGTGCGTCCGCCGGTGGCGTATTCGCTACTTTAGGAGGTGGCGCATCCGCCGATGGCGGGTTGGCTGGCTTCACAGGTCGGACCGGCTCGGGACGCTGCGGTGCGCCCTGAGCTACGAGTGACGTCGTGCTGGCAAGCGTGAAAATCGCGATGCAGAAAAGCCGGTGCACAGTCCTATCTGGGTGGATTGGCGACGCTAGTAGATTTATGAGACCCGTCAACGTATTTCCCTCAGTTGAAACGATCCTTCACAGCTCGGGCTGGATGCGGCAAAGCCCCGTATCTTACTGCCGATTCCCGATGCTGCAAGTGATTCGCCATCCACATCTCGGCAGAACGCAAGTCCCAATAACCGCGCGGCTCGCGTGCGCGATCGCGATTACTGCTTGTGTTTTAATGGCGACGAACGTTTCAGCTGCGCCGGCGCAAAACGCAAACGCAGTTGCTCAGATCCGGTCCGTCCTTCATGCACAACAGAACGCTTGGAATCGCGGCGACATTAATGGATTCATGAATGGATACGCGCGCTCAGCATCAACTGTTTTTATCTCGGAAGATTCCATCCGTCGCGGCTGGGAAACGGTGCGGGCGCGCTACACGCAGAAATATTCTGATCGCCGGAAGATGAGGACACTCAGTTTTTCCGACATTGAAATCAATCTGCTGTCACCTGATGTAGCTGTGGTGCTCGGCCGCTGGAGATTGGAGCGGGCAAAGGATCGTCCGCACGGCCGCTTCACGCTCATCTTCAAACGCCTGCCAGAGGGCTGGCGCATTGTGCACGATCATACGTCGGCGGCGCGGCCCTGACGATTCATAGGGCGTCTGTGTCAGGCGCCGGTGTTTCACAGAAACGCCCTACAATTCGCGCAGCCGCGTGAGCAACTTCTCGTGAATGTTATCGAATCCGCCGTTACTGAAAACGACCACCGCATCTTTTGGCCGCAGCATCGGAATGATTCGATCCACAATGGCATCGGCGTTGCGTTCGTAAAACGCAGGTCGGCCAGCCTTGGTGATCGCAGCCACAACTTTCTCTGGTTTTAATCGCTCATCTTCGGGGATCTGTTCCAGCCTGGCTACCTGAGAGATGAAAACTCCATCGGCCAATTTTAGCGCGTCAGGAAGTTGCTGTTGAAAGACCGCGCGCCGGGTCGTATTTGAGCGCGGTTCGAAGACAGCCCAGAGCCGGTGCCCCCGATAGCGATGACGAAGCGCCTGCAACGTGTGCGCGACTGCTGTGGGGTGGTGCCCGAAATCGTCAATCACCTTCACGCCCCGCGCTTCACCACGAAGCTCCAGCCGCCGCGCAATACCGGCAAAACCCTTGAATGCGGTGTCGATTTTCAGCTTTGGCACATCGTAGAACCGCGCGGCCATCGCAGCCATCGCAGCATTGCGCACATTGAATTCGCCGACGAGCGGAATTTCGAAAGTTTCTTCCCCGAGCTTGAACCTGGAGCCCTCAGGCGAGTAAGCGACCTCCCTGATTCGTTGCGCGCAATTTTTGGAGAAGCCGACCTCGATCATCTGCGCCAGGCAATCTTTGGCGACTTCTACGCACTTGGGATCATCACCATTCAAGAGCACCATTCCATTCTGCGGAACGATATTGAGTAAACGCCGAAAACTCAGCTTGATTTCATCGAGATTCTTAAAGATGTCCGCATGATCGAACTCGATATTGTTTACGATCAGCAGTTCCGGCAGATAATGAATGAATTTTGATCGCTTGTCGAAAAACGCAGTGTCATACTCGTCGCCTTCAATCACGAAATATTTGGAATCGTTCAGGCGCGCCCCTTGGCCGAAATTTTTCGGCAGTCCGCCAATGAGATAACCTGGCTTGCGTCCGGCTTTCTCCATAATCCAGGCAAGCAACGCCGTGGTGGTTGTTTTGCCGTGCGTCCCTGTAACGACGAGGTTATGACGGCTCCGCAAGAAATAATTTTTCAACACTTCCGGCAAGGAGAGGTAAAACAGTTTTCTGTTCAGGACGGCTTCCACTTCCGGGTTGCCGCGCTTCATGACGTTGCCGATCACCACTACATCCGCGTCTGCAGGGATGTTCTCTGCGCGATAGCCTTCCTTGAGTGCGATGCCTTTCTCCTGGAGAAAGCTCGACATCGGCGGATAAACGTTTTCGTCCGAACCAGTGACTTTAAACCCGCGCTCTTGCAGTGCGGCCGCCACCGACGCCATCGCGCTCCCGCAAATTCCGAGGAAGTGAAATTTTCTCGGCGCTTCCTTCACGCCGATTGTTTACGCAGCGTTAGCGCGTTTGGCTAATCAAAACCAGAGAAATTCTAAATCCCAAGCTCGAGACAGAAATCGAACCAGCAAATTCAAAAGCGCGCCGTTTAAAATGAGAGCTTGGATGTTGAAATTGGAGGTCCTATTTCTTCGTGAACACCTCAACAGCCTCCCACGCTTCGCCGGGTGGCGCTTGCTCATATTCGAGCGAGTGCTCCAGATAGATCTTGGCCAACAGATCGTCCGGATAAAATTCCAGGAAGCGTGAAAACAGGATCTTCGCCTCAGTAAAATCGCGGCCGCGAAATTTCTCCAGTCCCTCTTCGTACGTTTCCAGCCATTTCAAAAATTCCGGATCGACCTTTTCGTCTCGCGCACCAATGAAAGTAAAAACGTCCGCCGGTTTGATTTTGCCTTTCACTTGCACGCGTGCAACTGAGCGCAGGTAAACCTCGTCTCGTACCAGTTCGGCCGCTGAGGCGCCGACGAGAATATCGACGTCATAAATTCGAGTAAGGCCTTCCAGTCGCGACGCCAGGTTCACTGCATCGCCAATAACCGTGGGGTCCATTCGCTCCTGTGATCCCACGTTGCCAACAATCACTTCGCCTTGATTGATGCCGATTCCCATGCCGAGCCCCATGCGGCCTTCGCCGCGCCACTTTTCGTTGAGCTGTCGCAGTGCTCGCCGCATTCCCAGTGCCGCGCGTGCGCAATTTTTCGCGTCCTGCGCCATCCCAAGGCTACGCACGTTTCCCCACACCGCCATGATCGCGTCGCCAATGAATTTATCGAGTGTGCCGCCGTTGCTAAAGATGGCCGACGTCATCCGGCTGAGGTGCTCATTGAGCTGCGCAACCAATGCTTCGGGATCCGCTTTTTCCGACAACGTTGTGAAACCGATCAAGTCCGAGAAGAGAATCGTCACGGGCATCCGCACGCCTTTGAGCGTGCTGTAGTAGCTGTCTGGGTTTTCCAGAATTTCCTTAACTAAATTTTTCGAGACATAGCGTTCCAGCGTGCGCCGGGTACGCAATTTCTCGATCCGCTCGAGGGCGTATTCTAATCCAAGCGAAAACAATCCGCTGAGTAACAGAGCGGACAGCACGGGAACCGTAAGCATCAGCAGCCCTGTCTTGTCATAGAACAATCTGGTCGTCCCGAGATATGCAGTCGTGATCGCAACCAACGCGCCAACGCAAAGCAACGGCTTGCGCAACAAAGCGACAAGCGACCACGCGACAAGCCCTGCTATGCCAACGAGAGCGAAGCCAACTTTCCGCGGCGTGGGCTGCAAAAACTCGTGACCCATCGCCGCAGCCATCGCCTGCAAATGAAGTCCCGGACCCGATGTGAGTGGGCTCATTGGCGTATCGAAAACGTCATGCTCTACCTGCGCTGACGCCCCGACAATCACCACCTTGCCTTTGAAAAACGCGCCGTCCGCGTAATTGGCGTGCCAAAGTTTCGGATCAAAAATTTCGTAGAGCGGGCGCGGTGGGAATGCGTCCGGCTCAGTGAAGCGAATCATGTGCCCTCGGAAATCGCGCGGCACATCATTCCCGTGGCCGATTTTCTCCAGGCCGCGCGCGGAAAGCGATTCATAAACTTCCTCGCCCGGTTGAGGCGGCAAATCCGCCAGCTGCCGGTTTGTCACTCGATAATTCACAGCCCGAATTTTCTCGTCGAGCGGGTCGGCCCAGAAATTCACGAAGCCGACCCGGTCATCCTGCAGTTGCGGCGGCGGAATCAGCGCATCGTTTGGCGTAACGGCCTGCTTGGCATTTGCGACATCGAAATTGGCGCCAAGGACGACCTTGTCCCGATAACGATCCAGCGCGGCGTGAAATGCCGGGTCACCGTCGTTGGGGGGGTCAAAAAGCAAATCAAATATGACAAGGCGGGCACCTGCCCCAAATAGCCGATCGAGCAAAAGCGCCCAGACTTCCCGTGACCACGGGAACGGCCGCTCAGTCATGAGTTGAAACGCGCGGTTGCCCGCGACTTCTTCAGCCGTCAGCGGCGGCAACTGCAATGTGCTTTGATCAAGTCCGAGAAAAACAAAATCTTGAGGCGGCGCGGTCTTTCGACCCTCGCGTCGAAGCAAATCTTCGAAACTTTGCTCTCCGTGCCATGGCGCCGAGAGAAACGGTACACCCGGGAGAAAATGACCGAGAAGTATCACGCCCGTCCAAAAAAAGCAGATAGAAGCCAGGACTAGGAATCGATGACGCCCGAGCCAGTGCATGCCAGCAGAATCTAGCACCAAAACGCTGAAGCGTTAAAGTCTCGGCTAGGCCGCTGCAGCTTCTCACCCGTCGAAAAGCAGTTGTCATTCTCGACTCGCTACTTATTGTTTGTCGCTCGACGCCGCCGCGTCGTGACGATCTGCGCACCTGGTTCCACGCGATGGAACTGCGTCAGCGAGTGAGGTCGCGAAGATCGATAATGGAACAAACAACTCGCTGAACGAGGAGTCCCGAAGCGATTCGAGACAAAGAATTATGCCAAGAGCCACCAATGCCGCGGCAAGCCGGGCGCGCCGCAAACGAATCTTAAAACAAGCCAAAGGCTATCGCGGACGCCGTTCAAAACTTTTCCGCTACGCGAAAGACGCGATCATGAAAGCCCGCTATTGGGCCTATCGCGATCGTAAAACACGCAAACGCACATTTCGTTACCTCTGGATTCAACGACTAAATGCCGCTGCCCGCGCCAACGGTATGACCTACAGCCGTTTTGCCGAAGGGCTCAAAGCTGCTGGTATCGGCGTGGATCGCAAGATTCTCGCCGATCTGGCCGTCACCGACGAAGCCGGATTCAAATCCATCGTCGATCAAGCGAAGAGCGCGCTGGAGAAAAAGAGCAAGAAAGCCGCATAGGCTCTCCTGTAGCGGCGGTCTGTGACCGCCGAAACCGCTGGCACGCTCGCGGGATGTCGGCGCTCATAGAGCGCCGCTACAGCGATGAACTTTGAATTGAACGTTCCCCGTTCAACATTCAACGTTCAAGCGTTTCAATGACTCATCCACTCGAACAACTCCGCGACGACGCGTTGCGCGAGATCGATTCCGCGCCTGACAAGCAGGCGCTCGAAGCCGCGCGCGTGAAATATCTCGGGCGCAGCGGGAGCGTTTCGGCTTGGGGCGAGCAAATGAAAACGCTCGCCAAGGAAGAGAAGCCAGTCGTCGGCAAACTGCTCAACGAAGTTCGCGCCGCCGTAACCGCGTCGCTCGAATCACGCGCGCAACAATTTCGTGCGCAAAAAGAATCGGGCGCACTCGCGAAAATCGACGTCTCCCTACCTGGAACGCCGCACGAGCTCGGCACCCTTCATCCACTCACGCAGATGTGGGAACGCTCAATCGAAATTTTTCGTCGAATGGGATTTGCACTCGCCGATGGCCCCGACATCGAAGACGAATGGCACTGCTTCGACGCGCTCAATACACCGCCCGAACATCCTGCGCGCAACGAGCAGGACACATTTTATCTCCGCGACGGTCGATTGCTCCGGACACACACGTCGACTGTGCAAATCCGCACCATGCAAGCCGCACCACCGCCGATTCGCGTGATCGCGCCCGGCGCGGCTTATCGGCGCGATGAACTCGACGCGACTCACAGCCCGCAGTTTCACCAGATCGAAGGGCTTTACGTCGACGAGAACGTCAGCATCGCCGATCTCAAAGGCGCGCTCGAATTTTTCATGTGCGAACTTTTCGGTCCCGGAACCGGAGTCCAATTTCGCCCGCACTATTTTCCATTCACCGAGCCCAGCCTTGAAGTGTATGTGAAATCAAAAGCGCTTAAGGGCGGGGAGCGGTGGATTGAAGTTGCCGGCTCGGGCGTGGTACATCCCGCCGTCTTTGAAGAGGTAAACAAAGCGCGCGGCGACGATGCTTATGATTCTCAAAAATGGAGCGGCTACGCATTCGGCCTCGGCATGGATCGCCTCGCGATGATTCTGTTCGACATTCCCGACATCCGCCTCTTCGCGCAAAATGATTTGCGGTTTCTCCGCCAGTTCGCATGAAATTTTCTGTCAATTGGTTGCGCGAATTTGTTGATCTTCCAGAAAATCCGGAAGAGATCGCCGACTTGCTGACCCGTGCTGGGGTTGAGACCGAAAACATCGAGACGCGCGGCGCGAACGTCGACAAAGTGATCGTTTCGCAGATCACTGCTTCGTCGCGTCATCCAAATGCTGATCGTCTGACTGTTTGCGAAGTCGATGATGCTAGCGGAACGAAACGCCAGATCGTTTGCGGCGCGACCAATTACAAAGTCAGCGACAGAGTTCCGCTGGCGTTGCCGGGGGCGAAGTTGCCGAACGGAACCGAGATTCGAAAAAGCAAGCTGCGCGGAGTCGAATCGGAAGGAATGCTTTGCAGCCCAACCGAGCTCGGTTTGGGCGATGATGCCTCCGGCCTGTTGATTTTGCCGCCAGATGCGAAAATCGGCACGCCAATCGGTGATCTCTTTCCAGAGGACACGATTCTCGCTGTCGAGATTACGCCAAACCGTGGTGATCTGCTGAGCCATTTCGGTCTGGCTCGCGAAATTGCGGCGCTGACCGGCAAGAAACTCAAGTCGACACCACGCGAATCGAAAATCGCAATCAAAAAGACTGGCGTGACCATTACCGCAACGCGTGAATGTCCGTTCTTTTCAGCGCGCAAGATCGACAACGTGAAGGTCAGCCCGAGCCCGCAGTGGCTGCGCACGAAAATTGAGAGCGTCGGCATTCGTTCGATCAACAACATCGTGGACATCTCCAACTTCGTGATGCTGGAGCTCGGACAACCCACGCACGCGTTCGACGCAGATAAATTAAGAGGTGACATCAACGTGCGGCTCGCACGCGATGGCGAAAAATTTCTCGCGCTCGATGGAAAGACTTACTCCCTCAAGCCGGACAATCTCGTCGTTGCCGATCAAGAGCGCGCCGTTGGGATCGGCGGCGTGATGGGTGGGGAAGAAACGAGTGTGAGTGATTCCACGAAGAACATTTTGCTCGAAGCAGCTTACTTTTTGCCGGCGAGCATTCGACGAACTGCACGCAACTTGAATCTGCCGAGCGACGCGAGTTACCGCTTCGAGCGCGGTGTCGATCCCGAAATGATTTTGCGTGCGTCGCAGCGCGCTACCGAACTGATTCAAGAGCTTGCCGGCGGAACTCCAGGAAAAGAGATCAACCTTGCCGGCAAGCTGCCGCCGAATCCCGCGGATATTTCGCTCAGTTACGACAAATGCGATCGAGTCATTGGAATCTCGATCAAACCAAAAGCTATCGACGAGATTCTGACAGGGTTTGGTTTAAAGAAGACTAGTGCTGCTAAAACGACGAAATGGAAAATTCCAAGCTATCGGCGCGATTTGCAGCGCGATGTCGATCTTATCGAAGAAGTCGTCCGCGCGTATGGCGCAGAACAAATTCCAGGGACGGACCGAAGCCGTTACACAGCTTCCAGCGCAGCCGATCACGCGCACGATTTGGAATCAGCGTGGCGAAGCCGACTCGCAGCAGTCGGTCTTAATGAAGTGCGAACTTCAAAATTGCTTCCGCGCGAACGATTCGTCTTCAGCGAAGGCGCCATCGAGCTCCGTAACCCGCTCAGTGAAGATCACGTCGCGCTGCGGCCGAGCATTTTAGTGGGATTGGTCGCGGTGCTTGACCGGAACATTCGCGCGGGCGCGGAACGTGTGGCGATTTTTGAGATCGGTCGCACGTTTATTCCGCCATCCGGAAAAGAAGAACGGCATCTTGGAGTTTTACTCTGGGGAAACGTCGCGGGCGCGGCGAACTGGCGATCCGTATCGAACCGGGGTGTCGATTTGTTTGATCTCAAAGGAGCGCTGGAATGCGTCGTTCCAAATCTTTCCTTTCGCCCGGGAAAATTTCCTGATCTCGCGCTGCCGGTCGACGTTTTCTCCGGCGATCGGATGATCGGTTTCGGCGGCCAACTTTCCTCGGCGAAAGCGACCGCGTCAAGGCCAGTGTTTGTCGCCGAGTTGCATGCCGATCTTCTTTTAGTGCCGGACGAGTTGAGGAAAAAGGTTCGCGAGATCGAGAAATTTCCAGCTATTTCTCGCGATATTGCGATGATTGTGCCGGAGGAGGTTTCACACGAAAAAAT
>Ga0066667_10001086_pt1 | contig 9939 bp, 7 predicted proteins | sample GraSoiAngelo_116_FD_133943 | JGI IMG/M metagenome (GOLD analysis project Ga0066667, IMG submission 133943) | Grasslands soil microbial communities from the Angelo Coastal Reserve, California, USA - 14_0903_16_30cm | ecosystem: Environmental > Terrestrial > Soil > Grasslands | place: USA...
CGAGTTCGTGGCCCGCTGGAAAATCCCGCTGGCATTCCTGGGTCTGCTGCCGATCGGTGTGTCGCTCGGCTTCCTCGAACAACTGGGGTCGCCAGCGACGCCGGGCGACCTCTGGTGGTTGCAGTCTGGCGCGATGGCCCAGGCGTTGAACGTCATCTTCCTCATGTCGCTCGTCCTGATCCTGACGAACCTGGAACAGACGTTTCGATCGGCAGTCGGCACGATGCGCTGGCGGATCAAGTTCGTGGTCGTCGCCCTCGCGGTGATCTTCGGTGCCCGTCTGTACGTTCGGAGTCAGGCGATGCTCTTCTCCGCGCCCGACATCGCGCTGTGGAGCATCGAGTCGGGCGCGCTCCTCATCGGGTGCTTCGTCCTGGCGCTGGCCTACGCACGAACCGGATTGGCCGAGATCGACGTGTATCCTTCGACGGCGGTCCTTCGGTCTTCCCTGACCGTGCTGATCGTCGGCGGATATCTCTTCATCGTCGGCGTCCTTGCGCAGGTTGTGAGACGTTTCGGTGGAGCCGAGATTTTCCAGTATCAAGCCGTTGTCGTGCTTCTCGGAATGGCCGGCCTGGCCGTGCTGCTTCTTTCCGACCGTGCCCGGCAGAGAATTCATGCCTTCGTCGTCCGCCATTTCAGAAAAGCGCAGCACGATTCGGCGCGCATCTGGACGCTGTTCTCGCTGCGGTTGGCCAGCGTGACAGATCAGGCTCGCCTCTGCGCGGTGTCCGCGAAATTGATCTCCGAAACCTTCGACGCGTTGTCGGTAACTGTCTGGCTGCTCGACGAGGAGAAGGGCAGGCTCATCGTCGGAGCCTCGACCGCGCGACAAGCGTCCAATGCCAGCGGCGCGTGCTCGGCCGACACTGCGTCAAGTGCCGTCATCGCCGGACTACGGGTAAGGTCTTCGCCGTTCGATCTGGAAGACATCGACGAGGCGTGGGCGGAGGAATTGCGGCAACTCAATTCGACGGCGTTCCCGAACGGCGGCAACCGTCTGTGTGTTCCCTTGCTCGCGGGAGAACGGAGCCTTGGCGTCCTTGTGCTGGCGGATCGCGTCAGTGGGGCGGTCTATACGGTCGAGGAATTGGAATTACTGAAATGCATCGGCGACCAGATGACGTCGGTCCTGTTGAATCTTCGACTTGCGAGTGAGGTGGCCCACGCCAAGGAACTCGAGGCGTTCCGGACGATGTCAGCGTTCTTCGTGCACGACCTGAAGAATGCGGCTGCATCGCTCAATCTGATGCTGAAGAATCTGCCCGTGCATTTCGATGACCCTGCGTTTCGACAGGACGCGTTGCGCGGCGTCGGCAATACCGCCCGGCGAATCGATGGCATGATCGCGCGTTTGAGCGCCTTTCGGCAGCGGCCCGACGCCATCCGGGTCGAAGCCGATTTGAATCAACTCGTGAGCGAGGCCCTCGACAGAATCAACGGGATGACGAACGTCGAATTAATGAGGAAGCTTCAGCCGCTGCCCAGGATTTTCGCCGATCGCGAACAGATCCAGAGCGTTGTGACCAACCTGGTGCTCAACGCGCGAGACGCGCTGGGTTCGGGAGGCCGCATTGAGGTGCGCACCGAGAATCGGGGGGAGCGCGTCGTTTTGTCTGTCGTGGACAATGGCTGCGGCATGAGCCAGGCGTTTCTGAAGGAGTCATTGTTTCGTCCCTTTCAGAGCACGAAGAAGAAGGGGCTCGGGATCGGCCTGTTTCAGTCCCGCGCAATCGTCCAGGCACACGGGGGCGGCATGCACGTGGAAAGCGAGGTAGGCAAAGGCACGACGTTCCTCGTGAGCTTTCCCGTCAACGACGAGAAATGACGAAACCCACGCTCCTCATCGTGGAGGACGACGAGGACATCCGCACGCAGATGAAGTGGGCGCTCGCGCCGGATTACGAGGTGGTCATGGCCGAGGACCGAGCTGGAGCGGTGGCTGCGTTCACGGCCAACCGTCCCTCGGTGACGCTGCTCGATCTCGGGCTTCCGCCCCGCCCCAACGAACCCGAAGAGGGCCTGGCGACGCTTTCTTCGCTGCTCGCTTTGGATCAGCTCGCCAAAGTGATCATTGTGACTGGCCAGGGCGACAAACAGAACGCCCTTCGCGCCGTCGGGGCCGGTGCCTACGATTTCTTGTGCAAGCCCGTGGACATGGACGAGCTCAGACTCGTGCTGCAGCGCTGCGTCTACGTGGCCGACCTCGAGCAGGAATACCGCGCCATGCAGCAGGGCCAGCGGGTTGAGGTCTTCGAGCACATGCTGGGCGGCAGCCCGCAGATGCAGGCCGTCTTCACCTTCATTCGCAAGGTGGCTCCGACCAGCGCGCCCGTCCTGATCCTCGGCGAAAACGGCACCGGCAAGGAAATGGTGGCGCAGGCTCTCCACCGCCGGAGCCCGCAGACCAACGGACCGTTTATCGCCATCAATTGCAACGCCATCCCGGAGAATCTGCTCGAGAGCGAGCTCTTCGGCCACGAGAAGGGCTCCTTCACCGGTGCCCACACGCAGCGCAAAGGGCATATCGAATCAGCCGCGGGGGGTACGCTCTTCCTCGACGAGATCGGGGAGCTGCCGGCGGCGGTGCAGGTGAAGCTCCTGCGTTTTCTCCAGGAGAAGCGCTTTCAGCGCGTCGGCGGCCGCCAGGAGATTCACAGCGACGCGCGCGTGATTGCGGCCACGAATGGGAATCTGCAGGAATCCGTCGCGAGCGGGAAGTTTCGCGAGGACCTCTACTTTCGCCTGGCCGTGGTCGTCGCCAGGGTGCCCTCCCTGCGGGAGCGGGGGGACGACGTCGGTCTGGTGGCGAAGGAATTCCTGCACCGCTATGGAAGCCAGCACGGCAAACCCAGGCTGACTTTCGCGCCCGATGCGCTGCGCGCCCTCCACCTTCACCACTGGCCCGGAAACGTCCGCGAGCTGCAGAATCGGGTGCAGCGGGCGGTCATCATGGCCGAGGGGAAGCGCGTGACCGCCAGCGACCTGGAATTGGCCGATGCCCTGGACGGATTGCCGCCGCAGACATTGAAGGAGGCACGGGAAAACGTGGAGCGGGAGATCGTCAGGGACGCCCTGCGGCGTCACAAGGGCAAGGTGACCTCCGCCGCACTGGAACTCGGCATCAGCCGGCCGACGCTTTACGAATTGATGGAAAAGCTCGGGATCGCCAGGGAGTGATTGCCGGTCACCTGAAAAGCAAAAAGGGCGCGGGCATTTCGCCTCGCGCCCTTTGAAAGTACCCTGCCGGACTCAGTTCTTGCCGAATCTCCGGCGAAGCACGGCCAGACCAAGAAGGACCGAACCGAGCAGCGTAACCGTCGAGCCGCCGTCAGGCACAGATCCCGTCGTCGCGTCTATCGGACCCGTGGATCCGTTGGTCGTGTTGATGACGCCTGCGACGAAAACGTTACCGTTACTATTCGCGGCGGTTAAGTCGGCAATTGTCGCATTGGCAACATGGAACAGGATATCGGTGGAGAATGAACCGGGATTACCGTTCGCGCATGAGGCGCAGTTGATCCCGAAGGCGAAGCTTCCAGTACCGTCTCCATTGAAAGACCCGCCGACTGCGACCAAAGCAGGGCTGTGGGGGTCGATGGTGATATCCGTCAGGGCGACGTCGGTACCGTTGAACTTGAAGGCCAGAAAGTCTGTGGAACCGTCCTTGACGAAAGCATACGGAGGATTATTCAGCCCCACTGTAATATCAACGGTCGTCCCGGTCTGAGTCAGCGTCACATCGCCAAATACCGTGCCAGGCGCCCCGCAGCCAGCCGCGTTGGTGCAGTGGTTACTGGTCAAGTTATACTGCATCGAGAGCGCGTTTGCCGTCTGGCTCACAGCCAAACCCACCAGGCAGAAGAGAATTACCAAGTATTTCTTCATGTTGTTGCTCCTTCGTGCAAAACGTCTGAACTCAGCTGCCTTCAGGTTGAGCTAGATGCTCCCGGAGCAAATCGGCGGCCAAAACTCGCCGATGCGCCGGCACCACCCAGCAACGAGACCTATCACCCTTATCCACAACATTTTACGGTGTGTCGTGGTCCCAGGATTATCCGAGACGTCGGTTCCAGCGCGCGGGATGTTTGTAAAGGCTGCCGACAACCTTCGGGCGCCTGGCTGGGCTGCGAGAAGCGATTTCGCCTCGAAACAGCCACCAAACCAGCGATCACAAAGTCCCCCTAAAAAAATGTAAAGGATTCCGACAAGACCAGCACGTAGCGCCGAGTCTGATACAGCGAGCGTCCGGGGCAGATGGGTCAGGTAAGTCGGGTAGGTCAGGTAGGTCAGGTAGGGCGGGTAGGTCAGGTAGGGTGGGTAGGCCGGGTCGTTTGGAGCGCGAAGGCTTCAGCCGAGCGTCGGCGGCAGATGGGTCTGGTAGGTCGCGTAGGTCAAGTAAGGCGGGTAGGTCAAGTAGGCGGGTAGGGCAGGTAGGCGGGTAGGGCAGGTAGGGCGGTGTCGCGATGATGAACTTGCTTGAGCGAATCGCCGTCGATCCGACCATCCGATTTGGTCAGCCGTGTGCGTGCGCGGGACCCGTATTTCGGTTGGCGACGTCCTGGGCTACCTGGTCGATTCTCCTCAGCTGGCGCTGGGACGATGTGGGCGCCAACACGAGATCCGTCACGCCCAACTAAATGAAGACCAATTACTTTCCCGACACCGGCTCGCTGTACATCGACCTGTCTGAGCAACCGAGCGCGGACAGTCGAGAGATCTCCGAAGGCGTGGTGTTGGACTACGACGCCTCCGGCCAGTTGGTCGGCATCGACATCGATAACGCCAGCGCCAAAGTCGACCTTCACCGGTTTGTCGTCAGCAAGATCCCTGCATCTGTTGAAACGATCGCTGGCTGACATCGCCGATCAGCGTATCCCCGGATCCCTCGATCCATGTCGCTTTGTCAGGAAACGCCGTCGGACGCCATTCGTCAGAGGGCCGACGAGACGTCCGCCGTCGAAGCTCGCGAGATTGGCGGCAATGTCATCCCGGCGGAGAGCTTCATCGCCAGGAGCCGCGTAGGGCCTCAACCGTGATGTTGCGCGACTCGAGAACGACTTCGCCCAGCGCGAGACCGTAGCAATGCGCTGCGAGTCCGCGCTGTCGTCGTTGATGACGACCGCGACGTTTTCGGGCGATTTGCCGTGGATAAAGGGCGCCGCCATGGCGCGGCGGCCTTACAGGTCCGGCGGGATGCCGGTCGAACCCGTCACCAGGCGCACCGCCGACTCGATCGAGGCGATTTCGCCGTCACTGAGCTCGCTGAAGTGCTCACGCTTGTTGTGGGCGAGCGTGCCCTTGTTTTGCAGGATCAACCGCACCAACAGCGACGCCCTCCTATCGGGCATGTCGACGATCTCCATCGTCCGCCGCACCGCGCGATCGAAGACGTTCAAGAAGCCGATCTCTTCCTCCAGGTCGTGACGAATCGCCTGCTCGACGCATCCGTACAGGTACTCCGCCAACGGGGTCGCGTCCCAATATCGATACAACGGCGCGGTGGCGTTGTGAACCATCATCCGTCCTTCGGGATCGAGCGTGTATTGGATGAACGGGCTGATCAGCGAGGAGTAGGCGGCGAGCGCGCGATCGTAACTGCGTCGATCGCGAAGCATCACCGCCGACACCGGGAGCAACAGCTCTCGGGGCGTGAATTCCAAGCGAGCCAGCAGGTGATGAATCAGGAAGCGATGAATGCGTCCGTTTCCGTCTCCAAAGGGGTGAATGAACACAAATCCGAATGACGCCGCGGCGGCCGCGCACACCGGATCGAGCCTGGACGGATACAGCCGGCGGAGCATGTCCATCCAGCCCTGCATGAGCGGCCGGACATCTTCCGGTTTCGGGCACACGTAGTGCACGTGTTCGCTGAAATCGCGACGGGTCTGGCCGACGAAATTCTGAACCGATCGCCAATCGACCTCGGCGTAGCGAGGATCGACGATCGCGTTTTGCAGCTGAATGAAAGACCTGGCATCCAGAGCGTCGAAATCGGCCGCGGTCGAGAGTGCCGCCACAAAACGTTCGGAGCGATCGGCGCCTGGAGATTCACCTTCGATCGCGTACGAGGATTTCGTCTCTTTCGTGTAGAGATAGTGGACGGCGCGCGCCAGAACGCTCGGGTCACAGGTTTCGACGAGCGCGCGCGCCTGTTTATCCAAGCCGGCCTGCATGAAACGGGAGAGCGCGTCCGTGCGCCGGATCAAAGGGCAATACTTGGCGTTGCCGAGCAGGTTGTCGTTCAAGCGCTGGCGCCGAACTCGAAAGGGCGCCCCCGTCATGTGCCGCTTCGAGTCGAGAAGGTCCGCATAGCCGGTGGGCGGCACGTCGTCCACGTCCAGAGTGGTTGCAGTCAGGAGCTCGTACAAGTACCAGGCCCGTCGCGCAAAGACGCCGGTGTGTTCCGTTCGAACCCAGGTCTCCAGGAGTGTCCGGTCCAGCGCAGAGAACACGGCGTGTAGTACCGCCAAGTCCACAGGTTCGTGGCGCATCGCAAATTTGAGATGACCGACGAGACTCTTTGGAGCGTAGAGGGCTGGGTATTGCTCGAAAATGACCCCCTCAGCGATCCGCGTGCGACGAACTCCAGCGATCACCTCGGAGCGCGTGGCCGGCATGGGAAGAGCTAGTCTCAATTCATTGATGAGGCGGATCAGTCCGATTGGGCCCAGAGGGTCGATTTGCTGAAATTCCTTATCGGCCACGAAAAATCGTTATCAAATGCGCTGTCTTGACCAAAATATTTAGCGACGGGCTAATTCAACTCTGACAATGTGTGCGTCATAGGCTCCAAAGCCTATGAAATTCCTATCTGAACGTCAATTTCAACAAAATTGCTTATCCGTGACGGGGTTTCGCTTGGTTAGCGGCGCGTGTTGGGGTAAGCGCTGCTATCCCGATCGCGAAGGTGAGCACATCGTCTGGCACCAACGCGATCGTCGCGTTCCAATAGCCGGTCGAGGGCGTGATCTTCAGGCAGCGCGATGCGGCTCTTCATCAACAACTGGCTTGACTGCTGCTAATCCCTGCCGAAGCTGACGCACCTCGTCTCGCCCTTCCAATGCGGGATCAAGGCGGAGCGCCTCTTTCAATTCCATTTCAGCGCGGTCGCTCTTGCCGCTCGCCATGTAGACGATGGCCGCATGCAGCCGGATCTCAGCGTGACCAGGCTCGAGCCGTACGGCCTGCCCTAATAGGTTTGCAGCGACATCGTGGTTGCCGAGCAGATGTTCAACCCAACCAAGTGTATCGAGGACAGTGCCCGAACGGGGTGCAAGACCAACGGCTCGTCTCGCGAGCGGCAGCGCCTCGGCAGCCGCGTTGTGGCGTACTGCAAGGGCGAAAGCCAGGTTGTTCAACGCGACGACATTCGCAGGCTGCACATCCAGAATGCGCCGGTACCGGGCTATGGCAGCGTCGTCCTCGCCTGCTTGCTCCTCGAGTTGCGCAAGGCTGACCATGAGGCCTACTGCTCGTGGCGCCAACCTGAGCGCCTCTTCCAGCGCTCGTCTGGCACCAACTCGATCGTCGCGCTCCAATAGCGTCTGAAACCGGACCACCAGCGGCCCGGCTGCCTCGGGGATTTCCTGATTGGCAGCAAGGAGCACGGCCAGGCGTCGCTTCGCGAAAAGCCCGGGGAGTCCCGTCGCGGCGTCGGTCACGTCCTCCAACTGTTCGCGGGCGAGAGGCTTCCGGCCAAAAGGGGCGCACAGCGGATCGCCAACAACGACCGTCTGCCAGCTCAGTGCCGGAACGGCCAGGTAGAACGCTTCCGCGAGGTTGAAGCCCGCCAGATACGCGGGAAACAGAACCTCCGGCCGGACGGCGCCAAGCACGTAGGCCTCGGCCACCTGCCCTGAGACCCCGGTCACTCCGTCGCGAATGAGATCGCCGATGAGCGCGTCCCCGGATCCCTCGAACCATGTCGCTTTGTCAGGCGCTACCGTCGGACGCCAGTCGTCAGGCGGCTGACGAAACGTCCGCGCGTCGAAGCTCGCGAGATTGGCGGCAATCGACCCGGGAGTGAACCCCATCCCGACGCTCCGAACCCGATTTGCGGGATCCGACGCCCCCGACGAGTAGTATCCGAGGACGGCTTTTTCGTCGCGAGCGGGCTTAGCCGTGGTTTCGAGGACCACACGTGACTGCTGTCCCTGATCCGCCAGGCGCCTGGCCGCCTGCTCGAGCCACTTGTCACCGCTGCCCGCCGCCCCACGCTGGTCGAGGACAATACGTCCCTCCATGGCGCGTCCTTCCTTGGCGCGCCCCTCCATGGCCGGTGATTGCGCGCGGTCGATCAGAGCCAGCGCCTGATCGACGGTAAACGCGTCAATCCGCGTAACCAGGTAAATGTCGTGCTCACGGTGTGAAAAGGGCCGCGCCTCGCCAATCTCACGAACACCCAGGTAGTACGGATTATCGATCTTCCCCTGCAGCAAAATGGGCTGACCCACCAGCCGCCGGTAAAGCAGGGTGAGCTCGGAATCCACGCTGGCGAGCGTGCCGTTCACCCCGGTGGTGCCGACGATGCGCAGCGGAACCCCCTTGGTGAGCACCAGATAGAGCAGTCGGTCCTGAAGCCCCGCGCGCCTGATGGCCAGACCCAATGGCTGCTCGATGGTCCTGACGTACGTGTCCCGTTCGATCGCGTCTTCGGAGGACGTCTGAATCCGCAAGACGTTTGATTGGGGCAAGCCGCGTGTGCGCGCATAATGCTCTGCAATGCGCTGCGAGTCCGCGCTGTTGTCGTTGATGACGACGGCCACGTTTTCAGCCGATTGCCCATGGACAACTGCCGCCAACGCCAGCCAGAATGTCAGACACGTCACGGCCAGCAGGCCATGGTGAAAGTCGACACGCGCTGCCAGGCACAAGGAATACGGCCACAGAGACTCAGAGACACTGAGAAAACCCAACGATTCTCTGTGTCTCGGTGTCTCTGCGGCCGATTCTCGTTGGCTCGCAGCCTGTGAACGACTTCCGCCACGGGCTGCCAGGGCCCGAAGGATGGCGATGGCCTTTGTTGGACTGTGCATTGCTGTCTTTTCGACTCGTGATTACCTCGACGCCGTGACATTCCCTCGCGCCGTGCCGGCGACCGCAACGACTCATCATGGCCGCCGGACCAATGTCATCTTAGCCTCAATGCGTCAAAACGCTGGGGTACGACGTGTTAGCTGATCGTGCAAAAGGCGGGTAAACTGAGGGCAATGCCTGTGATTCGCCCCTTCGTCATCGGCTTCGCCACCACGCTCAAGCACCTGTTCAAGAAGCCGGTCACCGTGAACTATCCGGAACAAAAGGTTCCGATGTTCCCGAAATACCGCGGCAAGCAGGTGTTGATGCGGGACGAAAACGGTCTCGAGAAGTGCGTCGCGTGCGGGCTCTGCTCCGTGGCCTGCCCTGCGGATGCGATCTACCTCGAGGCGGCAGAGAACGACGGGACGGTCCATGCCGGTCCGCGCTACGCCTCGGTCTACCAGATCCACAAGACGCGCTGCATCTTCTGCGGCTACTGTGAAGAGGCCTGTCCGGTCGGTGCGATCTTCATGGGCAAGGACTACGAGCTCGCCGTCTACAGCAAGGACGACTTCGTCTGGGACAAGGCCGATCTGCTCGTGCCGGCGGCAACGACCGGACCGGCACTCGCTCCGCAGGGCAGGTAGGGCAGGTGAGTCAGGTTGGCCTGGTAGGTTTGCTGCGTCCCCACCCGTCTTACCCGCCCCGCCCGACCCGCGCGCCCCACCCGTCCCATCTGACCCGCGCGACCCCGACCCACCCCACCCACGCGACCTATTGAGATGCAGATCGGCGCCCCGGGCGACATTCACGGCGAGTTCGAGACCGTTCACAGCATCAAGAGGCGGCACCTCCAGGGGGCGCCGTGGGGTTGCGTTGGGGACGGGGCCAGCCACCGACGCCAGGATTTCACCCCCG